>ERZ1370068.10872-contig-9532_pt1 | contig 38539 bp, 38 predicted proteins | sample MGYA00561227_ERZ1370068 | MGnify/ENA primary metagenome ERZ1370068 (study PRJEB38410, sample SAMEA6850437) | metagenome | study: Metagenomic assessment of the ecological functions of the soil: analysis of the soil microbiota associated with the...
AGGTTACGTACTGCTCGCGGCGCGGGTCCGGCATTACGCCGCGCGCGCCATCGCGTCGGCGCCGCGCGCGAGCTCTACATCGCATCCCTCGCGGTCGCCTGCCAGCAGCCGGTGCAGCCGTCGCTGTCGGAATGCGACGCGATGGATCGCCTCGCCGACCGGGCGACGCGCGGCGTCGACAACGGCGTGCCGCTGCTGCTGCTGGCGACGAAGACGGCGCGCCGCGGCAGCAGCACCAACGACGCCGCGATCGCCTATCTCGAGCAGGCGGCTGCGAAGCCACGGATGGACGACTACGGCGGGCGCGGCGCGCTCGTGTTCTGGGACTACGTGATGGCGATGCCGAGCGACGTCGACCGCGCCGGGTGAAAGCCGAAGCCCGCGGCGGCTTACGCGGCAGACCAGCCGCAGTCCGCGTCGACGGCGATCGCCGGCACCCGCGGCGCGGCGGCGATACCCAGAAAACGCGCCGTGCGGCCTGCGCCAAGGCGGGCGCCGCGCTCGCCGTGGACGCGCGACGACGTTCCCGGCGCGCGCGGCCGGCGCGGCGATTGCGGAGCGCGCCGCGACCGGATCCGGCGACCGCGGCTCGCGCTACGTAAGCTTCAGGCTTCGAACGATGCGCTGCGTGCAGCGCTGCGCGGCGCTCGATCTCGACACTCAGCAGGGCGCCGTGTCCGCCGATCCCGCGGCGTCCGCGCCCGCGCACTTTCGCCGCGCCTGGGACGCGAGCGTGCGCGCGAAGGCGGCGCAAGGGCGAAGTGGCGGCTCAGGCGCAGCGCGCTGGCGGATAGGTGCCGAATTCCCACGCCGTCGCGCTCGCTGCCCGCAAGGGGGAGCAAGCCTCCTTGGGACGGCCTGGTGGAGGCTGACGGCCCCACGCTCGCTGCGGGAGGTTAGGCCGTCGCGGCTTCACCGTCGACGGGGCGAGCATGCAGCCTGCGATGCCAGCGGGCGTCGCCGTCCGCGTCGGGGACCTTCTCCATCGTACAGCGCGACCAGCACCGTACCGTCCGGAGAGCCAGCCGCAGCGGCTGGATGACGGGCGGCCCGTCGATGACCGGCGCCTTCGAGGAACTCGTCGTGGCGGGCGGCGAGCAAGCGGCTGGTACGCTCGGCGCACCATTCGCCATGAAGTTCGGGGCGCGTTGCCGAACTGGGCCTGGAGTGCGCGCGAGGCTCGCATACGTGAATGCGCGCGTCGCCGTCGTTCCCGCGCAGCGCCGTGTTGCTGGTCGCCGACCGCCTGCCTGATGGCCTAAGCCAGTCCGCTTTGGAAAGTCGGACGGCTGCGTCTTCGGCGACGTGGCACATGCCGCCATGAGCGCACAGATGAGCGCACCGCGGCGAGTGCGCGTGCAACAGAATCCGCGTCGCGCGCGGAAGGCCGTCGCCGTCGGTCATCGCTGCCGCCTGGCCGCCGCACACCAAGGGCACGCCGGGATCGCGCGGCACGCGCACTTCGCGCCAGTGCATCGTCGAGCGCGTCGAGCAGCAGCAGCCGGCCGGCGAGCGATCGCGCCGACGCGGCGATGAGCTTCAGTGCTTCGGCGGCCTGCGTGGCGCCGACGATGCCGACGAGCGGCGCGAACACGCCCATCGATCGCGCAGCGCGTTTCCTCGAGCGCCTCGCCCTCGCCGAACAGGCAGTGATAGCACGGCGCGTCGCGGATCGCGCGCGTCGAACACCGCGATCTGGCCGTCGAAGCGGATCGCGGCGCCCGGACACGAGCGGCTTCCGCGCCGCGACGCAGGCGCGATTGACCGCGTGCCGCGTCGCGAAGTTGTCGCTGCAATCGAGCACGACGTCGGCGCGCGCGCGACGAGCGGCGCGAGCTCGCGCGGCCCGACGCGCGCGGGCGAGCCGCGTCGACTGCGCACGTCGGGATTGATCGCCGCGAGTGCGCGCCGTCGCCGCGTCGACCTTGCGCGCGCCGACGTCGGCGTGTCGCGAACAGGATCTGCCGCTGCAGGTTGGTGAGGTCGACGCGGTCGGCGTCGCAGAGCGTGAGCGTGCCGACGCCCGCGGCGGCGAGAACTGCGCGGCCGGAGCGCCGAGGCCGCCGACGCCGACGATCAGCACGTGCGCGAGCCGCGAACTTCTCCTGCGCGTCGAGCCCGAGCTCGGGCAGCAGGATGTGCCGGCTGTAGCGGAGGAGCTGCGCGTCGTCCATCGCACGCGATCAGGCACCAGGTCCGGACAGGCAAACGACAGCTGCGCAACGCGTCCGTAGCAGCGCAGAGCGCTCTGCGGCGCCGACGCGTCGATGCTGGACGTGCTGACGATCGCTTGACTGCTCGCCTGCGCCTGCGACCGCCTTCGTCGACGCGATCACCGGCTGGCCCTTCAGGCTGGTTCATCGCCTGCTTCAGCTGGAAGTCGTCGGCGGCGCCGAATTCGAAGCGCGGCGGCGGCGGCTCGGCGGCCTTCGGCCTTGTCGCGTTCGGCGCCGGCGCCGCGCCTTGTCGGCGCCTGCACGGCTTCGAGCGCGCGCGCCTTGGCGCCGTCGGCGGCCTGGCGCTTCGAGGTGGCGCTCGAGGTTCGCTTCGCGTGATGCGAGTTCGGCGAGTCGCGGCCGTCGTCGACGGCGATGTCGGGCTCGATGCCCTTCGCCTGGATCGAGCGGCCCGACGGCGTGTAGTAGCGCGCCGTCGTGAGCTTCAGGCCGGCGTTGTTGCCGAGCGGCAGGATCGTCTGCACCGAGCCCTTGCCGAACGTCTGCGCGCCGATCACGGTCGCGCGCTTGTGGTCCTGCAGCGCGCCGGCGACGATCTCGGACGCCGACGCCGTGCCGCCGTCGACCAGCACGACCATCGGCACCTTCTTGACCGCCGGCCGGCAGATCGCGTGAGGTAGTCGTCGCCGCGGCGCGCGTAGTTGTCCTTGCGTCGCGGACAGGCGCATCCGCGCGTCCGGCGTGCGGCCGTCGGTGTAGACGACGAGCGCGTCCTTCGGCAGGAACGCCGCCGACACCGCGACCGCCTGGTTGAGCAGGCCGCCCGGGTCGCTGCGCAGGTCGAGCACGAGGCCCTTCGAGCTCGCCCTGCTTGTAGAAGTCCTTGAGCGCCTTGGCGAGGTCCTCGCCGGTGCGGTCCTGGAACTGGCGGACGCGGATGTAGCCGTAGCCGGGCTCGAGCATCTTCGCGCGGACGCTCTTGACGTTGATTTCCTCGCGCGTCAGCGTGAACGTCAGCGGGCGTCTCGGCGTCCTTGCGCACGACGGTGAGCACGACCGGCGTGCCGGGCTTGCCGCGCATCTTCTCGACCGCCTTGGACAGCGGCATGCCGCGCGTCGCGGTCGTCGTCGATCTTGACGATCAGGTCGCCGGACTTGATGCCGGCGCGGAACGCCGGCGTGTCCTCGATCGGCGAGACGACGCGGACGACGCCGTCTTCGACGCCGACCTCGATGCCGAGGCCGCCGAACTTGCCCTGCGTCGAGACCTGCAGTTCCTTGAACGCCTCGGCGTCGAGGAAGTCGGAATGCGGGTCGAGCCCGTGCACCATTCCGTTGATCGCTTCCTTGATGAGCTTGTCGTCGGAGACCGGCTCGACGTAGTCGCTCTTGATCTTGCCGAACACCGCCGACAGGAGCTGCAGGTCCTCGTAGGGAATCGGCAGCCGCGCCTCGCGCTGCGCGACCGCCGAGAAATTGAGCGACAGCAGCACGCCGAGCACCGCGCCCAAGCCGATCAGTCCTGCCTTCTTCCAGTGTTCCATCGCGCATTGCTGACCTCGACTGCGTCAGTCGCTGCCAGCCGGAGTCGCGTCACGCGACGGCCGCCGTAAGCCGCGTCAGTGAAATACGCCTGACGCCGTCGAGTCAGTCGACGCCGATTCGGCAGTGCCGGCGCGGCTGTCCGACTGATCCGACCGGCGTGCGCGACTGCGACCGCTCGGCCCGGCAGTACTGCGGCATCGCACAACGCCGTGCCGTCAGCCGTCTCGGCTGACAGCGACCCTGCAAGTTCCCGCCGCGCGCTACGTACGGATGTCGTCAGCTGAACCGAGACGAGCGAGTGCCCGGTCATTTCCGGCGGCTGCGGCAGTCCCATCAGTCGCCAGCAGCGTCGGCGCGATGTCCTGCAGCGCGCCGCCGTCGGCGCATCGTCGCCGGCCGGCCGACGTAGACGAACGGCACGCGGTTCAGCGTGTGCGCGGTGTGCGGCTGGCCCGGTCGCGGCGTCGTGCATCATGCTCGGCGTTGCCGTGGTCGGCGGTGATCAGCGACCTCGCCGCCCGCCGCGCGCGCGGCGTCGACGACGCGGCCGATGCAGGCGTCGAGCGTCTTCGACCGCCCTGCATCGCGGCGTCGAGATTGCCCGTGTGGCCGACCATGTCGCCGTTCGCGTAGTTGCAGACGATCGCGTCGTACTTGCCGCTGGCGATCGCCGCGACGAGCTTGTCGGTGACCTCGAACGCGCTCATCTCCGGCTTGCAGGTCGTAGGTGGCGACCTTCGGCGACGGCACCAGGATGCGGTCCTCGCCCGGGATAGACGGCCTCGACGCCGCCGTTGAAGAAATAGGTGACGTGCGCGTACTTCTCGGTCTCGGCGATCCGCAGCTGCGTCGAGCCCGAGCTGCGCGAGGTATTCGCCGAAGCCGTTCGCGACCGACTGCGGCGCGAACGCGACCGGCAGGTCGCGCGAACTCGTCGCCGTAGCTCGTGAGGCACACGAAGCGCGCGAGCCGCGGCACGCGGCGCGCGCGGAAAGCCGTCGAACGCCGGGTCGGTGAGCGCGCGCGTCATCTGCCGCGCGCGGTCGGCGCGGAAGTTCATGAACACGACGACGTCGCCGTCGGCCATCGTCGCCGCGCGCGCCGGCGGCGTCGACGATCGCGGTCGGCTGCACGAACTCGTCGGTCTCGCCGCGCGCGTAGGCGGCGTCGAGCGCCGCCTGCGGCCGACGCCGGCCGCGAACGGCGCGCGCCGTCGACCAGCAGGTCGTACGCGCGGCGCGACGCGCTCCCAGCGCTGGTCGCGGTCCATCGCGTAGTAGCGGCCGCAGATCGACGCGATGCGCGCGCCGGCGATGCCTCGCGCAGACGCCGTCCATGAATGCGAGCGACGCGCGCGCGCTCTGCGGCGGCGTGTCGCGGCCGTCGAGAAACGCGTGGACGCAGATGCGCGGCGCGCCGCCGCGGCCGCGAGTTCGACCATCGCGGCGATCTGCCGCTCGTGGCTGTGCACGCCGCCGGGCGACAGCGAGGCCCAGCACGTGCAGCGGCCGCGCCGCCGGCTCGCGCGGCGGCGACGGCGTCGCGCAGCACCGGATTGCGCGGCGAACTCGCCGGTCGCGATCGCGTGGTCGATGCGCGTGAAGTCCTGGTAGACGACGCGGCCCGCGCCGATGTTGAGGTGCCCGACCTCGGAATTGCCCATCTGGCCCGCCGGCAGGCCGACGCGCAGCTCGGACGCGTCGATCGTCGTGTGCGGGCAGCGTCGCGAGCAGCGCGGTCCCAGTTCGGCATCGCGCGCGCGCGTGATCGCGTTGTCGGGCGCGTCGGCTCGCGGCAGCCGAAGCCGTCGAGGATCAGCAGCACGACCGGACGCACCGCGGTGTGCGGGCGGCGCCATCGGCGGCGGGGCGACGGCGACGGTCGCATGTGGCGGTTCGCGGCAGCGCGTCGGGCGTGCGTTATCGTCGCTGCGCTATCATTTTACCTTTCAACTCCAGGCTGTCGCATGTCGCTGATGACCTTCGCATTCATCGAAAAGAACTGGATGCTGATCCTCGTCGTTCGCTCGCTGTCGGGCGGCGATGCTCGTCTGGCCGCTCGTGCAGCGCCGCCTGTCGTCGGCGAAGCGACATCGACACGCTCGAGCGCGACGCAGCTCATCAACCGGCAGAACGCGGTGCTGCTCGACGTGCGCGAGCCGAAGGAGTTCGACGGGCGGCGCGCTGCCGAACGCGATCCACATTCCGCTGTCGCAGCTCGCAGGCCGCGGCGCCGAGCTCGCGCAAGTACGTCGCGCGCCGGTCGTCGCCTACTGCGACGCGCGGCCAGCGCAGCCGGATGGCCGCCATCGACGCTGGCGAAGGCCGGGCTTCAAGGAGATCTACCACGCTGCAGCGGCGGGCTTCGGCGCGTGGAAGGACGCCGGGCTGCCGAGTGGAGCAAGTGACGATGACGCGACGCCGACGTCATGATGTACATCGACGGCCGTCTGCCCCTACTGCGTCCGCGCCGAGCGCTTCCTCGCGCGCGAAGGGCGTGGCGGCGATCGCGAAGGTCCGCGTCGACCTCGAGCCCGCGCGGCGGATGGAGATGATGGAACGCACCGGCCGGCGCACGGTGCCGCAGATCTACATCGGCGGACGTCCACGTCGGCGGCTACGAGGACCTGGTCGCGCTCGACCGCGCCGGCGGGCTCGCGCCGCTGCTCGCGGGCGACGCGTCCGCCGAATCGCGCCGCGATGCGGTGCGGCCGCGCGGCGCGCCGTCGGCCGCGTAGGGTAAAATCGTCGCGTTTGACCGCTTCGAAGGCAGCACCATGGCCGAAACGCTCACAGCCGCGCCCGCATCAGCGCGGCCTCCAGGCGCGTCCAGCTTTCGATCGAGAAGATCTACGTCAAGGACCTGTCGCTCGAGAACCCGGGCGCGCCGCAGTCGTTCCAGATCACCGAAGCGCCGCAGGTCGAGGTCGGCCTGCGCACGCGCGGCGAGCAGATCGAGCCGCGACGTCTACGAGTGCGTGCTCACGATCACGCGTGACCGCGAAGGTCGGCGACAAGACGCTGTTCCTCGTCGAGGCGTCGCAGGCGGGCATCTTCGGCATCCGCGGCATGCCGCCCGAGACAGGCTGCAGCCGGTCATCGCGCATCCACTGCCCGACGGTGCTGTTCCCGTACGCGCGCGAGACGCGTCGCCGACGCGATCGATGCGCGCGGGCTTTCCGCCGGTGCATCTCGCGCCGATCAACTTCGAGGCGCTCTACCAGCAGCAGCTCGCGCAGGTGCAGCAGCGCGGCGCCGCCGCCGTCGCGAACTGATCGCGACCGCTGCTCATGCGTCCGCCGCCTGGCGATCGCGGCGCTGCTCCTGGCGCCGCCGGCCGGCGCGGCCGCAGCGCGGACTATCCGCGCGACGGCCGAGGCGGCGACCGTGCTCTACGACGCGCCGTCGGCGCGCGCGAAGCCGCTGTTCGTCTACGGCCGCGACGTGCCGCTCGAAGTCGCTCGTCACCGTCGAGGGCTGGACCAAGGTGCGCGACGTGCGGCGGCACGATCGGCTGGATCGCCAACAAGGCGCTGGCCGACAAGCGCGATGCTCGTCGTGCGCGTGCCGGCGTCGCCGACGTGCGCGGCGAATCCCGACGACACCGCGCCGTCGTGTTCCGCGCCGAGCAGAACGTGCTGCTCGAGCTGGCCGAGCCCGCGGCGTCCGCCAGCGACCACGGCCGCGCCCGGCTGGGTGAAGGTGCCGCCACCGCGACGGGCAGACCGGCTTCGTGCGCATCGCGCAGGTGTTCGGCCTCTAGCACGCCGCGCCGCGACCCATGCCATCCGGCCGCGACGACATGTCGTTCGACGTCGGCACTGCTCGGCGCGGGCGCCTGGGGCACGGCGCTCGCTGTCACATCTGCGCGCCGCCGCATGCGCGTCACGCTGTGGGCGCGCGACGCGGCACACGCGGCGCTGCTCGCGCATCGCGCTGCGGAACGCGCGCTATCTGCCGGGCGTCGCCCTGCCGGAGGCGCTGACGGTCACCGCCGACCTCGCCGCGGCGCGCACGCGCAGCAGCTGCTGATCGTCGCGCCACGCCGATCGTCGGCGCTGCCGGCGACTCGCGCGATCGCGCTCGCCGCGGCCGGCGCGCGCGCGCCGCTCGTCGTGGCTGTCGAAGGGCTTCGTCGACGCCCGCTGCTGCCGGCGGGCGTCGGCCTCGCGCATCAGGTGCTGGCGCCGCGCTGGCCGGCGCCGGTCGGGCGTCGTCTCGGGCCCGAGCTTCGCCGAGGAAGTCGCACGCGGCTTGCCGACCGGCGCTCGTCGTCGCGGCGACCGATCGCGCGCTCGCGCGCGCAGGTCGCGCGCGCTGCTGCGCGGCGACACGCTGCGCGCCTACGACAGCGACGACATCGCCGGCGTCGAGGTCGGGCGGCGCGATCAAGAACGTGCTCGCGATCGCGGCCGGCGCGAGCGACGGGCTTGCGCTTCGGCCACAACGCGCGCGCCGCGCTGATCACGCGCGGGCTCGCGGAAACCGGCGCGGCTGTCCGCGCGCGCTGGGCGGCGACGCGCGACACGCTGATGGGCCTGGCGGGACTGGGCGACCTCGTCGCTCACCTGCACCGGCGATCTGTCGCGCAACCGGCGCGTCGGGCTCGCGCTGGCGCGCGGCGAGCGCGCTGCCGCAGATCCTCGCGGCGCTCGGCCACGTCGCCGGAAGGCGTCGCGCGCCGCGCCGCGCGCGCGCGCTCGCCGCGCATCACGGCGTCGACATGCCGATCGTCGACGCCGTGTATCGCGTGCTGTACGAAGAACTGTCGCCGCGGCGACGCCGTCGCACGCGCTGCTTGCGCGCGAGCCGACGGCAGGAAGCAGCGCCGATCGTGCGCGACGGAATGCGACCGGACGCATGGTTCGCGGATCGGCCGCCGATCATCGCACGTCATGCGTCCACGAATCATGGCGCTCGCCCGATGATCGCCGCGGCGCTTGCCGTCGCCATGACCGCGCGCGGCGCCGACGCGACGTTCTCTTCCGCCGGAGTCGCCCGCGCGGCCGGTGGTCGAGACGCTGCATTCGGCGTGACGCTGACCGATCGCTACCGCTGGCTCGAGAACGGCAAGGATCCCGACGCGTCGAGGCGTGGACGCGCGCGCAGCACGCGGCGACCGTCGCGCTATCTCGACCGCAACGCGCCGCCGGTGCCCGGCATGACGGACGAGCTCGCGCGCTATTTCGATCGCGACAAGACCGATCGCGCCGTTCTTCAAGAACTGGCCGCGAGTTCTTCCAGCGGACGCAGGAAGGGCGAGCCGCAGGCGAAGCTCTACACGCGGCTCGATGGCGCGAGGTGCTGCTGTTCGATCCGATCGCGCTCGATCCGACCGGCAAGACGAAGATCGGCGTCGGTCGTGCCGAATCGCGACGCGTCGAAGCTCGCCGTCGGCATCTACGCGCAAGGGCTCCGAGATCAGGATTTCCGCATCATCGACACGCACGACGGGCGCGCGATCGGCCCGCCGATCACCGGCGCTCGCGCTGTTTCGGCTGGGCGCGCGACGAGCGCTACGCGTTCATCTCGCCGCGCACCGCCGGAATCGGACGCGAGCCAGGAGCCGCATCGATGCTACCGCCATCGGCTCGGCGGCGATCGCAACGACGACGAGCTGCTGATCAAGATGAAGGACGCGAAGAACTGCTGCCAGGTCTACGAGCCGGAGGAGGCCGACGATCACGGTGTTCGAGACCGGCGATTTCTGGTCGAACACGATCCGCATCCGTCCGGTCGGCTCGACCGCCGAGCCGCGGACGATCTACGCGAGCGACAAGTTCCAGGCCGGACGCGATCTTCCGCAAGGACCGCATGTACTTCCGCACCAACGCGCGACGCGCCGAACTGGAAGTTGATGGCGGCGAGCTACGACAAGCCCGAGTTCGCGCGACTGGACGACGCTGATCCCCGAGGCAGACAGACGGTGCTGGACGACGTGCACGGTCACGAGCGACTGGATCGTCGTCGCAGGACCGCGAGGACGTGCTGTCGCGCCTCACGGTCTACGACATAGACGGGCAAGCGCGTGCGCGAGCTCGCGCTGCCGGTGTTCGGCAACGTCGTCGGCGTCGCCTACGACCGCGACACCGACACCGGTCTACGCGACGCTCGCGTCGCACACGGCGCCGTCACGGTGTACGCGCTCGCCGGCGAGGCGCTCGCCTGGAAGCTCGTGCTGGCAGGACGACCCGCCGCTCGATGCGTCGCAGATCGTCGCGAGCGCGTCTACGTGACCGGCGAAGGACGGCGCGAAGATTCCCGTGTTCATCGTCCACCGCAAGGACTCTGACGCAGGACGGCGCGAATCCGACGCTGCTCTACGGCTACGGCGGCTTCAACATCGCGCGTCGAGCCGTTCTACCTCGGCAGCTGGCTATCCGTTCGTCAATCGCGGCGGCGTGTTCGTCGACGCCGGCGTGCGCGGCGGCAACGAGTACGGCGAGACGTGGCACGAGCAGGCGATGTTCGCGCAGAAGCAGAACGACGTTCGACGACATGATCGCCGTCGCCGAGTGGCTGATCGCGGAGAAGTACACGCAGCCGGCGAAGCTCGCGGTCGAGGGCGGCAGCAACGGCGGGCCTGACTGGTCGGCGCGGTGCTCACGCAGCGCCCCGACCTGTTCCGCGCGGCGATCTGCCAGGTGCCGCTGCTCGACATGGTGCGCTATCCACAAGTTCCTGATCGCGCGCTACTGGATCGCCGAATACGGCGATCCGGACCAGCGCCGACGACTTCCGCTGGATCCTCCGCTACTCGCCGTACCAGAACGTGCGCATGGGCGTGAACCTGCCGGAGACGCTGGTCGTCGCCGGCGAATACGACTCGCGCGTCGATCCGCTGCACGCGAAGAAGTTCGTCGCTGCCGTGCAGAACAATCCCGGGCAGGTGTCGCCGTTCCTGCTGTACATGGATTTCGACAGCGGCCACGGCACCGGCAAGACGCAGCAGCAGCGCGTCGATCGACCGCGACTACGAGCTGCGCTTCGTGATGAACGCGCTGGGATGAGCGGCCAGCGACGGCGGCGAAATAGCGGATCAGCGACGCCGCGAAGCCCTGCTGCCGCCACGCCTCGTAGACGGCGACCGCGACCGGCGTTCGACAGGTTGAGGCTGCGCACGCCCGGCGCGCATCGGGATGCGCAGCCGCGCGTCGGGCGCGAACTGCGTCGACGACATCGGCGCCGGCAGCCCGGACGTTTCGCAGCCGAACACCAGCACGTCGCCGGGCGCGAAACTGCGCGTCGTAGAGCGAGCGCGCGCCGCGTCGTGGTCAACGCGAACCAGCGGCGCGGCGCCGGCGCGTCGAGCGCCGGCGCGGCACGCGGCGAAGTCGCGGTGGACGCGCGACGCGCGCGTACTCGTGATAGTCGAGCCCGGCGCGCTTCAGCTCGCGGTCGTCCATCCGGAAGCCCAGCGGCTCGACGAGGTGCAGGTCCGTCGCCGTGTTGGCGGTGAGCCGGATCACGTTGCCGGTGTTGGGCGGGATCTCCGGATGGACGAGGACGACGGCGAACATGGGCGCGAGCGCGTCAGCGTCTGATGACGAGCGTCACGCAGCGCTACGCATCCAGCGCCGTCGGCGGCAGCGTGCGCGCGACGACCCAGCACTCGACGCGTGCCGCGCCGGCGCGCCGTCGACGCGTCGCGCAGCTGCGCGAGCGTGGCGCCGGTGGTCATCACGTCGTCGACGATCGCGATGCGCGGCCCGCGAGCGTCGCGCTGCGCGGCGAATGCGCCGCGGACGTTGCGTCGCGCTCGCTCCACGGCAGCGCCGCCTGCGGCGGCGTATCGCGCGACGCGCGCAAGCCGGCGACGCAGCGGCACGGCCGATCGCGTCGCGCCACGCGGCGCGCGATCTCGCGCGCCTGGTTGAAGCCGCGCTCGCGCTGGCGCGCGGCGCGAGCGGCAACGCGACGATGCAGTCGGGTCGCGGCCGCGGCGCGCCGCGGCGACGCGCGACGCGTCGCCAGCGTGGCGCACGCGCATCGGCCAGCGCGAGCCGCGCCGCCGTACTTGAACGCGTGCAGCAGGCGGTCGACGCGGAAACGCGTAGACGAACGCCGCGACGCGCGGCGACCAACGGCGGCGGATGCGGCGAGGCACGCGCCGCACATGACGCCGCCGGCCGATCGGCAGCGCGCAGCGCGGGCACGCGCGGCCGAGCGCGCGGCAATGCGCGACGCTGCAGGCCGCACAGCAGGCGCATCGCCGCGTCGGCGACGCGCAGACAGCGCGCACGCGCTGCGGCAGCGCGCGCCGCAGCGCGCGCAACGACCGATCCGGAGCGCTTGTCGCACCGCGCCCGCGCGCGCAGTCGCGCTGTCAAATCTCGACGCTCGAAAATTTGACAACGTCGAATGCTCCTCCGGACACTCGACCGCGACGCTGCTCGCGCGACGCGCACGCGATGCCGTCCATCATGCACGTCGCATGACCCTGCGATGACCGCCGCCACCGCCGCTCGCGCGATGACGACGCCGCCGACACGCCTGCGCAGCGCTGGACCGTCGACGCGGTCGACGGCGCTGTTCGCGCTGCCGTTCAACGACCTGCTGCTGCCGCGCGCAGCAAGTGCATCGCGCGCATCACGCGCCGAACGCCGTCCAGCTCTCGACGCTGCTGTCGATCAAGACCGGCGGCTGTCCCGAGGACTGCGCGCTACTGCCCGCAGGCGGCGCGCTATCACACCGGCGTCGACGACGAGGCGCTGCTCGCCGCTCGACGCACGTCGTCGACGCGGCGCGCGCGCGCGAAGGCGCACGGCGCGACGCGCTTCTGCATGGGCGCCGCGTGGCGCGGCCCGAAGGAGCGCGACCTCGCGCCGGTGCTCGACATGGTGCGCGAGGTGAAGGCGCTCGGCCTCGAGACCTGCTGCACGCTCGGCATGCTGAAGGACGGCCAGGCCGAGGCAGCTGCAGCGACGCCGGGCCTCGACTACTACAACCACAACCTCGACACGGCGCCCGAGTTCTACGGCGAGATCATCACGACGCGCGACTACCGACGATCGGCTCGACACGCTCGAGCGCGTGCGCGACGCCGGCATCGCGCGTCTGCTGCGGCGGCATCGTCGGCATGGGCGAATCGCGCGCGCAGCGCGCGGGCCTGATCGCGCAGCTCGCGAACCTCGATCCGTATCCCGGAGTCGGTGCCGATCAACCATCTGGTGCAGGTCGAAGGCACGCCGCTGCACGACGCTTCACGGCGAGCCGCGCTCGATCCGCTCGAGTTCGTGCGCACGATCGCCGTCGCGCGCATCACGATGCCGAAGGCGATGGTGCGCCTGTCCGCCGGCCGCCGCGAGCTGGGCGAGGCGGTGCAGGCGCTGTGCTTCTTCGCCGGCGCCAACTCGATCTTCTACGGCGACAAGCTGCTGACGACCGGCAATCCGGACGTCGACGCCGACCGCGCGCTGTTCGCGCAAGCTCGGGCCTCGCGCCCGGCTGAACGCGCGGCCGCCGTAGCGCCGTCCGCCGTCGATCGCCGAGCTCGAGCGATCGCTCGCGCGCGCCGCGCCGCGCGGGCTCGCGCGCGCGTCGCCGCATCGTCGAATCGGCGCAGGGGCCGCGCGTCGATCGTCGACGGCCGCGAGCTGCTCGCGTTCGCGAGCAACGACTACCTCGGCCTCGCCGAGCGATCCCGCGATCGCCGCGGCGGCGCGCGACGCAGCGTCGACGCTGGGGCGTGGGTGCCGGCGCGTCGCATCTCGTCGTGCGGCCACTTCGCGCCGCACGCGGCGCTCGAGGCGAGCTCGCGGCGTTCGTCGCGCCGTGTGCCGGCGCGCGCGCGCTGACGTTCTCGACCGGCTATCTCGCCAACCTCGCGATCCTCACCGCGCTCGCCGGCCGCGGCGACGCGATGCTTCGCCGACCGGCTCAACCACGCCTGCCTCAACGACGGCGCGCTGCTCGTCGCGCGCGAAGCTCGTCCGCTATCGCGCACGATGACGCTCGCGCGCTGCGAGCGCGGCTCGCGGCGTCGACGGCGGCGCGCAAGCTGATCGCCACCGACGCGGTGTTCAGCATGGACGGCGATCTCGCGCCGCTGCCGCGCTCTGCTCGCGCTCGCGGAGCGTCACGACGCGTGGCTCGTCGTCGACGACGCGCACGGCTTCGGCGTGCTCGGCGAGCGGCCGCGGATCGCTCGCGCACTTCGGCCTGCGCGTCGAGCGCATCGTCTACATGGGCACGCTCGGCAAGGCCGCGGGCGTCGCGGGCGCGTTCGTCGCCGCGCATCCGGCGGTGATCGAGACGCTGCTGCAGACTGCGCGCCCGTACGTCTACACGACGGCCGCGCCGCCGCTGCTCGCCGCGCACTGTCCGCGCGCGCTCGCGATCGTGCGCGACGACGCCCCGCGGCGCGAGCGCCTCGACGGCAGCTGATCGCGCAGTTTCGCGGAGGCGCGCGCCGACTGCCGTGGCGCTGTCGCCGTCGCCGACGGCGATCCAGCCGCTGATCGTCGGCGCGACGATGCCGCGCGTCGCGCTCGCCGATGCGCTGCTCGCGCGCGGCGTTCTGGTGCCGGCGATCCGGCCGCCCACGGTGCCGCGGGCGCGGCGCGGCTGCGCGTCTCGCTGTCGGCCGCGCACGACCGCGACGTGCGACGTCTGTCCGCGCTGCGCGACGTAGCCGCGATGCATGAGCGCAGGCCGTCGCAGCGCTCGCTCCGAGGCGCGCGCGCGCGCCGACGGCGATATCGCGCAAGCGCGCTCGGCCGACGGCGCTCGCACGCGTTGCACGTCGAGTCGGTCGGCAGCGGCCGCGCCGCTCGTGCTGCTGCACGGCTGGGCGATGCACGGCGGCCTGTTCGCGCCGCTGCTGCACGGCGCTCGCGCGGCGCTCATCGCGTGCACGTGGTCGACCTGCCGGGCCACGGCACTCGCCGTCGCCGCCGCCGGCGCTCGCCGCGCTCGCTCGACGCGATCGTCGCCGCTCGACGCGCGCTCGCGCGACGAGCGGCGCCGCTCGCCGTGCTCGGCTGGTCGCTCGGGCGGCGCGGTCGCGATGCGCTGGGCACGCGTCGCGACCGCGCGCGGATCGCGCGGCTCGTGCTCGTCGCGACGACGCCGTCGCTTCGTCGCGCGGCGACGGATTGGCCGCATGCGATGCGCGACGACGACGCTGCAGCGGTTCGGCGACGAGTTGCGGCGTCGCCTACCGGCTGACGCTGCAGCGCTTCCTCGACGCTGCAGGTGCAGCGGCAGCGAAGCGGGACGCGCGACGCTCGCGCGCTGCGGCAGCCAGCTGTTCGCGCGCGGCGAGCCGTCGCGCGCCGCGCTCGCCGACGCGCTCGAGCATCCTGCGCGACATCGGATCTGCGCACGCTGGCGTCGCGACGATCGCGCGCCGACGCTCGTCGTCGCCGGCGATCGCGCGACGCTCGTGCCGCCGCGCGGCCGGGGCGCTGGCTGGCGGCAGCGCTGCCGAACGCGACGCTACGCGGCAATCGCAGGCGCCGCGCACGCGCCGTTCCTGTCGCATCGCGACGCGTTCGTCGCCGCGCTGCGCGCGTTTCCTCGATGGCCGCTGACCCGCGCTTTCCCGCGCCTGACCCGCGCGACGTCGATCCGCGCGCGGTGCGCGCGCGCGTTCGGCCGCGCGGCGGCGACCTACGACGCGGCAGCCGTGCTGCAGCGCGAGGTGGCCACGCGGCTGGCCGAGCGCCTCGACTACGTGAAGCTCGCGCCGTCGGCCGATCCTCGACGCCGGCTGCGGCACCGGCGCAGGCGCTCGGCGAGCTCGGCGCGCGCTATCCGGCAGGCGCGCGATCGTCGCGCGTCGACGTCGCGCTGCCGATGGCGCGGGCGGCACGCGAGCGCGCGCGCGCAGCGCGCTCGCTGCTCGACCGGCTGCTCGCGCCGCTGCGGGCGCACGGCGCGCACGCCGCGCCGGCGTTCGTGCTGCGCCGACGTCAACGCGCTGCCGTTCGCAGCGCGTGCGGCGTTCGATCTGGTCTGGAGCAACCTCGCGCTGCAGTGGGTCGAACGACCTGCCGCGCGCGTTCGCGGAGTTCCGGCGCGTGCTCAGGGTCGGCGGGCTCGCTCACGTTCTCGACGTTCGGCCCGGACACGCTGAAGGAGCTCGCGCGCGGCGTTCGCGCGCGCCGACGGCGCATACGCACACCAACCGCTTCGTCGACATGCACGACCTCGGCGACATGCTCGTCGCAGGCGGGCTTCGCCGATCCGGTGATGGACATGGAGCTGCTGACGCTGACGTATGCCGGACCCGCGCGACGCTGCTCGCCGAGCTGAAGGCGCTCGGCGCGACCAACGCGACGCGCGGGCGACCGCGCGGGCTCGACGGGCGCGGCGCGCTGGCGGCGAGATGCTCGACGCGGCGCTCGAGCGGATGCGCGCGCGGACGGCCGCATTCCGGCGACGTTCGAAGTCATCTACGGCCACGCCTGGAAGGGCGAGCCGACGCAAGACGGCCGAAGGCCTGCCGATCGTCAAGCTCGCAGCGGCCTCGCGTCCGTGATGCGCCTGACGCGGAGCTGCTTTCGTCACGGGACCGATACGGGCGTCGGCAAGACGCTACGTCGCGCACGGCGCTGCTGCGCGCGCACGTCGCGGCCGGGCGCCGCGCCGTCGGCATGAAGCCGGTCGCAGCGGGCATCGCGGACGGCGCCGCGGTCAACGCCGACGTGGCCGCGCTCGCGGCAGCGGGCAAACGTCGGAAGCGCCGCTCGCCGACCGCAATCCGTACGCGTTCTGCGTCGGCCGGTGGCGCCGCATCTCGCGGCGGCCGCGGCAGGCGTCGCCGATCGATCTCGACAGATCGAAGCGGCGTATGCGCCGCCTCGCCGGCGCGCGCCGACGTCGTCGTCGTCGAGGGCGCGGGCGGCGTCCTCGTGCCGCTCGGCGGCCACGAGCGACATGCTGGACATTGCGTCGCGGCTTGCGCCTGCCGCGTCGCTGCTCGTGGTCGGGATGCGCCTCGGCTGCCTCAACCACGCGCTGCTCTCCGACCGGGCTCGTACGCGCGCGCGGCGTGACAGCTCGCCGGCTGGATCGCCACCGTCGTCGATCCCGGCGATGCCGATGCGGACGCGAACGTCGCCGCGCTCGTGCGAGCGCCTGCCCGCGCCGCTGCGTCGCGACGTCGCCGGACACGGCGGCGCCGTTCTGTTCACCGACCAATGGCTCGGCGGGTGGCGAACCGTGCTAACATTTTGCGGCTTCTGCAGCACGCGTGCCGTCGCAGATTGCCGCGTTTCGATCGATGCCGGGCGTCGCCCTTCCGCCGCTTCCCGCCGAACCCGAGTTCTGCGTGGTCGCGCGCTGGAACTACTGTCGCTTGCCCGCACGCGACCGCTGGCGGATTTTCGGGGTGCTGGCGACGTTCAGCCTCGCTGCTGGCGAGCGCGTTCGTCGCAGCGGGCGCGTGGCCGGTCCTGCCGTATTCGGTGCTCGAGCTCGCGTGTGCTCGCGTTCGCGTTCCGCTACATCGAGCGGCGCGCGACGAGCTGGGAACGCGCTGACGGTCGTCCGGCGACCGGGTGATCGTCGAGCGCGGCGCGAACGGCGCGCTGACGCGCGCGCGAGTTCGAACCGGCATTGGCTGCGCGTCGAAATCGACTGACGCAGCGATTGGGACGGGCGGCGCGGCTGTATCTGTGCTGCGGCCGCGAGCGGTGCGAATTCGGCGATGCGCTGCCGCACAGAGGCGCGCGAGGCGGTCGCCCGGGATCTGAAGCGGCTGCTCGGCGCCGCATAGTCGCGCAGCGCGGCAGCGGCGCATCGGCAATACGGCAGGTCGGAAGCGATTCGGCAACGGTTCGTCATCAGGACAGCATGGCTGAAAGAACTAAGACGGGCGCCGCCGCCAGGCGCTCGCTGACGGCGTCGATCGCGGTTGCCTTTGCATTGCCCGGGCTCGCCTGGGCGCTGCCCGAGTGGAACTTCCAGCCGCCGGTGACGCCGATCGCCGAGCAGATGTATCGACCTCCACGATTTACATCTTCTGGATCTGCGTCGTCATCTTCATCGGCGTGTTCGGCGTGATGTTCTATTCGCTGTTCAAGCACCGCAAGTCGGTGGGCCACCAGGCGGCGCAGTTCCACGAGAACACGCATGGTCGAGGTCGATCTGGACGGTCGATCCCGTTCCTGATCCTGCTGTTCATGGCGTACCCGGCGACCAAGACCATCCTCGCGATGAAGGACACGTCGCGCCGGACATGACGATCAAGGTCACCGGCTACCAGTGGAAGTGGAACTACGACTACCTGCAGGACGGCTTCGGCTTCTACTCGAACCTGTCCACGCCGCTCGCGCAGATCGAGAACCGCGAGCCCAAGGGCGACCAACTACCTGCTCGAGGTCGACAACCCGCTGGTCGTTCCGGTCGACACGCAAGGTGCGCGTGCTGATCACCGCCGGCGACGTCGCTCCACTCGTGGTGGGTGCCGGCGTTCGGCGTCAAGCAGGACGCGATCCCCGGCTTCGTGCGCGACTCGCTGGTTCACGGCCGAGCAGGCCCGGCATCTACCGCGGCCAGTGCGCCGAGCTCTGCGGCAAGGAGCACGGCTTCATGCCGATCGTCGTCGAGGTCAAGTCGAAGGACGACTACGCGAAGTGGGCTCGGCGAGCAGAAGGCAGAAGATCGCCGCCGCCGCGGACGATCCGAACAAGGTGTGGGACCTGAAGCGACCTCGTCGCGCGCGGCGAGAAGGTGTTCGCCGCGAACTGCGCGGCGTGCCACCAGGCGAACGGCAAGGGCGTGCCGAACGCGTTCCCGGCGCTCGACGGCTCGCAGGTCGTCGACCGGCCCGCCGCGCGGACCAGATCCATCTCGTGCTGAACGGCATGAAGGACGGCAAGCCGACGGCGATGGCGTCGTGGAAGCAGCTGTCCGACGCCGACATCGCCGTCCGTCATCACGCTACACGCGCAACAGCTGGGGCAACAAGACCGGCGAGGCGATCCAGCCGGCGCGACGTCAGGCGGCGCGCAATGACGCGCAGTCGCACCGACGTCGAAGCGAGCCCCAGGAGAGACGTCGATGAGCACCATCCCGCACGACCACGCCGCCGGCACGATCACGCGCCACGACGACCACGCGCACCACTCCCGGCGGGATCATGCGCTGGATCACGACGACCAACCACAAGGACATCGGCACGCTGTACCTGTGGTTCTCGCTTCACGATGTTCATCGTCGGCGGCATGATGGCGCTCACGATCCGCGCCGAGCTGTTCCAGCCCGGGCTGCAGATCGTCGCATCCCGAGTTCTTCAACTCGCTGACGACGCTGCACGGCCTCATCATGATCTTCGGCGCGATCATGCCGGCGCGCGGTGGGCTTCGCGAACTGGCAGATCCCGATGATGATCGGCGCGCCCGACATGGCGTTCGCGCGCATGAACAACTGGAGCTTCTGGCTGCTGCCGCCCGCCGGCGATCCTGCTGATCGCGTCGTTCTTCGTGCCCGGCGGCGCCGCCGCCGGCGGCTGGACGCTCTATCCGCCGCTGTCGGTGCAGGCCGGCATGGGCATGGACCTCACGATCTTCGCGATCCACATCATGGGCGCGTCGTCGATCATGGGCTCGATCAACATCATCACGACGCATCCTCAACCTGCGCGCGCCGGGCATGACGCTGATGAAGATGCCGCTGTTCGTGCTGGACGTGGCTCATCACCGCGTACCTGCTGATCGCGGTGATGCCGGTGCTCGCGGGCGCGGTGACGATGCTCCTCACCGACCGCCACTTCGGCACGTCGTTCTTCAACGCGGCGGGCGGCGGCGACCCGGTGCTGTTCCAGCACATCTTCTGGTTCTTCGGCCACCCCGAGGTCTACATCATGATCCTGCCGGCGTTCGGCATCATCTCGCAGATCATCCCGGCGTTCTCGCGCAAGCCGCTGTTCGGCTACGCGTCGATGGTCTACGCGACGTCGGCGATCGCGATCCTGTCGTTCATCGTCTGGGCGCACCACATGTTCACGGTCGGCATGCCGACCGCGGGCCTGCTGTTCTTCATGTACGCGACGATGCTGATCGCGGTGCCGACCGGCGTGAAGGTGTTCAACTGGCTCGCGACGATGTGGCGCGGCTCGATGACGTTCGAGACGCCGATGCTGTTCGCGATCGGCTTCCTGTTCCTGTTCACGATGGGCGGCTTCACCGGCCTCGTGCTCGCGATCACGCCGGTGGACATCCAGCTGCAGGACACCTACTACGTCGTCGCGCACTTCCACTACGTGCTGGTCGCCGGCAGCGCTGTTCGCGTTCTTCGGCGGCGTCTACTTCTGGCTGCCGAAGTGGACCGGCACGATGTACGACGAGACGCTCGGCAAGTGGCATTTCTGGCTGTCGATGATCTTCTTCAACATCACGTTCTTCCCGCATGCACTTCCTCGGCCTCGCCGGCATGCCGCGGCGCATTCCCGACTACGCGCACGCAGTTCGCCGACTGGAACATGGTCGCGTCGATCGGCGCGTTCGGCTTCGGCCTGTCGCAGCTGCTCTTCCTGTACGTCGTGATCAAGTGCATCCGGCAGCGACGGCGCCAAGGCGCCGCGCGAAGCCGTGGGAAGGCGCCGACACGCTCGAGTGGACGCTGCCGTCGCCGGCGCCGTACCACACGTTCGAGACGCCGCCGGTCGTCAGGTGACGATGGACGCGAGCACCGATGCGCCCTACCGACGATCGACCCCGCGATGCCGGCGCGCGCGGCAACCGGCGCACCGCGGCTCATCCTGTGCGTCGATCGCCGTCGTGTTCTTCGTCGGCATCGTCGCGTCGCGCGTTCATCGGCGACACGGCCACCGGGATGACGGTGCATCGGCGCGCCGTGCTCGCTGTTCCTGCTCGTCGGCGATCGGCCGCAACCTGCGCAAGCGATGAGCGACGAGTCGCGACAGCAGCGAAGCGGCAGCGTCGAACCGCACGCTCGGTCACGCGGCTGGCCGTGGTCGTCGTCGGCGATGTTCGGCGTTCGGCTTCGCGCTGGTGCCGTTCTACGAGCAAGATCTGCGAGGTCACCGGCCTGCGCGACATCGCGCAGGCCCGACGACGTGGCGAACACGCAGGTCGACGCGACGCGCACGCGTGCGCATCGAGTTCGACGCCAACGTGCGCAGCCTGCCGTGGCAGTTCCGGCCGCTCGAGCCGTCGGTGTCGACGTGCATCCGGGCGCGCTGACGCAGGTCGATGTACGAGATCGTCAACACGACCGAGCCGGCCCGATGACGGGCCAGGCGATCCCGAGCTACGGGCCGCAGCACGCCGCGCAGTATTTCCAGCAAGCTCGACTGCTTCTGCTTCGCGAAGCAGACGCTCGCGCCGGGCGAGCGGCGCGCAAATGCCGGTCGTGTTCGTGCATCGATCCGTGCGCTGCCGCGCCGATGCTCAACACGATCACGCTGTCGTACACGTTCTTCGAGGTCGAGGGCAGCGGCGTCAAGCGCAGATGACGACACGCGAACTGCGCGCGCGGCCCGCCGCGCGCCGCACGCACAGTAAAGCGAAGCAGGTGGAGCAGACGATGAGTTTCGCAGCGACGACCGGCGGCCAAGCCGTAGTACTACGTCCCGCAGCCGTCGCACTGGCCGATCACGGGCGCGGTCGCGCTGCTGCTCATGGCGCTGGGCGCCGCGTTCTGGTTCAACGGCTACGCGCTCGGGCCGTGGATGGTCGCGCGCGGGCTTCGCGACGCTCGTCTTCATGCTGTTCGGCTGGTTCGGCACGGTGATCGGCGAATCCGAGGCGCCACCTCTACAACAAGAAGGTCGACATCGTCGTTCCGCTGGAGCGATGAGCTGGTTCATCTTCAGCGAGGTGATGTTCTTCGCGGCGTTCTTCGGCGCGCTGTTCTACATCCGCAACCTGTCGGTGCCGGACCTCGGCGAGCATCGATGACCGGCCGCATCGCTGTGGCCGAACTACGCGTCGCAGTGGCCGACCGAGCGGTCCGTACTTCACGCGAGCAGTTCACGCCGATGGGCGCGATGGGCATCCCGCTCCTCAACACGATCATCCTGCTGACGTCCGGCGTGCACGCTGACGATCGCGCACCACGCGCTCAAGGCCGGGCAACCGCGGCGTCGCTCGACGCTGTGGCTGTTCCTCACGATCGCGCTGGGCTTCACGTTCCTCGGCTTCCAGGCCTACGAGTATCACGCACGCGTACAGCGAGCTCAACCTGAAGCTGTCGACGGGCGTCTACGGCTCGACGTTCTTCATGCTGACCGGCTTCCACGGCCTGCACGTGACCGATCGGCGCGATCATGCTGACGGTGATGCTCGGTCCGCGTGCTGCGCGGGCCACTTCGACGCCGCAGCACCACTTCGCGTTCGAGGCCGCCGCGTGGTACTGGCACTTCGTCGACGTCGTCTGGCTGCTGCTGTTCGTGCTGGTCTACTGGCTCGTTTGACGCGGGACGACAGCGTTCCACCGCGGGGCCGCAGCAGCGGCCCTTTGTCGCTTCGGCACCGCGCATCAGCGCACGCCGCCGGGCCGATCCAGCCCATCCAGTACGAGACGAGCGGGAACGCGACGATCGACGACCGACAGCGCCGACGCGGATGCGCGAGCGCGATCACCACGCGGTTGCCGCTGCCGCGATCGCGATACAGGAACACGAGCGCCGTGAACGAGCGCGGCGACGACGGCGACGAGCCCGACGATGACGACGATGTGCATCGCATCCAGTCTAGCACCGCGACGATGAGCCCCCGGACCGCGAATCTGGTCACGAGCGCGGCGGCACGTCGCCGCGATCGCGCTGTTCGCGTCGTCGCCGGCAACTGGCAGCGCGGGCGCATGAACGCGAAGGAGCCGACCGGGCGCGCAGTCGACGCGGCGACCGCGCAAGCGCCGGTGCCGTTGCCCGACGCGCGACGACTGGACGGCGTGGCGCTGGCGGTCGCGTCGTTGCGACCGGGACGTTCGGCGCGGCGCGTCGCAGCTCCTGATCGACAACCGCATGCGTCGACGGCCGCGCGGGCTTCGCCGTCGTCACGCCGCTCGCGCTCGACGACGGCCGCGCCGTGCTCGTCGATCGCGGCTGGACGCCGGCCAGGCGCGGGCGACGCGCGCGCTGCCTCGACGTCGCGCGCCGTCGGGGCTCGCCACGGTCGAAGGCCGCGTCAGTCTGCCGCCGGCTCGGCTATCTCGAGCTCGGCGCGACGACCGCCGTCGGGCAACGTGTGGCAGAACCTCGACCCGTCAGCGCATCGCGACGGCGACCGGCGTGCGCTGCCTGCCCATCGTGATCGAGCAGATCCCGCCGGCGCCGGCGGACGGACTGACGCGTCGCTGGTCGCCATCGGGACCGGATGCGACGACGCACCGCATCTACATGTTGCAGTGGTATTCGTTCGCCGCGCTCGTGGCGGTGCTCTGGATCGCGTTCACGGTCAAGCGCCTGAGGGGACGCGCGCTGGACCAAACGCCGAAGCCGCAACCTGCGCACGCTGTATGCTGATCCTCGCCGTCTGCGCCGCGCCGGTCGTCGCTGTCGTTCGCGTTCTACTACCTGCTGCCATCGCGCACGAGCACGTGAACTACGGCGAGCTGTTGCCGACGCAGGCGGCGCCGCTGCTGGCCGGCACGCGCGCGGATGGCAAGCGCCTAGGGCGATCGAGGACGAGCGCGGCCACTGGATCATCGTCATCGCTGCGCCGGCCGCGTGCGACGAAACCTGGCGCGCGCCTCTACGCCACGCGCCAGGCGCGCACGATGCAGGGTCGCGAGCGCGAGCGCGTGACCGCGCGTGTGGCTCGCGACTGGCGACGCATGGCGCGCCATGGCGCAGCTCGCCGAGCACCCGGACGTCGTCGTCGTTCGCGCCGAGGCTCGCCCGGTCGCGCGGCTGCCGCGCGGCGCCGAGCGCGATCTACCTCGTCGACCCGCTCGGCAACCAGGTGCTGGCGTGGCCCGCGTCGCCCGACATCCAGCGGCGTCGCGCGCGACCTCACCGAGCTTCTGAAGGCGTCGCGGATCGGGTAAAACTGAGGCGGTTCCGCCGCACGCACCGCCATGACCTCGCTCGCCCCTCGCCGAAGACCCGCCTCACGCAGTTCCTGGCGCTCGCGAAGCCGCAGCGTCGTGTCGCTGATCGTCTTCATGCGCGGTGATCGGGATGTTCCTCGCGGCGCCCGGGCCTGCCGCCGCGCCGGCGATCGTGTTCGCCGCGCACCGTCGGCATCGCGCTGGTCGCCGGTGCCGCGGCGGCGATCAACTGCCTCGTCGAGCAGAAGATCGACGCGATGATGGCGCGCACGCGCGCACGGCCGCTGCCGCGCGGCGAGCTCACGTCGCTGCAGACGCTGGTGTTCGCGATCGCTGGTCGGCGGCGCCGGGCTCGCTGATCCTCGTACGCGCTGCGTCAATCCGCTGACGATGTGGCTGACGCTCGCGACGTTCGTCGGCTACGCGATCATCTACACGGTGCTGCTGAAGCCCGCGACGCCGCAGAACATCGTGATCGGCGGCGCGTCGGGCGCGATGCCGCCGGTGCTGGGCTGGGCGGCGGTCACCAACGACGTCGCGCCCGAGGCGCTGCTGCTGTTCCTCATCATCTTCGCGTGGACGCCGCCGCACTTCTGGTCGCTCGCGCTCTACCGCACGCGAGGACTACGCGACGCGCCGGGCTGCCGATGCTGCCGGTCACGCACGGCCGCCGCTACACGCGGCTGCATGATCGTGCTCTACACGGTCGCGCTGGTCGCGCGTCACGCTGCTGCCGTTCGCGATCCGGATGAGCGGCTGCATCTACCTCGCGCGGCGCGCTGGCGCTGGGCGGCGTGTTCGTCGTCTACGCGGTCGCGCTCTACCGCGCACTACAGCGACGAGCTCGCGCGCGCGACGTTCCGCTATTCGATCGTCTACCTCGCCGGCGCTGTTCTCGGCGCTGCTGGTCGACCACTACTGGCGGTGAGCCGCGCGTGCGCCGCGTCCTGTCGTTCGCCTCGGCGGCGCTCCTGTCGGCTGCGGCGCGGCGGACGGCGCCGAAGTTCAAGGCCTCCGACGTCACCGGCAGCGTCGTTCGGGCGCGACTTCTCGCTGACCGACGCACGCGGCAAGCCGCGCACGCTCGCCGACTACCGCGGCAAGGCCGTCGTGGTGTTCTTCGGCTACACGCAGTGCCCCGACGTCATGCCCGACGACGCTCGCCGACGCTCGCCGAGGCGATGAAGCAGCTCGGGCCCGGACGCCGACCGCGTGCAGGTGCTGTTCGTCACCGTCGACCCGAGCGCGACACGCCGGAGCTCCTGTCGGCATACGTGCCGGCGTTCGATCCGCGCTTCGTCGGCCTGCGCGGCGACGCCGACGCGCCATCGGGCACGTCGCGAAGGAGTTCAAGGTCATCTACCAGAAGCAGCCGGGCGCGACGCCGGCGCACCTACACGGTCGACCACTCGGCGGGCACGTTCCTGTTCGACCCGCAAGGGCGGCTGCGCGTCTACATCGGGCACGGCCAGGCGCCCGAGCGCGTTCGTGCTGCGACCTGCGCGAGGCTCCTGCAGGACGAGGCCCAGCCGTCTAGAACTCGACCATCTCGAAGTCGTCCTTGCGCGCCCCGCACTCGGGGCACGTCCAGTTCGGCAGCACCTTGTCCCAGGTCGTCCCCGGCGGGATCCCTCGGCGGGCAGGCCGAACTCCTCCTCGTAGATGAAACCGCAGATCAGGCACATGTATTTTTCACTGGGCAGAATTATGGAATGACGCTGGTCAACTTCGGGTCCGGGCCCGCACAAGCTGCCGGGTTTCGTCAATGTCGACCTCGATGCCGCGGCCCGTCCGGACGTCGTGGCCGACCTGTCGCGCGGGCTGCCGTTCGCCGACGCGTGCGCCGACGCGATCTTCTCCGAGGACTTCGTGGCGCAGCTCGAGCCCGACGCGCTGCTGCGCTTCCTCGCCGAGTGCCGGCGCATGCCCAAGGCCGGGCGGCACGCGCTTCGCTGATGCTGACGCCGGACCTTCGGCGCTTCATGCGCATGTACCTCGACGGCGCGAGGCGGCTCATGCACTTCTGGAACAGCGCGGTCCGGCGTGCCACTGCCGCAACGCGACGGCGGGCGATGTGGTGAACCTCGGCATGAAGCTCGCGGGACGCTGGCAGCCCACGATGCGGAGACGTTCCAGCGCGCATCGCCGCGAGGGCGGGGCTCGACACCGCGACCGCGCCCGCTTCAACGAGAGCCGGCACCCGGCGCTGCGCGGCATCCGACATGCGCAACAAGCGCCCGACGAGGCCGATCGGCATGTCCACCTCGAATGCACGCCGCGCGCGCGGCGGGTTAACATCCCATTCAGATGTCGAACAGAACCGGTCACCGGCGCCCCGCCGATCACGTGCTCACGTTCGCCGCGTCCGATCCGTCGGGCGGCGCGGGCATGCAGGCCGACATCCTCACGCTCGCGAGCATGGGCTGCCATCCGCTGTCGGTGATCACGGCGATCACCGTGCAGGACACGCTGGGCGTCGAAGGCGCTGCTGGCGATCGACGCCGAGTGGGTCGCCGACCAGGCGCGCTGCCTGCTCGAGGACATGCCGGTCGACGCGTTCAAGATCGGCGTGCTGGGCAGCGTCGAGAACATCGCCGCGATCGCCGAGATCGTCTCCGATTATCCGGACGTGCCGCTGATCCTCGATCCGGTGCTGCGCGTCGGGCCGCGGCGACGAGCTCGCGAGCGACGAAATGCGCACGCGCTGCGCGAGCTCCTGCTGCCGCAGACGACGATCCTCACGCCGAACAGCCTCGAAGCGCGCCGGCTCGCCGAGGTCGAGGACGACGACGAGACCGTCGCTCGCAGCGTGCGCGCGCGAGCTGATCGAAACGCGGCTGCGAATACGTGCTCGTCACCGGCACGCACGAGGCCACGCCGCAGGTCGTCAACACGCTGTACGGCAAGGGCGGCGTCGTGCGCACCGACAGCTGGGCGCGGCTGCCCGGCAGCTACCACGGGTCGGGCTGCACGCTGGCGTCCGCGATCGCCGCGATGCTCGCCAACGGCCTCGAGCTGCCGGAGGCCGTGCGCGAAGCGCAGGACTACACGTGGCACGCGCTGCAGAAGGCCTATCGGCCCGGCATGGGCCAGTTCCTGCCCGATCGCCTGTTCTGGGCGCGCGAGGAAGCCGGACGCCCGCGCGGCGACGGAGCCGAGCGCCGCGCCGCGCGCTGCCGACGCACGCAGTGACAGCACTGAGCGTCGCGCGGCGCGCGCGTCGCGCGCGCGCTCGCGGCCTGTACGCGGTGACGCCCGATCTTGCCGACACCGAGCGCTCGTCGCGCGCGCGTCGCCGCCGCGATCGCCGGCGGCGCGGCCGCGATCCAGTACCGGCAACAAGGCGGCGGCGCCGGCGTTGCGGCGCGCGCAGGCGCGCGCGCTCGCGCGCGCTGTGCGCGCCGCGCGGCGCGCTCTTCATCGTCAACGACGACGTCGGCGCTCGCCGCACGCGGTCGACGCCGACGGCGTGCACCTCGGCGAGGACGACGGCGACATCGCCGCCGCGCGCGCGCAGCGTCGGCCCGACCGCCTCGTCGGCGTCTCGTGCTACGACGATCTCGAGCGCGCGCGCAGCCGCGGTCGCGCGCGGGCGCCGACTACGTCGCGTTCGGCAGCTTCTTCCCGTCGTCGGTCGAAGCCGGATGCGCGGCGCGCGCGACGTCGCGCTGCTCGATGCCGCGCAGTGCGCTCGGCGTGCCGATCGTCGCGATCGGCGGCATCACCGCCGCGAACGCGCGCGACGCTGGTCGCGCGCCGGCGCCGATGCGCGGTCGCCGTGATCGCCGCCGTGTTCGACGCGCCCGACGTCGAGCCGCCGCGACGCGTGCGATCGCCGCGATCGCGCGTGCTTCGACCGTCAGAGCCGATATTCCGGCACTCTACGATGAGCCGCAACGACGAACTCTTCGCCCGCGCGCAGCGCACGATTCCCGCCGGCGTCAATTCGCCGGTGCGCGCGTTCCGCTCGGTCGGCGGCACGCCGCGCTTCTTCGACGCGCGGCGAGGGCGCGTATCTGTGGGACGCCGACGGCAAGCGCTACATCGACTACGTCGGCTCGTGGGGCCCGGCGATCCTCGGCCACGCGCATCCGGCAGTCGTGCGCGCGGTGCAGTCGACGCGCGCCGCGACGGGCTTGTCGTTCGGCGCGCCGACCGAGGTCGAGATCGAGATGGCGGAGACGCTGTGCCGCCTGCTGCCGTCGATCGAGCTCGTGCGGCTCGTCTCGTCGGGCACCGAGGCGACGATGTCGGCGCTGCGGCTCGCGCGCGGCTTCACCGGGCGCAGCGAAGATCGTCAAGTTCGAAGGCTGCTATCACGGCCACGGCGACAGCCTGCTCGTGAAGGCGGGCTCGGGCGCGCTGACGTTCGGCCAGCCGTCGTCGGCCGGCGTGCCGCCGGCGATCGCCGAACGAGACGATCGTGCTGCCGTACAACGATCTCGACGCGGTCGAGGCGGCGTTCAGGCGCGACGGCGACGCGCATCGCCGTGCATCATCGTCGAGCCGATCGCCGGCAACATGAACCTCGATCATGCCGCGGCCGGATTTCCTGCGCGGGCTGCGCGCGATCTGCGATCGCTACGGCGCGGTGCTGATCTTCGACGAGGTGATGACGGGCTTCCGCGTGCATCCGCGCGGCGCGCAGGGCCTCTTCGGCATCACGCCCGGACCTGACGACGCTCGGCAAGGTGATCGGCGGCGGCATGCCGGTCGGCGCGTTCGGCGGCAAGCGCGCGATCATGGAAAAGATCGCGCCGCTCGGTCCGGTCTATCAGGCGGGAACGCTGTCGGGCAATCCGGTCGCGGTCGCGGCGGGGCTCGCGACGCTCGCAGCGATCGAGGCGCCGGGTTTCTACGATCGGCTCGCGGCGACGACGCGCGCGCTGACCGACGGCCTCGCCGCGCGCGGCGAAGCGCGCCGGCGTCGCGTTCTGCGCGCAATCGGTCGGCGGCATGTTCGGCCTCTATTTCGCCGACGCGCGTGCCCGACTCGCTACGACGCCGGTGATGGCGCTGCGACAAGGACGCGCTTCAACCGCTTCTTCCACGCGATGCTCGACGCGGGCGTCTATCTCGCGCCGTCGGCGTTCGAGGCGGGCTTCGTGTCCGCGGCGCACAGCCGACGCGCGACATCGCCGAGACAACGCTGCCGCGTCGCCGACCTGCGCCTTCCGCGCGTCCTGGCGCAATGGCCGCGATTGGTCTCGATCGTGACGCGCACGCTCGAGGCGGCCGTGCGTCGCGGACGCGGCGGCAAGCGATGGCCGCGCAGACCTATCGCCCGCTCGAATGGGTCGTGGTCGACGCCTCGCGGAGGCGGTGTCGACATCCCCCGGCGGGCGACGTGCCGGTCCGCGTCGCGAGCGCCGGCGAGCCGCTACCTCGCGCGCGCCGCGAGCCTCGGGCTCGACGCGGCGCAAGGCGCTGCGGCGCGCTGATCCTCGACGACGACGACGTTCTCGCGCCGCGCGCGCGAGCGGTTGTCCACGCGGCCCTCGACGGGCACCGCGATGCGCGTCCGCCGTACGGCAAGCTGTGCGCGCGGTGGCGTCCGGACGACCGCGAGGGTCGCGCACTTCCGCTTCGAGGTGTCCGAGCTGCTGGTCGCGCGGCGCAATCCGTTCCCGATCCACGCCGCGATGGTCGACCTCGCGTTCGTGCGCGCGGCCGGCGTCCGCTTCGACGAAAGCCTCGACTGGTACGAGGACTGGCGGTTCTGGCTCGCTTCCCGCCATCGCCCGCACGCGCTTCGTGCACGTTCCCGAGGCGATCGGGACCTATCGCACGCACCTGTCGGCGTCGGGGATGCGCGACGTCGACGGCGAGCGGGGCGACGCACGGATCCTCGCGCAGCTTGCGACGCGGTGCTGGCGCGAAGCGCCGAGCGTCTGTGGCAGTGACGCTCGATCACGCGCCACGATGCGCTCAAGCGCGAGAGCGCGAGCGCACGAAGCTGCGGGCCGGCTTCCGCAGGCCGTACGCCGCGTGGGTCGCGGCTCCGCCGGGACTATCGCTACGACGCCGGAACCGCTGTTGCGCTACTATGCCGCGCTGGCCTTGCGCGCGGGCGACGCGCGCTGCGCGCGCGATCGTCGGCTGGCGGCCTCGCGCTCCTGCCCTACGAGCCCGCGCTCCCACCGGGCCCGGGCGTCGATCCGCTGGGACGGGCCGGCGACCGGAACGGCGCCGCCGGGCGATCGCCCGGGCCGAGGGACTCGAGGCCCACGGGCCGGGCGGTTTCGCCCGGCTGACCGCTACAAGGCACCGGGAGGACCCCTGGACGGATTACTCTAAGGATTATTGCTCCAAAGGGCCTTTTTATTACCTGTCTGACGCTTCCGCTGGTAGAGATAATGAACTCGACCGCGGTCCGCGGATCGAACGACCCTCTCCACGTCCCGTCCCGTCGATGCCGGAACCCGTGAAGCGTCTGGGCGAGATCCTCATCGAGCGCGGCAAGCTCGATGCGGCGGACGCTCGAACGCGCGCTGCGCCTGCAGCAGGAGTCCGGCGAGAGGCTCGGCGCGCTGCTGGTGACGCTCGGCGTGGTCGCGCAGCGCGACGTCGCCGAGGCGCTTGCCGCGCAGCTTGCGCTGCCGCTGGTCGACGTGGCCGAGCTATCCCGAGTTTCCGATTCTCGAGGAGCGCGTGCTCGGCGCGCTTCCTGCGCGAAGCGCGCGCGCTGCCGCTGCGCGAGGACGACGCCGAAGCTCGCGCTCGCGATGGCCGACCCGACCGACGAGTACACGATCGGCGCGTTCGAGATGGTGACCGGCCGCGCCGTGCGGCCGCATGGTCGCGATTCCCAACGAGCTCGACGCGGCGCTCGAGCGGCTCTACGGCGCCGGCAAGTCGGCGCAGAGCCAGGTCGATCGGCGACGTCGAGACGCGCGTCGACGAGCTCGCGTTCGACGCCGACGTCCAGCAGCTGAAGGACCTGGCGTCCGAAGCGCCGGTCATCCGGCTCGTGAGCCTGCTCATCACCAACGCGCTCGACATGCGCGCCTCCGACATCCACATCGAGCCGTTCGAGAACCGGCTCGTCGTGCGCTACCGCGATCGACGGCGTGCTGCACGACGTCGAGTCGCCGCCGCAAGCGCCTCGTCGGCCGCCGTGATCTCGCGCATCAAGATCATGGCCAACCTCGACATCGCCGAGCGCCGGCTGCCGCAGGACGGCCGCATCCGGCTGCGCGTGCAGGGCAAGGAGATCGACCTGCGCGTGTCGACGGTGCCGACGATGCACGGCGAGTCGGTCGTGATGCGGATCCTCGACAAGGGCGGCGTCGCGCTCGACTTCCACAAGCTCGGCTTCGCCGACGACACGCTCAAGGCGCTTCATCGACGTGCTGATGCAGCCGCACGGCATCCTGCTCGTCACCGGGCCCGACCGGCTCGGGCAAGACGACGACGCTCTACACGGCGCTCGACCGGCTGAACCAGCCCGACGTGAAGATCCTCACGGTCGAGGACCCGGTCGAATACCAGATGGTCGGCATCAACCAGATCCAGGTGAAGCCGCAGATCGACCTCACGTTCGCCAACGCGCTGCGCTCGATCGTGCGGCAGGATCCGGACGTCATCATGATCGGCGAGATCCGCGACCTCGAGACCGCGCAGATCGCCGTGCAGTCGGCGCTCACCGGCCACCTCGTGCTGTCGACCGTGCACACCAACGACGCGCGCGTCGACGGTGAACCGCCTGCTCGACATGGGCGTGGACGACTACCTGCTCACGTCGACGGTGATCGGCATCCTCGCGCAGCGGCTCGTGCGCAAGCTGTGCCCGCATTGCAAGGAGCCGTACGACGGCGCTGCCGGAGATGGTCGCGCAGCTCGGATCTGCGCAAGTTCACCGGCGGCGAGCGACGTCACGCTCTACCACGCCAAGGGCTGCGCGCAGTGCAGCAACACCGGCTACATCGGGCCGCTTCTGCATCCTCGAGATGCTGCCGATGACCGACCCGCTGCGCAGCCTCGTGATGAAGCACGCGACGTCGAGCGAGCTGCAAGGCCGAGGCGCAGCGCGAAGGCATGGTCTCGATGTACGAGGATGGCATGCGCAAGGCGATCAGCGGGATCACCGACGTTCGAAGAGGTCCTTCGCGTCACGCGCGAGGATTAGCGATGCCCGTCTTACCGCTACCGTGCCGTGAATCCGGCGGGCGAAGTCGCCATCGGGCGAGCTCGACGCCGCGAACGAGAGCGAGATCGTCGATCGCCTGCGCGATCAGGGACTGATGCCGATGCAGATCGCGCACGCGCCGGCGGCGGATCGGCGGCCGCGAGCGCCGCGCCGCGCCAGGGACGGCCGGCGCCGGCGCTGGTTCGAGTCGAAGACGCGTGACGCGCGACCAGCTGCTCGCGATCACCCGCGAGCTCGCCACGCTGCTGCGCGCCGGGCTGCCGCTCGATCGCGCGCTGGAAATCCTGATCGGTCTCGCGCCGACGCCCGCCGTGGCGACGCTGCTGCAAGGCGTGCGCGACGACGTGCGCGGCGGCAAGGCGCTGTCGCAGGCGCTCGATGCGCGGCGCGAGATGTTCTCGCGCTTCTACGTGAACATCGTCCGTGCGGGCGAGGCCGGCGGCGCGCTCGGCGAGGTGCTGCAGCGCCTCGCCGACACGATGGAGCGGAACAAGGAGCTGCGCGAGATCGGTCAAATCGGCGCTGATCTATCCGATCGATCCTGATCTGCGTCGCGGTAGCGTCGGTCGCGATGCTGCTGGTCTGCGTCGTCCCGCAGTTCGAGGCAGACGTTCGCGCAGGCCGGCAAGGCGCTGCCGCTGCCGACGCAGGTCGTCGTCGTGTCGATCGGCAACGTTCATGCGCGCACTGGTGGTGGGCCGTGATCGGCGGCGTCGTGCTCGTCGGTCCTCTGGTATCGCCAGCGCGGCCGCAAGCCGGCGGTGCGCCTCGCGCGCGACCGCGCGCATGCTGACGCTGCCGCTGCTCGGCGACCTGCTCGCGAAGCTCGAGACCGCGCGTTTCGCGCGGACGCTCGCGACGCTGCTCGGCAACGGCGTGACGCTGCTGGCCGGGCTCGCCATCGTCAAGGAGACGATGACCAACGTCGGTGCTCGCGGCGCGCGCTCGACGGCGTGATCGCGCAAGCTGCGCGAAGGCAAGGGCTTCGGGCGGCCGCTGGCCGAGACCGGGCTGTATCCGAGGCTCGCCGACGCAGATGATCCTGGTCGGCGAGGAGTCGGGCCGCCTCGGAGGAGATGCTGACCCGGGTTGCCGACGTCTACGACCGCGAGGTGCAGGTGGCGATCAAGCGCTTCCTCGTCGGTGCTGGAGCCGATCCTGATCCTGAGCCTGGCCGTGCTGATCGGCGGCATCGTGTTCTCGATCCTGCTCGGGCGTGATGGGCATGAGCGAACTCGTCGTCTGATTGCGCGTCATAAGCCAATGCGTCGCCCGCGTGCGACCGGCCGCATCGCGCCGGACGATGATTGGAATCATCGAGGAAACGGAACATGAACACTGTGCCGGGGATGCGCCGCACCGCGCGGCATGACGCTGATCGAGATCCTGGTCGTGCTGGTGCTGATCGGCATCGTGATGGGCATCGTCGGCGGCAACTTCATCGGCCAGCGGCGAGAAGGCGAAGGCCGACGCGGCGAAGATCGAGATCAGCCAGATCGGCCAGACGCTCGATCTGTACAAGCTCGAGAGTCGGCCGGTATCCGACCACACAGGAAGGCCTGCAGGCGCTCGATCACCGCGCCGTCCGGCGTCGCGAACTGGAACGGCCCGTACTGGAAGAAGGCGACGATCCCGAAGGATCCGTGGGGCAACGAGTACAAGCTACACATCGCCCGGCCAGAAGGCGCGCTACGACATCATCTCGCTACGGCGCCGACGGCAAGGGAGGCGGCGATGGGCCGAACAAGGACATCACGAGCGCAGACTGACGCCACGAAGGCGCTCGCGTCGACCGTCCCGACGGCACGACGAGCGCCGATCCGCGCAAGCGGCATGACGATGATCGAGCTCCTCGTCGTGCTCGTCGATCATGGCGCTCGTCGCGGCGATCGTGATTGCCGATCGTCAGCGGCACCGGCGCGTCGAGCAGCGACCTGCGCTCGGCGGCGCGGCAGCTCGCGGCAGGACTGCGCGCACGCGCGCAGCGAGGCGATCGTCGCAGCGGCGCGAGACCGTTCCTCGTGCTCGACCTCGAAGCCGCCGCTTCCAGCGTCGACCGCGAGCCGCGCGAGCATGCGCTGCCGTCGCGACGTCGAGCTGCAAGCTTTTCACCGCGCAGACGGACCTGGTCGACGACGAGCGTCGGGCGCGATCCGCTTCTATCCCGACGGCGGCAGCAACGGCCGGCCGCATCACCGTCGCCTCGGGCGAGCGCAAAGTACGAAGTCGACGTCGACTGGCTCACGGGCCGAGGTCGCCATACTGGAATAGAGGATGCAAAGAGGTTTCTCCCTGCTGGAAGTGCTCGTGGCGTTCGTGATCCTCGCGCTCGTCGCGACCGCGCTGTTCGGCCTGTTCGGCGGCGCGCTCGGCAACGCGGGCGTCGCCGAGGACGTGAGCCGCGCGGTGCTCATCGCCAGAGCCGGCTCGACGCCGCGCGCGGCGAGCTGCGCGGCGGCTCGACGTCGGGGAACCGAGGAGGACCGTTACGAATGGACGACGCGCATCGAGCCGTGGGAAGCCGCGAAGCCGCGGCGGCGCGAGCCCCCGGCGTCGCCCGTTGCTGACGCCGACGCAGCTCTTCCGGATCACCGTGCAGGTCAAGTATCCGGGCGCAGGCGGGACGCGAGCGCGCGTCGAGCTACGTCGTCGGTCAGACTTGCACGCCGAGAAGGCGCGCCGTGACCCGCCTCGTTCTCCCCGCAGGCCCGCTGTGCGCGACGCCAAGCGGACTTCACCGGCTTCGCGCTAATCGAGTTGCTCGTCGCGCTCGCGCTGCTCGCCCTCATGTCGGCGACGCTGTTCGGGTCGCTCGCGCTGGCCGGCCGCAGCTGGGACGCGGCGGGCGAAGGTCAACGACACCGCGTCGATGCGCGTGGCGCACGAGTTCACTGCGCGCGCAGCTCGAGGCCACGCACGCGCAGCGCATGGAGAAGATGCCCGAGTGGCCGATCATCTTCGCCGGCGAGCGCGACGAGATCCGCTTCGCCGCCCCGCTGCCCGCGCGCGTGCAGTCCGGCGGCATCTGGTACTACCGGCTGCACATCGCGGACGTGGACGGCAAGCAGAGCCTCGTGCTCGATCGCATGATTCCCGACGTCACGCAGAACGCGCCGCCGCAGTTCGACGGCGCCGAGCACTCGGTGCTCGCGACCGGCATCGCGGCGCTGTCGATCCAGCTACCTCGGTCCCGATCCGGGCGTCGTCGCCGGCAGCACGGCGGCGTCGGAGCCGGGCGTGGCGCGAGCGCTGGGAGGACAAGCGGCGGCTGCCGCGGCCGATCCGCGTCGAGGTGCGGCCCACCGAGCGCGGCCCGGCGTGGCCGTCGCTCTACGCGGTGCCGCGCTGGCAGTCGCCCGGGCGGCGTGCCGCGGCGTGGGACGACTGCACGTGCGCGGTGCGCGCAAGGATGATGCGCAATGCGACGACCGAGGCCGGGAACGCGGATCGCGCTGGTGCTGGCGCTGTGGCTCACGGTGCTCCTGACCGCGATCGCCGGCGGGTTCGCGTACAGCATGCACACCGGAGCGATCGCCGCCGGCAAACGCGGTCGGCGTCGCGCGCGTGCGCGCGCGGCGGCCGGCGGGGCGATCGAGCGCACGGTGTACGAGCTGAGCGACGCCGCGCGTCGCCGGCGCGCGTGGACTGCCCAACGGCAGGACGCACGCGTGCCGGAGCGACGGCGAGACCGAGCTGACCGTGCGCGCGACCGACGAGACCGCGAAGATCGACCTCAACAGTCGGCGCGGAGCAGAAGCCCTGCTCGCGCGGGTCTCGTCACGCAGCATCGGCGGCGCCGAGCCGGACACCGCGGGTGCGGCGCGCCTGGTCGACGCGGTGATCGACCGGCGCGATGGCGAAGCGACTTCCGCGGCCGAGCGGCGCCGAGTCGAAGCCGGACTACAGCGCGGCGGGCGCGAAGTCGGGCCTGCCGCGAACGCGCCGGCTCGAGACGATCGGCGAGGGTGGCGCGCGTGCTCGGCACTGACACGCCCGGCGGTCTACTCTCGCGCATCGCGCGGCAGCGTCACCGTGCATGCACGCCAGGCCGGCCATCAACCTGCTTCACCGCGTCGCGCGAGCGTGCTGCTCGCGCTGCCGAACGCCGACGCCGGCGGCCGATCGACGCGTACGTCGCGCATGCGCGACGGAGCGCGGTGCGCGAACGGGCTGCCGGCGCCGCCGTTTCGCGGGCGCCGCGGGATTCAGCGTCCGGCGCGATCCGCAGACGTGGCGGATCCGCGCCGAAGCGCGGCCTCGTCCCGATGGTGTAACCTTCGTCGCGCGAAGCGGCGGCGCGGCCCTCGCCGGATCCCGGCGACGGCCGCTCGTCGTGCTGGCCTGGCTCGAGGGCGCGTCGCGCGCCGCTCGCCGCCGCCGAAACGCGAGAGCCGGGAACAACGGTGCCGGCCGACCGTAGCTTCTCGATGGTGCCAGGCCGCGACAGCGTCGTCTCGCCGGTTTCGCGCGCGCGAGCGTGGCCTCATTCGGTTTGGCGCTGGTGGGCGGCCGCAGCTCGCGCCGCTGGTGCCGTCGGGCGGCGCGCAACGCGGTCGCGCGTCGCCGCCTGCGGCCGGTGATCGCGTTCGATGCGGCGACGTCGCGACGCTGTGGCGCGCCGATCGATGCGCGACGGCGCGCTCGCGATGGAGACCGTCCGGGACGGTCGCGCTCGACGGCGACGCGCAAGCCACGGTCGCCGCGGCCGGAACGCGCGCGCTCGACGCGCTCGCGCGGGCTGCTTTCGGCGGCGTGGCGCCGCGCCGCCGCGTCATGCGACGTCACTGCGATCCCGTCGCGCTCGGTCGCTGCGGCGCGCGCTCACGCTTGCCCTCGGCGGTCGAGGAGAGCCTGCAGCCAGGCGGTCGGCTAGCGACCTCGACCGGCTGGACGCCGTTCAAGGCGGACGAGCTCTACTACGACGCGGCCGTCGTCGTCGCGCGAGCCCGTCGCAGCGGCACCGATCGGCGTCGACTTTCGCGGCTGCGGCGCCGGCCGATCGTCGACGCCGCGGTCGCGCACGCGACCGTCGTGGGGCGGCGAGGTGCGCAGCGCGTCGCCCGACGATCCGGCCGCCGCGACCCATGCCTCGCGCGCCTGAACCTCGTGCCCGACGAGTTGCGCAGGGTGCCCGCGCCGTGGAAGCGCTGGCAGTTCACGGGCGCCGGATCGGCGCGCTCGCGCTCGTGGCGCGCGCCGCCGTCAGCTGCTGCCGCGCTGGCAGAAGCGCGAGCTCGCGATCGCGGTCATCAACCGCGCCGAGGCCGCGCGCCAGCAGGCCGGGGTGTCAGAGCGCCTGCGCGCCGGGCTCGACGCGCGGCCGGCCGACTACAACTTCGCGCTCGAGCGCAAGCACGCAGTGGCCGCCGATGGTGCGCGTGCTCGACACGGTGACGCGCGCGCTGCCCGACGACCTGCGAAACCACGCAGCTCGAGGTACGCACGCTGCCGAAGGGCAAGGAGCGCGACCGCGAGCTCGTGATGCGCGGCGAATCGGGCAACGCCAGCCGCCTGATCCGGTGAGGTCAGGCATAGGTCACGCAGGTCGCGCCGCGCTCTCGCCGACGACCAAAGATCCGGCAGACCCCGGCGAAAGTGTTCGGCTGGGTGCGCAGCTGAAGCCGCTGCGAAGCCCGCGCGTGCCGCTCGTCGAGCCGCCGGCACCGGTGCCCGCGCCGAGCGTACGAGTCACTCCTTCCGTGCCGCCAGCCACGCCGCGCCGACCGCGACGCCTGCGGCCCGCCGAGGAAACGGAGAAGCCATGACGCCGGCGCTGCTCCTGCGCCTGACGCCGCCGCAGGCGCGCGCGCTCACGCGATCCTCGTGCTCGTCGCAGCGGTTGCGCTGGTGCTCGCGATCCCTGCTCGCGCCGGTGCTGATGCTGCTTTAAGCACTACGACGATGCGATCGGACGTGGACGACGCGCCTGTCGATACCGGCGCGTCGCGGCGCAGGCGCCCGCGCTGCGCAGCGCGCTCGGCGCGATGCGCACCAGCGCGCGCCGCTTCTACCTGCGCAACACCGCGCCGGAGCCTCGCCGGCGCCGAGCCAGGAGCTCGTGAGAGTCGACGATCGAGCAGGCCGGCGGGCGCCAAACGAGCAGAGCCCGGCCCCGCGCGAGGACGGCAAACTTCCGCCAGATCGTCGCGAACGTGCAGTTCTTCGCGACGACGCCCAGCTGCAGCGGATCCTGCACGCGCGCTGGAGACCAAGGAGCCGCTGCTCGTGGTCGACAACATCACGATCCGTCCGACCGGCGCGTTCCAGGCTGAAGCCCGGGCGGTCGGACAGGAACCCGAGGTCAACGTGCAGCTTGACGTGTCGGCTGGGCGATGCCCGAGCCGGTCGCGAAAGGCGGCGCCCGGCAGGCGCGCCGTGAGGCAAGGAGGCATTCGATGAGCACCCTCGATCCCCGTATCTCCCGCTGGCTGCCGTGGCTCCCGCCGCCTCGCGCTGCTCGCGCTCGCGCTCGGCATTCAGACCGGCTGGGGCATGGGATTCCTCAAGCTCGCGCCGCTCGCCGAGGCGCCGGTCGTGCCGGCGCCGGTCACGACCGCGATTGCGCCGGAGTTCCGCATCGACGGCAGGACTCGACGCGATGAAGCCGACGGTCGAGCGGCCGCTGTTCAAACGCGTCGCGGCGCCCGGCGCCGCCCGCGGTCGCCGAGGCGGGCGAAGCCGACGATCCAGCGCGGCCAGTTCGT
>ERZ1370068.41-contig-10033_pt1 | contig 38537 bp, 55 predicted proteins | sample MGYA00561227_ERZ1370068 | MGnify/ENA primary metagenome ERZ1370068 (study PRJEB38410, sample SAMEA6850437) | metagenome | study: Metagenomic assessment of the ecological functions of the soil: analysis of the soil microbiota associated with the...
GGTTGATGGTATTGTTGCGTCGTTCTCGGCCACGCCGGCGTCCACGCGAATCACTTCGGGTAAGTGCAAGCGCTCGACGGTTCCGGCTTGCGGCAGGAACGTCACGGGATCCTCGGCATAGAGCGCACCTCGACCGCGCATCCCTCGCACTCTCGGCCGTCGGATCGAGCGACTCGCCTTCCGCGACGGCGGATCTGCCGCTCGACCAGGTCGAGTGCCGGTGACCGCCTCGGTGACGGGGTGCTCGACCTGGATCCGGCCGTTCAGCTCGAGGAAGTAGAAGTCGCCGCCGTCGAGCACGAACTCGACCGTGCCTGCGCTGCGATAGCCGATCGCACGCGCGAAGGCGACGGCATGCCGCTGCATGCGCGCGCGCAGCTCCGGTGTCGAGGCGCGGGCGACGGCGACTCCTCGAGCACCTTCTGGTGGCGCCGCTGGATCGAGCAGTCGCGCTCGCCGAGCGCGAGCACGTTGCCGTGCTCGTCGGCGAGAGCTGGACCTCGACGTGCCGCGGCCGCTCGAGGTAGCGCTCGCAGATAGACGCGGTCGTCGCCGAAGCGCAGCCTGGCCTCGCGCTCGCGCGGCCGCGACGCGCGTCGTCGAGCTCGTCGGCGTGCAGCGGACGACCCGCATCCCGCGGCCGCCGCCGCCCGCCGGCCGCCTTGACGAGCAGCGGAAAGCCGATCTCCGTCGGGAGTTCCGTCGGGAGGACCGGGACACCCGCCCGCGTGGCGATCCGCTTCGCCTGCGAGCTTGTCGCCGCCGCGGCGCGAAGCGCGTCGCCGGGGCGGGCCGACCCACGTCGAGCCCTGCGGCGTCGACGGCCTCGGCGAAGTCGCGCGCTCTCGGCGAGGAAGCCGTAGCCGGGATGGATCGCGTCGGCGCCCGTCTGCCGAGCGCTGCGCGGATGTGCTCCTCGGAGTGGAGAGTAGCTCGGCGATCTCGACGACCTCGTCGGCAGCCGCGCGAGCGTCGTGGCGCAGCCGATGTCGTCCGGCGGCGCACGAACGGCGACGCGTCGCGATCCCTCTCGGTCGCGACAGGCGCCTCGGGAAGCACGGACGGCGATCTCGCCGCAGGTTCGGCTACGAGGAGCTTCCCGGACTCATCCAGCGGCGGAGCGCTTGTCGAGGAACGCGCGCAGGCCCTCTTGGCCCTCCGGGCTCGTGCGCAGCCGGCGGCGAGCCGCAGCCGCTCCTCGCCGCCGCGGCGCGCTGCGCGGATCAGCTGCTTTCTGCCGCACGCGGTCGCGTCCGGGCCTGAGCTCAGGACGCTCGCCGGCGACCGCTCGACGCTGCCGCGTCGAGCGTCGTCGCGCGACCTCATGGACCAGCCCGATCCGTGAGAGCGGTCTCGGCGTCGAAGCGCTCGCCCGTCAGGAAGTAGCGCCGCGCCGCGCGGGCCGATCCTCGGCAAGCACGAACGGTGAGATGACGGCCGGGACGATCCCGAGCTTGACCTCGGTGAAGCCGAAGACGGCGTCCGGGCGACGCAACCGCGACGTCGGCGCAGGCGACGAGCCCGGAGCCGCCGCCCAGCGCGTAGCCGTGCACGCGCACGACCACGGGGCCGGGCAGCGAGTCGATCGCCTCGCAGCATCGCGGTAGAGGCGCAGCGCGTCGTCGACGTTCTCCTCGTAGCGAGAGGTCGATCGCCGCGCGCTGCCACTCGACGTCGGCGCCGGCGCAGAACGCTCGGCCCGTCGCCCGCGAGCAGGACGACGCGCGCGCGTCGCCGACGTCCGCGAACGCCTCCGTCAGCTCGGCGATCAGCGCTCGCGTCGAAGGCGTTGCGGCCGCTAGGGCCGGGCGAGAGTGACCCGCAGAACGGCCCCGTCCCGCTCGATGCGCAGCTCGTCCATGGTCGCAGCTTAGAGGCGACCGAGTCGAGCAGTGATGGGAACGGCTTTGCTAGGTCTGAACGGGCGCGCCGGCGCCGCGACGACGGCGGCGCTGCCAAGCGGCGCCCTAGAGTCGGCCGTGCCCGAGGCGCCTGGCCGCTGCCTGACGCGCTCGGCCGGTCGGAGAGGCGCTGACGAGGACGCGGTGGCCCGCTGTCGACTTCCTCGCCGCCGGCGGTCTCGACGGGATGCTCGGCGCTTCGGGACGACCGGCGAGGGACTTCCCGTCGGCCGCCGAACGCGAGCGGCGGCGTGCCGCTCAGCTCTGCGTGGAGGCGGCTCGGACGGAGCCGTCGCAGGTCGCGGCCCACTGCGGGGCCCAGACGACCGCGGACACGTCGCAGCTCGCCGCGCACGCCGCGGACAGCCGGCAGCCGACGCGGTCGCGGTGATCGGCCCGCCGTACTTCCGCTGACGACGCCGCGCTCGCTCGCGCACTTCGTCGGCCGCGGCGCAGCGCGTGCGGCGCCGACTGCCGTTCTACGTCTACGAGTTCGCCGCGCGCAGCGGGTACGCGGTGCCGGTCTGCGGTCCTGGAGCAGTCTAAGCGCGACGGATGCGCCGAACTTCACGGGGCCTGAAGGTGTCCGGACACGGCGTGGGAGCGGTTCGCGAGCCGTACCTGCGTTGAAGGCCTCGACGTCTTCGTCGGGCCCGGAGTCGTCGATTCCAGCAGCGGCCCCTGCAGCGGGGGCAGCCGGTGGGGGTTGTCTCCGGCGCTGGCGTCGGCGCTTCCCGAGCGCGCCGGTGGCTGCGGCCGCGAGGCGTTCCGGGCGTGGCCTGACCTCGAGGTGTCCTGTGCGACGGCCCTGGAGCGGTTTCCGTTGCACGCCGCGGCGAAGGTCGTCGTCGCTGTCGGCGCGCGGGTGCCGACCGGCCTGACGTGCGGCGGCACGCTGCGCGACGCTGACCGGACGACGAGCGGGATGGCGCTCGAGCGTACGGCTCGGATCGCTCGTTGCCGGCGCCGGCGCCGCCGGGCGCCGGTCGGTCGCGTACCACCTTGCCGGCGCTGGGCGCGCGTAGACGTCGTGCTCGCCGAACGCGACAGTCGCCGCCGGCGCAACCGCGAAAGCGATGGGCGTCGCCAGCAGCTGAGCAGCCGAAGTCGCCTCGCGCAGGAGAGCAGCCCTTTCAAGAGCTGGGGGCGCCGCTCTTCGAACAGGTCGGCTACTCTTCCTGGCAACCACCGAAACGCTGGCAGCTTCAGTGAACGCCGAGTCCAGCGGACTCTCGGAGTGCGCGTGGTGGCGACCGCGCTCGGCCGGCGTGCTCCCAGACGACGTCGCCGGAGCGGTCGCCTGCTGGAAAGATGGTCATGGACCCGCCCGCAGTGGCGGGCGAGCCTCGTCCGCCGGGCGGCCGCGGTGCGGGTGGAGGTGCGCGAAGGCAGGACGCCACGAAGCATGCCGCCGATGTGTCGGATCGCGGCCGCAGACCGGGTCGGCCGATGGCAGGGAGCTCGGGTCGAGCTGCCGATCCGCCCGCTCTGCCGGCAGCTCCTGAGACGAGCCGATCGCCGGTTTGCCGCCCGAGCTGCCGATGACGGTCGATGTGCCGAGAGCGGTTTCCATCGCCAGCCGCGGGCGAGCGGCTCTGTATCAGGCGATGAGCGATCCTGAGCCGCGCTGGGGCTTCGACGAGGCGTCGTCTGTCGACGTGTCCGCTCTTCGGCGACCGTCTCGAGCGGCTCGTCCATCGCTTTCCGGGGCTGCCGCCGGCACGCGGATCGGCCACGCGCATGGGCGGGCCTGTATGACATGACGCCGGACGCGCACCCGATCCCGGGGCGGGTCGGCGAGGGCGTCTATGCCGCCTGCGGATTCTCAGGTCACGGCCTTCATGCAGAGCCCGGCCGTCGGACGCGCGGTCGCCGGAGGAGATTCTCGACTCGACCCGACGTCCGACTTCTCCCCGTACCGGCTCGACCGCTTGGAGCGCGGGGCGATCTTCCCCGAGCAGCTGGAGCCTTCAGTGGCGCTGTACTCGCGCAATCCCGTCGCCCACACGCGCACATATTTCCCCGTTACGCTCGCCGCGGGCGGCGGGTGGTCCAAGCCACCACCCGGGGTGGGGATGCGCGCGCGTGTACCTAGAAACGCCGCGTGACGCCTGCCGAAAGCACCTGTGATTTCGCGCGCGGATAGCTGCTGGCTCGAACGCGGCGACCCCGGCGCGAGAGCCTCGACGTGCGAACGCCTCGACTCGCCGCCTCGACGTCGAACTCTTCACCGACGCCGGGCTCATTTACCGGATCAACTCACGAGCTCTGCTCGGCGGCTCCTGGCGAGCCGCGCCGCGCCGACTCCCAGAGTGTAGACCGCTCCCCAGCGCTCGGCCACCTCGTCCGAGATCCACGCTTTGAAGCGCAGGCCCGGAACCTCCTCGAACTGGATCGACCGACTCATCCCGCAGGTGCCGGCGCAGTTCTCCTCGATTGTGGTCTTCAGAGTCGGCGAGATTCCAGAGGACGAGGCGGAGAAGCACGCCTAGCTATTCGAAGAACCGCTTCGTGATACGGCAGCTTCTAAGCAGCTGCTTGATCTCGCGTGCAGGACGTCCGGGCCTCCCGCGTGACCGAAGGTCGTCGAGATAGGAGTGCAGCGCACTGCGGATCGAGCTTCAGCTCGTCGTTCGTCGAGCTCGATCGTGTAGTCGGCCATCAGAAGGGCCCCCTCGGCTCGTAGCTTCCGCGCGGGCTGCCCACCGCAACCATCGTCAATCCTTCCGGGCCGGCCCTCGGGCCGCGGGTCGTCTCCGGATCGAACCTGAAGACGTCGCCCTCTCGGATACCGGAACCTCCTCGCCGTCGATCACGTACGTGCCGGAGCCGCGAACGATCACATTGACCTCCTCCTGGCGGATTCGCTGCTCGTCGTGCTGGTGTCCGCCGCCGTCCGGCCGGAGCTCCGAACCAGTTGATCCCGAACGCCAGCAGATCGAGCTCGCGGCGCACGAAGCGGACCAGCACCGCCGGGGCCTGCCGGCTCCAGCTCGTGCACATTGCACCTTCGAGTAGCCCATCAGCCTCCTCTCACATCCGAAAGACGCCGAACGTCGTCTCCGGCAATCGGCGCGTTCAGCGCCGCCGAGATCCCGAGCGCCAGCACGCGCCGAGTGTCGAGCGGGTCGATGATCCCGTCGTCCCAGAGCCGGGCGGTCGAGTAGTACGGGTTGCCCTCCGCGCTCGTACTTCGCCCGGATCTCGTCGGGATCCGCGTCGCCGACCATCGTCAGCACCGTCGCCGCCTGCTCGCCGCCCATCACCGAGATGCGCGCGTTCGGCCACATCCAGAGCTGCCGCGGCGAGTACGCGCGGCCGCACATGCCGTAGTTGCCCGGCGCCGAACGAGCCGCCGATCACGACCGTGAACTTCGGCACCTCCGCGCAGGCGACCGCCATCACGAGCTTCGCGCCGTCGCGCGCGATCCCGCCCGCCTCGTACTCCTTGCCGACCATGAAGCCGGTGATGTTCTGCAGGAAGACGAGCGGCATCTTCCGCTTGCACGCGAGCTCGATGAAGTGCGCGCCCTTCTGCGCCGACTCCGCGAAGAGGACGCCGTTGTTCGCGAGGATCGCCGACCGGAAAGCCCTCGATCCGCGCGAACCCGCAGACGAGCGTCTCGCCGTAGAGCTCCTTGAACTCGTGGAAGCGCTGAGCCGTCGACGATCCGCGCGATCACCTCGCGCGCGGTCGAACGGCTCCCGGTAGTCCTCGGGAATGAGCCCGTAGAGGTCGGCCGGGTCGGCGGCGGGCTCCTCGGCCGGGACCAGGTCCCAGGGCATGTCCTTCGGAGGCCGGTGCAGGTTGCGGCACGATCTGCGCGGACGAGCGCGAGCGCGTGCTCGTCTGAGCGTCGCGTAGTGGTCGGCAACGCCCGAGCGCCGCGTGTGCACGTCCGCGCCGCCGAGCTCCTCCGCGGTCACGTCCTGCCCGGTCGCCGCCTTCACGAGCGGCGGCCCGCCGATGAAGATCGTGCCCGTGCCCTTGACGATGATCGTCTCGTCGCTCATCGCCGGCACGTAGGCGCCGCCGGCGGTGCACGAGCCCATCACCGACGGCGATCTGCGGGATGCCCTTGCGCGGACATCCGCGCCTGGTTGTAGAAGATCCGCCCGGAAGTGGTCGCGGTCGGGGAAGACCTCGGTCCTGGAGCGGGAGGAACGCGCCGCCCGAGTCGACGAGGTAGACGCACGGGCAGGCGGTTCTGCTCGGCGACCTCCTGCGCGCGCAGGTGCTTCTTGACCGTGAGCGGGAAGTACGTGCCGCCCTTGACCGTTGCGTCGTTGGCGACGATCACGCACTCTCGGCCCTCGATCACGCCGATGCCGGTGACGATTCCCGCCGAGGGCGCCTGTCCCTCGTAGATGTCCCAGGCGGCCAGGGCGCCGAGCTCGAGGAACGCGCTGCCGGGATCGACAAGCCGGTCGACTCCGCTCGCGCGCCGTCAGCTTGCCGCGCGAACGATGCCGTTCGACCGCCTTCTCGCCGCCGCCGAGGGCGACGCAGCGCCGTGCGCTCGCGAAGCTCGGCGACGAGCTGCTCCATCCGCGCCCGCCGGCGCTCATGCTCCTCGCCGAGCTCGACGTGAGACTCCAAAACCGCCATGCGCTGAGCCTATCGGCGCGGGGACCTGACGTCATCGTCCCCTCAGGCACGAGCCATGCTGCGGTTGCCACAACCTATAATCGCGCTCCCGCTTCAAAGGGAGGGAAGGACATGAAGAAGCCTGTGCTTCGCCTCTGCGTGGCGACCGCGGTTCTCGCAACCGGCGGGCCCTGGCGTTCGCCTCGAGCGCCTTCGCGCAGAACTACATCATCCTCTACAGCAGAACGCGGTCGCTCGGACGCTCGGTGCGACGGTCAAGCAGGGCCGGCGGCTCGGTGATCGCGACCTATCCGCAGATCGGGGTGGTCATCGCCCGCGTCGAGCTCGGCGAGCTTCGGCACTCGGTGCTCAAGGACTCGCGAATCGACTCGGCGGCATCGACACGGGATTCGGCGTCAAGCTCTCAAGGATCAGACCCTGGCCTGAGCGGCCCGCTCCCGGGTGGGTTCCCGAACTCGCCTGCAGCTGACTCGGACAACCTGTCCGGGCTCCAGTGGGACATGGCCCAGATCCACACGCCTGGAAGCCCACGCGATCACCGGCGGCAGCCGATCGGTGCTCGTCGGCGACATCGACAGCGGCATGGACTTCGAACACCCGGATCTGGCGCCGAACTACGACGCGGCCAACAGCACCGACTGCTCCAGCGGGGCTCCGGCGACCCTACCGCCGGACAAGCGACCTGCTCGGGCACGGCACGCACACCGCTGGCATCATCGCCGCCGCGCTCGAACGGCGTCGGCATCGTCGGTGTAGCGCCGAACGTGCGGATCGCCGCGCATCAAGGCCGATCAGCCCGCGACTTCTTCCTGTTTCCGGAGATGATCGTTCTGCGCGTTCATGTGGGCGGCACGCACCACATGGACGTCACCAACAACAGCTACTTCGCCGACCCGTGGCTGTTCAACTGCGCGCAACGATCCTGAGCAACGGCGCGATCTGGAACGCGGAGCGGCGGGCAATCAAGTTCGCGATGAGCCAGGGCGTCGTCGTCGTCGCTGCGGCCGGCAACTTCGCGGACGACCTCGCGCATCCGACGCAGGACATCGTCAGCCCAGATACAGGGCCGGGCGAGGTGCGGCGGATCCGCAACAACTGCGCCGTGATCCCGGTCGAGATACTCGGCGTCATCGGCGTCTCCGGCGACCGGCAACCTGAGGCTCAAGTCGTCGTACTCGAACTACGGCTCGGGCGTGATCCAGGTGGCGGCGCCGGGCGGGACGATCGCTCTGCAGACGACTCCCGCCGCGCCGAACGGGCTGCGTGCTGTCGACGATTCAACCGGGCCTCGTTCTACGAGACGATCCTTCCGGGGTTCCGCGTGTTCGACTGCTCGGTCACGCCGTGTGCCGAGTACCTCTACCTCCAGGGGACCTCGATGGCTGCGCCGCATGTCACCGGCGTCGCGGCGCTGATCGAGAGCCGGTACTGGGCCGTTATCGCCGGGAGAGTCGCCTCGATGATCACGCAGACCGCAGACTCGACCGCCTGCCGGACCCGGCGACGCTCGCGCTCTCTACGCTCCGTTCCTCGTTCTCGAACGGAGCTCCGCAGATGCCTGCGCGGGTGGGGCCGGATACAACTCGTGGTATGGACATGGCGAGGTGAACGCGCTCAGCGCGGTCACACGCGCTCCGTGAGCAACCCGTAAGCCAACCGAGGAGGGGCCGACACCAGCCGGCCCCTCCCGTCTCCAGCACAAGCGAGGTTTCCTGTCTGCCTGCATTTCCGCCGCCGCGACCGACATGGCGGGCGCGGCGCAGCACCTGGAGCTCGGAGGCTGAAGCCGCTCGAAAGTCGTCATGCTCCGCGAAGCGGGCGGACTTTCGAACGGCAAACAGGGCGGCAGGACTCGAACCTGCAACCCCGGTTTTCGGAGACCGGTGCTCTGCCAGTTGAGCTACGCCCCTAGGCGGTTCGAGGTTGCGATTGTACCCCGGTGATTTCGGCATCCTTCCTCTCCTTGAGACCTCCGGGCCAACGACGGGTGCTCGGCGCGCTCTTTCTCGTGCTGGCGCTGATGCTGGCGGGCATCGCCACTGCCGCGGCCGACGCTGCCAGGCACGAAGCCAGGCTCGTCGTGATCGCCTTTCGCGGCCGGGGCGCTAGCCCTCTGGCTGGCCCTGCTGGCATTTCGCGCACTGAGGAACTCGCCGAGCTAGCCCGTATTCTCTGACGGTGGCCGCCAAGCCTGACGAGACGCTGCCGCTCTGGCAGGAGTACCGACGCAGCGGCGACAAGGTACTCGCGCGAGCGCCTGATCCTGACCTACGCGCCGCTCGTCAAGTACGTCGCCGGCCGGGTCGGCAGCGGCTGCCCAGCCACGTGGACGAGAGCGACCTCGTCCAGTACGGGCTCCTCGGCCTGATCGGCGCGATCGAGCGCTACGACCCCGATCGCGACGTCAAGTTCGAGACCTACGCGCTCGCGCGCGAATCAAAGGCTCGATCATCGACGAGCTGCGGGCGATGGACTGGGTGCCGCGCTCGGTGCGCTCGAGGGCGCGCGACATCGAGCGCGCGATCGGCGGCCTCGAGGCGAAGCTGGCCGGGCGCCGACCGACGAGGAGGTCGCCAAGCAGCTCGGGATGAGTGAGGAAGAGCTCGACGAGAGCCTGCAGCGAGATCGGCCGCTCCTCGATCGCCGCGCTGGACGAGCTCTGGACAGTCTCGGCGTCGGGCGGCGACCGAATCGCGCCTGATCGACACGCTCGAGGACACCCATGGCCCCGAGCCGCAATCGGCGCTCGCCGAGACCGAGATGAGGGAAGCACTCGGGGAGGCGATCTCTCGCCTGCCCGAACGGGAGAAGCTCGTCGTCACGCTCTACTACTACGAAGAGCTGACCCTGCGTGAGATCGGCGAGGTGCTTGGGGTGACGGAATCGCGCGTCTCCCAGCTGCACACGAAGGCGATCCTGCGGTCTCAAGTCACGGCTCGCCGGGTCGCCCGCGCGCGAGCCGCTCGAGCGCTAACCGCGACGCCGCCGACACGTCTTACTTGAGCGACTCCATACAAACGGAGTAATCTCGGCCGTGTGGAGAGGGGGTCCACACCGGGATTGGGTCTCAAGAAAGGATGGGGAAACAGTGAAGCATCGAGCACTGCTCATCGTGGCAGGGCTTGTTGGTGCAGCACACTCGCCGCGTCGCTGAGCGTCGCGGCTGCCGGGACGTCGCGTCCCGCGAGTCACGCCACACCAACAAAGTCCGCCGCGATCGCGCCGCCGGCTGTGCCAAACGCCGCGGCGATCAAGGCCAAGTACAAGGGTCAGATCGATCACAGTTCGTCGGTGACGGCGCGGTCGGGACACAGCCATGATTCGCGACCAGAAGCTCGTCGCCCGCTTCCAGAAGGACACGGGCATCAAGGTCGACCTCGTGCCGCACCCGGCGGCCTCCGACGCGTCGTACTCGCAGCTGGCGCGTGCCTCTCGTCGAAGTCGTCGAAGCCTGACGTGATGATGCTCGACGTCGTTTGGCCGGGCGCGTTCGCGCCGTATCTCGTCAACCTGAAGCCGGCTCTCGGCAAGGCGTCGAAGCAGTTCGCGCAGGGGATCGTCCAGAACGACACGATCGGCGGCAAGCTCGATCGCGATGCCGTGGTTCGGCGACTTCGGAATCCTCTACTACCGCACCGGACCTGCTGAAGAAGTACGGCTACATCGGCCCCGCCGAAGACCTGGAATCAGCTCTTCGCGATGGCGCAAGAAGATCCAGGACCGGCGAGCAGAAGACGAACAAGAACTTCTACGGCTTCGTCTTCCAGGGCAGCGCCGTACGAGGGCCTCACCTGTGACGCGCTCGAGTGGGTCGCCTCGGCCGGCGGCGGTCACTTCATCGACGGCGGCAAGGTGACGATCAACAACAAGAACGCCGCGACGATCCTCGACGCGATGCGAGCCCAGATCGGGAAGATCACGCCGCGCGGCGTGACCTCGTACAACGAGGACGGCGCCCGCATTCGCGTTCGACGACGGCAACGCGGCGCTTCATGCGCAACTGGCCGTACGCGCTACTCGCTCAGCCAGGCCACCGGCTCGGCGGTCAAGGGCAAGTTCGCCGTGCACGGTGCTGCCGCACGGCAGCAGCGGCACGTCGGTCGGCACGGTCGGCGGCTGGCAGCTCGGCGTCTCGGAAGTTCTCGAAGCACAAGGACGCCGCGATCGAGCTCGTCCGCTACCTGACGAGCCCGGCCGTCCAGAAGTTCGACGCGATCTTCAACTCGAACGTGCCGACGATCCCGCCGGTGGCGCGGATCAGCGGCGTCGTCAAGACGAACCCGTACCTGACGCCAGCGATCGCGAACGTCGCCCGCGTGACCCGGCCCGCGAAGTACCTGAAGAGCCTCACTACAACGAAGGCTCGAAGGACATCTACCAGGGATCAGCCAGATCCTCAACGGCACGCCGGCAAAGAGCGTCGCTGCCGAGCATCGCCTCGAAGCTGAACCAGCTGGTCAAGTAGAGCCTGCAAGCCAGATCAGAAACGAGGGAGGATGGCATCTGTCATCCTCCTCAGCTCGCTGCGCCGATTCGATGAGCACGGTCGCCACCCCAGCACCCACGCCCGTGCCGCCGCCGCAGGAGCAAGCTTCAACGCCGGCAAGACACGCGCTCGCTTGGCTGCTGCTCATACCGGCGCTGGCGGTCGTCGCGCTCGTCGCGATCTATCCGCTCGGCAAGACGGTCTACCAGAGCTTCACGAACCAGGAGTTCCTGCGCTGGGATCGAGCCGACGAAATGGGTCGGGCTCGCAGAACTACCAGGGACTCTCTGGCACGACACGCATCTTCCGGCAGCTCCGTCTGGGAGACGATCAAGTTCACGCTGATCACGGTCGGCTTCGAGTTCGTGCTCCTGGAATGATCATCGCGCTCGTCGTCAACTCGAACTTCAAGGGACGCGGCGCGATGCGCGCTGTGATGCTCGTGCCCTGGGCGATCCCGACGGTCGTCGCTGCGCAGATGTGGAAGTGGATGCTCGACGACGTCTTCGGCGTCATCAACGACGCCGGCGTTCAGGCTCCACATCCTCTACGCACTCGCGTGGCGTGGATCTCGAGCCGTCAGCACCGCGCTCGCGTCCGTCTGCGCTGTCGACATCTGGAAGACGACGCCGTTCGTGGCGCATTGCTCCTGCTGGCAGGCCTGCAGGTGATTCCAGGCGATCTCTACGAGGCGGCCAGACGTCGACGGCGCGAGCAAGTTGCAGCAGTTCTGGCGGATCACGCTTCCGCTGCTGCGGCCGGCGATCCTCGTCGACGCTGATCTTCCGCACACTCGACGCGCTGCCGCGTCTTCGACGTCTTCTACGTCTTCTTCGGCAACCGTCCCGACACGCAGACAATGGCGATCTACGCGCAGAGCACGATCGTCGGTGACGGTCACGTCGGCTACGGCTCTGCGGTCAGCGTGCGCGATCTTCCTGATCATCGCCGTCTTCGTCGTCATCTATGTGACCTGCACTCGCGGGTCGGGCGACGAATGAGCGCGGTCGCCGAAGCCACCGCCGGCCGAGTCGCGGCCGGTCAGCCGGAGCCGCTGGTCATCAGGAACAGCCCGGTCGGCGCGGTTCCTGATCAAGGCTCCGTTCTGGCTGCTGATCGCCGCGATCTTCGTCTACGCGCTGTTCCCGTTCTACTGGGCGATCCGCTCGGCGTTCACGCCCGAGGCGAGCTCTTCAAGACGCCGGTCAAGTACTGTCCCGCGACATCCGACGCTCGCGAACTTCACGTGAGGCGCTCAGCACCTCGACCTTCCAGCACGCGCTGATCAACTCCGACGATCGTCGCCGGTTCGGTGACGCTGCTCTCGCTGGCGATCGGCTCCTTCGCCGCCTACGCGCTCGGCCGCTTCCGCTTCCGAGGCCGCTCGGTCGTCCTCTACCTGATGCTCTCGATGACGATCTTCCCCCAGATCGCGATCCTCGGCGCCCTCTACACGATGATCACGCAAGCTTCCACCTCTACGACACGCTCGGCGCGCTGATCTTCAGCTACATGATCTTCACGCTGCCGTTCACGGTCTGGGTGCTGACGAGCTTCATGCGCGGCCTGCCGGGCGATCTCGAGGAGGCGGCGCTACGTCGACGGGCGCGACGCCGCTTCAGGTCTTCTACAAGGTGCTGCTGCCGCTGATCGCGCCCGGCCTGGTGACGACCGGGCTGCTCGCCTTCATCGCCGCCTGGAACGAGTACCTCTACGCGCTCTCGTTCATCCAGACGCCGCAGCAAGTACACGGTGCCGCTCGCGATCACGACTTTCGTGGGCAAGTCCGGCAGCACGTTCCAGGTGCCGTGGGGCCAGATCATGGCTGGCGACCGTGATCGTCACGCTGCCGCTGATCGCTGGCGATCGCTCGATCGCTTGCAGAGGCGGATCACTTGCGCGGGCCTCACCGCAGGCAGGGCCGGTCAAAGGCTAGGGAGCTAAATCGCGTCCCGGGTCTCCGGGTCGAAGAAATAGAGCCGGCTCGTGTCGACGGCGAGCTCGATCTTGCTGCCGACGGCGATCCGCGTGCGCGGGCTGACCCGGGCCACGAGCGCGGGTCATGCCCTCAGGCGCCGTCCGTCGCCGCCGCCGAAGTAGACGTCGGCGTCGCCTTCGGCCGCGTCCGCGGTCACGGCGCTCGAGATGATGCCGGTGGCCTCGACCGAGAAGTAGACGAGCACCTCGGAGCCGAGCGGCTCGGTCAGATCGGCCGACGGCCTGCGATCCGCCGGTCGGCCGGCGCGTCCGACTCGAGGCTCGCGTCCTCGAAGTCCTCGGGGCGGATGCCGAGCATGACCGTCCGGCCGACGTAGTCGGCGAGCGCCAGAGCGGTTGCGCGCGAGCTGGTCGTCGACCGCGAGCTTGTAGTCGCCGAAGCCAGACCGTGAGGACAGCCGTTCGCTCTGCTCGAGCTCGCGCCTGGACGAGGTTGATCGACGGCGAGCCGATGAAGCCCGGCGACGAACTCGTTGACGGGCTGGTCGTAGAGCACCTGCGGCGTGTCGACCTGCTGCAGGTGGCCCGCGCTGCATGACCGCGACGCGGTCGCCCATCGTCATCGCCTCGACCTGGTCGTGCGTGACGTAGATCGTCGTCGACGCCGAGGCTGCGCTGGAGCTGGTGGATCTCGGCGCGCAGCGTGCACGCGCAGCTTCGCGTCGAGGTTCGAGAGCGGCTCGTCCATCAGGAACGCCTGCGGCTCGCGGACGATCGCGCGGCCCATCGCGACGCGCTGGCGCTGGCCTCCCGAGAGCGCGCGCGGCTTGCGCTTCAGGAACTCCTCGATCTGGAGGATCTTCGCCGCGCGCCGCACGCGCTCGTTGATCTCCTGCTTCGGCAGCTTGCCGGAGCTTGAGCCCGAAGGCGAGGTTCTGCTCGACGGTCATGTGCGGGTAGAGCGCGTAGCTCTGGAAGACCATCGCGATGTCGCGGTCCTTCGGCGTCAGGTCGTTGACGACGCGCTCGCCGATCCGGATCTCGCCGTCGGTGATCTCCTCGAGCCCGGCGAGCATGCGCAGCGCCGTCGTCTTGCCGCATCCGGACGGGCCGACGAGCACCATCAGCTCGCCGTCCGTGATCGTCGAGGTCGAGGTCGTGGACAGCCTGCGTGCCGTCGTCGTAGATCTTCTGAACGTGAGTCGAACTCGATTTCGGCCACGATCCTCCTCTGTCGGTGCGAGCTTAACCCGATTTTCGAGCAATGACGCCCGCATGCGGCGCGAGCCATCCCTCGGCGAGCGGATCAGGGTGCGTCGTCAGCTCGAGCTGACTCGTCACGGGCGCGGGGCTGGCGGCCGGCGGTGACGTTGATCGCGACGACGTGCTCGGGCCGTTCGAACGCGACGATGCCGTCGAAGCCCTCCAGCAGCTGGAACCCGTCTCCCAACAGCCGGCGGGCCTCGATCAGCAGGCGGTACAGCTGGAGCAGCGAGCCCGGGTCGTCCCGCTGCGCCTCGACATTGCGCTCCGGCGGGATCGACCGGCGCCAGCCAGGCCTCGCCGGAGCGTGAAGCCGCCGGTCGGGCTGGCGTCCCACTGCATCGGGTGCCGCATCGGATCGCGCCCCGCACGGTCGAACGCGCGGCTGCACTCCGGGGCCGTTCGCGAGGCCGATCTCGTCGCCCTGATAGATGAAGGCTGCGCCCGGCAGGCCGAGCAACAGCATCGCCGCTGCGCGCGCAGTTCTCGGGCCCGACCCGCGTGGCCAGCCGGTCGAAGTCGTGATTCGACATCACCCAGGCGACCCGGCGCAGACGGGCGGCCGGGCCGATCGCCGCGTTCAGCCGCTTCGCCTTCCACGGCGAGAACAAGAGCTCGAAGGCGAAGACGAGGTCGAGCACCTCCAGGTAGCGCGCGTACTCGCTCGTCGGCTGGAAGACTTCGCCAACGAGCAGTGCATCGCCCGCGGCAGCCCGGATCGCGCCCAGGGCCTCGATCGCCTCGGGCCGGTTGCCGGGAATAGACGCGCTGAGCGCGGCGGCATCCTCACGCAGCGGCAAGCGGAAAGGTGCCGGTCGCCGGTGGGTCGTCGCGCAGTTGCTCGTCCTTGATCAGCTTGTCGATCGCGTCGAGCCGGAAGCCGTCGACGCCGCGGCCGAGCCAGAAGCGGACGACGCCCTGGAACGCCTCGACGACTTCGGGATTCCGCCAGTCGAGATCTGGCTGCTCAGGGTAGAACGAGTGCAGGTACCAGCGCCCTGTCTGCTCGTCGAGGCTCCACGCCGGGCCGCCGAAGGCGGAGACCCAGTTGTTCGGCGGCCCGTCGACCGGCGACCAGATGTACCAGTCGGGGTGCTCGCGGAACCATGGGTGCTCGATCGAGGTGTGGCAGGGGATCAGGTCGAGCAGGACGCGGAGGCCGCGCTCGTGCGCCGCTGCGACGAGGCTCGTCGAAGTCCTCGAGCGAGCCGAGCTGTGGATCGACCGCCGGTGTAGTCCGAGACGTCGTAGCCGAAGTCGGCCAGCGGCGAGGGTAGATCGGCGAGAGCCACAACGCGTCGACGCCGAGCCAGACCAGGTGGTCGAGCCGCCGGGTGATCCCGCGGAGGTCGCCGACGCCGTCACCGTCGGAGTCCTGAAACGACCGCGGATAGATCTGGTAGACGACCGCCTGCTCCCACCAAGCCACGGCTGCAGAGGATATGACCAGCGACCGGGTCCCTGGGCCAGGTCCCTGGACCAGGGTCCCGGGACAAGACGCAGCGATAAGATCGACCGCGCCAACGAAACCGAGGAGGAGTCCCGCCAGATGCCTGTCGAGGCCCGGAAAGATCCGCAACGTTGCCGTCGTCGGTCACCGCTCCACGGGCAAGACGTCGCTGGTCGAGGCGATGCTCTTCCAGGCCGGCGCGATCAACCGGCTCGGCACGATCGAGGCCAGCAGCACGACCGTCGCGACTGGGACGACGACGAGCACAACCGCCAGATGTCGCTCGCCGCGTCCCTCTGCCACGTCGATTGGCAGGGCCGCAAGATCAACCTGATCGACACGCCCGGCGACCCCGGCTTCCAGGGCGACATGATCGCCGCGCTCCGGGTCGTCGAGGGCGCGCTCGTCGTCGTCAGCGCCGTCATGGGAGTCGAGGTGCAGACGTCCCGTGCCTGGCACGCGAGCCGAGGATTACGACCTCTCGCGCGTCGTGGTCGTGAACATGCTCGACCGCGAGCGCGCCGACTTCTTCCGGACGCTCGAGGCGCTCCGCGACCAGCTCTCGCAGCGCTGCGTCGCCGTTCATCTGCCGATCGGCGCGGAGCACGAGCTGACCGGCGTCGTCGACCTCCTGCACATGAAGGCCTACACGAGCCCTGAGGCCGAGCGCGAGGCCGCGCCGATCGAGATCCCAGCGGAGATGGCAGAGCCAGGTCGCCGAGTACCGCGAGAAGCTGCTCGACTCCGTGGTGGAGACGGACGAGGCGCTGATGGAGCGCTACCTCGACGGCCAGGAGCTCTCCGACGAGGAGGTCGCCCACGCGCTCAAGGACGCGGTCACGCGCGGCGAGATCTTCCCGGTCGCGTGCGCGGTCGCGACGAAGAACCTCGGCACGACCGCGCTGCTCGACCTGCTCGTCGAGGGCGTCCCCTCGCCGGCGAAGAAGCACATCGACCTGCGGTGTCGAGGGCGACGGGACGGCGGCGTTCGTGTTCAAGACGATCGCCGATCCTTTCGCCGGCCGGATCAACGTGCTTCCGCGTCATCTCCGGGCGAGTCAAGTCGGACTCGACGCTCGTCGAACGCATCGCTCGCACGCGAAGGAGCGCGTCGGCCAGCTCCTCGCGCTGCAGGGCAAGGAGCACGCCGCAGCGAAGAATCTTTCGGCGCGGGTGACATCGGCGCCGTCGCGAAGCTGAAGGACACGACCGACGGGCGACCTGCTGCTCGACGCCGAGCGCGAGGTCGAGACGCCGGAGCTCGGGTTCCCGGAGCCGGTGATGAGCTTCGCGGTGACGCCGAAGGCGAAGGGCGACGAGGAGAAGGTCGGCACCGGCGCTCCGGCGTCTCTCCGAGGAGGACCCGACGCTCGTGATCCGCCGCGACCCGCAGACCGGCGAGCAGCTGCTCTCCGGGCCTCAGCCAGATCCACGTCGAGGTCGCGGTCGATCGCGTCAAGAGCCGCTTCGGCGTCGAGGTCGAGCTCCACCAGCCGCGCGTGCCGTACCTCGAGACGATCCGCAAGGAGTCGCGCGCCCAGGGCCGCTACAAGAAGCAGACCGGCGGCCGCGGCCAGTTCGGCGACTGCCGTGATCGTGCTCGAGCCGCTCGAGAGGCCACCAGGGCTACGAGTTCGTCGACAAGATCGTCGGCGGCGTGATCCCGCAGGGCTTCCGCCCGGCCGTCGACAAGGGCATCCAGGAGGCGATGCAGCACGGCGAGCTCGCCGGCGCGCCCGTCCAGGGCCTGCGCGTCCGCCTCGATCGACGGCTCGTACCACTCGGTCGACTCGTCCGAGATGGCGTTCAAGATCGCCGGCTCGATGGCGTTCAAGCAGCGCCTACGAGCAGGCAGATCCGGTGCTGCTGGAGCCGATCATGGACGTCGAGGTGACCGTTCCGGACGAAGTCGGTCGGCGCCGTCAACGGCGACCTCAACTCACGGCGCGGCCGGCTGCAGGGCATGGAGCCGGCAGGCGGGATGACGACGATCAAGGCCGAGGTGCCGATGTCCGAGATCCTCACCTACTCGCAGTCCCTGACGTCGCTGACGGGCGGTCGTGGCGACTATCACATGTCATTTCGCCCGCTACGAAGAGGTGTCCGACGCACATCGCGCAGAAGATCATCGCCGAGGCCAAGCAGGACAAGGAAGAGGCCGCGGTCTAGGTCACTGCCTTGCAGGGACTGTCCCCGAACGGGGACTGTCCCAGAAACGGTTGGTGGGACAGACCCCTGCGGGGTCAGTCCCTGCGTCCTTCGAGGGGCGATGTTGACTTGAGCCGCAAAAGCCTCGCTATAGTCGCGCGGATGCGGATCGCGAGGCAATCCGTGGCTCACAGTTGTGCGGTCTGCGAGCGCACTTTGCTGATGGGGAGCGGACGACCCGCTTCTCCACCGACGGCGAGAACTTCGTCGACGTCTGCCCGCTCTGCCAGGACATCGCGCTCGAGTACGGGGTGGCTGAAGGAGGGCAGCCCGACGACGCCGACGGTCTCGACCGAGCGGCAGCGCCGGCGCCTCAGCCTCTCGAGTCTCTTCGAGGCACGCAAGGCCGCCGTCGCCGAGGCGCGCGGTCGCCGACGAGCCGTTCCTACGGGCGGCTGTCGGAGACCGAGCGCGAGGTCGTCGAGGCGGCCGATCTCTTCAACCAGACCGATTTCCGGCGCACGGTTGCCGGGATTGCGAAGAGCCTCGGCGAGCCTCGGGCGAGCATCCGCTCGCTCTCCGGCGTCAGCGGCGAGGTCGTGATCACGGTTGCGTGGGACATCTCCTGGTACCAGTACCGGGTCACGCCAGAGCTCGCCCAGCCGGTCCGGCTCGAGGAGCGCGGCCACGAGCTCGCGGAGCTCGACCCTCTCTACAAGGACTGGAACGCGCATCTGGACGAGCACGGCCGCGTGGTCCCGAACATCGCCCGCATCTAGCGCTGACAGCGGCCCTCCCTACAATCCGACGCAAATGATCTATTGCGTGATCCCGCGGGAGCTCGCCGACGAGCTCTACGACAAGATGGTCGAGTACTACAAGGACAACCCGAACGTCGAGGTGATCGTCGACCGTCGAGAGGCCCGACCGGCGGGCGGGCAAGCCTGCCGACGAGTTCCGGGAGAAGCGGCTGATTCGCGACCGTCGCAGGCGCAGGCGCCGGCAGCTTCCCGGATACAGATCCGCCGCCAGAAGCCGGGTGACCAAGGATCATTAGAATCGCTGCCGATGGCGATCCTCGGCGCGAAGAAATTCCAGAACTACATCGACGGCGAGTGGGTCGACGCCGCCTCCGGCGCGACCTTCGAGTCGACGAGCCCGGCAAACGGCGAGACGATCGGCGTCTTCCCGAAGTCGGGGCTGGAGGACGTCGACCACGCCGTCGCCGCAGCGAAGGCGGCGCTACGAGGAGTGGCGGCTCGTCCCGGCGCCGAAGCGCGGCGAAGCGTTCTTCCGCTTCGCGCAGCTGCTCGCCGAGCACGAAGGACGAGCGTCACCGAGCTGATGACCCGCGAGATGGGCAAGGTCAGAGCTCGCGGAGGCCGGCGGCGACGTCCAGGAAGCGATCGACATGGCCATCTACATGGGCGGCGAAGGCCGGCGCCTGTTCGGCCAGACGACGCCCTCGGAGCTGCGCGACAAGTTCCAGATGTCGGTGCGGATGCCGGTCGGTGTCGTCGGCGCGATCACGCCGTGGAACTTCCCGATCGCGATTCCCGTCCTGGAAGACTCGTGCCGGCGATCGTCTGCGGCAACACGGTCGTGCTTCAAGCCGGCGGACCGACACGCCCGCGCTGGGCGAGCGCTTCATCGGAGCTGCTCGCCGAGGCCGGGCTGCCGAAGGGCGTGCTCAACCTCGTCCACGGCGTGCGGCGAGCGACGTCGGCGAGCGGCTCGTCGAGCACCCGGACGTCCCGATCATCACCTTCACCGGCTCGCGCGAGACGGGTGTCGCGGTCACGAAGGCGGCAGCCGAGAACCTCAAGCACGTCCATCTGGAGCTCGGCGGCAAGAACGCGATCATCGTCCTCGACGACGCCGACCTCGAGCTCGCCGTCGACGGGATCGTCTGGTCGGCCTTCGGCACCTCCGGGCCAGCGCTGCACGGCCGCGAGCCGCGTGATCGTCCACGAGGCCGTCTACGACCAGCTCGCAGACGCGCCTCGTCGGGCGCGCCGAGCAGATGCGGCTCGGCCCCGGCTGGGAGCGACGACACCGACCGTCGGGCCCGTGATCAACCAGGCAGTCGCTCGACAAGATCCACTCGTACACGGAGATCGGCACAGGACGAGGGCGCTAAGCTCCTCACCGGCGGCGAGGTCGCCGACCGGGAACGGCCTCGACAAGGGCTTCTTACTACCGTCCGACGATCTTCGGCGACGTTCGATCCGCAGATGCGGATCGCGCAGGAGGAGATCTTCGGCCCGACGACGGCGCTGATCCGCGGTCACGGACGTTCGACGAGGCGATCGCGCGTGGCTCGAACGGCGTCCGCTACGGGCTCTCGTCCTCGATCTTCACCCGCGACGTCAACAAGCGCCTTCCGCGCCATGCGCGACCTGCAGACCGGCATCACCTACATCAACGCCGGCACGATCGGGCGCCGAGGTGCACCTTCCCGTTCGGCGGCACGAAGGACACCGGCAACGGCCACCGCGAGGCGGGTCAGGCGGCGCTCGACGTCTTCACGGAGTGGAAGTCGATCTACGTCGACTACTCCGGCAAGCTGCAGCGGGCCCAGATCGACACGGCCGAATAGGCCTACGCCGCGCACGACTTGACTGAACAGCGGCACAAGCTCGTCTGGTTCGTGCCGGAGGAGGCGCTGGACGCGACGCGCGACGCCGTCTTCGCCGCTGGAGCGGGCCGGATCGGCGACTACGAGCGCTGCTGCTGGTACACGGCTGGAACCGGAACGTTCCTGGGCGGCGAAGAGACCGGAGCCGACCATCGGCACGGCGGGCCAGGAGGAGCGGACGCCGGAGCTGCGGGTCGAGACCGTCGTCCCGGGCGACCGTGTCGAGCCGGTCGTCGCCGCGCTGATCGCGGCGCATCCCTACGAAGAGGTCGCCTACGACCTCTATGCGCTTGCGTGAAAGCCAAGCTCTCCACCGACGGCGGCGCCCGCGGCAACCCCGGCCCGGCGGCATACGGCTACGTGCTGGAGGCCGAGGACGGCACCGTCCTCGATGCCCGCGGCGAGACGATCGGCGTCGCCACGAACAACGTCGCGGAGTATCGAGCCCTGATCGCGCGGCCTCGAAAAAGCGGTCGGAGCTTGGCATCGACGAGCTCGAGGTCGTCTCGGACTCGGAGCTCCTCGTCAAGCAGATGCAAGGCGAGTATCGGGTCAAGAACAGGCGCTACGCGGGCTCAGCGACGGGGGCACGGGCACCTGGAGCGGGCTCGGCCGCGTGCGCTACAAGGCGATTGTCGAGAGCACAGCGAGCTCGCGGACAAGCTCGTCAACGACGTTTACAGACGCTGCGTAGCCCGAGCTGTACTTCGCCCCGCGCGGATGTAGCTCGGATTGGCCCGAGCGTCTGCTTGCCATGCAGAGGTCGTGAGTTCAAAGTCATCATCCGCTCTAAAACCCGGAAATCGGGGTTTCTCTAAACGTGAGTCCCAGCAGCCCCGAATGGTCGACAAGAGTGGTGGAGACAGCCCTCTGCAGGTCGACCGAACCAGGCAGGATCCCGGTCGCATTTTGAGAATGGTGCCCAGGGCCGCCGGAAGCACAGGGACGCCCTGATCAGGCGCGCTCGTGCTTCACGCGAGGGCGGGCAAATCCGGCCACAACGCCACTTTCCGTTGGTCGGCAGGAAGTTACGTTGAAGCTCCCAGTTCGCAACCGGTGCCGAGTTCTCGCCCGCGATTGCGGGTTGCGGAAGTGGGAAGCCGATCAGGCCGCGAGCGTTGACGAGCTCGTCCAGAAGGTTTCGAACCGTCGGGTACGTCCGTGGCGTCCTGCCGCTTCGCCGTTGGACTTGCCGATGTTGCGCCCCAGTCGTCGCATCAATCTCGTCGGTGCCGACCGCGCGCGAAAGGACTTGAGCGAGCGCGCTCGTCACACAGCCGTGCTGCGCGGCGTTGCTCCGGGTGGTTGGGCGTCGTCGTCAGCGGCGGCGACCAGCCGGTGTTCGCGGTCGTGTCAGCGTTGCCGTCGAGGGCGGCATTGCGGATCGCAGTGATCAGCCGCCAGAACCGATACGTGTGCTTCCGAGTCAGAAGCAGGCCATGCCCGCGTCGGTGGGGATATGTTCCCCCATCAAGCAGGCGCACCGTGTCGAGAAGTCCATGTCGTTCTGAGTGGCGAAGTCGCAGAACGTTCTGTTCAGCTACGGTTGATCGCGTTTACGTTCGAACCAGGCGGTGTCCTTCGCCGGTCCAATGCTTCCGGAAGGTTCGACCAGACGCGCCTCCATCCTCGTTCGAGTCGGTGGCGTATTGGCGGCGCCTCGCGTCAGAGCAGGCGGGTGCGGCGCTCGGAACTGCGGTGCTTTCGAGCATGAACGGTTGCATGACCGCCATCCACGGTGTCTGGTCGGAAGTCTGCGGCAAAGTGCAACCGGCCCTGAACCGCCCGCGTGGACGGGATTTGTCAGCGTGCCCACGTCGAGCGAGGCGACAGCGGCGTTGCGTCCGTCGTTCGCCGGAGCGCCTCGATATCCGCGGCCGCCGCTTCGCCGACTACGATTCTCGGGCAGTGTTCTGGTCGTCGGAAGCGCGGCGATGGAAGGCCGTGTACTGGCCATCAACGTGCTGAAGTGTGAGCCAGGTGATGAAACGAGCCAATTGTAGGCCGCCGATGACATGCTGCCTCGATGGGCGCATTGCCGCCTCCGACCGAGGTGGTGAGGTACGGCACGTAAGCGATGACCGATCTTGGTCGCCGCGTCATGAACAGCCTGGGGCGTCGGACGCCGACGATCCCTCCGTGCGAGTATAGCGGCCGCGATGTCGCGTTCGGCAGCAGCTGGTTCGTGGTAGTGGCGCGCACGCGGCCGCCACGGCGTTCGCCGTTCATTGAAGCGCCGCAGTGGACGCCGCGTCCGATCCCAGCGGTGGCTTCACCGCCAGCGACCTTGCGGCGGGGATCAGCGCCGCGAACGCCACACCCGGCGGTCATTCGTACTGCGCATGTGATTTCTCCCCTCTTGCTCGTTTCGCCAGATCCCGCGGGGCGGGCGCCCTCTGACCGACCTATCCGCCGGAACCAGGCGACATGCAGTTTCACTCCATGTGACGCTAATTGCAAGTGCAGGGGCGGGAGTAGGTGAACATCTTCCTCGCGCCCCTCTCCGCCGCGTTCATGTCGAGCCAAGACTGCCGTTACTCTGGCGCACGCTAAACGGCGCGCCGGTCGCGACCGGCCTGAGATGCATCGCGTTGATCGTCGCGCCGGTATTGGCAGGAGGCCCAACTCCGGGCGGCGGCACTCAGAAAGCGGCCCTCGTAGAACCTCTAACTAGTCAGATCGAACTCGTCTTTAGCCTCTGACGCAGCGCGTCAGTGTCATCAGGCTTAAGTAACTGACGGGAGGAGAGGATGAGAACAAAGGCATTCGCGGTGGTGGTCGTGACCGCGCTTGCGGCAAGTAAGCGACATCGCCTCGACGCCGCAGCTGATCAGCCGGTAACGACGGTGCAACATCAAACCGGACCATTACTACCGTCGCAGCCGGCCCCGGAACCACACCCGTTCCGTTTGAGACTACACCGAGGGACGCTCCGCCCGGGGCGTCTTCTCGAGCGGGAAGGACGTCACCCGGACGGTCGACTTCCACGTCACCTACACCAACCCGGCCAGCGGCAAGACGCTGACCACCGTGCTGGCCGGACCATTCATCGTCGAGCCGAACGGCGACGGCACCGTGACGGTGACGATCAACGGCAACGACGGCCATCTGACCGCGTCCCGGCCAAGGGATCGATCTTCGCCGATGTCGGCAAGCTCGTGTATCATCGCCAGACCCCCACGACGTCTTCACGCCGCTCAGCATCGTGAAGTCGACTGGACAACAGGATCCGAGCCAGTTCCCGGCGACCTGCGAGGGGCTTACGTAGACGCTCCTGCCCGGGCGTCCCGCCTCCGCCTCAGGAGCGGGACGCGCCTTCTTGCGCGCGCGGTAGTGGGCCTGGGCAACCCGGTCGGCGCAGAGTGTGCTGCAGCAATAGCGGCGCGTCCTGTTCCGGCTGCGATCGACAAAGGCGCACCGGCAGGGCGTTCCGGCGCAGCGGCCGAATCGCCCAGCCGAGGTCGCGCAGCGCCTCGAGCAGGCCGGCTGTGGCGTACGCCGCGGCAGCGCCCAGCCCTTCGCGCTCGTCAGGCCAGGCTGCGGAGGCGCCACGCGCCGTTCGCGCGCTCGAGCTGCGGCGGCGTGCCGTACTCCCGCGCGAGCTCGTTCAGCAGGTCGACGGCTTCGGACTCGTTCCTTCGCATCGAAGACGTCCTCGAAACGCGCTCGCAGTGCGCGGACGCGGTCGACGTCTCGAGAGCGCAGGCCGCTTCGCGGCCGTGTGAAGCCCGTGCCAGGTCGAGCCAGTAACGAACGTCGGCCAGCCCTTCGATCAGGTCTGGCTCGGCCTCGAGCTCGTCCCAGGTGTTGACGAGATCGACGGCGACAGCGAGCCCCGTGCCGCGAGTTTTGTCTCTTTGTCAGTGAAACGCCACTGACCTAACGGTACCGGAAGAAACTTAGAGCCGGGGTCGGAATGGGCGTCAGGCCTCGAAGCGAGAACGCCGCAAGGAAACTCTGCGTTTACGAGACACGCTGTTGTTGGCCGACCCAGGCCACTCGGGACGATGGCTCTCGACACCTACGGGCGGCACGTGTTCGGCTGAGCTGGACGACGGGCGAGCGGGTTCACCTGGGAGAGATCGTCGACCACGTCCTTTGGGCACTGGAGCCGATCCAGGCGCGTCACACCCAATCCGCAAATCGATTGAATCGCCTACCACGCTTTAGGAGTCGGAGAGGGTTGCGGGATTTATAAGCGCGGTTTTCGGCCCCTCCAGGCTCGACCGAGCGACCCGTTTGCCATGCAGAAGGTCGTGGGTTCGAGTCCCATCATCCGCTCCTCATGGAATCCGCTGCAAGCAGCGTGATTCCTTCGCAGAATCGGATCATTTGGTCCGGCCGTCTCGGGCCAAGCCACGATCAGCGGGGGTCTGCCACTCCCGCAGTGCGTTCCAGATCGGACGCACTTGCTCCCTAGCGATTCCACCGCAGCTTCGGCCTCGAGCCGAGTGGGCGTGGAGAGAACGGCCGGCCTTCACCTGAGAAGGCGGGAAACGGCCTACGTGAGATAGCCGAGCTGCCGTCATGGGCACGTCACCAACTCTCCGCGAAAACGGGGGCGCCGACTCGGCCTCAACGGACCGCAGACGACTCTCCTTACCCTTCCCCTTCTCGGGGTGGGGTGGGGTGCGTCCGATCTGGCTCTAACGTCCCGCAGTAGAGTCGGCTTCATGGTTGAGGCGCTGATCATCGCCTTCGTCCTTTGCTCTCGTATGCGCGATCGTGATCGCTGTCCTCGTCGAACACGCCAAGGCAGTGACAGCCAGGCCCGCGCTGAGACCGATTGACGCAGCCTCGGCGCGAATCCGTGCGATCGGTCGGCCGTTTCTGACCCTGACCCTTTCCTACACCGTTCGGCTCGTCAGTGAGCGGAGAGACCGTGTGGCCATCCAGTTCGAAGAGTTCGGGAGCGCCTCATGCCGATCTTGGCCGACATGGGGATAGAGGTGAACCCGCCAGAGGTGCTCGAAGTCCACAACACCTTCATGCGCTAACGCCCTCGCTACGCGCACGTTCTCCGTCGAATCGGCTGAGAACGGCCCTCGGGCGCAGGAGCGGTGGCAGCTCGCAGGTTGTCATGGCGATGACGGACGGTTGTTTCGGGCCCGGTCATTCAGACCCGCCCCTACCGCTTGCGGCAACGGAGTTAGGGCGGCCGGAGCACGAACTGCAGGTCACGGAGAACTTCACCCGACGAGGTTGGTGGAGCAGGCGACATCGTCGAGACCTGGGTCGCCACGCTCATCGTCCCCGGTCTCGAGTTCGACTAGACACCACCGACGGTGCAAGGGGCTCACAACAGAATGGTTCGAGTACCCACGGCGAAGCCCGTGCGCGTCCGCTACAGGGTTACGGCGAAGGACGCCGAGGACGGCTTAGTGCCCATGAGTTGCACGCCGCGCTCGGGCAGCCTCTGCTGAGCGTGGGCGAACGACGTGTCCGGTGCTCCGCGACCGACGCGAGCGGGAACACGGCGAAGGCGCAGGTTCGTCGCGACGGTCAAACGCTCGGACGTGTGACGACGGCGCGCCGGGGTCTCGCCTCTTTGCCCGTCTTGAATCCACCGGCGACAAGCCCCACGGGAGCGGCGGTCGGCGGGACGAGCGCCGCGGCGCTTCCATCCTCCCGGCCCGCCTTGAGCTTGCCGTCGCCTAGTCGCTCTTTCGGCCATTGCCCAAGCGAGCTCTGTCCCGTAGAGCCTCGCTCGTTTTTGACTGCAGCGGTCCCTCAGCGCACACTTTCTCGCATGGCAGGTTTGAAGGAGATGGGCGGCGAGGTCGAGAGCGCCCTTGAGCGCGTCCGTGTACCGGCCTACATGATCGATCGCCACGGGATCATCCGCTGGATTAATGGGGCCGCGGAGCGGATCGTGGGCGACGTGCGGGGCCGCCAGATGACCTCCGTCCTTGCGCCCGAGGAAAGACGCCGTGGGCGCGAGCTCTTCACCCGTAACCTCATAGGCCCGCCCAAAGGCTCGGACAATCGAGGCGTTTTCTTGGCGGCCGACGGAGAGCGCATCACGATGGAGGTGAGTGGCGTGCCGCTTGAGCGCGGGGGCCACGTGATCGGCGTCTTCGGCCAGGTCAAACAGGTTGATGAGAATCCGCCTCCGCCGCCGCCCGCATCCGAGCCTGACGCCACGCCAGACCGAGGTCTTGCGCCTGCTGGAACAAGGCCACTCGACCGATCAGATCGCGAAAGAGCTGCATCTCAGCCTGGAGACGGTCCGGAACCACATCCGCGGCATCCTTCGGGCCCTTGGCGTCCACTCGCGGCTCGAGGCCGTCGTGGTCGCCCACCGCGTCACCGTCGGCGCAAGCTGACCAAACGCAAATCTCGCCGCAGCGCCTTGCCACGCGACCGAGGCTGGCCCAGGGCCTCATCCTTTTGGATGATCGCTTGGGACTGACAGAGTTCTCGAAGCGGTCATCTCGAAATCCGCGCCCGTTCGCCCGCCGGCGAGGCAAACGCGAACCGGCGGGCGAGCGACGCGTTAGAAGTGTCCCGAAGCGGAACGGGCGACGGAAGAAACGACGCGACCGCAACCGTTCTAGAGAAGTGCTGGCGGGATTGCTTTGGCGTCCTTTCTTGGCTGGCGAGCGCACAGGACTCTTGCCAGCCATAGCCTCCGCCGTCAGGAAGGCACATACACGATGACCGAGCTTCGAACAGCAAAAGTCTCGGCTTCCCGCCGAGGCAGACGACCGTCTTCGGGATCTTCCTCGCGCCCTACCGCGTCGTCCGCCATGCAACGCTGAGACGGAACTCGGAGGTGCTCGCAACCGCGAGCTGGATGACCTTCGCTTCCGCGAGATGATGGTCGCGATCGACCGCGGACGCGCGCGAGATGCTCACCGCGATCGACCACGGACACGGTGGATTCCAGGAGCGGCGTCATAATGAGCACTGTCCGCGCTGCGGGCGGCCAAATGCCGTAGAACCCCCGCCACTCACGCCTCGTCCGTGTCGACGTGGTGGGAGGATGAGACCCGGGGCCAGGTGGCTACACGGAGGCTGGGCGCTCAGCCCTCGCCTGAGACGCTCTTTCGGACCAAGGGACAAGAAGGAAAGCCGAAGCGCTCGTCGCAGCCGTTGCATTCCCATAGCGAGTCTGGGACGATCGGCGCGGCGGCAGGCACTGCGGAGCAAGACGAAAAGGGAGAGCGATGAAGAAGCTTCTGCTCCTGGCGCTGCTTGGCGCGCTTGGGACGTTTCTGCCGATGGCCCAGGCCGCGCAAGAGAATCACGGCGCATCGCCTTCAGCAGCAACCGAGGGAACGACCCGAACGTCTACGACCTCTGGGCTGTCGACCCCGACGGCAACAGCTTGACCCGTCTCACGAACGACCAGGCATTCGACCTGGACGCGGCCTGGTCGCCCGACGGAACGAGCGATCGCGTACGCCAGCACGAAGGTCGACGGGAACGAGCACATCTTCTTGATGAATCCTGACGGGACGAACGTGCGGCAACTCACCTCGGGAAACGCAAATGAGTACCAGCCGGCCTGAGCCCCGACGGCCACTCGGATCGCCTTCACGAGCGACCGGACCGGCCATCCCGAGAATTCTACGTGATGCACTCCGACGGGAGCGAGTTGAGCCAGGTGACCCACACGCCCGATCCGGAACTCAACCATCGCGCCGCGTTCCTCGACGGCGACAAAATCATTTACGGCCACGCGCCGGATGCGAACACGTTCGTTGGGCCATTCACCATGCTCACGGCTCACCGGAACGGCACTGAACGCAGGCGACGTGACACCGGCCGGCATCGTGGCGCCGGACGACCCTGCCGTGACGATGCGAGCGGGACACCAGGTCGCGTTCGTCGACAACTTCTGCTCGATCTGTGACGTCAGCGACGTCTTCACGATGAACGCCGACGGCACGAATGTGCAGCAGTTGACGTCCGACTTCGGCAACAACCTCGATCCGGACTGGTCTCCTGACGGACGGGCGATCACCTTCAGTCACGAAGATCCGCCGATCACCTTCGACCACGCAGACATCTGGACGATGAGCGCCGACGGCTCGCACCTCTTCAACGTCACGAACAACCCGGCCGACGACGTCGAACCGGCCTGGGGCTGCCCGGGCAAGGGCGGCGACTGCCACTCATAGTGGCGGCGCTCGGTGGGCGCGGGCGACCACGCCCCACCGCATGCATTCATTCCCGCGCAACCGTGGCTTGCCGGGCATCCCTTGCGGGTCGTGCAAAACGTGCAGCCCTCTTCCTACGTCTGAGTGATGGTTGCTCGGCCCCTTTAGGGCACCTCCTCAACCACCAGGACTGGCGGCTCGTCCGACTCGTCGTCACGGGCCCCGACCACCCGCAACGTCCTCGGGCCTAGCGGGATCGTGTCGCCCGGTCCCCAGTTGGGGACTGCGCTCGTCAGCGTCCTCGGCTCGGCCGGCGCGCCGTCTGCAGTCTCGAGCCTGAAAAGAAAGCCAGCCATCCGGTCACTCCTCTCCGGGCCGGAGCGGCATAGAACATTCTAACGAGCGTGCGAACCGAGCCCCTCCAACCGGAGCACGAGGATCTCGGCCTCTCGGTGTCGCGAAGCCCAGCGAGTTCCCGTTGGACTCGCCCGAACTGTCTCGCGACGACCTCTGCTGCGTAGCTCGTGGGCCCGTCGATGCTGCTCACGATGTCAGCGGCCCACTCGTTGTAGTCGGGCTTATCTCCTAGTCGACTCATGCTTACTTCTCCTTTGGGTTCTGCGTGGACCCAACCGCTTTGGATCATCTGGAAGTGCGGGCGGCACCATGCGAGCCGCGCGAACTTGCGAACGCCTTTCGGGCTCTACTTCGAGTTCACGCTCCGCGTCTCGCCCGGAATCGAAGCCGTTGGAACCCGCAGAGGTGAACCTGTCGCCGTGGATGCCGCCTCCACGGATCGCGTAACGCGGATACCAGTTGACGGTGACGTGCTCCACCGAACGGTTCTTCATCAGTCACATGGACGATCACGTGACCGTCGTCCTGACCAGCCGCACCAGACGTTCGTTGTGCCAAAGCAGTGACGAGAGAGGCGAGGGCGAGTTGCGGTCTTCATGCGTGACCATCCTCGACGGCGCAGAGCAGCCCAACGCTACGACGCGGCTATGTCAATCGCCGAAGGCGCGAGCCTTGTCGTCATCGTCCCGGGTCGCGAACCTCTCGAGGCAGCGGGTGGCTCGATCGTGCAGGGCTCCGGCTGGCGCAGCGTCCTCAACCATCAGGACTGGCGGTTCGTCGGCCCCGTCGTCGCGGACCCCGACCACGGGCAACGTCCTCGGCCCAGCGGGATCGTGTCGCCCGGTCCCCAGTTGGGGACTGCGCTCGTCAGCGTCGGCGGCTCTCGGCTGGCGCTGCTTTTCCGACGTCTCGGTCTGCGGTCACTCCGGGCGGCCTGGGCACCCAACCCGTACTCCCGGGCCGCAGGGTTCGGCGCGCTACACGAGGGGTCGAAAACCAGGGGAAGGCCGGAGCAAACCCGCGGCCTTCCCTCGTCCGGTCGCGTCACGGGACGACGAAGAAGAACGCCTCATTGGCCTGCTGTTCATGATCGTCCGCAGCTGTCACCATCAGCGCTGCCACCCGTCTCCACCCAGCGGTAGCCCGGTACGGACAAGCAGCTGCCCCGCCGGACACGGGCCACCTTGACGCGCCCATTCGACGATTGTCTGGGAACCGTTCGCCCGAAAGTGGTGGCGTCGTCGGGGTAGTACGGCGTGCGCGACGAGGCCGGTCTGGGGTGATGTCGATGCCCGGTGCCAGCGCGATGCAGAACATCCCGTTGCTCGGACTCGCTGACCGCCGTCACGTTCTTTCGACCGCGTAAGCGTTCCACTGAACAGAGACGAGGCCGTAGGCGCGCGCTGTTCCGGGCACACCCTGGATTCCCTGAGCACCTTGCGCCCCAGAGTCGCCCTCGAACCCTGTGCGCCGGGTCGCCCCTTCGGTCCCCAGCGGACCTGCTCTCGGAGCTGGCCGGCCTTGAAATCGGCAGCCACCACGAGGGTGCTGCTTCTTGACTTTCAAGCTGTTCGACGGCGTTCTTCTTGATCTGAGCCGCGCCAACCGAGTTCTTCGCCAGAACGAGGTTGCCGGCGGCCTGGCCGAGCGGCGTTGCAAAGAGGACGGCGACGGCGAGGGCCGTGATCGCGATGATCGTGGGGCCTTCGAGCCTGACATTGCGGTTCTCCCTTCGGTCGAGTTCGTGCCCTCAAACTCGCAGGCTTGGGAGTACGCCGGAATGTAGCAGCATCGTATCGCGTGGTGCGGCCAGCCGTACCTTCGGTGTGCCGCCCTCGCCCGCCTTCGGAAGGGCCAGGGGCTGGGAACCGCGCGATTCTTTTGCTGCCTCTTTCTGAACGCTGGCACGGGTCAGATCGTCGCCTAGTGCTGACGACCACTCTCTCCAGCGCTGGCTCAGCCCTGCCGCGCGGGCCGCCTATCCCAACAATCCGCATCTCGTACCGGCTGACCTTGCCGTCGCCAATCGTCAGTTCGATCCGCCGGTCGCGTTCGTAGGAGACTTCGCCTGTCTCTTTCAATCGGTAGATCTCGTGCACGTCACAGGCGACGCCGCGCTCACCGAGGTCGACCCAGTCGCCTGCCTGGAACTCGAGGTCGAGGTTCTCCGGCGGCGAACCCCAGGTCAGCTCCTCCCGGATCTCGTCGATCCCGCGAAGGGTGCGCTTGGGGGTGACCCATTCGACGTCCGCCGCCAGGAGCGGATAGACCGCTTCGCGGTCGCCGCTCTGGGCAGCTTCCTCGAGCGCTGCCAGAAACGCCCCAGCAATCTCAACGTCCTCGGCGCGCATCGATTGATCTTAGAGCGACGACACGCCGCAAGCAGGGCCGACCCGGTCCGCGCTGAGGCTAGCTTCGACGACCGCACTCGAGCCCTTGTCATACCCGTCTGACTATGGTGGAGGCTCGTGCATCACTACCACGGCAGCGCGACGATCAGCCAGGGCGCGGCCGTAGTCGAGGGCGACTGCATTATCGAGACGGTCGGCGGCCCCGCCCCGAGGTCCCGATCCTGCCTGGTCGGGGAACCTCCAGGATCCAGCGCCTACGGTGAATCTCGTCGAGGGTGGCGCCTGGTTGCGCTTGGCGGATGGTCGCGAGTGTGAGATCCAGGTCGAGCGTGCCGTTGCAGGCTCCGGCTTCACCGAATTTTCGGGCGCCAAGGGCATCCTCGACCTTCACTGACTAGCGCCGGGTGAAGATCCGCTCGGACTCGTGCCGTGCCTACTTGCGTGCCTTCCTCGAAAACGCGCTCGGCCCCGGCCGGGGTTTAGAGTCAGTGCGGCGGCAGCCACATGGACGAGCAGGGAATCCCGCAGGTAACGAACGCTGGAGTTGATCGCCTACCACGAGGCGATCCTCCGCTCGAGTTGCGGAACCGGCTCGACAACTACCTTGACCTGGGCGCCGACGCACCTCATCGCCGCGGATGAGGGCTTCAACTTCGCCGGACAGCTTCAGGCAACGCTGGCTGAGGCTGTTGAACACACCGCCAGCATCCGGGAGCGCCTGATCGAGGATCCAGCGCAAACGACTCTGAGTAACTGGCGATAAATAGCGTCATACCTCTCCCTGGTGGCTAGCGGCCTCCGCAGCCGGGTCGGCTTCGCCGGCTTTGCCCGGATCAGAGGAGTAGACTGGCTGAACTGGCCCTGCGGCCAGAACCCCGGCCGAAAGCCCGAAGGGCCGCCGACGCGCTTCGGCGCGCGAGGCGATGAGCCTAGGCGAACAGAGTTCGACTTGCAGGGCCAGCACTTTGCAGGCACTGCCTGAGCGAGCTGAGTTCGGCCGCCCGAGATCTTGCCAGACGGTCGCGGCCGACGATGGGAACCCTGCGGCGCTACCGTGCAACACCATGCTCTGACGACGTACTAGTCGTCCCGAACGGCGGCGGCGGCGAACGGTTTACGACCGAAAGGGACGCCCCCTCTCTGTGGGCGACACCTTCGACCAGGACTCCGAGTCCTATCGGGTGCTGGCCATCCAGCCCGGTCAGGGACCTTTCGATTCCGTCATCGAAGCCGAGTGGCTAGGCAGCTCGGGACCGGGCGAGCTCGGGGCGAACGCCTAGCGCTTCGCATAACGAACCCCGACGCTCGAGAGGCGGGTCTTCCGAGGCGCACCGAGCCCGAGTATCCGCGTAGCGGGATTACCCGCAGCGATTTCCACCTGCGCCCGCACGCGCCCGCGCTCGCCTGTAGCGTGATAAGTAGCAGCGAGAAGAACGGTTTTCGACGTGCGCAGCTCGATTGAAGCGCCAGCGCCGTGCCTCTCTCTTTCTTTGTGGCGGAAGCGCTCTCCTGAGACTTTCGCGATCTGCCGTTCGAGGCGCCCTTTGTCGCGACTGTTTGTCTGGCGACGACCGCCTTCGGGACGGCCTGACACCGGGAGGACTGACAGAGGTTCTCCACCTGAACCGCGAGAGTGAGGAGCAAGAGATGTATGCCACCATCAGAAGGTTCGAAGGTATCGACGAGAGTCGTACAGCCGAGATCACGCGCACGACCAACGAGAAACTGATCCCCGCCTGAGCGACTTGCCGGGCTTCAATGGTTACTTCCTGTTTGAGCCCGCCAACGGCGTGCTGACCTCGATCAGCCTGTTCGAGACGTCGAGCGACCTCGACGAGTCGAACCGCGTTTCGGCGAAGATCGTGCAGGAGGAGAACCTGCAGCAGGCGCTGCCGAATCCGCCGAAGATCACCTCCGGCAAGCTCATGGCGCACAAGATGCCCGAGTTCGTCGGCGTCTAACCGCTTCGAGAACCGAAACGAGAGAGGGCCCGCTTGCGGGCCTTCTTTTTGCAAGACGCCTTTTTGCACCATCGAACGTTCCAGCCATGGCGAGGGGTCTGTCTCATGCGCTGGAACTGATGTCGCAGGGAGCCCTGCGAAAATCGTCGGTGCTCCTCGCCGGGGCCGGGCCGACGGTAGCGAGCCTGTTCGGCCAGCCTCCGGGTCGCGCTGAGCCCTACACTCGGCTCCGCCGAGGAGGAGATGGTGCGACACCACTCAATCGGACTGCTCTTGGCGACAGAAGAGGACTGGCCGTCCGCGTTCGAGCAGCCTGCTCGCTCGCGTGGGGCCGGTCCGAGTACGGCGGAGAGACGCACGAGTTTTCGACCGGGCGCATCACGAACGAGGCCCTTCGACCTGCGCTCCCGGCCACGTTACGCGCTCGTGATCGACCGGCTCGCGTGGTGGTACGACCTGCCGCGCGAGTGGCTGAAGAAGATCGCGCCTGATGGACGACGTCTACCTGCTCAACAACCCGTTCACCTTCCAGGCGATGGAGAAGCACTCCGCCTACTGCGCGATGATGCGGCTCGGGCTGAAGGTGCCCGACACGTGGCTGATCCCGCACAAGCTGCTCCCGCCGGACAACCCGCGCTTCACGTGCCGATGGCCGAGCGCTACAACCCGCCGTTCGACCTCGACGAAGATCGGCGAACGGTCGTCGGCTACCCGCTCTACATGAAGCCGTTCGACGGCGGCCAGTGGATCGGCGTTACGCGGATAGCGAACAGCGACGAGCTGCACGCGCAGCTACGACGCGTCGGGCGAGCGGCTGATGCACATCCAGGCAGCGGTCGAAGACTTCGACGTCTTCACGCGCAGCCTCTCGATCGGCGCCGCAGACGCTGCTCATGCGCTTCGACCCGAGCGCGCCGATGCACGACCGCTACGTCGTCGACCGCGACTTCCTCGCGCCCGAGCTCGAGTGGCGAGGTGGTGACGATCAGCGCGGCTGGTGAACGCTTTCTTCCGCTGGGAGTTCAACGTCGTGCGAGACGATCGTCAAGGACGGCCAGGCGCACCCGATCGACTACGCGAACGCCTCCCCGGACATCGCGCTCACGTCAGCCTGCACTACTACTTCCCGTGGGCGATCGAGGCGCTCGTCGCCTGGTGCATCTTCTGCATGGTCACCGGCCGTGCGATGCGGATCAACCAGAGCACAGGCGACTACTTCGAGATCGCGGACCGCGGACGACCTCGGGTACGACGAGAAGCTCTCGCGCTACAGGGAGCTCGCGGACGCCTACTTGCAGAAGCGAGGAGTTCGAAGAGTTTCGCGCCACAGTCCTGCCGCACCTGCGAGAGCTGACTGTCGAGTACGTCGAGAGCCCCGGAGTTCGACGAGCTGATCGTCCAGTGCGTTCGGCTCGGAGGTCGAGCCGAAGCGGCAGGAGGAGATGATCGAACGCTCGCGCAGCTCGGTCGGCGCGTGGGCGGCCGACCAGCGCACCGCCGCTCGGGGCTAGCGATCGTTTGGTTTGTGAAGGTGCAGGGAGTCTCTCAACCCTCTACTGGGAGAGGAAGGCCTCGACAGCTCGCCTGACGAAGCAACGTTCGCCGACCTGCGTGGGCGCGGTCGCCGCCTATGCAGTTCGCTTCTCGCCGAACGGAATGACGCCCGCGGCATGTTCAAGTTCCTCCACAGCGCCGCAGCAAGCGAGTTGGGGACGTACCGGCGATAGTGGTCGCGCGATGACCGGAAGCCACAGACCCGCCCCGAAGCCGGCGCGTTCTCCGCCTGATCGCCCTCGAGCGCGCTGGACGTGGCCTGCTGCCTGCTCGCCGCCGGCGTGTATCTGCTCTTTCACCTGAACAGCGACTTTGGCCGCCTCGGAGAGCGGGTGATGCGCGCGATCGAGCTCGATCCCCGGCGGCCCTTCTTCCACCGCATCGTCGCCTATCTTCATCACCTGCACGCCTCCGAGCTGCGCGTCGCCGCGATTGTCGCGATCGGCTACGGGGTGCTCGAGCTGGTCGAGGGCACCGGCCTCTGGCTCGACCAGCTGTGGGCGGAGTACCTGACGGTGATCGCGACCTCGCTCCTGCTCCGTTCGAGCTCTACGAGCTCGTGCACCGTCCGAGTGTCTGGAAGGCCGCTGGAATTGTCGTGAACCTCGGGATCGTCGGCGTACCTCGCCTACCTGCTGAGGCGACCGGGTGAGAGGGCGCGACACGCTTCGAGCCGGCGACAGCAAGGTCGCCCGAGTCGTCCCGGACCTGATCCAGCGGGCCTTCGCTGATCAGTGTCCGCATGCAGGCGGCCGGGATCGCCTACCGGGTGCTGTTCTCGATCGCACCGCTGGCGATCGTGCTCGTCTCGATCTTCGGGCTCGTGCTTCAGGACGACGGCATCCGCCACGATGTCGTGAACGCAGATCGTCGATGCGCTGCCGGTGTCTGCGGCGGGCAGGAAGGACGTCGAGAATGCGATTACTGGCGATCGCCACGCCGGCGAGCGCCGCCGGGCTCATCGGCCTGCTCGTGCTTCGCCTGGGCGGCGACCGGGATGATGACTGCGATCCGGCGGGGCCTCGAGTCGGCGATGGGCGTCGCCGAGTCACGGCCGCTGGCGCGCGCGAAGCTCGTCGACCTCGGGCTGATCGTGGGCGCTGCGGTGCTCGTGCTCGTCTACGGTGGGACTCACCCTGCTCGGCGATCTCGTGCAGAGGGCCTCCGGGAGCCTGGGCGAGGCCGTCGGCCTCGGGGCCGGCACGTTGGCCGGCGTGCCTCTTGCACGGGGCCAGGTTCTTCCTCTCGGTCGTGGTCGTGCTGCTGCTCTACCGGTTCGTCCCGGCCCGCGGCCTACGCTATCCGCGACGGGCTTGCGGGAGCGATCGTCACCGCCATCCTCTTCCTGCTGATCTCGCTTGCCTCGGCTGGATCAGCGAGAGGACGACGAGGCTCAGCGTGGTCTACGGCTCGCTCACGGCGGCGCTCGTCTTTCTCTACTCCATGTATCTCTACTCCTCTGCGCTGCTGCTCGGTGCCGAGGTAGCCGCGGCCTGGTCGAGGCCGGAGACCAAGGATGGCGAACCCATCCGCACCCAACTCCGGCGTGGCGTCCTGGGACTTTCGTTCGACAGAACAGTGCGTCAGTTAAGGAGACGGATCCCAGACCCAACCCGTGACGACGACGCCTCGGGGCCGCGATCGGAGCCGCGGAGCCCGTGACCCATGCGCGCCTTCATCGGCGAATGCGTCGTCACTCGAACGAGTGTGGACACCCTCAGCGTCCCGCGCGGCGGCCGAAAGCCTGGGGTTGAGCGTGCTCCTTAGGCGTCTCTAGCGTTTTCCTCGCAGCCACTTCGACATCCGTGTCGAGAGCGGTGCCTTTCCGGGAAGCCACTTCGTCTCGGGCGGCGGCGCGTGAAACGGCTCGAGGCGTGCCGATGTCCGCGGATGCAATCTTCAGGGTCACCTCGCCCGGATAGATCGCGCCGACCTGCTCACCAGGCACGTACCGGATCTGAGTGGGTTGCCTCGACTCGACGGCCAGGCCGTCGAAGATGTCAGCCTGCTTATCGCCCTCGACCTGCGCGACCGTGCCGACGATGACGCCATCGGAGGTGACGCACGTTCCAGCCCTGCTCGATCTGCAGCCACGAGACAGGATCAAGCCATTAGTCGGCCACGCTGGCAACTACGAAGACACGGCAACCCTCGACTCGAAGAGCACGCCGCCACGCCGCCGGCGATCTCGATCTCAGCGGTCGGTCAGCTCGGGATGTTCTTTAAGGAAGGCTGCCCAGTCGTCGTCACCGCTGGCAACTCGCCCGAGTCCCTGCTGGCCGTCGAGTTGCGTGATCCATTGGAGTAGCCGCTCGCGCCGGACGAGCATGGCTGCCAGCGCCCGCGAAAAGGAGCGCATTCCAGATGACGACGACGACGATGGTAACGGTGCTCATTGCCGCCTCCCTGAGTACGGCGACAGCCTACTCCGATCGGGGCCGGGTTTGATTAGGGCATTACAGGCGCTGCAGTGCCCAAACCCCGCTGAATCCTCCACATCGTTGCGGTCGGCTTGATCGCCCTTGCTTGACCGCCCACCAGCAGTGGCGCACACTTGGCCTAGTAGCTAACCAGGGAAAGGCAGGCGAGATGCCGCTAGTCGTGCTGTCGGCGTCTCTGGCGACCAGCTGCGGCGGAGTGTTGTCTCCCGCCTGTCACTCCTTGCGCTCACTTTTGGATCAGCGAGGAGGTGACTGGCGCATGCTCGCGGGACTAAAGAACTGGATTCAAAGGATCTCGTCAAGGAAGCGGGGGGCGCTGGGAGGCCGAGCGCGGCAGCCTGGGCGAGCAGGACAAGCGGGTCGTCGCTGAGTACCTGCCGGGAACGGACCCAGCCATGTACTCGACCAAGGGCTTTGACGAGACAAGGCGCGGGAGGCCTAGGAACTAGCCGCGATCCAGAAGGACACGCTCTTTCGCCAAGAAACGCCATGCAGGCTGCGCCGACACGAGATGAACGACGCGCGTCGGCTCGTGCCTTCGCATGCTGATTTGAGAAGACCTGACGCAGAGCACTCCGGATCGTCGCTTGGCACCTTGTGTTGAACGTGTCATGCTGTCGGCGATCGGTTGCTCGGCGCATCTGATCCGACCGGCAAGCGACTCGGCCGAAGGAGGGTGATGGTGACCCGTCCGGGTTCGGAACCGCGGCCCCTGGCTCGTCGATCGAGGCTCTGACTAGCGAGCTCGGAACAGCTGCTCAGAGCAACAGACGGCTACTAGCGAGGTGCTGCTGGCGGTGGGTCGGTCGGACTTCGAGCTCCAGCCGATCTTCGAGACGGTGGTTGAGCACGCGATCCGGCTGTGTCGCGCTGACGCCGGGCAGATCTTTGTCCGCGAGGGCGACCACTTCCGGCTCGCCTGCGCTTCGGGCGGTTCTGAGGAGTACCGGTCGGTGATCGGAGAGCGTGAGATCCCTCTTGGTCCCGGCACCCTCGTCGGCCGCGTCGCGCTCGAGCGCCGAGCGGTGACGTCGGCGGACATCGCCAATGATCCCGAGTACGACACCGAGGAGCAACGCCTGCGCCAGCGGCTCGGGGCTTCGAACCATCGTCGGGGTCCTGATCCGCGAAGACGAGGTCATAGCGGTTATCTCGCTCTGGCGGCACGAGGTCAACCGGTTCACGGACCGCGAGGTCGGGCTCGCGATGGCGTTGCCGCGCAGGGCGCTATTGCGATACGGAACTGCAAGCCCTGATGCAACAGCTCGACCTGCGGACGCGGCGAGAACCTCGGGCGCTCCGTCGACAGCAATACGTAACCGAACGAAGTAATAC
>ERZ1370068.8568-contig-741_pt1 | contig 38537 bp, 48 predicted proteins | sample MGYA00561227_ERZ1370068 | MGnify/ENA primary metagenome ERZ1370068 (study PRJEB38410, sample SAMEA6850437) | metagenome | study: Metagenomic assessment of the ecological functions of the soil: analysis of the soil microbiota associated with the...
GGTATGCTTCGTTCGGTTACGTATTGCTCGCCTCGTCCTCGGTGACGCCGCCCACCCATGCGATTTCCGGATCGGTGTAGGCGACCGAGGGGAACCACTCGCGCATCGAAATGCGATCTTCTGCCGCCGCCGGCCTCGGCGCGACATGGCCCTCGTGCACGGCCTTGTGCGCGAGCATCGGCTGCGCGGCGATGTCGCCGATGGCGAAGATATGCGCGCACGTTGGTGCGCATCTGGCGCGTCGGCCGGGATGAAACCGCGGTCGTCGACCGTCGACCCCGCCTTCTCCGCGCCGATCTTCCTCCCGTTCGGCGCTGCGGCCGACGCTCAGCAGCGACGATGTCGTAGGCGCTGCGGCTCCTTCGGCGCCTGCCGCCCTCGAAGCGTCACCGTACAGCGCCGTCGCTTCTTCGCCTCGGCCTTGACGGTCGTCGTCTTCGAGCATCACGCGGTCGGAGCGCGGCTTGTTGAACTTCTCCCAGACGCTGACCAGGTCGCGATCGGCGCCCGAGCATGCAGGCCGTCGAGCGTCTCGACCACGTCGAGGCGCGCGCCGAGCGTCGAGTACACGGTGCCCATCTCGAGCCCGATGATGCCTGCCGCCGACGACGAGCAGCCGCTTCGGGACTGGCAGCGAGTTCGAGCGCGCTCGGTCGAATCGACGCACGCGCGGGATCGTCGGGGATGAACGGCAGACGCGCCGACCTGCCGAGCCGGCGGCGATGATCGCCTGCGCGAAGCTGACGACCTTTCGCGCCGGTCTTCGCCTGTCCTGGCCTTCGGTCAGCTCGACCTCGATGATGCGGATCGAGGAACTGAGCCGAAGCCGCGAACGACCTCGACCTGGCCGCGCCTTCGCCATACCGCGCCAGACCGCCCGGTCAGCTTGCCGACGACCTTGTTCTTCCACGCGCAGCGCAGGTTCGTCGAGGTCGACGCTTCGGCGCGGCCGAAGGCGATGCCGTGCTCGGCGAGCACCTCCGCCTCGTCCATCACCGCGGCGATGTGCAGCAGCGCCTTCGACGGGATGCAGCCGACGTTGAGGCAGACTCCGCCGAGCGATCGCGTAACGCTCGACGATGCACCGTCTTCATCCGAGATCGGCGGCTGCGGAACGCCGCGCTGTAGCCGCCCGGACCCCGACCCGAGCACCAGCATCTCGCACTCGACGTCGGCCTTGCCGGTGTAGTCGCCGCGCCCGGCGACCGGGGCGCCGATCTGCTGCGGTGCGGCGCCGCGCGGTCTGAGGAGCTGCTCCGGCGGAGCCGGTGCGCGGGCGCGTGGCGCAGCCTCGGCGGCGCGGGTCCGCGCAGCCGCTCCCGCGGTCAAGCGTCGACGATCACGTGCCCTCGCTCACCTTGTCGCCGAGCTTGACCTCGACTCCTTCACCGTGCCCGCGGCAGGCGCAGGGACGTCCATCGTCGCCTTGTCCGGACTCGAGCGTGACGAGCGAATCCTCGGCTTGCGACCGCGTCGCCCGGCTTGACGAACACCTCGATGACCGGCACGTCCTTGAAGTCGCCGATATCCGGGACCTGTCGACTTCGATCATGCTCATGAATGCTCTACAGGGAGTTCGACAGCTGCGCTCAGCGAATCTCGCGCGGAATTCGCGACCCAGCATCCAGCCTCTTCACTGTCGCCTGGGCGACGGCGGCATCGAGCTCGCCGAAGAAGCCGTGCGGCGACTGCCCGGATCACCGGGGCCGGACTGCGGCGGGTCGCCGCCGCTGACGCTGAAGCAGGGAGGAGACGAGGGAAGAACGCTTCGCCAGGCGCTTGCGGCGTTGTGCGTGCGGGACTCATGCGGGCAGGCGTCGTCGCGATGGTGGACGACCAGCACCGGAACCCGCAGCGTCTTGAAAGTCGGTAAAGATCGAGCGTCAGCTGGCCCGGTTCATTGTCGTCGCGGGGTGATCGCCGTAGGCGAGGATGTCGCCCTGCGCCAGCGTACAGCGAGACCGCGCGCCGAGCAAAGGCCGCCGCAGAGACCGTGCGCGGCTCGTGGCCGTCGGACATAGACCCTGGCGTCCACGGGAAGCGCTTCTCCGAGCATCCCTAGACGAGGACGGCGCGTGCGTCGGCGACCGGTGATGACCGGACCAGAGCACGGGGTCCCAATCGCTCATCCGTCGGAAAGCTGATCGAAGGGACGTCAACGACGACGACGTCGGCGATATCCGCGTCGGCCGGTGCGGTTGCGCCGATCGCTGATCTGCGAAATTGGCGGTGGGGCGAATCTGGGCGGCATTCCACGCTCTCGCCGCCCGGCGCTTCACGAGGTCGACTGGCGCGAAGCGCCGACCACGAAGGCGAATCGACGACGACCTTCGGACGTGGCGGGACTGACGGCTCCTCCGCAGATGAGCAGGTAGGCGAATCTCAGTGGCGCCGGCTGCGGGTCGGGATGGTGACGAGCTCTTGCGCCGCCGCGGCAGATCGACGACGGCGGCGCACGCGCAGTAGCGCGAGCGGGATGGGCGTCAAGCAGCATTCCGCTTCATGTCGGCGAGCAGCGCCGACGGAAAGCGTTGAATCGCGCCGCTGCTGGCACCATCGATCACGCGGTGGTCGTAGGACAGCGACAGCGGCAGGATCAGCCGCGGCGCGAACTGCTTGCCGTCCCACGACCGGGCTGCGTGCTCGACCGGCAGACACGCCGAGGATCGCGACTTCCGGGCGCGTTGATGATCGGCGTGAAGTACGGTGCCGCCGATGCCGCCCAGGCTCGAGCTGATCGAGAAGCAGCCGCCCTGCATGTCGGCGGGCCGAGCTTGCCTTCGCGCGCCTTGGCCGAAGCTCGCCCATTTCCTTGGCGATCGCCAGCACGCCTTTCTGGTCGGCGTTCTTGATCACCGGCACGACGAGGCCGTTCGGCGTGTCGGCGGCGAAGCCGATGTTGTAGTACTGCTTGTAGACGAGGTTGTCGCCGTCGAGCGAGGCGTTGAACTCGGGAACTTCTTCAGCGCGGCGACGCAGCGCCTTGATCAGGAACGCGAGCATCGTCACCTTGATGCCCGGCCTTCTCGTTCTCCTTGTTGAGCTGCGACGCGAAACGCCTCGAGCTCGGTGATGTCCGCGTCGTCGTCGAATTGCGTGACGTGCGGAATCATCACCCAGTTGCGGTGCAGGTTGGCGCCGGAGATCTTCTTGATCCGCGACAGCGGCTTCGGTTTCGACCGGGCCGAACTTCGGCGAAGTCGACCTGCGGCCACGGGAGCAGGTTCAAGTCGCCGCGCCCGCGTCGGCGCCGCGGCGCCGGCGCTGCGGCTCCGGTCATCGCCTGCTTGACGTAGCTCTGCACGTCCTCGCTGCAGGATGCGGTCCTTCGGCCCGGTGCCTTTGACCTCGGAGAGGTCGACACCGAGCTCGCGCGCGAACAGCGCGCACCGAGGGCGACGCGTGCGCGCTGCTTGAACGCTTCGCCGTCGATTTGCGCGGTGGCGGCGCGCCATGGCGCTGCGCTTCGGCGTGCTCGGCGGCGAACCGGCGCGCGGTGCGGCGGCGTCGGGGCGAGCCCGCGTCGGATCGCGGTGCGCCCGGCGCAAGCGGCCGGCTGCGCTGCACCGCCGGCTCGAGCGTCAGGATCACGCTGCCTTCGCTGACCTTGTCGCCGACCTTGACCTTCGAGATCGCTTGATCGTGCCGCCGGACCGGCGCGGGTACGTCCATCGTCGCCTTGTCCGATCTCGAGCGTGACCAGCGGATCCTCGGCTTTGACCGACATCGCCGGGCTTCACGAAGACCTCGATCACCGGCACGTCCTTGAAGTCGCCGATGTCGGGCACCTTGACTGCGATCGACGTTCGCGGCGCCGGCAGACAGGCGCGCCGGTGCGGCGGCGCGGCGCTGGGCGCGGCTCGGATCTGGTGGCGGCGGAGCGCAGGCGCGCTGGCGACAGTGCTTGCCCGGCGCAGCGGCCGTGGCGCGCAGGCCGCTCGCTGCGCCGTCGGAGTCCAGCGTCAGCGATCACGCGTGCCCTTCGCTCGACCTTGTCGCCCGACCTTGACCTTGAGCTCCTTGACCGTGCCGCCGCGGGCGCGGGCACGTCCATCGTCGCCTTGTCCGATTCCAGCGTGACCAGCGAGATCCTCGGCCTTCACCGCGTCGCCCGGCTTGACGAAGACCTCGATCACCGGCACGTCCGTGAAGTCGCCGATGTCGGGAACCTTGACCTCGATTGTGCTCATGTTCGTCGCAGGCTCCAGCTCTCAGACTCTCCACGGCGCCGGCTTCGCCGCGTCGATGCCGTACTTGCTTGATCGCTTCGGCGACCTTGGCCGCCGGCACCGCTGCCTTCGTCGGCGAGCGCCTTGAGCGCGGCGACGGTCGATGTAATGGCGGTCGACCTCGAAGAAGCGGCGCAGCTTCTCGCGCGTGTCCGAACGCCCGAAGCCGTCGGTCCCGAGCACGACGTAGCGCCGCGGCACGAAGGCGCGGATCTGGTCGGCGAACGCGCGCATGTAGTCGGTCGCGGCGATCACCGGACCCGCGGTGTCCTTCGAGACAAGCCTCGACGTGCGACGGCTTTCGGCTTCGCCGGTCGAGTTGAGCATGTTCCAGCGCGCCGACCGCATTGCCGTCGCGCGCGAGCTCGGTGAACGATCGGGCAGCTCCAGAGATCGGACTCGACGCCCCAATCCTTGCGCAGCAGCTCCGCCGCGGCGATCGCCTCGCGCAAGATCGTGCCCGAGCCGAGCAGCTGCACGCGCGGCGCCTTCGCCTTCGTCGTCGCCGGCGCGCGAACAGGTACATGCCCTTGATGATGTCCGGCGCCGCGCCCTCCGGCATCGCCGGGTGCGGCGTAGTTCTCGTTCATCACCGTCAGGTAGTAATAGACGTCCTCCTGCTCGGCGCACATCCGGCGCAGGCCGTCCTGGATGATCACCGCGACTTCGTAGCCGAACGTCGGGTCGTACGAGATGCAGTTCGGCACCGTCGCCGAGATGCAGGTGCGAGTGCCCGTCCTCGTGCTGCAGGCCTTCGCCGTTGAGCGTCGTGCGCCCGGCGGTGCCGCCGAGCAGGAAGCCGCGCGAGCGCATGTCGCCCGCGGCCCACGCGAGGTCGCCGACGCGCTGGAAGCCGAACATCGAGTAGAAGATGTAGAACGGGATCATCTGCACGCCGTGCGTCGAGTACGACGTCGCCGCCGCGATCCAGTCGCACATCGCGCCGGCCTCGTTGATGCCCTCCTGCAGGATCTGGCCGTCCTTGCTCTCCTTGTAGAACATGAGCTGGTCGGCGTCCTGCGGCGTGTAGAGCTGGCCCAGCTGGTTCCAGATGCCGAGCTGACGGAACATGCCTTCCATGCCGAACGTGCGCGACTCGTCGGGGACGATCGGCACGATGCGCTTGCCGATGTTCTTGTCGCGCAGCAGCGTCTGCAGGATCTGCACGAACGCCATCGTCGTCGAGATCTCGCGCTCCTCGGTGCTCTTGAGGAAACGCTCGAACGCGACAGCGGCGGCACGACGAGCGGCTCGGCCTTGCGCCGGCGCGCACGGCAGGAAGCCGCCGAGCTCCATGCGCCGCGCTTTCATGTACTCGGCCTCGGGCGAGCCCTCCGGGAAGGTCACGTACGGGACATCTCTCGAGCTTGTCGTCGGGCACCGGAATCTGGAAGCGATCGCGGATCGCCCGGATCGCATCGATCGACATCTTCTTCTGCTGGTGCGTGATGTTCTGCGCCTCGCCCGACTCGCCCATGCCGTAGCCCTTGATCGTCTTGGCGAGGATCACGGTCGGCTGGCCCTTGTGATTCACCGCGCGCGTGGTACGCCGGCGTAGACCTTGTGCGGATCGTGGCCGCCGCGATTCAGGTGCCAGATGTCCTCGTCGGACCAGTCGGCGACCAGCTCCTTCAGCTCCGGGCGTGTTGAAGAAATACTCGCGAACATAGGCGCCGTCCTTCGACTTGAACGTCTGGTACTCGCCGTCGACGCATTCCATCATGCGCCGCATCAGGATGCCCTTCTTGTCGCGCGCGAAGCAGCGCGTCCCAGTGCGTGCCCCAGATCGACCTTGATCACGTTCCAGCCGGCGCCGCGGAAGTCGGCTTCGAGCTCCTGGATGATCTTGCCGTTGCCGCGGACCGGCCCGTCGAGCCGCTGCAGGTTGCAGTTGACGACGAAGATCAGGTTGTCGAGCTTCTCGCGCGCCGGCCATGCCGATCGCGCCCATCGACTCGGGCTCGTCCATCTCGCCGTCGCCGCAGAAGCACCAGACCTTGCGGCCCTCGGTCTCGCCGATGCCGCGGTCCTGCAGATACTTCATGAACCGCGCCTGGTAGATCGCCATCAGCGGCCCGAGGCCCATCGACACGGTCGGGAACTGCCAGAAGTCCGGCATCAGCCACGGGTGCGGATACGACGAGATACCCCTTGCCGTCGACCTCCTGGCGGAAGTTGTCCATCTGCTCCTCGGTGAAGCGCCCGAGCATGAAGGCGCGCGCGTAGATGCCCGGCGCGGAGTGGCCCTGCACGAAGCACGAGATCGCCGCCGTGCTCGGCCGACGGCGCGATGCCAGAAGTGGTTGAAGCCGACGTCGTAGAGCGTGGCCGCCGACGCGAAGCTCGCGATGTGTCCGCCGACGTTCGTGTGCTTGTTCGCGCGCACGACCATCGCCATCGCGTTCCAGCGCGCGTAGTTGCGGATCTTCTGCTCGATCGCCTGGATCGCCGGGCATCTTCGGCTGCTTGTCGACCGGGATCGTGTTGATGTACGCGGTGTTGGCCGAGAACGGCATGTGCGCGCCGCGGCGGCGCGCCTTGTCGATCGACCTGCTCGATCAGGAAATGCGCGCGGTCGGCACCCTCGTGATCCAGAACGCCGTCGATGGCATCGAGCCACTCCCGGGTTTCCTGCGGGTCGACATCGGGTTTCATGTCCATAGGGGACTCCTTGCGGATGGGCTGCCGCGCAGTCGGGCGGTGGTCGTGGCTGGATCTTGCACACGCGCGCGGGGCCGCATTTCGCGCGACACCCGCAGCGAAGAGCGTGGCATCGGCGAGAGCGATGCTACCACGCGTTTGCACGCCGGGGCCAACGAGGCGCCCCGGCGGCAGGAGCAGGCGCCACTCCCGCTAGCGGTCCCGGGAGATCGCCATGTTGCGCCGCTCCGTCACCACCGCATCGACCTGCAGGTCGTGCATCGCCGCCGGGACCTGCTCGACCACCTGCAGCTCGAACGCGCCGGCGACGCGGCGCGCATCGCTGCGCAGCAGGGGCAGCAGCCGGTCGTAATAGCCGCCCCCATATCCTATGCGATGACCGTGCGCGTCGAGAGGCAACGCCGGGCACGAGCACCCAGTCGATGGCGTCGAGCGGCAGCGGCCCGCAATGCGGCAGCGGCTCGTCGATGCCGAGAAAAGCCTGGCCGAGGTCGCGCTCGAGATCGGTGATCGCGTAAGTCTCCAGCATGCGCTTGCCGGGGTTCACGCGCGGCGCGCCGACGACCTTGCCCAGCGCGAGCGCGGCCTCGAGCAGCGGGCGGGTCTCCCATTCGCTCCGAAACGCGAGCGACACGAGAGCAGCTCTCGCGGCGCGGAATCCTCCCGTGCGCCGCAAGGGCAGTCACGATCGCGGCGCCGGCATGGGCACGATGCCTCCGGGGAATGGCGTCGCGCGCGCGCAGGATCCGGTCGCGCATCGCACGCTTGGCTTCGCGCAGCGCGCGCCGCCTGCAGGTCCCGATTCGATCGATGGGTTCGACATGCGTCGGATAGTAGCCTAAACGGGAGATTCTCCGGCACGACGGGCCTATAATCACGATCGCCTGCCCCATCGCGTTCCACACCTCATGCAACACAGCCCACCAACAACACCGCGAACGGCGCGTGCGCCTGATCGCCGAGATGCGCGCCAGAGCGGGAGGCGGGATCGCAGCGATCCCGACCGCGCCGGAGGCGATCCGCAACGCCGACACGCACTATCCCTACCGGGCGGACAGTCACTTCCATTACCTCTGCGGCTTTCCCGAGCCGGAAGCCGTCGTGGTGCTCGTCGCCGGGCGCGCAGCCCGGCGACTCGCGGCAGATCCTGTTCTGCCGCGAGCGAGAACGCCGGAGCAGCGAAATCTGGGACGGGTTCCGTTACGGCCCCGACGCCGCGCGCGAGGTCTTCGGCTTCGACGAGGCGTATCCGATCGGCGAGCTCGCCGCCGAGGCTCGCCGACTGGACCTGCCGATCGGCCGCGCTCTGTACACGCCGCTCGGGTCTGTACCTGTCCTGGGATCGGCAGGTCACCGATATTCTGAACGAGGTTCGCAGCCGCGTGCGCACGGGCACCACGGCGCCCGAGGTCGTCGTCGACGTGCGCGCATCGATCGGCGCGATGCGGCTGATCAAGGATGCTCAGGAGCTGGGGCTGATGCGCCGCGCGGCGGAGATCTCGAGCGGGGCGCACCGCCGGGCGATGGCGAGAACCCGTCCCGGCTGGTTCGAGTACCAGGTCGAGGCCGAGCTCGCGCACGAGTTCCTGCGTTCGGTGCGCGCAGGCGGTTGCGTATCCGTCGATCGTTGCCTCCGGGCCCAACGCCTGCGTATTGCATTATCGCGACAACAACCGGGAGCTGCAGGAGAGCGATCTGCTGCTGATCGACGCGGGTTGCGAGTTCGAGGGTTACGCCTCGGACGTCACACGCACGTTTCCAGTCGTCGGGCAGATTCAGCCGGCGCGCAGAAGGCGGTCTACGAGCTGGTGCTCGCGACACAGCTCGCCTGCATCGAGGCGTTCGCGCCCGGGCGGCCATTTCACGATTACCACCAGGTCGCCGAGCGCGCCCTCGCGGAGGGCCTGATCGACCTGAAGCTGTGCGAGGGATCGCTCGATGCGGTGCTCGAGTCCGGCGCGTACAAGCAGTTCTACATGCACCGGGCCGGACACTGGCTGGGGCTCGATGTCCACGACGTCGGTCTGTACCGGGTCGACGGCGCCTCGCGACTGCTCGAGCCGGGAATGGTGCTGACCGTCGAGCCCGGCTGCTACATCCGGCCGGCCGACAACGTGCCCGAGGAATTCTGGGACATCGGCGTGCGCATCGAGGATGACGTGCTGGTCACCGCGACGGGCAGCGAAAACCTGACCGGCGCGACGCCGAAATCTCTGAGCGAAGTGGAAGCCGCTTGCGCACGCTGACAGCCTCGTTGAAGTGGGCGCCGGTTCGGCGCCTCAGCCCTCGGCTGTCAGCTTGTCAGAGCGCAAGCTGATCGCCGCCTCATGCTGCATGATCGTCGTGATCGTCGGCGCGGGGCCCGTGGGCGCCGCGGCGGCGCTCGCGTTCGTCCGACGGCGGGCTCGACGTCGTCGCGCTCGACGCGCGCGCACCGGGTGCGATCGGCCGCGGCGACCGCTCGCTCGCGCTGTCGCACGGCTCGCGTCTGATCTTCGAGCGCGCTCGGCGTCTGGGGCGCGGTCGCCGCCGCGCAGCGCGCGGTGACGCCGATCACGGCGATCGACGTCTCGCAGCAACAGCGGCTTCGGCCATGTCCGCCTGGACGCCGCGGAGCAAGGACTGCCCGCGCTGGGCTACGTCGTGAGCTATCGTGCGCTGCAGGCGGCGCTCGACGCGGCGCTCGCCCGCTCCGGCCACCGCGTCGTGCACGGCGCACGGTGACCGAATCGGCGCGACGCTCGGCCTACGCGATGGTGGAGGCGGAGCACGACGGCGGCGCGGATCGAGCTGACGAGCCGGCTGGCCGCCGTTGCCGATGGCGGAGGCGAGCACGGTCGCCGGTTTCAAGCGCCGCCGCCACGACTACGGACAGGTGGCCGTGGTCGGCCAGCTCGCGCGTCGCGAGCCGCATGGCGGCGTCGCGTTCGAGCGGTTTACGCCGGAAGGGCCCGATGGCGCTGCTGCCCGAGGCGGACCACTACGGCTTCGTGTGGACGACAACGCCGGCGCAGGGCGAGGCGCTGCTCAGCATTGCCCGACGCGCGAATTCACGGCGGCGCTCGAGCGGCGTGCTGCGGCGCGTGTCTTCGCGCAAGCGCGCTCGCCGGACGGATAGTTTCGTGCGCGTGGCCGAGCGGCGCGCATTTCCGTCTGACGCTCGAGATACGCCGGCCGCGTCGTCGCGGCAGCGCGATCGCCTTGCTCGGCGAACGCGGCGCAGGCGCTGCATCCGGTCGCCGGGCAGGGTTTCAATCTGGGCGTACGCGACGCCTATGAGCTGGCGCAGGAGTTGCTTGCAACGCCGCGCGACGAAATCGGCGCGCGCGATCGGCTCGCAACGATATGCGCGCCGGCGCCAACGCCGACCGCGTCGCGGGCATCGCGTTCACGCACGGCTTTGCTCGGTATTTTCGGCGCGGACACGCCGCTGGCTGCGCTGGCCGCGAGGGTTGGCGCTTACTATGCTCGATGCGCTGCCGCCGGCGAAGCGCATTTTCACGCGCGCGATGCTGTTCGGCGTGCGCTGAATTGCAACACTCGCACGCGAAATTCGCATCAACCGACGAACGCGCTCACCATCGCGCGCAAAGCCGGTATAATTCGCGCGCCTTCTCGCTGCAAACTCCGAACGTGCACATCGGCTCGCATCACATCGAGGGCAATCTGGTCGTCGCGCCGATGGCTGGCGTGACCGATCGGCCGTTCCGGCAGCTCTGCAAGCGCCTCGGCGCGGGCTTGGCGGTGTCGGAGATGGTGGCGTCGAATCCGCTGCTGCGCGGACCGCGAAAATCGCAGCGCCGCGCCGATCATGCACGGCGAGGTCGAGCCGATCGTCGGTGCAGATCGCCGGCGCCGACCCGCGACAGATGGCTGATGCCGCGCGCTACAACGTCGAGCGCGGCGCCCAGATCATCGACATCAACATGGGCTGCCCGGCGAAGAAGGTCTGCAACGTCGCGGCCGGCTCGGCGCTTGCTGCAGAGACGAGCCGCTGGTCGGCGCAATCCTCGACGCCGTCGTCGGCGCGGTCGACGTGCCGGTGACGCTCAAGATCCGCACCGGCTGGGACCGTCGAGAACCGCAACGCGGTGCGCATCGCGCGGATCGCCGAGGACGCGGGCATCGCGGCGCTGTCGGTGCACGGCCGCACGCGCGAGTGCGGCTTCGTCGGGCGCAGTCGAGTACGAGACGATCGCGCGAAGTCAAGCAGGCGGTCCGGATTCCGGTGATCGCGAACGGCGACATCGACTCGCCGGAAAAGGCGCGCGAAGTGCTCGACCGCACCGGCGCCGACGCGCGTGATGATCGGCCGCGCCGCGCAGGGCGCGCCCGTGGATCTTCCGCGAGATCCGACACTATCTCGACGCGCGGCGAGCGGCTGCCGTCGCCGCGGGTCGAGGAGATCCGTCGCCGTGATTCTCGACCATCTCGCCGACCATTACGAGTTCTACGGCGAGATGGCGGGCGATGCGCATCGCGCGCAAGCATCTGGGGTGGTACGCGACGACGCTCGTCGGCGGCGAGGCATTCCGCCATGAGGTCAACCGGCTCGATACGCCGGCGGCGCAGATCGCCGCGGTCAACCGGTTTTCGATCGGCTTGCCGCGCTGGGTCGACACGGCTCGAACGCACCCGCCGGCGACGCATGCCGTTGCTTCAAGGGTAGAGGAGGCCCTGGCCGCATGAGGAAGACACACGCGTTGAACGGCGGCAATGACGATCTGCCGCAGCGTCGAGAAATCGCTCGACGAGTACTTCCGCAAGCTGGACGGGAGCATGCCGCACGGCATCTACGACATGGTGATCGACGAACGTCGAGCGCTCGATGCTCGCGACGATCATGCACCGCGCCGGCGGCAATCAGACGCAGGCTGCGGACATGCTCGGGCATGAACCGCAACACCCTGCGCACCAAGCTTTCCAAATACGGAATTCGCTAGGGAACCGTCCGTAGCGTTCGCCGGCCGGCAGCTCGCCTCCGTTGATGCGTCGCGCCCATTACGCAGGCGCTGCTGTCGGTCTCGGACAAGACCGGGCTCGTCGACTTCGCCCGGGCCTGCACGCGCTCGGCGTCAGCCTGCTGTCCACCGGCGGCACGGCCAAGGCGCTGATGGACGCGGGGCTGCCGGTGACCGAGGTCGCGGACGTACACCGGCTTTCCCGAGATGCTCGACGGCGCGGGTCAAGACGCTGCACCCGAGAGTCCACGGCGGCATCCTCGCGCGGCGCGACGTCCCTGCGCACGTCGCCGCGCTCGCGCGCGCACGGCATCCCGACCGATCGATCTCGTCGTCGTCAACCTGTACCCGTTCGCGCGAGACGGTGCGCGAACCCGGGTTGCACGCTCGAAGAAGCGATCGAGAACATCGACATCGGCGGCCCCGACGCTGGTGCGCGCCGCGGCGAAGAACTACGCGCACGTCGGCGTGGTGGTCGATCCGGCCGACTACCCGGCGCTGCTCGACGAGCTGCGCGCGAACGGCGACGACGCTGTCGGCTGCGACGCGCTTCCGCGCTCGCGCAGAAGGCTTTCTCGCATACCGCCGCGTACGACGGCGCGATCAGCAACTACCTGACGGCGCGCGAGCGCCGGCGGCGTCGCAGGCGTTTCCCGCAGTCGCTCGACCTGGCAGGGCGCGCAAGCTCGCAGGATCTGCGCTACGGCGAGAACCCGCATCAGCAGGCGGCGTTCTATCGCGACGCGGCGCCGGCCGCGGGATCGATCGCAACCGGCAGGCAGCTCCAGGGCAAGGAGCTTTCGTTACAACAACATCGCCGACGGCGATGCGGCGTGGGAGTGCGTGCAAGACGTTCGCCGAGCCCGCGTGCGTGATCGTCAAGCACGCGAATCCCTGCGGCGTCGGCGATTGCGGCGACGCCGCTCGACGCCTACCGCAGCGCGTTCGCCACGGACCCGACGTCGGCGTTCGGCGGCATCATCGCGTTCAACCGCGAGGTCGACGCAAGCGTCGTCGAGGCGGTGTGCGAGCAGTTCCTCGAGGTGCTGATCGCGCCCGGTTACGCGCCGGATGCGCTTGCGAAGATCGCCAGGAAGACCAACGTCCGCGTGCTCGCGGTGCCAGCCTGTCGCCGGGAGCGCGGCACGGCGTGGGACATGAAGCGTGTCGGCGGCGGCATGCTGGTGCAGACGGCGGATCGCGCATGATCGTCACCGCGGCCGAGCTCAAGGTCGTCTCGCGCAAGGCGCCCGACGCCGGCGCAGCTTGCCGACATGATGCTTCGCGTGGCGCGTCGCCAAGTATCGTGAAGTCCAATGCGATCGTCTACTGCGCTGGGCGGACGCACGCTGGGCATCGGCGCGGGGCAGATGAGCCGCGTCGACTCGACGCGGATCGCCGCGATGAAGGCGGCCGAACGCCGGGCCTCTCGCTCGCCGGCTCGGTCGTCGGCATCGGACGCATTCTTCCCGTTTCGCGACGGACTCGACGTTCGTCGCCGACAACGGCGCGGTTGCGGTCATCCAACCGGGTGGTAGCATGCGCGACGCCGAGGTGATCGCCGCGGCCGACGAGCGCGGCCTGGCGATGGTCTTCACCGGCGTGCGCCATTTCCGGCATTGATCCGGTCAAGGAAGGGCGGTCTTGATACGAAGAGTGTTCGTGGGCGTCATCGTGCTTGCGTTCTCGGGGGCGCATCGGCCGCTCGAGTGCGCGGACTTCGGGACGTGGCTGGAGCAGGGCTGCCGCCGCGTCGCCGATACCTACGAACAGGGCAACGACGCGCTGCTGGTCTCCGGCTACCAGTGGCACCTTCCTTACGACTGGTACGCCCGAGACGCGCGCCACGGAAAACGAGAACGCCTGGGGCGTCGGCTGGGCCGCGCTCGCGCGAGCACCCCGGCGACACCGAGAGCGTGTACTTCCTGGTGTTCGAGGACTCGCACAAGACGGCGCAATTCAACCTGGGCTATACCTGGACGACCTACTGGGGCAACCGCGCCGGCCTCCAGGCGAGGACTCGGCTTCAGCGCCTTCATCTTTCAGCGGCCCGACATCGCGAACGGCTGGCCGTCCCGGCCATGCTGCCGGTGGCCTCGGTGCGCTACCAGAAGGTCGAGATCATGATCGAGCTACGTCCCGAAGTTGAACGGCGGCATCAATCACGGCAGCGTCCTCTACATCTTCGGCAAGATCGACCTGAAGTGAGAGGGTGCTCGTCATCGGCGGCGGCGGGCGCGAGCACGCGCTGGCGTGGAAGATCGCCGCAGTCGCCGCGCGATCGCCAAAGTGTTCGTCGCGCCGGGCAATGCCGGAACGGCGCGCGAAGACGGAGCTCACGAACGTCGCCATCACGGCGATTCCCGAGCTGGTCGCGGTTTGCGCAGAGCGAGCCGGTGGCGTTGACCGTCGTCGGACCCGGAAGCGCCGCTCGCCGCCGGCGTCGTCGACGCCTTCCGCGCGGAGGGCCTGAAGATCTTCGGTCCGACGCAGGCCGCGGCGCAGCTCGAGAGCTCGAAGGATTTCGCGAAGGCGTTCATGGCGCGGCACGGCATTCCGACCGCCGCCTATCGCACGTTCGCCGATGCCGCGGCGGCGCACGCCTACGTCGACGCGCAGGGTGCGCCGATCGTCGTCAAGGCCGACGGGCTCGCCGCGGGCAAAGGCGTCGTCGTCGCCGCGACGCCAGCGCAAGCACACGCCGCGATCGACGCGATGCTCGTCGAGCACCGACTGGGAAAGGCGGGCGCGCGCGTGGTCATCGAGGAATGCCTGCAGGGCGAGGAGGCGAGCTTCATCGTGATGGTCGATGGCGAGCACGTGCTGCCGCTCGCGTCCTCGCAGGACCACAAGCGGCTGCCGCGATGGCGACCAGGGCCCGAACACCGGCGGCATGGGCGCATACTCGCCGGCCCCGGTCGTGACGCCCGCCGTGCACGCGCGGATCATGCGCGAAATCATCGATCCTGCGGTGCGCGGGCATGGCTGCCGACGGCATCCCCTATACCGGGTTTCTCTACGCGGGCGTGATGATCGATCCGGCCGGCGCGCCGCGCACGCTCGAGTTCAACTGCCGCCTCGGCGACCCCGAGACGCAGCCGATCATGATGCGGCTCAAATCGGACCTGCTCGATCTGATCGATGCCGCGCTCGAGGGGACGCTCGACCGCATCGACGCCGAATGGGACCGCCGCGCCGCGCTGGGCGTCGTGCTCGCCGCGGCGGGATATCCGGATACCCCGCGCGCAGGGCGATGCGATCTCAGGCCTGGATGCGATGCGCGAGGACAGCAAGGTCTTTCACGCCGGGACCATGCTCGCGGGTCGGCAGGTCGTTGACCAGCGGCGGCAGAGTGCTCTGCGTCGCGGCACTGGGCGAGACGATCCGGCAGGCGCAGCGTGCGGCCTACGCGGCGGCCGCCGGCATCCGCTTCGACGGGCATGCAGTACCGCAAGGATATCGGCCACCGCGCCGTCGCCGCGCGCAACTGACAGTCGACCCATGGACACCGCCCCCGTCAGGCGCTACTTCGCCGATCTGCAGTCGCGCATCGTCGCGCGGCTGGAAGCGATCGACGGACGCGCCTTCCGGAGCGACGCGTGGGACCGGCCCGAGGGCGGCGGCGGCCTCTCCCGCATCATCGAGGAGGGCAGCGTCCTCGAGCGCGGCGGCGTCAACTTCTCGCACGTGAAAGGCGATCGCCTGCCGCCGTCCGCGACCGCGACGCGCCCGCAGCTCGCAGGTCGGGCGTTCGAAGGTGCTCGGCGTGTCGCTGGTACTGCATCCACTGAATCCCTACGCGCCGACGGTGCACATGAACGTGCGGATGTTCGCGGCGCACGGGGAGGGAGCCGAGGACCGTCTGGTGGTTCGGGGCGGCATGGACCTCACGCCCTACTACGGGTTCGCAGAGGACGCGATCCACTTCCACCGCACCTGCCGCGACGCGCTCGCGCCGTTCGGCGCCGACTGTCATCCGCGGTTCAAGCGATGGTGCGACGAGTATTTCTTTATCCGGCACCGCAACGAGCCGCGCGGCGTCGGCGGCATCTTCTTCGACGATCTGAACGAGGCGCGGCTTCGAGCACTGCTTCGCGCTGACCCGAAGCGTCGGCGATCATTTCCTGTCCGCCTACGAGCCGATTCTGCGAGCGGCGCAGGACACGCCCTACGGCGAGCGCGAACGCGACTTCCAGGCCTACCGCCGCGGTCGCTACGTCGAGTTCAATCTGGTCTACGATCGCGGAACGCTCTTCGGGCTGCAATCCAATGGCCGCGCCGAGGCGATCCTGATGTCGCTGCCGCCGGTCGTGAAATGGCGCTACGACTGGCAGCCCGGAGCCAGGAGCGCCGAGGCGAGGCTCTACACGGACTTTCTCACCGCGCGGGATTGGCTGGAAGCATGAAGGACCAGGCGAGCGATCGACACCTGTATGGGAGACGGGCATCGACTCCGAGGACGTCTTCCGGCGGCAAGCTGCTGCACGTCAGACGCGACACGGTGCGCCTGCCCGACGGCAAGACCGCGACTCGCGAGTACATCGTGCATCCGGGCGCGGTGCTGATCGTCCCGCGTCCTTCCCGATGGCAGACTGCTCTTCGAGCGTCAGTACCGCTATCCGCTGGCGCGGGTGCTCATCGAGTTCCCCGCGGGCAAGATCGATCCCGGCGAGGATCCGCTCTCGACCGCGCGGCGCGAGCTGCGCGAGGAAACGAGCTACGCTTGCGGCACGCTGGTCGCAGCTCGCGACCTGTGCATCCCCTGATCACGTACTCGACGGAACGCATCGAGATCTACCTTGCCGACGAGCTCGACCATAGTCAGGAGCGCAGCTCGATGCCGGGCGAGTTCGTCGAGACCTTCGCAGCCGGGCTCGACGAGGCCTTGACCTGGCTCGACCGCGGCGAGATCACCGACGTCAAGACCATGCTCGGACTGCTGCTCTCGCGCGGGCGCGGGATCGCTTTAGTCTGCTGGACGCGATGAGCCAGCCGCCGGCGATCGCGCGTCGGCCTGACGATCAGCGGCCGCGTCCAGGGCGTGGGCTTCCGCTACGCTTTGGCCGACGAGGCTCGCGCGCGAAAGCTCTCCGGCTGGGTGAGGAACCGGCGCGACGGCACGCGTCGAAGCGGTGGTCGCAGGGCCGCAACCCGAGGTCGAAGCGGTGATCGCGTGGGCTCGTCGCGGTCCGCCTGCCGGCGCGCGTGGCCGAGGTGAAGGTCGAACCCGCGGCCACCGAGCTCTCCGGCTTCGATATCGTCGGTACGCGCGTGAGCGCGCCCGCGTGGCGGTGCGTAGATGTCTTTCCAGCCGCAATAGCTCGCGGCCGCCAGAAGGGGCAAGACGGCGATCGAGCCCGACCCAGAACGGTCAGCAGGCCGACCAGCGTCAGCAGAAGCGAGAGCGCACCGAACAGCAGCAGCGGGGCAACGTTGAGCGCAAAGCCGCCGCAGGCTGGTGCTGAACGCACGAGACGAAGCGCGCCTGCTGGAACAGCGCCGCCATCGGCACGAACGCGAGCGGGAGCGAGGCGAGCGTTGCGCCGCTGATCACGGCGAGCAGCACCGGCGAGGTCAGCCGGGCGGCGTCGGGCTCGGTCAGCAGATTCACGTCGGCGAGCGCGTACGCAACCAATAGCTCGGCCGCGGAAACGAGCAGCGCAGGACACGACGATCGCCGCCAGGGCGACCGGCGGCGCGCGAAATGCCGGCGATTGCGCAGCGCAGATCGAGCGGGCACCGCGATCGACGTCCGCGGCGCCGATCAGAGCCCGCATTCGACCACCGGCACGATCACCTCGGAGGCCGCGTGTCCGATGCCTGGAACGAGCTCGAGCGCGAGCTTCGCTGCGAGCGTGAAGCCACCCAGCGCGCACCAGCGGGCAGGCGCGCGCTTGAACAACCGCATCGCGCCCTCGAACCAGGCGAACACGCGAACGATCGGCCACGGCGCGCGGTGACTGAATCGCCGCGAGGATGCGCTCATGTCTGCGGCCACGGGCGCCCCTCATCGTGCGATGGCGACCTGCCGCGGGCTCACGCGGCTTCACCCAAGATAAGCCGCGCGCACCTTCGGGTCGGAGCAGCTGCTTCCGCTGTCCCTTGCAGCGTGATCTCGCCGCTTTCCATCACGTAGCCGCGACTCGCTCACCTCGAGCGCGAGCTTGGCGTTCTGCTCGATCAGCAGGATCGTGACGCCCTCGCCGGAGACCGCCAGCACGGTCTCGAACACCTTCTGCACCATCAGCGGCGCGAGTCCCATCGACGGCTCGTCGAGCAGCAGGAGCTTCGGCCGCGACATCAGCGCGCGGCCCATCGCCAGCATCTGCTGCTCGCCGCCGGACAGCGTTCCGGCGGTCTGCGTGCCGCCGCTCCTTGAGCCGCGGAAACAGGCCGAACACGCGCTCGACGTCGGCGCGATCGCCGGCGCGGTCGTTGCGCGCGTAGGCGCCCATCGCGAGGTTCTCCTCGATGGTCAGCGCGCCGAACACGCCGCGGCCTTCCGGCACCATCGACAAGGCCTGTCGCGCACGAGCTGGAACGCGGGCTTGCCGGTGATGTCCTCGCCGTCGTAGTGGATCGTTCCGGCTCTTGACCGGCTGCAGGCCGGTGATGCCCTTGAGCGTGGTCGTCTTGCCGGCGCCGTTGGCGCCGATCAGGCACACCAGCTCGCCCTGGTCCACGGTGCAGAGTCGATGCCCTTGACCGCCTGGATGCCGCCGTAGGCGACGCTGCAGATCCTTGAGCTCGAGCAGCGGGTGCGTCACGCCACGTCAGGCCCTTCACGGCTTCAGCGTGACTTCGCCGCCGAGATACGCGGCGATCACCTTCGGATCCTTCTGCACCTCGGCCGCGCTGCCCTCGGCGATCTTCTTGCCGTAGTCGAGCACCAGCACGCGGTCGCAGACGCTCATCACCAGCTTCATGTCGTGCTCGATCAGCAGGATCGTCGATGCCGTCGCGACGGATGTCGTCGAGCAGCCGCTTCAGCGCCTGCGTCTCGGTCGCGTTCATGCCGGCGGCGGGCTCGTCGAGCGCGAGCAGCTTGGGCTCGGTCGCGAGCGCGCGGGCGATCTCGAGCCGCCGCTGGTCGCCGTAGGCGAGATGCTTGGCGAGATCGTTGGCGCGCTTGGCGACGCCGACGTACTCGAGCAGCTCGTAGGACGCGCTTCTCGATCGCCGCCTCCTCGGCCAGCGTGCCCGCGTCGCGCAAGATCGCGCCGCAGACACGCCGGCTTGCGTGCGCACGTGGCGGCCGATCATCACGTTCTCCAGCGCCGACAGGTTCTGCGAACAGGCCGGATGTTCTGGAACGTCCGCGCGATGCCGCGCTCGGCGACCTCGTTGGGCTTCAGCCGGTCGAGCGGCTCGCCGTCGAAGGTGAACGTCGCCGCCGTCCGGCTCATAGATGCCGGTCAGCACGTTGAACAGCGACGTCTTGCCGGCGCCGTTCGGGCCCGATCAGGCCGTAGATCTCGCCGTGGTTGATCGTGAAGCGAGACGTCGGCGAGCGCCTGCACGCCGCCGAAGCGCTTGCAGATGTCCCTGCGCGGTGAGCAGCGTCGAGCTGGCTCAGTCGGCGACTGTCACGTGGGAGGCCTTCGGCGTCTCGAGCTCGCGCTTGCGCAGCGCGGAGGGCCAGGATTCCTGCCGGCCGGATACAGCATGATCGCGACCAGCGCGATGCCCGAAGACCAGCAGCCGGACCGTCTCCGCGATCGAGCGAGCACGCGCCCGAACAGCGCGTTCTGCAGCGGTTCCATCGGTGGAGCGCAGCACCTCGGGCAGAAGCGTCAGCAGGATCGCGCCGAGGATCGACGCCCGGGATGTTGCCCATGCCGCCGCAGCACGACCATCGCCAGCACGATGATCGACTCGAACAGCCCGAAGCTCTCCGGGCTGACGAACTGCTGCGTCGCCGAGAAGATGCCGCCCGGCGATGCCGCCGAACGACGCGCCCATCGCGAACGCGAGCAGCTTGACGTTGCGCGTGTTGATGCCCATCGCCCTGGCGGCGACCTCGTCCTCGCGGATCGCCTCCCAGGCGCGGCCGAGCCGCGAGTTCTGCAGCCGGAGGTTGACGACGATGACGCCGATCAGTCAGCAGCAGCAGCACGTAGTAGTACTTCTGCGGGCCGGAGAATCGAATGCCGAGGATGCGTCTCCGCGCGGGCGAAGCGAGAAGCTGCCGATGCGGAACGGGTCGATCAGGTTGACGCCCTGCGGGCCGTTGGTGATGTTGACCGGCTGCGATTCAGGTTGTTGAGAAAGATGCGGATGATCTCGCCGAAGCCCAGCGTGACGATCGCGAGGTAGTCGCCGCGCAGCTTCAGCGTCGGCGCGCCGAGCAGCACGCCGAAGAAGCACGCGAGTCGCCGCGCCGAGCGGCAGGATCGATCCAGAACGGCAGGTGGATGCCGAAGTGCGGCGACGCGAGCAGCGCGTACATGTACGCGCCGACCGCGTAGAACGCGATGTAGCCCAGGTCGAGCAGGCCCGGCGAAGCCGACGACGATGTTGAGCCCGAGCGCGCAGCATCGATGTAGATCATCGCGAAGTTGAGGATCCGCACCCACGCCTGACCCGACGAGCGCGGCGACGAACGGCAGCACCGCCAGCGCGACGGCGACCAGCGCGACGCCCGCCCAGACCTGCGGGTGGAGTCGACTTCGTCGGGCCTGCGCAGCGGTCACGCGATCGCCTCTTATGCGCGGTCGGCCACCCGTTCGCCGAGCAGCCCGACGGCCGGAAGATGAGCACCAGGATCAGCACGAAGAACGCGAACACGTCCTGGTAGTTGCTGCCGAACATGCTGACCTGGCCGTCGCTTGCGCGCGCATTGCTGCTGCAGCGAGTCGGACAGGAACGGGAAGCCGCAGATGTTCGGAGACGTCGCCTATGTAGCCCGCGCCGAGGGCCTCGATGATGCCGAGCAGAATGCCGCCAAGCATCGCGCCGGCGAGATTGCCGATGCCGCCGAGGACCGCGGCGGTAAACGCCTTCAGGCCGAGCAGGAAGCCCATGTAGTAGTGCGGCGATGCCGTAGTAGGTCATCACCATCAGCCCGGCAACGGCGGCCAGCGCGGCGCCGATCACGAACGCCGCCGAGATCACGACGTTGATGTCGATACCCATCAGTCCCGCCACCTGCGGGTTCTGCGCGGTGGCGCGCATCGCCATGCCGAGGCGCGTTCGCTGCACGACGAACACCAGCCCGGCCATCAGCAGCGCCGGCCAGGACGACGATCAGCATCTGCAAGTCGGTCATCGACGCGCCGAAGACGTTGTGCGTGCGGTCGGCCTGGATCAGCGTCGGGAAGGTGAGGTAGTTCCGGCCCCAGATGATCAGCGCGAGGTTCTGCAGGATGATCGACATGCCGATCGCGGTGATCAGCGGCGCGAGCCGCGGCGCCTTGCGCAGCGGCCGATAGGCGACCTTCTCCATCGTGTACGCGATGCGCCAGTGCATACCGGGATCGCGACGAACAGGCCGGCGAGGATGATCAGCGACCGGACGGCAGCGGCGCGTGGACGCCCGAGGAGCGCCGTGATCGACCGACAGCGACACCATCGCGCCGATCATGACGACCTCGCCGTGCGCAGAAGTTGATGAGCCCGATGATTCCGTAGACCATCGTGTAGCCGAGCGCGACCAGGGCGTAGACGCTGCCCAGCGTCAGGCCGTTGATCAGTTGCTGGATGAAGATGTCCATGGCGGTCTCGCGGGCGATCGGCCCCGCCGGCGGTCTGGTCCGTGATTCTCCGCTGCGCAGCGACGCCGGCGGCAATCCCCGGCGTCGGCGGCCGGGGCGACGCCGGACGCAAAAAACGGCGCCGCAGGGCCGCCGTTGCCAAGACTGGATCCGTAGTCCGGTTACCTTCTTCATCGCATCCTTCTTCATGTCGCCCTTCATCATCTTTTCCATCTCAGGAGCCATGGGCGCCGCGGCCAGGCGCGCGCAGCCGCTGCGACCTTCTCGGTCTTGCCGCGCGACGTTGACGGCCATGGGCATCAGCTTCCCGTCCTTGACCTGATACAGCGTGATGGCGCCGTTCTTGGTGTCGCCGTGCTCGTCGAACTCGATCGTCGCGGTGATGCCGTCGTGGTTCGAGCGTGGCGAGCGCGGGCAGGTACTTCGCCGGATCGGTCGAGTTGGCCTTCTGCATCGCCCAGATCAGTGTGTTTGCTGCGTCGTACGAATACGGCGCGTAGACCTGGATCGGGCCGTACTTGGCCGTGAACCGCGTCACGAAGTCTGCCGCTCTCGCCATCTTGTCCGGCGGCGAGGCCGGCCTGGGTGCAGTATTGGCCTTCGGCGGCGCCGCCGGCGAGCTTGGGCCACTCGGCCGAGCACACGCCGTCGCCGGCGATGTACTTCGCCTTGATGCCGAGTTCCTTCATCTGCTTGACCATCGGGCCGCCCTGCGCGTCCATGCCGCCGTACATGATGACGTCGGGGCTCTTGGCCTTGATCTTGGTCAGGATCGCCTTGAAGTCGGTCGCCTTGTCGTTGGTGTACTCGCGGGCGACGATCGGTCGCGCCGGCGGCCTTGGCAGCTTTCTCGGTCTCGTCGGCGAGCCCCGCGCCGTACGCGGTCTTGTCGTCGATGATGGCGATCTTCTTGCCGCCCAGGCTCTCGACAGCCGCCTTGCCGATGACGCTGCCTTGCTGCGACGTCGTTCGCCATCACGCGGAACGTGGTCTTGAAGCCCTGCAGCGTCAGCTTGGGATTGGTCGCCGAGGGCGAGACCATCGGAAGGCCCGCGTCGTTGTAGATCTTGGAGGCGGGGATCGAGGTGCCCGGAGTTCAGGTGTCCGACCACGCCGGCGACCTTGTCGTCGACGAGCTTCTGGGCGACGATCGTGCCCTGCTTGGGATCGGCCTGGTCGTCCTGAGCGTCCAGCTCGAACTTGATCTTCTTGCCGTCGATCACGATGTTCAGGCCGTTGGCATCGTCGATCGCCATCCGGGCGCCGTTCTCGTTGTCCTTGCCAAGGTGGGCCTGCGGGCCTGGTCGTCGGGCCGACGTGGCCGATCTTGACGGTCACTCTCCGGCATGGCCGGGGCGGCAGGTGCGGCGGGTGCGCGGCGAGCGCTCGCGGCCTGCTTCGGTGCTCTTCCTTGCCGCAACCGTAGCGCGACCAGCAAGCGCCGCGGCGACGAGCGTCAGCCCGAGCAGAGCGGTTGCGTTCTCATGAATTCTCCTCCGAAAAGGGTAATAAACGGGATAAGGAACGGGTACAATGCGGTGGAACCCATAATTATTGTCTGACAGGCGTAAGCTGTCAATTGAAGCGAAGGTCGGATCAGGGCGGCGTACGCGGCCCGCGCGACGCGGTTCGTCGGTCGCTGCCGCATTCTGGGCATCGCGCGCCGGCGTCTCGTCGGTCTCGCGCTTGTCGCGGCGCCTCGGGCGTGGCCTAGAACTCGCGCACTCTTTCACGAATCCGGCGCGCTGGCCCGCTGCATCCAACGGGTCGACGAGGCCGCGCTGGGGGCACGGCCGGCGAGGGCTGAGCGTCGGTTCCGGGAGGCAGGTCCTATTCGGTCATGGCGGCAAGGTTGACGCGTCGGCGCGCGCTCGTACGTTCTGGCGGCGCTCCTGGTTCTCGGGCGCCTGGCGGGCGAGCGTAGCCGCTGCGGGCGAGCAGGACTGCTGCAGAGCGCCAGGAGGCTCCCGATCGCCCGCCGGTCGCGCTCGAATTCGCGGTCGGCCGATCTGGCCGTACGTCGAGCCCGCGGCGCTCACGCGCTGGCTGCCGCGTCTCCGGCACGCCTGCAGCCGCGTCGACCAGACGACGGTCAAGGTCGAAGGTATCCGGGCGAAGTCCGTCAGGTCACCGGTTCGCGAGGGCGAAGCGGTCAAGGCGGGACAGGTCATCGTTCGCTTCGACACGGCCGACCTCGAAGCCAAGCTTACCGATCGGATCGGCGCGCTCGAGTCCAGCCGCGCCCAGCTCGCCATGGCCGAGAAGACGCGCGCCGCAGAATCAGCAGCTGCTGAAGCAGAAATTCATATCGCAGAACGGCCTACGACAGCGCCGAGAGCAACCTCGTCGGTAACGCCAGGGGCACGCTCAAGTCCAACGAGGCGCAGGCCCAGCTCGCGCGGAACGCGCTGCGCGACGCGATCGTGACCGCGCCGCTGTCGGGAATCGTCGCCAAGCGCCACGTCCAGCCGGGCGAGAAGGTGGCTTTCGACGCGCCGCTCGTCACCATCGTCGACCTGGCGCAAGATGGAGTTGCAGGCGATGGTGCCGGCCAACGACATTCCCGAGACTCATGCTCGGGCATGAAGGTCGACGCTCGCGATCGACGGCTTCGGCGATCGGCGCTTCACCGGCACGATCGAGCGCATCAATCCCACGACCGAAGCGGGTACGCGGGCGATCTCGTGTTCATCCACATCCCGAATCCGGATGCGGCGCTCGCGCGGCGGCATGTTCGGAACCGGCAAGGTCACGCTGGCGGCCGGGCGCGCCGGTGCCCACGCTGCCCGCCATCGCGGTCCGGACCGAGGCGGGACAGAACTTCGTGTGGACGATCGAGAACGGCAAGCTCGCCCGCCGCATCGTGACGGTCGGCCGGCGCGACGACACGGCTGCGGCCGCGTCGAGATCAAGACCGCGCTGTCCCCCGGACGTCCCGATCCTGGCTGCGCGCCGTTCGACAACCTCAAGCGACGGCGCGCCCGCGCTCGTGCGGGCCTCGGCGCACGCCAAGTCCGCCGGCGCGAGCTGACGCGTCAAAGCGGCGCCGGCACGGGAGAACATGCCATGTGGATCACTCGCGTCTCGATCAACAACCCGGTCTTCGCGACCATGGTGATGGTCGGCATCGCTCGTGCTCGGCGTGTTCTCGTACGCGCGCCTGCGGCGTCGAGCAGATGCCGGACGTCACGCTGCCCTTCGTGCGACGTCGTGACCAGCTATCCGGGCGCCTCGCCCGAGGTCGTCGAAACGGACGTCAGCAAGCCGATCGAATACGCCGTCAACACCGTTGTCGGGCGTCAAGCGGATCTCATTCGAACTCGCGCGAAGGGCCGGAGCCAGGTGTTCGTCGAGTTCCGGCTCGGCACCGACGTCACCCGCGCGATACAGGACGCCGCGCGACAAGATCGCGCTGGTCCGGCCGAGCTTTCCCCGCGACGTCAAGGATCCGCAGGTCATCCGGGTCGAGATCGAGGACAACCGACCGACGGTCTCGCTCGCGGTGCTGTCGCCGACGGTCGGATCTGCGCGAGCTCACATCGCTCACCGATCAGACGATCGTCAAGGGCGATCGAGAACATTCCCGGCGTCGCGCAGGTCGATCGTCAACGGCCGCGTGACGCGGCAGATCCTCATCCAGATCAAGCCGAACGCGCTGGCGTCGCTTCGGCATCGGCATCGATCAGGTGATGACGCGCCATGCAGAACGCCAACCAGGACGTTCCGGCCGGCCGCATCACGCGCGGCGCACAGCGACTCGATCGTGCGCGTCGAAGGCAAGATCAAGGACCCGGCGCAGTTCGGCCGCATCATCGTCGCGCAGCAGGGCGGCGGCCCGGTCTATCTAGTCCCAGGTCGCCGACGTGATCGACGGCGAGAAGGAGCTCGACTCGATCTCGCGCATCAACGGCCGGCCGCTCGATCACGCATCGACATCCAGCAAGGCGCAGGACGCCAACATCGTCGAGACCGGCAGCGGCGTGCGCGAGGCGGCTGCGAGTCGCTCAAGGCGCGGCTGCCGGCGGACGTCGAGCTGCGCGTCGTCTATTCGCCGGCGGATGCAGGTCGAAGCGCAGCGTCGACCGCGTCAAGGAGACGATCATCGAAGGCGCGATCGCTGACCGGTGCTGATCGTGTTCCTGTTCCTGCACTCGTGGCGCAGCACGATCATCACCGGCCTCACGCTGCCGATCGCGGTGATCGCGACGCTTCATCGCGCTGTACGCGTTCGGCTTCACGCTCAACTTCATGACGCTGATGGCGCTGTCGCTGTGCATCGGCCTGCTGATCGACGATGCGATCGTGGTGCGCGAGAACATCGTGCGCCACCTCGGCATGGGCAAGGACCATCATACGGCGCCGCGCGCGAAGGCACCGACGAGATCGGCCTCGCGGTGATGGCGACCACCTTCGCGATCGTCGCGGTGTTCGTGCCGATCGCCTTCATGAGCGGCATCGTCGGCCAGTTCTTCTTCCAGTTCGGCATGACCGTCGCCGTCGCGGTGCTGGTGTCGCTGTTCGTGAGCTTCACGCTCGATCCGATGCTCTCGTCGGTCTGGCGCGATCCGCCGGGATCGCGCTTCTCGCCGCGTGCCGTGGCTGGGTCGCTTCATGGATCGCGTCGAGCGCGTCGTCGAATGGGTCGCACGCCGTCTACGGACGGCTGCTGGAGTGGGCGATCTCGGATGCCAAGCATCGGCTCCACGTTCCGGCATTCGGCCTGTGGACCGCGCTGCGGCACGCGACGGTGGAGCGCGCTCAAGCCCCGCCGGGCGACGGATCAGCAATCCGCGGCATCGTGCTGTCGGACCGCGCTGCTGATCTTTGCGGCAGCTTCGCGCTGCTGCCGTTCATCGGCAAGGAATTCTCGCCGCAGGTCGACGAGAGCTTCATTTCGCTGCGGCTCAACACGCCGGTCGGCATCGAGCCTCGAGTCCACCGACAGCAAGGTGCGCGAGGTCGAAGCGAGTGCTGAAGCAGTTTCCCGAGATCGTGCTGGCGATGACCGACGGTGGGCACCGAGGATGGCCGCAACTACGCGCCGGGTCAACCTCAGGCTGACCGACCGCGGCGAGCGCACGCGCTCGCAGAAGGATCTCGAGCGCGCCATTCGCGACGGCGCTGCAAGCCGATTCCCGGCATCGAACTCGCGCTGGGCTACGATCGCCCGATCTGGGTCAACCTGCTGGGGCCCGACCCGGACACGCTCACAGCAGCTGATCAACGAGTTCGCCGAGAAGGTCGCCAAGGTTCCAGGAATCGCGGACATGGAGACCTCGGAGAAGGCGGCCAATCCGGCGTTGTCGATCCGGCTCAACAACGATGCGGCGGCGCGATCTGGGCATCTCGGTGCAGCAGGTCGGCGCGACGGTGCGTCCGCTGCTCGCGGGCGAGACCGTGAGCTACTGGCTCGGACCCGACGGCACAGAACTACGAGGTCAACGTGCAGTTGCCGAAGGACGGGCCGCAGGCTCGCCTCCGACCTCGGCAATCTCTATCTGTCGACCAGCAAGCGCGGCCCCGACGGCGAGCTGCGCATGGTGCCGCTGCGCCAGGTGGCCGAGATCGTCGAGACGACGAGCCCGCAGATCATCAAGCGCCAGGATCTGCAGCGCCGCGTCGCGCTCTACGCCAACGCCGAGGGCCGCCCCTCGGGCAACGTCGGCGACGATGTCGAGAAGATCATCAAGGCGACGACGCTGCCGCCCGGCTATCGCTTCGACGTCGCCGGACAGGCGAAGGACATCGCAGGAATCGGTCGCAGGCGCTGCGTGGCGGCGCTCGGGCTGGCGATCATCTTCATCTACCTCGTCCTCGCGTCGCAGTTCGCGAGCTTCACGCAGCCGATCGCGATCATGGCGTCGCTGCCGTTCACGCTGATCGGCGTGCTGCTCGCGCTGCTGCTGCACCGGCACGACGCTCAACATCTTCTCGATGATCGGCTTCGTCATGCTGATGGGGCTGGTGACCAAGAACGCGATCCTGCTGGTCGATTTCGCCAACCGCGCGCGCGCGGCGGCGCATCGCTGCACGACGCGCTGCTGCCAGGCGGGACAGGTGCGCTTGCGGCCGATCCTGATGACGACGCGCAGCGATGATCGTTCGGCATGTTGCCGCTGGCGCTCGGGCCTCGGCGAAGGCGGCGAGACGCAGGCGCCGATGGGCCGCGCGATCATCGGCGGCGTGATCACGTCGACGCTGCTGACGCTGGTCGTCGTCCCGGTGATCTACACGTATCTCGATCGCCTGTTCGGAATGGCGGAAGGCAGGCGCGCGCCGCGCCGCGCGGCGCGCAGCGCGGCCGATGCGCCGGCGCACCGGCGATTGACGTGCGATAATGCGTCGCATACGCAACGATCGCGAGTCATGGTCGCCGTTGCCGTTGACGATCTCGCCGCGTCAGATCGATCCAGCGAAGCCCGACAGCACGAGCGGACCGCATGAATTTCGAGCAGCGCACGCTTCAACATGGTCGAGCAGCAGATCCGCACCTGGGACGTGCTCGACCAGGAAGTGCTCGACCTGCTGCTTCGTCGTCGAGGCGCGAGGACTTCGTCCCGGCGGCCTATCGCGACGCTCGCGTTCGCCGATCTCGAGATTCCGCTCGGCGACGGCGAGACGGATGTGGACGCCGAAGATGGAAGCGCGGGTGCTGCAGGAGCTCCGAGCTCAAGCCCGGCGAATCGGTGCTCGAGATCGGCACGGGCAGCGGCTATCTGACCGCGTTGCTCGCGCGCGCGGTCGGCGGACGTGACCAGCGTCGAAATCGATGCCGCGCCTCGCACGCCGAGGCGCAGGACGAAGCTCGACAGCGCGCGGAATTCGCAACGCGCGGCTCGAAGCGGGCGACGGCGCGCGCGGCTGACGGCACGCGCAGTACGACGCGATCGTGCTGACCGGCTCGACGCCGATCCTGCCGGATTCCTGGCTCGAGCAACTCAAGCCGGGCGGACGCCTGTTCGCAGTCGTCGGCGACCCGCCGGCGATGACGGCGCGGCTGATGCGCTGGACCGCGCCCGGAGCGATCGTCACCGAGGACCTGTTCGAGACGGTGATCGCGCCGCTCAGGAACGCCGCGCAACCGAGCGCTTCGTGTTCTGAAGCGGCGATCGCCAGCCGGCGTGCCAGCGCGCGATCCCGCGCTTCCACGCGACCCAGGACTGGATCTCACCGATGTTGAAACGCACGCTTGCGATCGTCGCTCGGCGCCGCGCATCGGCGCGCGCGCTGCCGGCAGCGGCGGCGGAGGATCTGCTGCAGATCTACCGCGACGCCGCTCGCCAACGATCCGACGCTCGCCTCGGCGCGTGCGACCTGGCATGGCGACGCAGGAAGCCGTGCCGCAGGCACGCGCGGGCCTGCTGCCGTCGGTGACCCTTGCCAGGCAATGCCAACCGAGCAGGACTTCTACGAGAAGCTGCACACCGATCCCGACCTCACGTTCTCGCAGCGATTCCCGACAGTACGGCATACACGGTGTCGGCCGAGCCAGCCGCTCTACCGGCAGCAGAATCTCGTCGCGCTACGACCAGGCCAAGCAGCAGGTCGGCCAGAGCGACTATCGTGCTCGCTTCCGCGCAGCAGGACCTGATCGTGCGCGTGGCGCAGGCGTATTTCGACGTGCTGCTGGCGCAGTTCACCATCGAGCTGACCGAGAGCCAGAAGGCGGCGGTCAGCGAGAACCTCGCGCAGGCCAAGCGCAACTTCGAGGTCGGCACCGCGACGATCACCGACACCAACGACGCGCAGGCCAAGTACGACCAGATCGTCGCGCAGGAAATCTCGGTCCAGAACGATCTCGACAACAAGCTCGCCGCGCTGCGCGGCGATCATCGGCCGGCCGCCCGAAGGAGCTGAAGCGGTTCGAGCGGCAGGTTCGAGCCGGAGCTGCCGACGCCGAACGCGCTCGAGCGCGTGGATCGAGCACGGCGATGCGCGACAATCCACAGGTGCGGATCGCCGCAGTCGAACTACGACATCGCCGTGCTCGAGGTCGACCGGCAGCGCGCCGGCCACCTACCCACACGCTCGATCTCGTCGCGAGCTTCAATCAGGACTACGCCGGAGGTGCGCGTCGACGTCGTCCGGTGACTTCGGCCGCGCGTTCGACTCCGCGGCTCGGCATGATCGGCGTGCAGCTCAACGTGCCGCTCTACCTGGGCGGCGTCGATCGATTCGAAGGTGCGGCAGGCGGTGGCGCCAACCAGGACACGACGCGGCAGAACCTCGAGGCCGCGCGGCGCAGCCGCACAGCTCTTCGACGCAGACCGTCGTTCACCGGCGTGACACAGCGGCGTCGCGCAGGTCAAGGCCCTCGAGCAGGCGGTGGCGTCGGCGCAGGTGTCCTACGACTCGACCAAACTGGGCCTGGAAGTCGGCGTGCGGACCAATCTCGACGTGCTCAACCAGCAGCAGCAGGTCTTCCAGACGCGCTTCAACCTGGCCCAGTCCTACTACAACTTCGTGATCAGCGGGCTGAGGCTCAAGCAGCCGGTCGGCGCGCTCGACCGAGCCTGACCTGCGAGCAGACTCAACCGGAGCCTCGGCGGCTGAGGCCGTCAGGCGCCGGCAGCCGCGGCGCGAGCCAACCCCAGAGGCGGTCGGCCGCGCCGCGCGTGCACGCGTGAAATGCGCGCTGCTGCCCGGCTCATCGCCGCGCGTCGCGCATCGTCGCCGAGCAACACTGCAGCGGCTTCGACCAACGCGTTCGCGTCCGGCGACGCGCTGCGCCGCACCCGCGCTCGATCGCGCCCGCTGGCTCGCATCGGCGAAGTTGAAGGTGTGCGGCCCGATCGAGGACCGGTGTTCCCGACGGCGAGCGGCTCGATGCAGGTTCTGCCGCCGAGCGGCAGGAGGCTGCCGCCGACGAAGGCGACGTCCGCGCGGCGGCGTAGTACGCCGACATCTCGCCCATCGAGTCGCCGAGCACGACGCGCGACGTCCGCCGGTCACCGGCGCGCCGTCGAGCTCGCTGCGCCGAACGAAGCGCACGCCGCGTGCGCGCGAGCAGTTCGGCGACCGTCGCGAAGCGCTGCGGGTGTCGCGGCACGATGCACCGGCAGCGTTTCGTCCGGAGCGACGCGCCGCGCGAGCGCGTCGAGCAGCAGCGCTTCCTCGCCGTCGCTGCGTGCTGCCGGCCGACGCCACACCCTGCGACTGCACCATAGCGGCGCCGGAAGCTCTGCCACGCGCAATTCGGCCCGCTTCGGGCGGCACGGCGAGGTCGAACTTCGAGGTTGCCCGTGACGATCGGCGTCGCGCGCGCCCCAGCGCGGAGGCCGAAGCCGCGTCCGCGTCGGGTTGCAGCCGCCGACGCCCGCGAGCGGCGGGCGGCAGCATCGGTGCGGGTGAGCGCCGCGAACCGGGCATAGCCGCGCGCCGAGCGCTCGGAGAGTCGGTCGTTGACGGAGGATAGATCGGGATCCCGCGCGCGCGCGCCTCGGCGACGAGGTTGGGCCAGAGCTCGGTCTCCAGCAGGCAATCCGCGACCGGCGCGGAAATGAGCATAGAAGGCGCGCACCGCGAGCGGAATGTCGTACGGAAGCCACGCCTGCAACGATCTGGTCGCCGAAGAGCGACGCTGTCCCGTCGCCCGCCCGGTCGCCGTCATGTGCGCGTGACGAGGATGCGTCGCCCCTGGGTATGCGTGCCGCAGCGGCGTTGCACCAGCGGGGCCGCCGCGCGCGTCTCGCCCACCGACACCGCGTGAGCCAGAGACAGGCGCCGCATCATCGCGAGCTTCCGGCGGATAGCGGCCGAATCGCTCGGCGATGTGCTCGCGATAGCCACGGCTCGCTGCGGCCGCGCCACCAAAGGCGCAACGGCAGCCACGGCAGCGCAGCTCGCCCCAACACCGAGTAGACCGCGCGCGCCGTGTCCATCAGCAGGATTCCTGCGCGCGCAGCAGCGCGCCGCGCAGCGGCGATCACCTGCTCCGGAAGCGGGCGCGTTGCCCGCTGTCGCCCAGGTCGCGCGCGCGCGCGCTCGCCTGCTCGACGCCGGCGAGCCGCGGATCGGTCGCCACGAACAGCGCGATCGTGGGCGTCCCCAACGCGGCCGCGAGATGCGTGAGCCCCGTATCGACGCCGACGACCAGCGCCGCGCGGGCGAGCACCGCGGCCAGCTCGGGCACGCGTGCGCCGCGGCGGCACGAGCGCCTCGCTGCTTGCCGCGGCGAGCCGCCTGCTGCGCGCGGCTTCCTCCGCGCTTGCCCCAGGGGAGCACGACCGTCAGGCCCGAGCGCGTGAAGTGCTCCAGCAGCGCGATCCAGTGCGCCTCGGGCCAGAGCTTGTCGTTGCGGCTCGTGACGTGCAGGAACACCGCGTAGGGAGCACGCGGGGAATCGCGCAACGCTGGGAGCGCGCAGCTCGAAGCTCGCGGCGGACCTGCGGGCGCATAGCCGAGCGCCTTGCCGGCAAGGTGTCGGCAGCGATCGATGAGATGTTGCTGCGGATTGATGCGATAGCTGTGCCGGTGGAACAACGTCGCTAGCAGGCTCGCGCAGGCTGACGCGATCGGGACCATGCACGGGTCCGCGGGCAAACCACGCGATCAGCGCGCCACTTCAGCTGCTCCTGCAGATCGATAACCGCGTCGTAGCGCTCGCGCCCAAGGTCGCGCCGGAAGGTTCCGATCTCTTTCCAGGTCGCGGGCGCCAGAGCGTGTCGACGCCAGCGCCGCAGCGCCACGGGAATGACGCGTCGCACGCCGCGGTTCATGCCGACGAGCGCGGTGAACGGTTCCTCGACGACCCAGTCGATTTCGATTCCGGGCCGGTGTCGATGCAGATCGTGCACGATCGGCAACGCGTGCACGATGTCGCCGAGCGAGGACGGCCGGATGAGCGAGGATGCGACTCATTGCCGATGCATCGTGCCGAGAGCGGTTGCCGGCACGGGCGGCCGGCCGGGCGGGTGGATTGCGGGCGGGTTGCACGTAGAATTGGCGGCGCCTTTCGCTCGCGAAGGCAAAGCAAGAACGATCGCCGCGCGCCTACGTACGACGCGATGTCCGAGCCTCTCCCCACGCTTCCCTGACGCTCGTCGTGATCACCCGCGACGCCGGCGCGCGAACTCGAAGAATGTCTCGCCTCGGCCGCGTTCGCCGCCGGAGACGATCGTCGTCGATTCCGGCAGCCGCGATGATACCGTAGAAATCGCCCGGCGCATGGGCGCGCGCGTGGTGAGTCACGACGTGGTTGGGCTTCGGCGCCGCAGAAGAACTTCGCGGTGACGCAGGCCGCGCACGATTGGGTCCTGTGCCTGGATGCGGACGAGCGCGTGTCGCGCGGAGCTCGAGCGCCGCTGCTGCGCGCGGCGATGATCGAGCCCCTGGCACAGCGCCTACGCGATGGCGCGCCGCAACCGCTTTCTCGGACGCTGGCTCGCGCACGGCGAGAGGCTATCCGGACTGGAGCGTGCGCCTGTTCGATCGGCGGCGTGCGCGCTGGAGCGAGCGACGCAGTGCACGAGCACGTGCTCGACCGACGGGCCGTATCGGCAGGCTCGACGGCGATCTGCTGCACGCGTCGGCGCGAATCGCTCGAGGCGTATCTCGGCCAAGCAGAACCGCTACACGCACGCTGCAGGCCGAGGCGATGCACGCGCGTGGCGAGCGCTATCGTCCTCCGCCTGCTGCTGTCGCCGCCGATCGCGGTTCCTGCGCTTCTACGTCCTGCGCGGTGGGTTTCTCGACGGGACGGCGGGCCTCGCGCACATCGCGATCGGCTGCTTCAACAGCTTCTGCAAGTACGCCAAGCTGCGCGCTCTCGAACAGGCGGAGCGCGGAGATGAAAGTGCTGGTGACCGGCGCGGCGGGGTTTATCGGCATGCATCTGGCCGAGCGCCTCCGGCGCGACGGCGCCGACGTGACGGGGTGGACAACTTCGATCCCTATTACGACGTCGGGCTCAAGCGACGCGCGCGCCGCAGCGGCTCGGCGTCGGCCGGCGTCACGTTGTGAAGCGCATCGACCTTGCCGATGCGTCCGCGACGCTCGCATTGATCCGCGACGGGCGCTTCACCACGTCGCGCATCTCGCGGCGCAGCCGGGCGTGCGCTACTCGATGGTCAATCCGGCCGCCTACCTGCGCAACAACATCGATGCCTTCGGCTGACGTGCTCGAGGGCTGCCGGCACGCGCAGCGTCGGCCACCTGGTCTACGCGTCGAGCTCGAGCGTCTACGGCGCGAATCACGCGCTGCCGTTCTCCGAGGACCAGCGACGTCGACCACCCGGTCAGCCTGTACGCGGCGACCAAGAGGCGCGAACGAGCTGATCGCGCACAGCTACAGCCATCTCTACCGGCTTGCCGGCGACCGGTCTGCGCTTTTTCACCGTCTACGGACCCTGGGGCCGGCCCGACATGGCCCCGATGATCTTCGCGCGCGCGATCCTCGCCGGCGAGCCGATCAAGGTCTTCAATCACGGCAAGCATGCGGCGCGACTTCACGTACGTCGACGACATCGTCGACGGGGTGGTTCGCATGCTGCGGCAGCCGCCGCGCCGGACGCCCGAGACCGCGCCCACACGATCTATTCAATATCGGCAATCACGACGGCGGTCGAGCTGGAGACGTTCATCGCCGTGCTGGAACGGTTGCTCGGCCGGCCCGCGATCAAGAGTACTCTGCCGTTGCAGCCCGGCGACGTTCCGGCGAACCTATGCCTCGATCGAGCGGCATCGCGGCGGCGACCGGCTTTGCGCCGACGACGTCGCTCGCCGAGGGTCTCGCGCGATTCGTCGCGTGGTATCGCGACTACCATGCGTTCCGGAGGAGCGTAGGCGCCAGCGCGTGATAGATATTCGCGCGCCCTCCGCTATCCGGAACAGAGCATGATTCTGGTCACCGGAGGCGCCGGCTTCATCGGCGCCAATTTCATTCTCGACTGGCTGCGCGCACGAGCGACGAGCCGGTCGTCAATCTCGACAAGCTCACCTACGCCGGCAATCTCGGCAACCTCGTCGCGCTGAAGGACGATCCGCGCCATCGTATTCGTGCGCGGTGACATCGGCGATCGCGCGCAGGTCGAGCGCTTTGCTGGCACGACATCGGCCGCGCGCGATCGTCAACTTCGCGGCCGAAACGCACGTCGACCGGTCGATCCACGGTCCGGCGGCGTTCATCGCAGACCAACGTCGTCGGCAACCTTCGCGCTGCTCGACGACGCGCACGCGCGCTACTGGAGCGCGCTGCCGAGCCCGAGCGCGCGGCGTTTTCGCTTCTGCACGTCTCGACCGACGAGGTCTACGGCTCGCTCGCAGCGGACGATCCGGCCTTCACCGAGACCACGCCTACGCGCCCGAACAGCCCGTACTCCGGCGTCGAAGGCCGGCGTCGGACCATCTGGTGCGCGCCTACCATCACACCTACGGCCTGCCGACGCTGACCACCAACTGCTCGAACAACTACGGGCCGCGCCAGTTCCCCGAGAAGCTGATCCCGCTGATGATCGCACAACGCGCTCGCCGGCAAAGCCGCTGCCCGTCTACGGCGACGGCCTGAACGTGCGCGACTGGCTCTACGTCGGCGATCACTGCGCCGCGATCCGCGCCGTGCTCGAGCGCGGGCGGCGTCCGGGCGAAACCTACAACATCGGCGGCAACGCCGAGCTGACGCAACCTCGAACGTCGTGCGCACGCTCTGCCGCGATTCTCGCGCGAGCGAAGCCGGGCGCGACTACGCGACGCAGATCACGTTCGTGAAGGACCGGCCGGGGCACGACCGCCGTTACGCGATCGACGCGTCCAAGATCGGCCGCGAACTCGGCTGGGCGCCGCGCGAGACCTTCGACGTCCGGCTTGCGCCGCACCGTCCGCTGGTACCTCGACAACGACGCGTGGCTCGCCGGCGTGACGAGCAAGGAATACCAGAAGTGGATCTCGCTCAACTACGCACGGCCGATGACGACGCACGACTGGGGACCGCATGAGCGCGCAAGGGCATCATCCTCGCCGGCGGCTCCGGAACGCGCCTGTACCCGGTGACGCAGGTCGTCTCCAAGCAGCTGCTGCCGGTGTACGACAAGCCGATGATCTACTATCCGCTGTCGACGCTGATGCTCGCGGGCATCCGCGACATCCTGCTCATCTCCACGCCGGAGGACACGCCGCGCTTCGCGCAGCTGCTGGGCGACGGCGCGCGCTGGGGCATCAGCATCTCGCTACGCGGTGCAGCCCTCGCCGGACGGGCTCGCGCAGGCGTTCATCATCGGCCGCGACTTCGTCGGCAGCGACCACGTCGCGCGCTGGTGCTCGGCGACAACATCTTCTACGGCCACGACCTGCAGCCGATGCTCGCAGCGCGCGAGCGCGCGCGCCGACGGGCGCGACGGTCTTCGCGTATCCGGTCGCCGATCCCGAGCGCTACGGCGTCGCCGAGTTCGACGCGCAGCGGCACGCGTGCTCAGCCTCGAGGAGAAGCCGACGCAGCCGAAGTCGCGCTACGCGGTGACCGGGCTCTACTTCTACGACAACCGGGTGCTCGACATCGCGGCGGCGCTCAAGCCGTCGGCGCGCGGCGAGCTCGAGATCACCGACGTCAATCGCGCGTACCTCGCAGCGCGGCGAGCTCGACGTGCGAGGTGATGGGCCGCGGCATGGCGTGGCTCGACACCGGCACGCACGAGTCGCTGCTCGAGGCCGCGCAGTACATCGAGACGATCGAGCGCCGGCAGGGCCTGAAGATCGCCTGCCCCGAGGAGATCGCCTACCGGCTGGGCTACATCGACGCCGCGGCGCTCGAGAAGCTCGGGCAGGCGATGGCGAAGAACGGCTACGGCCAGTATCTGCTCGAGCTGCTGCGCGAGCCGCTGATCCGCTACGTGCGTGAAGGTCACGCCCACCGCGCTGCCCGGACGTGCTGCTGATCGAGCCGCGCGTGTTCGGCGACGAGCGCGGCTTCTTCTTCGAGAGCTGGAACCGCGCGCGCGTTCGCCGAGGCCGGCATCGACGCCGAGTTCGTGCAGGACAACCATTCGCGCTCGCGCCGCGGCGTGCTGCGCGGACTGCACTACCAGATCGAGCACGCGCAGGGCAAGCTCGTGCGCGTCGTGCGCCGGCGAAGTCTTCGACGTCGCGGTCGACCTGCGCCGCAGCTCGTCGCAACCTTCGGCCGCTCGGTCGGCATGATGCTGTCGGCGGAAAACCAGCGGATGCTGTGGATTCCGCCCGGGTTCGCGCACGGCTTCCTGGTCGTGTCCGAGAGCGCGGAGTTTCTCTACAAGACGACCGACTACTGGTATCCGGAGCACGAGCGGACGCTGCTCTGGAACGATCCGGCGCTTGCGCATCGCCTGGCCGCTCGACGGCGCGCCGACCGTCGGCGGCCAAGGACGCGGCCGGCCGGCCGCTCGCTGCGGCGGACGTCTACGCCGTAGCGCCGCTGACGCCTGCGACCGACGATCCTCGTGACCGGAGCCGACCGGTCAGCTGGGCATGGAGCTGGCGCGCTGTTGTCCGCGCACGGCGACGTGACGGCGACTCGATCGCGCGCGGCTCGATCTCGACCGACGCCGATGCGATCGTCGACGCGGTCCGCGCGCTGCGGCCGCAGCTCATCGTCAATGCGGCCGGTTATACCGCGGTCGATCGCGCGGAGCGCGAGCCCGAGCTGGCGGATGCGGTCAACGCGCGCGCACCGGCGATTCTCGCCGAGGAAGCCAAAGCGGCTCGGCGCGCTGCTCGATCCACTATTCGACCGACTACGTGTTCGACGGAACGGCCGTCGACGCCGTACGCCGAGGATGCGCCGGCCGACCCCGATCAACGTCTACGGGCGCAGCAAGTTGCGCGGCGAGGAGGCGATCGCCGCCATCGGCGGCGCGAGCCTGACGCTTCGCGCACGAGCTGGGTCTACGGCCTGCGCGGCCAGAATTTCCTGTTGACGATCCGCCGCCTCGCCGACGGAGCGCGACGAGTTGCGCATCGTGGCCGACCAGCACGGCGTTCCCAACTGGGCCCGCGCTCTGGCCGAAGCGACGAGCGCCATGGTCGGCAGCGGACTGTCCGCGCTTGCCGAGCGCGGCGCGGTCTTGTACCACCTGAGCGCGCACGGCAGCGCCAGCTGGTTCGAATTCGCACGAGCGATCCTCGGTGCCGGTCGATCGGCCGCGCCTGGTGCCGATCGCGACCGCCGAGTATCCGACGCTCGCCAGGCGACCCGCGTATGCGGTATTGGCGACGCGGAAGCTGGAAGAGTCCTTCGGCGTCGTGCTCGCCCGAATGGCGCGAGTCACTGGCGCGCTGTCTCGCCGATCCGCGTGACCCGGCCGGCGGCGACGTTCGCGGAGCCGGCTAGTGCAGGCCAAGCGGGCGTAGTCGGCGACGGCGCGCATCTCTGGTCGCTCATCTTGCCGGCGACTTGCGCCATGACGCGGCCATTGACGTCCTTGCCCTCCTTGTCCATCCCGCGCTCGCCGGCCTTGAATGCCTTGAGCTGTGCATAGGTGTACTCGGCGTACTGAGAGGACAGGCGTGGATAGCGCGACGGGATGCCGACACCGTTCGGGGCGTGGCACGCCGCGCAGGCCGGGACTCCGGTTGCAATGTTGCCGCCACGAAACAGTTTTGCCCGGCGGGCACGAGTGCAGGATCCGTGGCCGCCATGCCCCTGGGTTTCTGCTGCGAGAAATACGCAGCCAGCGCTGCCATGTCTTCGGGCGAAAGGTTCGCCGCCATCCCGGCCATCACCGGATTGCTGCGAACGCCGGTCCTGAAGTGCGTGAGCTGGAGCGTAAGATACGCGGCTTGCTGACCGGCGAGGCTTGGGTTGGCCGGGCTTGGGCTGTTGCCGTCGGCGCCGTGGCAGGCCGCGCATACCGTGTCGACGATCTGCCGCGCTTTGGCGAGATCAGGCTTGGCGGGCCCGCTCTGCGCGAGGGCCGGAAAAAGAGGTTTACCCCCAGCGCAAGGCATGCCGCAGTCAGCAACAGCGCGTGCTTCATCTTCGAGCAATACGTAACTGAACGAAGTAC
>ERZ1370068.2899-contig-2029_pt1 | contig 38531 bp, 55 predicted proteins | sample MGYA00561227_ERZ1370068 | MGnify/ENA primary metagenome ERZ1370068 (study PRJEB38410, sample SAMEA6850437) | metagenome | study: Metagenomic assessment of the ecological functions of the soil: analysis of the soil microbiota associated with the...
AAGCTACGTATTGCTCACGTAACCCAGAGCGAAATAGCCGTAGTAATTCTGGGCTGCGCACGCGACGGCGCGGCGCCCGGCGGCCAACGCATCGTCAAGCCGGTTCATCTCGGCATAAGTGAAGGCCAAACGCGAGTACGCTTCACTGTCGCCGCAGGGCCAGCGACGCCGCGCGCGCGTAGAAGCGTTCGGCATCGACGTATTTTTTCTGGTCGTAGTAGATGTGGCCCAGGCCGAGGGTAAGGTCGCGGATCGTCTCGGCATCAACTTTGAGGCGAGTTGATAACCACGTTCGGCGGCTTCGTTGCGTCCGGCCTGGCGCGCATCGTCTGCGCAGGCTCATCGCGTCTTCCATCTGCGCTGAGTTGTCAGGCGCAGTTGGCTTGGTGCTGGTTCCGGTTTTCGGTTTGGTGGTATTTCCGGTGGCCGGCTTGACTCACCTTTTCCCGGGGAGCTTCATGGAGGCCCCCGCGTTCGCCCGCGCCTCCGACGATACCGCCGCCCGCGCCCGAACCATGCTGCGCCTGGAGCGCCGAGACCGAACCACACAGAATGATCGCAAGGCCCAAAAGAAATCCTTGCGCGCCCGGATAAATTGATTGCTCATTTTCAATCCTCTCAAAAACCTGCCATCCCGGTTTCAGCTTAGCTCTCCTCTGAATTCCTCTGCGAAAACCTCTGCCGTTCTCTGCGGTTGAAATAAAAGCCTTCAGCGCAGAGGAAAGCGGGTTAGGCGCAGAGACCGCAGAGTAAAGTCACGAACCTACCGGCGTCCGCAAACAAGGACGCGAGCCCGGATTATACCGTTACGGCTTCGCGATATTCTCCCCAAATTCGACGCAGGCGATTGCTGATCTCGCCGACCGTGGCGGATGCTTCGACGCATTCCAGAATTCTCGGCAAGACATTTTCCGATCCCCGCGCTGATTCTTCCAGCTTTACCAGTGCCGCCTCGGTCATCGATGAATCGCGCTGTTCACGGAACGCGCGGAGCCTCGCGACTTGCGTTTGCTCAACCGCAGGATCGACGCGCAGCGTCTTGATTTTTGCGTTCTCTTCGGTCTGAAAGCGATTGACGCCAACTACGATTTGGTCGTTCGTTTCGACCGCGCGCTGGTATTCATAGGCTGCATTTTGAATCTCGCGCTGGATGTAGCCGGTTTCGATTGCGCGCAAAGTCCCGCCGAGAGCGTCAATCTTGTCGAGGTAATCCACGGCGCGTTGTTCGATCTCGTTGGTGAGCTCTTCGATGGCGTAAGCGCCACCCAAAGGATCGACCGTATCGGCCGACGCCGGACTCGTACGCAATCACCTGCTGAGAGCGCAAAGCCACCCGAGCGGCATCTTCCGTCGGCAAAGCCAGCGCTTCGTCCATCGCGTTGGTGTGCAGCGATTGCGTCCCGCCCAACACGGCGGCCAACGCCTGAATCGTCGTGCGTACCACGTTAACCTCCGGCTGTTGCGCGGTGAGCGTCGAGCCGGCCGTTTGTGTGTGAAACCGCAGCATCAGCGAACGCGGGTCGCGCGCGTGAAAACGATCGCGCATGATCCGGGCCCAGAGACGCCGCGCCGCGCGAAACTTGGCAATCTCTTCCAGAAGATTGTTGTGCGCGTTGAAGAAGAACGAGATGCGGGGCGCAAATTCATCGACCTCGAGCCCGGCGTTGATCGCAGCTTCGACGTAAGCGATGGCATCGGCGATGGTAAAAGCCACTTCCTGGACTGCGGTCGAACCGGCTTCGCGAATGTGATAGCCGCTGATTGAAATTGTGTTCCAGTTGGGAACCTCGCGGGCACAGAATGCGAACGTGTCAGTGATCAAACGGAGCGAAGGTTGCGGGCGGAAAGATGTAAGTGCCGCGCGCGATGTACTCCTTTAAAATATCGTTCTGAATGGTGCCGTTGACTTTGGTAAAAGGAACGCCTTGTTTTCGCGCCACGGCGAGGTAGAGACAGAGCAGGATTGCTCCGGTCGCGTTGATCGTCATCGACGTTGACACTTCGTCGGTGGGGATGCCATCAAAGAGGCGCAGCATGTCATCGAGTGAATCGATGGCCACTCCGACTTTGCCGACTTCACCGGCGGCCAACGGCTCGTCTGAATCGAGGCCAATCTGCGTGGGCAAATCAAAGGCGACCGACAAGCCGGTCGTGCCCTGAGACAAAAGATATTTGTAGCGGGCGTTTGACTCTTCGGCGCTGGCGTAGCCCGCATATTGGCGCATGGTCCACAAGCGCCCGCGATACATATTGCGGCGGATGCCGCGCGTGTAAGGGAACTCTCCCGGGTCGGCCGAGATCGCGATCATATTCCGTCATTTCGGTGTTGGCCGGATTGAAATCGATCGGCAACTCGATGCCCGATGAAGTGCGAAAAATGTTCGCGGCGTTCGTCTTTGGTTTTGGTGGCGCATGAAATTTTGCCGGGTGTGCCCTGAAGGCTAGCAGAGCCAAGGTTCAGAGTCCAACGTTTGGACTGTCAGGTCAGAACCAGCGCGGACGAAGTCAGTACTACCTGCGTCAGCAGGTGGGATAAAGAAGCCCTATCGGTTGAGTCAAATTGAGTGGTTGACGCGGATGGTACTGACTCCAATACGAGCTTGAAGTCTTAACTGGAAGGACTTAGCATCTGGGGCGATGGAATTGGATGAGGAAACAAAGCGGCTGACGGAAGAGGTGGGCAGGGCGATCAACCAATCGGTGCAGCAATCGGCCGGTCTGGCCGCAGCGATCGAGCGTTTACGAGAAGCGGGTTTGAGATGCAGCTGACGCTGAAGCTTGAGATCGCCTTACGCCGTCGCCCCATGGAAGATCAAGCTGCGAGCGACACCAACGGAAGCATTGACTTCACTGAGGATGATCTGCGCATCCTGCGATCGATGAAGATCAAGACCGAGGCGGGCGAAGAGTAACGAGATATCGACAGGGAGAGTATCAGCAGCCCGAGTGTGAGGGAGGGCAACGTAATCACCCTCATCGCCCCGCCAGGCACGAAATATTTATCGAAACTGAGTTGCGTGAAAAACTATGGCCCGCGGAATCGAAACCATATTCGATTTCGCGGGCCAAACATTTGACGTCGATTGCGTTGCGGGGCGTCAATCAACGGCAACGCTGTTTAAGGTTGCCCTCCCTGACGGTCGGGCTTGCGGACACTGGGTGATCTTTATTCAACCGGCTCCTTGAGCCGGTCAATGTTTGTTGACGCAGGGCCGCCGCGCCAATCAGGCCACCCATGCCCATCGATTCCACCGCGCTGCTGGGCACCAGCATCAGGGCGCCCTTCTCTTTCAACCCTTCATAAAGCATGTTCATCGCGCGCAGGTGCAAAGCCGTGGGATTGTCCCGATACGACTCGGAAGCCTTATCGAATTGATGGGCGATCTCGACTTCGGCCTGAGCCAGAATCACGCGCGCAGCCTTTTCTCGCGCCGCTTGCGCTTCGCGTGACATGGCGTCCTGTAAGGCTGCCGGAATGATTATGTCGCGCATCTCGACCGATTGTACGGTGACGCCCCACGGGTTCGATCTTTCGTCGATCAGTTTCTGCAATTCATCTTCGATGTGTTCGCGCCCGCGCAGCAAGTCACTCAATGAAGTCCGGCCGATGATATCGCGCAAAGCGGTTTGGGCCGCCCAACTTACGGCTGCCGGATAGTTCTGCACCTCGAGCGCCGCTTTTTCCGGATCGTAGACTACCCAGAAGAGCACGGCATCGACGTTGACCGGCACCGTATCGCTGGTCAGTGTCTCTTCCGCAGCGAAGGCTGTGGTGATCACACGTTGGTCAATCCAGGTAGAGATGCTGTCGACGAACGGAATGACCCAGAAGAGGCCGGGGCCGCGCAGACCTGAGAACTTGCCCAGACGGAGCACCACCGCGCGCTCCCACTGTCGCGCAATCTTCGGCGACTTGGCCAGGAGCAACCCGAGCAACAAACCGACGATCGCACCGCCCGGACTGGACGTCATGAGTGTCGCCAGTATCCCGAGGCCCAGGGGCGCAATGAGGGCCAGGGCCGAAACGAAATTAAGCCGGGGTAAATTGGGTCCCGGCAGGTTGGCCCGATTCTGAATCAAGTTTTGCATGTTAGGCATTGTCATCTTCTCCTTCTATTCCATCGCGAGATCCGCCTCGCGAATCCTCATTCGTAAACTCACCGAGATTGAATACTCGTTACTTTCTTCGTCTCTTTTCCAGATGCTCGATCACGTCCTCAATCGAGAAGCCGTGCTTGTGTGACTCAGCCACAAAGTGATCCGACAACTCGCGCAGCTGCCGCTCGCGATCGCGCCGGCTGGCCGCCTCGTTCGGTCGCGCTGTGACAAAGGTGCCCACACCCCGGCGCGTTTCCACCACGCCGCTGCGCTCCAATTCGGTATAGACCTTGGCGACGGTATTGGCGTTGATGCGCAAATCCACCGCTAATTGGCGCACGGTTGGCAATTGGTCCCCCACGTTCAGCCTTCCGGTCGCGATGGCGAACCGGATCGAGCGTTCCAGCTGATGATAAAGCGGGGTTGGATGTTGTGAATCGACCTGGAACATTAGGTTTCACCATTGTACTACGACAATGGGACAAGTAAAGTTTCCGACGAGCAGTCTTTGGTGGGATCACGTGCGGTCATGTCAATCCGGTCGCTATCGCTCCTGCGTACTGAGCGCATTGCTGCGTCCGTTTGGCTCAGCCTGAACCCGTATGATATCTTTTCAGCTTTCAAAATCCTTCCAGTTTTGTCGCTCTGTAAGGCTTCGCACTAATTACTGAGGAGTTGATTGAATAGATATGGCTACGCCCAATGGAAATGGCTCGAACGGACACGTCGGCAAGGTCGTGCAGATTATTGGCCCGGTGGTTGACGTGGAATTCAGCCCGGATTACCTGCCGCCGATTTATCAGGCTCTCCGTATTACCTCAGACGGCTTCGAAGTTCCCGACCCCATCGATGTAATTGCCGAAGTGCAGCAGCATCTGGGCGAAGGCCGCGTGCGCGCGGTTTCGATGCTGCCGACCGACGGCATGGTGCGGGGCATGAACGCGACGGACACCGGCGGACCCATTACCGTGCCGGTTGGCGAAGGCACCCTGGGCCGGGTCATGAACGTGATTGGCGATCCGGTGGATAACCTCGGTCCGATCCCGCACCAACAGCGCTATCCGATTCACCGGCACGCGCCGGCCTTTGATGAACAATCAACTGAACTCCAGATGTTCGAGACGGGCATCAAGGTCATCGACCTGATTCAACCGTTTCTGCGCGGCGGCAAGATCGGTTTGTTCGGCGGCGCGGGCGTCGGCAAGACCGTGATCGTGATGGAACTCATCAACAACATCGCGAAGGCGCGGTCCGGCTTTTCGGTGTTCGCCGGCGTGGGCGAGCGCACTCGTGAAGGCAACGACCTGTTGCGCGAAATGGTCGAGTCAAAGGTTATCGACTTTGGCGAATCGTTCTATAAAAACACTCGAAGAGACTGGCGCTTTCGACATGACGAAAGTCGACATGAAGGCGATCGAGAAGTCGAAGGTGTCGCTGATCTACGGCCAGATGACTGAGCCGCCGGGCGCGCGCTTGCGCGTCGCGCTGTCAGGCCTGACGGTCGCTGAGTATTTCCGCGATCAGGGCATGGATGTGCTGCTCTTCATCGACAACATTTTCCGATTTACGCAGGCGGGTTCGGAAGTATCAGCGCTGCTGGGCCGCATGCCATCGGCGGTGGGTTATCAGCCTAACCTGGCGACCGAGATGGGCGAGATGCAGGAGCGCATCACTTCGACCAAGACCGGATCGATCACTTCGATTCAGGCTGTTTACGTCCCGGCGGACGACTATACCGACCCGGCGCCCGCGACCACTTTCGCGCACCTTGACGCAGTCACGACGCTGTCGCGCCAGATCGTCGAGCTGGGGATTTATCCGGCTGTGGATCCGCTTACGTCTTCCTCGCGCATTCTCGATCCGCGCATCGTCGGTGAAGATCACTACAACACCGCGCAGCAGGTGAAACAGATTCTCCAGCGCTACAAAGACCTGCAGGACATCATCGCGATTCTCGGTCTGGACGAGATTGTCCGACGAAGACAAGCTGGTGGTTTCGCGCGCGCGCAAGATTCAGAAATTCTTCTCGCAGCCCTTCTTCGTGGCGGCGCAGTTCACCGGCCGCGACGGCAAATACGTTAAGCTGGAAGAGACCATCAAAGGCTTCAAGGAAATCATCGACGGCAAACACGACGATATTCCTGAGCAGGCTTTCTACATGGCCGGCACGATCGAAGAGGTCATTGAAGCCGCCAAGCAATACCAGGAATAAAGCGATTGAGTCATTGGGTCATTGATTCATTGAATCATTGATTCATTATCGAGCGACCAATGATTCAATGGATCAATGAGTAAATGAGTCAATTACAGTTAGAAGTCGTCACACCTGAACGCCGCGTGCTCACGGAATCGGTGAATTCTGTCACGGTGCCCGGACGCGGAGGCGAGATGCAGATTCTCCCCGGCCACGCCGCGCTCATCTCTGAGTTGCAAACCGGCGTGCTCACCTACAACCAGGACGGCACCAACTTTCAGTTGCACGTTTCGGGCGGGTTCGTCGAAGTCAGCGACGACCACATTTCAGTCCTGGCCGAAGTAGCCGAACGCGCTGAAGAGATCGACGCCGCCCGCGCGCGCCTGTCCCGCGAACGCACCGAAAAGCAATTGAGCGGCTGGAGCGGGACGGAAGAGGATTTTGAGATCGCTCGGGCTAAACTCGAGCGGTCGATGGTCAGGTTGCAGCTGGCCGGTTCACGCTAACCGGTACGCACGCCTCCGGCGTGCTTTGCAAATCGATCTTAGCGGCATCCAGCACGCCAGAGGCGTACGTACCGTTAAGCACGATCGCTTTCCCGATGGCGCGCACCGCGCTTTCTAATCCAACAAATACCGCCTGGGAAATAATGCTGTGGCCGATGTTGAATTCCTCGACTTCGGGATTCGCGCGACCGCGCTCACATTCCGAATAGTCAGGCCATGGCCCGCCGCCACGTGTAACCCGTATTGCGCAGCCAGCGCGGCGCCTTCGCGCAATCTTCGCAACTCGTGGTTGGCGCGCGCCGCGCCTTCACCGTGAATAGCGTGCGCGCCCAGGGTTGCTTCCGCATAGGCCGCGGTGCACAGTTCGACTTGCTGGGCGTTCACTTCGCGGGCCGCTTCAATCTGATGCGAATCGGGATCGATGAAAAGACTGGCCATAATCCCGGCGTCGCGCAAGCGATTGACGGCGGCCCGCACGATGGCGACATTGGCCGGCACGTTCAATCCGCCTTCGGTGGTGATTTCGTTGGGATTTTCGGGCACCAGCGAGACAGCGTCAGGCTTTACCGCGATGGCGATCTTCATCATCTCTTCTGTCGCAGCCATCTCGACATTCAAATAAGTGGTAATCGCCTGTCGCAAGACATGCAGGTCATGATCCTGTATGTGCCGGCGATCGCCGCGGAGGTGAATAGTGATGCCATCGGCGCCTGCCTGTTCGCAAATCATCGCGGCGGTGACGACGCTCGGCTCGGGCGCTCGCCGCGCCTGGCGTACGGTCGCGACGTGATCAATGTTGACGTTCAATCGTGCAGTCATTTATTGCTCCCAGATTGGTACGCACGCCTCTGGCGTGCTATTCGTGATCCGCTTTCGCCACCCACGTTGACGCACCGCTCTTACGGAAGCACGCCGGCGGCGTGCGTACCAGCTTCACGCGTGCGAGCGGGCGGTCAGGCCATGTTTCGCCTCGACCATCACCGCCGTGCGCGCCGCGCTAATCGCTTCACTGTAATCGCCTGCGTTGGCCGCGGCCCGAATGCGGCGAACTTCATTAATCATCCGCAGGCTGTCACGGCTGTAAGTCCCGGAAGCGTCCAATGGCCCACCGGCGGTGTGGTCCCAACGCACAGGGATCTCGCGCAGACGCAGTTGCGCCAGTTGCGCCAGATAAATCAATTCGACGTCAAAACCAAATCGATCGATTTGCGCCGCTTCGATCAAGGGGCGGCAGACACTCATGCGAAAAGCCTTGAAGCCGCATTGCGTGTCCCAAAAGGAAGGCCAGTCGCGACGCGTACTATTAAGTTGAAAACGCGGCCGCCTTGTTCGCGCCGCCACGGTTGATGCACGCCGATCAATTTGCGGTCGAGTGCGCGCGATCCAAACGTCAGATCGAATTCGCCATTCCGGATGGGATCGACCAACTTTGGAGTCTCGGTAATCGGCGTCGATAAATCTGCGTCGGAGAAGAGCACGATATTGGCGCGCGCTTCCAGCAAGCCGAGACGGACGGCATATCCTTTACCACGATTCTTTTCATAGCGCGTTACCCGAGTCACCACCGGCGCCGAATCGCGCGCCACCCTTTCAGCAATCGCGGCCGTATCATCCTGCGACCCATCGTCCACGATGAGCAGTTCACTCTCTTGCCGCCCGGCGCGCAGGTAGTCGATGATCTTTCGCAATGACGGCTCAAGGCGCGCAGCTTCGTTGAAAGCGGGGACCACAATCGACAACTTGGGCGGCATCCCTGCCATTCTCAATGAATCGCGAACCACGCACAAGCGATAAGCCCATTATTTTGAAAGGTGCCACCGCGTCTCGCCCGTGATCATAAGCGCAGGATGCGGGGGCTATTCGCTTCGAACGATGCCTCGGCCTGTGCTATATTGAACCGCAACACCGCCTTGGGAAGCTCGCTATGTCCAGAAAATTCACAATCGTTGCGGCGCTGGTAATCGTGGCAGCAACTGTGGCCGGTGGGGTCCGTTCCCGGGCTTCGCGTCGTTACGCAGCGAGTGCCAAGGCCGTGTCGGCGGAAAAATACGAGGCCGATAAGATTGAAGTGGATTATGGCGAAGCGATTTCCACTGTCGAAGAGAGATACGTAGGCGAGATCGATTACGAAAAGGCCACCCAGGCCGCGATCCAGGGAATGCTGTTTACGCTCGATCCGCATTCCATGTACTTCCCGGCAAATGAATTCAAGAAACTGAAAGAAGATCAATCGTCGAGTTTTTACGGTATCGGCGTTCAGATCCTGCGTCACGAAGATGGCGTCTACGTTACCTCAGTCGTGGACAAGACGCCGGCTTCGCGTGCGGGTCTGCGTTATGGTGACCGCATCGTTGAAGTCGATGGTAGAGATGCGCGCGATTGGTCCAGCGAAGAAGTTTCCAAGAACGTTCGCGGAGATCGTCTGAAGCCGGTAATGATCAAGGTTGAGCGCGCCGGCGAAGAGGTCGCCGTAGACTTCAAAATCATCCGCGACGCAGTGCCCCTGCCGTCGATTCGCAACGCCTTCATGATCAACGCCGCGACGGGGTATGTCGGGCTCGTCGGAGGCTTTCAACACACCACCGACGATGAGTTGCACGGGTCGATTGCCGATCTAAAAAACTGGGCATGCGGCAGATGATTCTGGATTTGCGTGGCAATCCGGGAGGCTTGCTGGATCAGGCGATTGATGTCGCCAGTGAATTCCTGCCGCGCGACAAAGTCATCGTTTCAGTCAAAGGCCGCAGTGAATATCACGAGCCAGCAGTTTACAAGTCGAACGGCAGCGATCCCGAAGACGTGCCATTGGTGGTTCTGATTAATCGCAATACAGCTTCGGCTTCAGAGATCGTCGCCGGCGCAATTCAGGATCATGGCCGGGGACTGGTTGTCGGCGAAACGAGTTTCGGCAAAGGACTGGTTCAGCACGTTTTCCAGCTGCCGTACAACACCGGGTTGACCCTGACGACCGCGCGGTACTACACGCCATACGGCCGATCGCTGCAACGCGATTATTCAAGCGGTTCGCTCTATGACTACTACGTGCGGCACGATGAAAATGACGGTGCGCAGCCGACCCAGCCCGGCCAGCCTTCGCCGAATGAATCTAACCAGTTGCGCGGCTCAAACGCTCCGGCGTTTCGAACTGCTGCGGGTCGAGTCTTTTATGGCGGCGGCGGAATCACTCCGGATATTGAGGCCCGGCCGCTGACGGCGACGGCGGCACGCACCCGTCTGATCGAGGCGGTCTTCTATTTCACCCGGTTGTTGGCCGCCGGCAAAGTTGCGGGGCTGGAGTCGTATCGCATCGAGAAAGTTGATTACGAACGCTCGCCCAAAGCCACAGACTTTCCCGTCTCAGATCGCGTTATCGACGCCTTCCGTAACTACGTGCGCAAAGAGCAGTCTCAGCGCCTGCAACCCGCGCAACTCGAAGCAGAAATGGATTTCGTAAAGCTGCGACTGCGTCAGGAAATAATCACCGCCGCCTTTGGCGCAGATTCCGGTCAACGCATTCTGCTGGAAAGCGATCCTCAGGCCTTGCGCGCCATTAACGTTTTGCCCGACGCCAAGCGCCTGGCTGAGAGCGTTCGCAACGGCACACCGGTCAGCCTCAATCTAAAGGCCTGCAACGCTTTATGGGCCTTCTTCCCAGTCTTCCGTCCATGGAAGAGCCCGACGAGATTCTCGTCTGGCTTCGCAGCGCCGCCACCTTCAACTGTTAGCGCCCGACCCTGGCGCCGGTGGTGCACTCAGAGTGGGACTCTTCTTTTTCGATAACGAGACACTTTTATAACGTACCGTCCCGGCTTGCTGGCTTTTTTGTGCTACCTCACCGAGATTTACCGAGACAGGCTTTGCCTCAAAAGTCCGAAATTGCGGGTTTCATTCACACCGGCTTCAGCCCGGTGTCGGGCGCCGCAAAAGTTAAGAAGCCGTTTTAACGGTTTTCCTGCTGCTACAGTCGGAGTTAATTTGTGAAATTCAACGGCTTCATTTTTTGCGCCGAAGAGTAAACCGTTAAAACGGTTCTTCGTTTTATTCCTCGTGCATCACCGGGCTAAAGCCCGGTGTGAATGAAACATCAGAGCTCCTAACTTTTGAGGCAAAGCTACCGAGAAACAGAGAAATCAACGGATCCCTTTCTCAAATCTAATTTGACTTTGCGCGGCCTTCGTCATAGAAGTGCCACGATATTTCCATCTCAATCAGAGGTCTTAATATGAACCGCCGAAAGTTTGTTCGCAGTGGTTTGATTAGTAGCGTGGCGCTGGCCAGTGTTCGCGCGCTCGCTGAAGACAAAGCGAAAGGCACGGAAGCAGTTCCGGCGCCGCAATCGTTTGAATTGGACGAGTTAACGATTGACGATCTGCAGAAAGGCATGGGTGCGGGAAAGTACACCGCGCAGACGCTGGCGCAAAAGTATCTCGAGCGCATTGAGGAAATCGACAAACGCGGTCACACAATCAAATCGGTCATAGAAACAAATCCCGAGGCCTTGGCGATCGCTACGGCGCTCGACACCGAGCGAAAGGCCGGGCGGGTGCGGGGGCGTTTGCACGGGATTCCCGTCCTCATCAAAGACAATATCGACACGCATGATCGGATGATGACGACGGCCGGGTCTCTGGCCCTGGCCGGATCTATTCCTTTGCAGGATTCATCCGTCGCGAAGAAAGCTGCGCGACGCCGGCGCGGTGATCATCGGCAAGACGAACTTGAGCGAATGGGCGAACTTTCGTTCCAGCCATTCCAGCAGTGGTTGGAGCGGGCGCGGCGGCCAGACCAGGAATCCTTACGTCCTTGACCGCAATCCCTGCGGCTCGAGTTCGGGCACCGGCGCCGGGATCGCGGCCAATCTGGCAACCATCGGCGTCGGCACAGAAACCGATGGATCGGTTGTTTGTCCGTCGAACGCAAACTCGCTGGTGGGCATCAAGCCGACGCTGGGCCTGGTCAGCCGCGCCGGGATCGTTCCGATTGCCCACAGCCAGGACACGGCCGGCCCGATGTGTCGCACGGTGACTGACGCGGCGATTGTGCTCGGCGCGCTCGCCGGAATTGATTCGCGTGATGAGGCAACCAAAGCCAGTGCGGGAAAGTCCTTGCTTGATTACACAGAAATCTTTGGATGTTAACGGACTGAAGGGCGCGCGCATCGGTGTTCATCGCAAGTCATTCGGATTCAGTGACGCGGTTGATAAGCTGATGAAAGACTGCATCGACATAATCAAAACGCGTGGCGCCACGGTGGTAGATCCGGCCGACATTCCCACCCAGGGCAAGTTCGACGATTCTGAACTCGAGGTCCTACTCTACGAATTCAAAGCTGATTTGAATTCCTATCTCGCTGCTCCTGGGCCCGCGCGCTCCGGTCAAGTCGTTGAGAGAGATCATTGATTTCAACGAGCAGTACCGGGATCGCGAGATGCCCTTCTTTGGCCAGGATTTGCTTGTCAAAGCGCAGGCGAAAGGACCTTTGACGGAAAAGGCCTATCGCGACGCGCTGGCCAAGAACCAACGGTTGACGCGAAAGGAAGGCATCGATTTTGTAATGGAGAAGAACAAGCTCGATGCGCTAATCGCGCCCACAGGTGGCCCGCCGTGGCCGACTGATTGGGTGAATGGCGATCACTTTACCGGCGGCTACTCGAGCGCTTCTGCCGTGGCTGGATACCCGCACATCACTGTGCCGGCAGGTTACGTGTATGGTTTGCCGGTGGGAATCTCGTTCTTTGGCCGCGCCTGAGTGAACCGGTTTTAATCAAGTTTGCTTACGCCTTTGAACAGGCTACGAAGGCGAGACGCGCGCCGGGGTTTTTGTCCACAGCAAAACTGTCGTAACGATCGATCCGGTTCTGACACGACGCTCCTACGGCGCCCAACGCTTCACCGCGGAATCGTCCTGCAAGCTCGCCAACAATTCTGTGGTAGTGCACTTCAACGTCGGGTGCATCAGCTGCGGCGCGATCTCAGCCAAAGGCTCCAGCACAAAGCGCCGCTCGTGTAGACGAGGATGCGGGAGCATCAGGAATTCCGTATGGCTCTCAACATCGCCATAAAGCAGCAGATCGAGATCGATCGTGCGTGGCCCATCTTTAAGCTCTCTGGTGCGTCCCAGCAGGAACTCGATCCTTAGCAGCCGGGCCATCATCTGTTCGGGCGTCGGTAAAGGATTTCCCACCTCTGCGACCATATTCAAAAACGGCGGCTGCTCAACCTGACTAACCGGCTGGGTTTCGTAAATCGACGACACCCGGCAGACACAAATTGCGGCTTCCATCATGCCTCGCAGGCCGAGGAGCAGATTTCCCGCCCGGTCGCCGAGATTCGATCCCAGGGCGACGTAAGCTTTCGCGTGGTGATTACGATGCGAGAACATGGAGTCAGTACCATCCGCGTAAGGGGATGGGACCAAGTTGGATCAAAGGTGTTCCTTAACCCACCCGCTAACGCGGGTGGTACTGACCTCATGACACCGATGGCGCCCCCGACGCTCCCGGTCGCGCTATGCTACACTGACATTGGAACCCCGTGAAGTACTAACTTGGAATCCAGTGACGCGTGTGCGCGTCCGGGCGGGTCGCTGGCCCCGCCCATACACAAATGGCTCGCAAACGATTCCGCAGCAGCCAACGCAACGAACCGGTCACCGACCGTTCTTTCCAGGAATATCTCTATCAAACCGCCGCGCCGCTAACTACTCGCTCTGAGCTAATGCGCCTGGTTCGTGGCGGTGAGGACACCTACCTTGAACTCAAGGTCAAACTATCGAATCCTGAACGGATCGCCCAGGGAATCGTGGCCCTGGCGAATACCGGCGGCGGGACGATTGTCTTTGGCGTAAACGATCAGATGCGGGTCGAAGGCATTGATCATCCAGAAGAAGTTCAGGACGAGCTGGTGCGTATCTGTCGCGAAGAGATCGTCCCACCCATCATCCCTTTCATCGATCGGCTCGCCTTTGACAATGGGCGGCGCATCGTGGCCCTCGACGTGCACGGTAATCGCCGTCCTTATCGGACGCGCGACGGAAGATTCTTTGTCCGGGTCGGGGCAGAGAAGCGTGAGACTTCACCTGAAGAATTGAGCAGTCTGCTCGATGACGCGCGGCCGCTGCTTTACGAAAACCTTCCGCTGACAACCGCAACGATTCACGATGTTGATGAGGCGCATTTGTGGAGCTTTATGCGCGCCTTCGCCGGTGGCGCTTTCGACGAATCTGCGATCAAAGGTTATCCGACCGCGGACATCATCGAGCGATACTTGCTTCTGGCAACCAGGAGTCATGACGAGATCGTGCCCACGGTCGCGGGTCTGCTCTTATTCGGCAAAGATGATTCGGTGGCGCGATTCCTGCCGCGGGCCGCAGTGGTGGCGACGCGTTTCGCCGGCGAGAACGCTCAATCGCCGGTCATCGAGCGACTCGAACTGCAGGGCAACCTCGCGACCCTCTACGAATCGTGCCTGCGATTTGTGAAGCGTTACTGCGACTTGTGGGATTCGCGACCTGCGCCATCGGAAACCGAAGGATCTGATGAGCCGATAGCTGCCCGCGCCAATTATCATCGGGCTGTTTTTTCGGCCGCGATCGCGAACGCACTGGTGCATCGCGATTTGGTAGTACGCGATGTGACCACTCGCCTGCACATCTTCGATCGAGCGATTGACATCGTGAACCCGCGACGAAGTACCGGCTTTGCGCCCATGGCTTTGAAAGCAATCAAATTTGGGGCGCAGGAACGGCTGAATCCGCGAATCGCAGCTATCTTTTCGAATCCCGGTTATGGCCTGCAGCTGGCCGAAGGCGGCCTGCCAATGATTCTGCGCGAAGCGCGAGCATTCTCAAATCGGCTGCCGGATATCTCGGCCTTCAACGACGAATTTCGTTTGCGGCTGCACGGCATTTGATCCGATCGCGCGAGGTTAGTACCATCCGCGTCAGCGGATGGGTTCAGCATGTACGCGAACGTTTTCGGATTAACCCAGCCGCTTACGCGGCTGGTACTGACTTCAATACCTCTGGAGAATTCTGCGAATGCACAAACGTTGGTCGCTGACGCTTGCGGCGTTGCTCTTCTTCGCGCTCTCAACTCAATCCGACTTTATTGTTCACGGCGCCCGGGCGGTTGCGGCCATACCGGCGCCGTCCGACGTTCTTGGTTTCACGCCCGGCGACGATCGCAAACTGGCGAGTTGGGCCAAGGTGGTTGAGTATTTCCAGAAACTCGCTGCTGCCAGTGATCGGATTCAGTTTGAAGAGATCGGCAAGAGCACGATGGGGGCGCCGTTTGTCTACGCGACCATCAGCGCCCCTGAGAATCTAAAGCGGCTTAAGGAATATAAAGAGATTCAGCGTCAACTTGCCGACCCGCGGCTCCTGGGTTCACCCGCGAACCCCGCGCTCGCGGATCGCAAAGCGCGCGCTTTGATCGCCCGCGGCAAAACAGTCATCGCGATTACCTGCGGCATTCATTCAACTGAAGTCGGTTCGTATCTGTCCAGCATGCTGATCGCTTATCGATTGGCGTCTTCAAGCGAACCTGAAATTCAGGAGATTCTGCGCAACACGATCATTCTGCTGGTGCCTTCGACCAATCCCGACGGTGTGGACATCGTCAACAACTGGTATCAGAAGACTCTGGGCACGCCTTATGAAGGGACGGATCCGCCCGAGCTCTATCACCACTACACCGGCCACGATGACAATCGCGACTGGTACGCGTTCACCCAGGTCGAGACGCAACTGGTCGTCGATAAGATTCTCAACGTCTGGCATCCGCAGATCGTCCACGACATTCATCAGCAGGGTGCGTTTGGATCGCGTCTGTTTCTGCCGCCCTACATGCCTCCGGTCGAACCGAATGTGCCGAAACAGATCGTCGAAGGCTACACGGAACTCGGTAACTACCTCGCGAAAGAGATGCGGGCCACCGGCTACAAAGGCATCACCACCGATTCGACCTATGACGCGTGGTCGCCTTCGCGTGCGTATTCGCACTATCACGGCGGCGTGCGCATTTTGCAGGAGACGGCATCGTGCCGGCTGGCCACTCCGATCACGGTTAAATTCGAGCAACTGCGTACGGGCGAGGGCTACGACCCAAAGAAAGAGACACCGAACTTTGGTCCTGTCTGGCAGGGCGGCGAATGGCATCTTCGCGATATCACCAACACGATGACGACCGTGGCGTTCTTTCTGCTGAAGAACGCCGCGCAGAATCGTGAGCGCTGGTTGCAGAGGTCTTATGAGATTGGGAAGGAAGCGGTGCGGCCGAGGAGGAAAGGTGAGGTTTTCGCTTTCATTATTCCCCGGACCGGTGACGAATCGATCGAAGCTGCCCAACGGCGCGAGTCTTTGCTAAACATTCTCGACCAGGCCGGGATTGAATTTCAGAAGACGGAAGGCTTTCGACTGAACGGAACGAGCTTCAACAAGGGGAGCGCGGTAATTCCAGCCAATCAGCCTTACGCGGCATTTGCGCAGGCCGTTCTCCAACCTCGCATCTATCCGGATTTGAGAAATAGTGCCGGGCATCCAATTCCTCCATACGACGTCACGGCACACGCTCTGCCCTTGCTGATGAACGTTCGGGTTGTGGTTGCGAGCTCGCCTCTAAATATCGCCGGCTACTTCGCGATTCGTTTGAAGGCAGCTTAACTTCCTGCGGAAAGCCGGTGGCGTTCGGCCTTTACAAATCGTCCGTGCCGTCGATGGACGAAGGCTGGACCCGTTGGGTCATCGAACAGGCGGCAAAAAATAATGGTTGTCTCAAGTACGAATCCGTCACGGATGCTGACTTCAAATCAGGATCGATTAGGCGATTCGACACTATCATCATTCCCGATCAACCACGCGCCGCTATCCTCAACGGCCATCGCAAAGGCGCCATGCCCGACGAATACACGGGCGGCCTGGGCGAAGAAGGTGTGAGGGCTCTGCGCGAATTCGTCGAAGCCGGTGGCACGCTCGTCTGTCTCAATCGCGCGTCCGATTTTGCGATCGAGCAATTCAAGCTTGCCTTTGCGCGACGTGGTTGACGGGCTGCCGCGCACTGATTTCTACGTGCCGGGCTCGATCCTGCGGATTGAAGCTCGACACGAACGATCCGATTGCCAAAGGAATGCCGAAGGACTCGATTGCCTGGGTCGAGAATTCGCCGGCTTTTGAAGTAATTCAAGCGACGCTTCGTGTTGGCGATCAAGTCCTGGCAAAGCCGACCGTTCACGCTGATTGCCTGGTATCCGAAAGACAAAAACCCTCTGCTTTCCGGCTGGCTGCTCGGCGCCGATCGAGTCAAAGGAAAAGCTGCGCTGGTCGAGGTTGGTTTAGGCAAAGGCCGCATCATCCTTTTCGGCTTTCGTCCGCAGTATCGCGGCCAGTCGTTGGCGACCTACCCGCTTTTCTTCAATGCGATCACTCAACATTGATACCGGGACCGCGGGCGCCCGCCCGCATTGAAGCGCCGCAGGCGCGAACAAAACCCTGGAGATCGAAAAGCTAGGCTCAATGCGGGCGAGGGCCCCCGCGCTCCCAGTTTGAACCTTTCGAATCGATCAGGCGTATAATTCACTGAACCGACAGACGGAAATGCCAGAACAATGCTTGCTGTCGGGACCGCAATGGTCACGCTTCTCATAATCGCACTCGCCATCGTCTCCATAATTGGAACAGGACTTTATTTTTGGCTGAAAACTGCCTCGGAGCCTTCCGAGCGTGTCTTGCCGCCGCCACCGGACCTGCATGGTCTGTTCGGCGGACCTCCAACCAACGAAGAGAAGATGAAAATGGCAATTGAAGCCCAGGAACTCGCGCAGGCGGCGCTGATTGCGCGCGCAAAAAACGGTGAGCGCTCAGCGTTGGCAGAGGCCAGCCAGGCCGGCGGCAACGTTGATTTGTACGATCGGGTGCTCAGCGAATTGTTGCACCTTGCTGATTCGGACGAGAAGTTATTGTCACTCACGTCTTACGTCGCCAGAAACGAATTGCGCGTAAACCGTGAGCTCGCGCTAGCCGCCATGGCTTCCTGGCAAAAATCGCCTGACCGCAGCGGCACGGCCAAAGCTTTGCATTTCGCCGCCTTAAGCGACGACGCTGACGTCTACCGAGGCGCAGTGGAGCAAGCGCTGACCTTCTGGCGCGAAAGAAAATTGTCTGATGTCTCAGCCATAGAGCTGCGAGCTTTATTTGATGGGGAGTTTTGGATACTCTCTTCGCGCACCAGGAGTTCAGGCGCTGGATTTGTTTTGAAGCGCACCCTCGACAGCGCGCGCCGCGAACTGGAAGCGGCCGCGTCACAAGCCCAGGCGTAAGCCAGGGCAACTCAAACGAAGAGGCCACGATTACGGTCGGGCCTCTCGCAAAAATTAGAGGTTTTCTATGAACAACATCGATATTTTTACAATTCTGCCGGTGCTGATAATTGGTTTCGTTGTGCTGATTGGGCTGCTGATAATCCTGCGGCGAATATTCGTCAACGTCGGCCCGCGCGAAATCGCGATCAAGGAACGGCGCTATCTCGGGCGCCGCATGCCGCCGGGACGCGTGGTAGCCACCGAAGGCGAAGTTGGCATCCAGGCCGACGTGCTCAAGCCTGGTCTGCACTTTCTTAATCCTTTCACCGAAAGACTCTTCGGCAGGCCGGTGCCGCTGATTGAAATTGGCGCCGACGAAATGGGTATCGTCGAAGCCGTCGATGGCGAGCCTAATATTCCGGGCCGAATCTTTGCGCCGGATCGCGCCCAGAATGCTCACAACAATTTTCAGGACCCCATCGCTTTTATCAAGCAGGGCGGCGTCAAGGGAATTCAACTGCGGACTCTGCCGCCAGGATTGTGGCCCATCCATCCTTACCTCTTCCGTGTTTCCGTCGCGAAGGCTACGGTGATTCCACAGGGCAAGGTCGGTATAGTCACGGCCGCCGACGGTGCGCCGCTGGATGCGGGCCGTTTGCTCGGAAAAGCGATCAAGGATCATCTCAGCTACCAGAACGCCGAGCTGTTTGTTTCTTCGGGCGGGCAGCGTGGTCCACAAGTGGACATCCTCACGCCGGGAACGTATCGCATCCTGACGCAGTCAATGCCACTCGGCTGGTGGCACAGAAACGAAACCCGGTCTTTTCTGCGGTCACGGCTTTTCGACGCTACCGTAATCGACGAGAACCAGATTGGTCTGGTTGAAGCCCTGGACGGCGCGCCGTTGAATCCCGGCGATTACGTTGCCGAATCGATTCCCGGCCATGACAACTTCCAGGATGGACACGAGTTCATCGACAGCCGGGGTCAGCGCGGTCCGCAGAAAGACATCCTGCTGCCCGGCACTTACTACATCAACCCGCTGCTCTTCAAAGTGATTCCGGAAACGGCGAAAGAGGTGAAGCCGGGCGAAGTTGCCGTGATCGTATCGAACACTGGCAAAGATCCTTCAGATGAAGTGCGACGCGAGATGGCCGCGAAAGTGCGCACCCGAATGGAGCGCGAAGAAAAAGAACAGGCCGCGCATTCGGCGGCCCATCTGGATCAAGCCGCCGCCGAAGAGATCAAGGAAGAGTTGATGACCGGCGATCCGGCTGACCGGCGCCTGGATGAAGGCGCACACGAAGCTTACGTCGTGCCGGAAGGTTATCGCGGCATTCAGGAGACCGTCGTTGGTCCGGGCCGCTACTACGTCAACACTCTGGCGATCACGCCGATCGTGATTCCGACGACCAATCAAACTGTCGAATGGACCTCGGGCGAAGTCGTCAACACTTTCAATCCTTTCGAAGTGATTTCGAAAGACGGTTTCACCATGCAATTGGAAGTGCGCGTCGTCTTTCGCGTTAAGCCTGAAGACGCGCCGTTCATGGTCGCGAAAATCGGCGGCATCGATCGCTTGATCCAGAACGTGATGCACCCGCTGATCGACTCGATCTTTCGTAACCAGGCGTCGGAATCTTCGGCGATGGCCTACCTGCAAAATCGGCACGAAGAGCAGGAACGCGCCGAAGCTCGGGTCCGCGCGCATCTTCTGAAGTATCACGTCGACGTGGTGAACGTGCTCATCTGTCACATTCACCTGCCGGAAGAGTTGATGAAGACTCAGACGGAAAAGATTCTCGCTGAGCAGCGGCAGAACATGTTCAATGCTCAACGCGAAGCCGAAGAGAAGCGTATTCAACTCGGAGAAGACCAAGTCACAGGCCGACAATCAACGCGACTTGATGGCCGCAACCGTGGGCGTCGAGATCGCCGGCAAGCGCGCTGAGCAGCGCAAAGCTGAGGCTGAAGGCGAAGCTTCTTACATTTCGCAGACCGGCAGAGCAGAGGCCGAGAAGGTTCGCTTGATGGGTGAAGCCCAGGGCGTCGCCTATCGCGAACAGGTCAATGCGCTGGGCGCTCAGGGCGTGGCAGTAGTCGAGACGTTGAAAGTTATCGGCGACAAAGGCGTCCGCATCACGCCGGACGTGCTGGCGACAGGAGGCGGTAGCGGCGATGGCGGCGGCATCGGGACGTTGCTGCTGCTGAATCTGTTTCGCGAGCAGATGAAGGCTGCCGTCGGCAGCAACGGCGAGGGGAAGTAAATTTCAACACCCAGCGGAGGCTGGCGGCGGGGCCGGAGCTACGGCAAAGCCGAAAAGCAAATTACTCGTGTCGGGCTTTGCCTGCCGTGGCGGGGATCCTTCAGTTTGGGAATCGACTCAAAGCTGCGCTTCCTAACCCTACAGCGGGAGAGGCATTCCACTTATTCAGCAGCTTCCGTAGAGCTCGCCCGGAATTGAAGACTTCAGACAATCGAGCGAGCGTCTCTGACTCCGGCGCGTCAGAAAGAATTGCCTGACCCGGCTCACATCGCGTTCGATTTGCGGATTTCAGCTCCTCAATGTGAGCCGAACTTCCTTTTCATCCCGCAAGCCGGCGCAGGAATCGAACGCGCACGACGTCGCCGTAGAAATCATCTGACCAGTTCAGCACATGAGTCTCGACGGAAGTTGTCGTGCCGTCGTCAAATGTTGGCCGCATTCCAATGTTGGTCACGCTACGCCGCCACTGGCCATCGAGCAGGGTGGCGGTAACATGAACTCCGCCGCGTGGAATCACCCGATTGTGCGGCTGAATGTTGGCCGTGGAAATCCTATCTGCGCGCCGCGTTCGGCGCCGTGAACGACCGGACCTTCGACCCCATAGGGTCGTCCCAGCATGCGCCGGGCCAGATTCACTTGGCCGGCTCGAGCAGCAGCTCGCGGATACGACGTCGAAGCTCACGCTGCTGGCCGCGCAGACCGACCTCCGGAACTTCATCGGCAATGAAACCGAGCCGGCTGCTTACTTCTTCGAGCAGCTCGATATCTCCCTCGCGATTGTGTCCAAAGCAAGAGCCGCGACCGAGATAAACCTCTTCGGCATGCAGGCGATCCAACTGACCACCTCGCGCAGGAAATCTTCGGCCCGAATTTGCGAAAACGCTCTCGTCGAAATGAATGACGATTGTTTGTTCGATTCCGAGGACGCCCAGGGCTTCGATCTTTCTGATCAGAACGTTTGCAGCAGCGGCGGCGCGGACTCGGGATGCAGGACGGCGCGCGGGTGCGGTTCAAACGTGATCACGGTTGGCACCGCGCCAATTGCTCGCGCTGCGCTCCACGACGGTTTTCATGATGAGTTGATGGCCGAGATGCAGACCGTCGAACACCCCGAGCGTCAGGACAGTCGGGCCGCGCGATTTCGGCGTTTTCGGTTCCGTGGAATAAACGCATGAAGGGATGGATCATTGAGTCTATTGAATCATGTGACCCATGTGACGGAGATGAAATATCGAAATCAGCGAAGCCACTTCCCGAGTCAATGACTCAATGATTCAATGAACAAATGCTACTACTCATCACTTACTACCAGTCCGTCGTACGCCCACACAACTCCATCCGGGAGCAGCTTCGAGTCGCGTTCGTGTTTCATCATCATGAGTGATATGCGTGAAGTAAGTGCGCTGCGGCTTTAATTCCTCGACATTGCTCCAGCGCGCTCCAGCCAAAGATGCGTTTGATGCGGGCGAATGCGCAGGCAGTCAAGCACCAGCACTTTCAGATCACGCAGCCCTTCGATAGTCGCCGGCGGAATTTCGCTCAGGTCCGTAGCGTAAGCAAAGTCATTAAAACGATAAGCAATGACGGGCAGGCCGGCCATGAATGACTTCCAGCGGGGTCACCTCGAGGTCCTGGCCGAGACAGAACGGCGCGCCACTGACAACTGTATGCGGAACGATCTGTGGCAACCCTCCGCCAAAATGGGTAGGTTCCGAACACATACTGAAAAATTCTGCGGATGTCTTTCCAGGCGCGCTCGTTCGCATACAGCCCGAGGGCGCCATGACGAAAATTGAGGGGGCGAATATCGTCCAGACCGAAAGATGTGATCGGCGTGACAGTGTGTGATGAGAACAGCATCCGAGATGGCGTAGACCAATCTTCAAAGCCTGCTGGCGAAAGTCACTGGAGGTGTCGACGATGATTGTCTGACCCGCGTGTTCGATGAGAACAGAAACGCGCAGGCGTTTGTCCCTGGGGTCGTCTGGAGGTGCAGGTTTCGCAATCGCGAGGCGATCGAAGAGAACGCCTGTCGAGGTGCCGGTGCCTAGAAAAGTCAGTTTCATTCGTCAGTAGTCAGTTGTGGGTGGTCAGTTGTCAGTGGTGCTAAACGAGGCGACTGACAAGTGACGGACCGACTACTGACAATCATTTGCTCCCGGTAATGTCGCTCGGCGCTGAATTTCGCCGGCGGTGGGCGCGTTGTTGAACGAGACGTATTGCATGCGCAAGTCAGCCAGAAGATTCTCGATCATCAGCGCTTCCTGCTCATCAAGATTGCCCTGCGTCTTCCGTTCCAGCATGCCCAGGACATCGATCCAGTGTTTCGCGGTTTTGGAGATCGACAGCCGTTTCGCCGGTTACCGGATGCGGCATCATCCCCAAACTTGCGGCCGCGTTGGAGGCGAGCGACATGATCAAGCTGAGAAAGCTGGTGGGATCGTCAAGCCGGATCGCCGGCAGGTCAGAGCCGAACGACGTTCCGCGCGCGAAGGCGCGGGCCTCGGGGTGGATTCAGCCTGAGCTGCCGGCTCGGCCTGTGAAGACATTGCCTTAGCCGCGGCATTCTCGACTGCGCGCCGCCCTGGCGGCCCGCTCGGTTCTTCCTCTCTTTCCTGTTCGGTAAGCTCGCGTGGGGAGCCGTCAGGATTAAAAGGCCGACGGTCAACTACTTTGAATACTGGCTCTTCTTCGCTCATATGCTTGAAACGATCGCGTCCGCAACTCAAGAGGGCACGCGCTCAAAATGAAGTTGATTGATTAAGGCGGTTTGATGTTAGCACCGGGTTCGAAATGATCGCAAAGCTTCGGTGTCAGAACCGGGAGCGATAGCGACGGGATCAGCACGGGCGGGGGTGATTTCCGGATCCCCGTCGCTACCGGCTCCGGGTTCCGACACTTCTCAACTTGAAACTTGAAACCTGAAACTTGAAACTAGTCGCCATGCCGAAAACTTTTGCTGATCTGGTTGAATTGATGGATCGCCTGCGTTCGCCGGGTGGTTGTCCCTGGGATCAGTGAACAAACCTACGCCACGCTCGCGCCCATGCTTTTGGAGGAAGCTTATGAAGCTTTCGATGCGCTCGAGGAAGCGCGCGTCTGGGACGGCCCGACGATCTGCGCGAAGAGTTGGGCGATCTACTTTTCCAAATCACGTTCTTCGCCCGCGTCGCCCAGGAGCGTGGCGAATTTCAACATCGATGACGTGATCGACGAAGTGCATGCCAAGATGGTGCGCCGCCATCCGCACGTCTTCGGCGACGCGGCGGCCAGCGATTCAGCCGAAGATGCTGCGCAACTGGGAAGCAATCAAGGCGGAAGAAAAACGCGCGGCGGGTAAAGTGCACGAACGAAAATCAGCAGGCGTTTCGATACTCGATGGTGTTTCGACCAGGGCGCCGGCCTTGATGGAAGCGCACCAAATCTCGACGAAAGTTGCGCGGGTTGGGTTTGACTGGAAGGACGTTGAAGAGATTTTCGCGAAGCTGCAGGAAGAACTTGACGAATTGCGCGAAGCAATCAGCGACCATGCGAACACCAACGACGAAGCAGATCACACACATGTTCGTGAAGAGATCGGCGACCTGCTGTTTGTGATAACCAATATCGCCCGTCGTTTGAACGTCGAGCCGGAAGCAGCTTTAAAGCTAAGCAACCGCAAGTTTCGTAAACGTTTCCGCTTTCTGGAAGATAAACTGAGCGCTGCAGACCGCAAGTTTGAAGATACAAGTCTCGAGCAGATGGAAGAGCCTTTGGCAGGAAGCAAAGAAACAGGAGCGGTGAACGCGGAAGGGTCGACGGCGGACCTCCAACTCCAACGGGGTTGCGTCCGGAACGCCGCGGAGCGGCGAAAGAATCTGCAGCCCATGGCGCTAAGCCAGTAGGATCCAGCGCAACGCGAATAACGCAGCCCCAGAGGGGCGATACATCATCGTCTGAAAATGTCTTCCGTCCGCTCCGCGGACTGATGCTCGTCGATCACACGCTTCATCCCACGCGCTCACGCCGTGGGCTAGCAGATCATTCGTCGGCTCCGCGGCTTTGCAACCCTTGACAGAGCTCGCCAGCGCCTGGTGTCACCCACACTTATTTCGCTACCGGCTTTAGCTCCCATAAGACGTTGACGATCACCCAGCGCCCGTTGAATTTTGCTACGTGCAGATAGTCAATCCAGTCCGCCATGACGGCTTTGACGCTGGCTGCATTCTCGAAAACGTCAAGTATGATCACGTCCTTCTGTTGTTTCTCTTTCGGCGTCTCCTTGCCGCCGCCGCGTCGCGTGCCCTGCACCAGAGCCATCGCGCCCATTTGATCCAGACGGCTGCGGCCTTCCGGATTGCTGCGCACAATTCGCTTGGCTAATTCGGGGTGGAGCGCCTTTTCCATCCGCTCGGCATTACCTTCGTACCATCCTTCCATATAGTCGAGTGCAGTCTGTTTGATTGCGGCGGTGTCCGCCGCTGATTGAGACGCGCGCCGATGAGACAAATGCCAGCAGCACGATCAGAAGAAGAATCAGTTTGTTTTGCATGGACTATCCTTTCGTTGAGTTTCTATGGCGCGGCCTTGTCGTTGGACAGATGCGACGCAACCACGCGCCAGCTTCCTTGCCAACCTGACATAAGTGTCTGTGCAACGTTGGTGCTCTTTTCGAAATCACTTGCCCGTCACGGCGATATTCGGTAACCACTCGCCCACTGAGGATGACTGTATCGCCGTAAACGCGTGCCTGAACGTTTTCCGTGTAGAAGTTTGGAACCGGCCTGCCGGAGGTGCGGGGGCCTTTGAGCGAAGCCATGATTTGCGGCTTAGTCTGCTGCGAACCATCCGGAAACGTAATCGTGAAGTCGTCGGCCACGATGGCGTTCATCGCCTTTCGTTGCGTTGTTCGTAAGCATCCAGCCACGCTCGTTCCAGCCTCTGCACTTCCTGCGCTGGACCGTCCTGCGCCAATCCGATTGAAGAGCTCGCAATCAAAATCAACGCAATGATGATGAGTTTCATCGGTCCTCCCAAATCAATTCGCTATTAACAGCTCATGAATCTTTTCCGCGATCTGTTGGGCCGCCAGGCGGATCATAATTCGACAGAACTACGACCGTGTACCCGCGCTCAACATAAGTGCGAAACATGGCATTGACGCCCGGACCGCCCCCGCCATTTCCAATTACGCGGACGCCATTCATTACACCCTGCATGAAGCCATAGCCGCGCCCTGGTCCGGGAGTCTTTTGTGGACCACCGCCCGTAAAAACGATTTCTGAATACTCTGGCGAAAGCAGCTGGTTCGAGCTGAGTGCGTTGGCGAATCTGAGCAGGTCCTCGATGGTTGAATAGCCGCCGCCGGCCAGAGCTGCCTCTGCCCGCCAGGGTCGAGGTGTTGGGCCGGCGCGGACCCGGTTGCGGACCGTCGGGGCCCATTCTGGTGTATCCCACCGCCAGGTCGGAAACTTTTTGATCGCGCTCAAACGATCCGGTCCGATTCATGCCGGCCGGTTTGAAGATGTGCGAACTCACATACTCGTAATAGCTGACGCCGGAGATCCTTTCGATGACGAGGCCGAGTACGACATAACCTGCATTGCTGTACTGCAGTTTCGTCCCCGCTTCGAACAAGAGCGGCGCGTTGGCAAACAACGGCAAAATATCGCGCAGCGACTTCAATTGACCGAGGGACTCGCTGCCAAGATAGTCCCCTAAACCCGAGGTGTGTGTGAGCAGCTGATGGATGGTCACCTTTTCCGGCAACTGCTTTATTCGGATAGTCGGGCAGGTGCTTCGCGACTGTGTCGGTAAAGCGCAGTTTGCCCTGCTGCGCCAGCTGCGCGACCGCAATGCTGGTGAACGATTTGTCTATCGAACCGAGGTTGAATCGAGTGGCGGTGTTATTTGGCGCTTTGGTTTCCTTGTTCGCGAAGCCCACGGCCCGTTCAAAGATGGGTTTGCCGTCTTTCGCTACGAGGACTGCCCCGAAAGGAATCGTCCGCCGCAGCCTTGTCGACCAGAGACGCAACCTGTGAAACCACCTCGGAATCAGCAAGTTTTCTGGCTGGGCTCGCTTGCCCATGTGGCCAGACGATCGTGAAAAGCAATCAAGCACAAAGCGAGAGCAACAGTGAAGTTTTTCATATGCCCGAAAGAGTCCTCTCCAAGTGAATGGATGGGCTCCATGGCCGCAGGCTAGTTCTTAAACATGGCGTGCGGAATTGTTTTGTGGCAAGACCCGGCATATCAGCGGGTGAGCTGCTGCTGGCGCGGGGTAAGAATGAGCGTTCAGGCAAGCCCGGTGAGCAGGCTTTGGACTCGATCCCGGTAACCGCGGGCCGGACTCGATGCGGGTTCCGTCCTGGAGCATGATGTCGTAATCCCCGCGAAACAGGGGTTGCAGCTGCTTGAATCTTTCGAACGTTTATGATTCGCGATCGGTGAACGCGCAGAAACTGATTCGGATCGAGTTTCTCTTCCAGACTGGTCATCAGTCTCGCGCAAGAGATGTGACTGTCGTCCGGCGTGAAGTCTGACGTAATTGTCTGCTGCCTCGATCCAATCGATATCGGCAACGGCTACAAATGAGATTCGGCCTGCGGTTCTGACTACCAAACGCTCAACGTAGTTCCGCGCCGGTTTCAAATCATCCAGGAGACCTTGCAGGCGACGGCTCAAATCCTGAAGGCCGGCTGGATCAATCTGTTTGCGGACGCGTTCGACAGCTTTAGCGAAGCGCTCATCGTCAAACGGTTTCAGCAGGTAATCGAGTGCATGCACTTCAAACGCCCGCACCGCATACCGATCATAGGCCGTGACAAATATCACTGCCGGCATGCGTTTGACACCCACAGCTTCGACGACCGCGAAGCCGTCCAACTCGGGCATCTGCATCCAGAAACACCAGGTCAGGCGCATGAGACGCAATCGCCTCGACCGCCTCGCGCCCGTTGCGGCATTCGGTAACAATATCGAAATCTTTTTCCTGGCTGAGTTGCGAGCGAATCCCACGACGGGCCAGCGGTTCATCGTCAACGATTATGGTGCGGATCTTCGACATGACTAATGGTTGTCTGGGCGCAACACCGTTGCGGAAAGGAATGGCGATCGTTACCTCAAGACCGCCGCCGTTGGCGTTCCTGATTTCAAAATCGTGCTCTGCGCCGTAGAGCTGCTTGAGCCGGGCCTGGGTGTTCGCGAGCCCGATTCCCTTCAAGAGGTTCTCAGGCAAATCCGCTCCCAGACCTGGCCCATCGTCCCGCACGACGAGTCGCATCCGACCATTCTCGCGCCTGGCATTAATCTCAATGAATCCCGGCCCGGCTCGGAGGCGCAATACCGCTGACGAATGGCGTTCTCGACCAGTGGTTGGAGGATCAGGTTAGGAACCTGCACGTCGAGCAAACCGGGCTCGATCTGCATGCGCACTGTCAGACGATCTTGAAAACGCGTCTCTTCGATCTCCAGATACGCCTTCAAAAGCCTAGCTCTTCGCTTAACGGAACCTCATGCCGGCCGGAATTCTCCAGACTGGTTCTCAAGAAATCAGCCAGGCGCATTAGCATGCGCCGCGCAGCGTGCAACGATCCTCGCCCATCAGCACCGAAATTGAATTGAGCGTGTTGAAGAGAAATGCGGTTGGAGCTGCATCTTGAGCGTGTCCAACTGCGCCTGGGCCAGCCTCGCTTCAAGTTGCGATGCTCGCAACTCGCGTTCGCGATATTTGCGGTAGTAGTCGACGCCGTGACAAAGCCCCACCACCATCCAATAGGTCAGCACCTCTGAATGAAAGCTCGTGATCAGCTGATTGCGAAACGCAGCCAGAAGACTCAGTCGAGGTTCGGGCACACTCAGCGACATTACCAGGACGTACAATGCGAGCAGCACGAACGAGAGCAGAGCGCCGATGGCGAGATGAATCAGGACGCTGGACCACCAGCGGTGCCGGTCGAGTGGAAACCGGCGGGCCAGCCAAATAATCAGAGGCGTTGCGGCAAAGCCACAATGACGCGCAAATCGCCCAGGCAATGAACGCGCGGCCAAAACCAGCCGGCCGGCCCTGATAAGCCCGCAAGACGGCTGTTTCGCTGGCGAAGAAAACGGCGAAGACCGTCCAGCCGGCGCCAATCAGGATCCACTTTAGCCAGGTCTGGCGATCGTGAGAATGCAGCCTGCATCGGAGCCTAGCTTAGCTCCAAAGCGCTCGATGCCAAAGGCGAGCAGGCAACGAGTCGTTTACATCGAACGGAGTCAAAAATGATGAGAATTTTGAAAACTCGAAGACTCGACGCTGGAAAACGCGGAAGGAGGCCGGAAGCGAACGAAATTCTCGAGCTGAATAACTCGAGTGGAGCCCTGGCACGGAAATTGATCGAGATAGTCCCTGCTGGGTCCTTGAAGCTGTGGTCTCCTCAATACCAGAAACCAATCTAGTGTTTGACGAATTCTGATTCGGGTTCGCTACGTTTCGATTCCGGTGCCCGCGGAGTGGAGGACTTACCGGTTTGAGCCTCGCGCTTCAACCGGCTGGTCTGACGAAAGGATTCCGGAGACGCGCATCTTAAATTCGTCAGGATTCGTCGCATTGTGGATCGCCTCTTCAAAACTGATTCGTCGCGATTGCAACAACGCAAAGAGCGATTGATCAAACGTCTGCATTTGGTATTGCGAGGCGCCGTTCGCAATTGCTTCGCGAGATCAGGTAGGTCTTTTCTTCGTTGATGATGTAGTCGCGAATCAGCCCGGTAGAAACCATCACCTCAACTGCCGGCACGCGGCCCAGAGCCCTTCGCCGCGCGCACCAGTCGCATCGAAATCACCGCCTTCACAATACCGGCCAACTGAATGCGGACGGACTTTTGCTGATGCGAAGGAAAGGAAGACACGATGCGCGTGATTGTTTCAGTCGCATCCAGCGTGTGCAGAGTCGACAGCACCAGATGACCTGTCTCAGCAGCGGTCAGGGCGGTTTCGATCGTTTCCAGGTCGCGCATTTCACCAACCAGGATCACATCCGGATCCTGACGCAGCGCGCCACGCAGAGCTTCGGCAAATGAACGCGTATCGACATCGACTTCACGTTGGGTGACGAAGGCTTTCTTGTCGCGATGGAGGAATTCGATCGGATCTTCAATCGTGACGATGTGGCCTGAGCGGGTCGAGTTGATCCGATCGATCATGGCGGCCAGCGTTGTCGATTTACCGGAACCGGTGGCCCCGGTGACCAGGATCAAGCCGCGCCGCTCTTCACAAATCTTGTTCTACCACGGGCGGCAGTCCAAGCTCGGCCGCATTTTTGGTCTGATCGGGAATCACGCGCAACACAATGCTGACCGAACCGCGCTGTTGGAAGATATTGGCGCGAAATCGGCCCAGGCCGCTGACGCTGTAGGCGATATCAACCTCCGAGAATTCTTTCAGCTTCTGTTTCTGCCGATTCGACATGATCGAAAACGCCATGTCGAGCGTGTCTTCGGGTGCCAGCCGGGGCGCGTCGGCAATGGGGAACAGCTCGCCCCAATGCGCATCACGGGGAAGGAACCAACTTTCAGGTGTAAATCCGAAGCAAAATGGGCGGTGGCAGTGACCAGCAGGTCGTCGATTTTGATAGGCATGGGAATGCTCGCGGGAACTCATTTCAGTTTCTAAAAGTTGAGAGGCTTTAGGGCAAGAAACCGAAGTCGATCGCGAAGGTCAAATGTGGTTGGGCAATACGCCGGGACCAAAATCACTATAGCGGGTCGGTTAAAGGCCCGTCAACGGTCTTTCTGCCTCGACGTTTCGCGCTGCAATTCAATTTATGATATAGACAGCTGCGCTATTCGCGACTAATCACCGAAACCGCAGTTCTTCTGTCACTTATGCTAAAGCGCGGAGGCAGTGAGATCCTTGTTCGCCGCTCATAACGGCGATCCGAGGGTTGTAGGCGCTCAGGCACTTCTATTGGCTCGGAGTCAGGACGCTCGCGGAACGGAACACGGTTCGGCAGCGACCTGAATTTCACTGTGGGAGGAGACTGGAGCTTAAGCGTCCTCGCTTGCCTTAGCGCTCGGCAACTGAGACGGTTGCGCTCCAAACGGGGACGCTACTAAGCCCCATTAATGGGGCTTTAAAAACTAATCTGTCTTTCATCCCAGGCGTAAACGCCTGGGCTACGGAAAAGTCATTCGGATTGGAGCACCACCAAATAACCGTGTCTATAACATTCGCCGCTCTGCGGCTTGTAATTATTCGATTGTAACAAACGACGCTTCTTGATCGTTTCGCCGCGCCGGCGTGTTATATTTTCGCGTCACTTTAGCCGACTTAATGAGTACAGCAGAACCAGCTCGCGAAGATCGCGTGCAGTGGGCCAAGGTCATCGACCATACCCGCTGCATCGGTTGTCACGCCTGCACGACAGCCTGCAAATCTGAAAACGTCGTGCCGATCGGCGTCACGCGCACCTACGTCAAAGCACGTCGACGTGGGCGTGTTTCCGCAGGTGCGGCGCGCGCATCAGGTGACGCGTTGTAATCAATGCGCGCACGCGCCGTGCGTTACCGCCTGTCCCACCGCGGCAATGTTCAAGCGCGCGGACGGCATCGTCGATTTTGACAAGTCGATCTGCATTGGCTGCAAAGCCTGCATGGCGGCCTGCCCTTACGACGCCATCTTTATCAATCCCGAAGATCATTCGGCTGAGAAATGTAACTTCTGCGCGCATCGGATCGATGTCGGGTCTCGAGCCGGCCTGCGTAGTCGTTTGTCCGACGCAGGCGATTCTGATCGGCGACATGAACGATCAGTCTTCGTACGTCGCGCAGATCGTGAATCGCGAAGCCAGTGAACGTGCGCCGGCCCGAGAAAGAGACGCTGCCGAAACTTTTCTACAAAGGCGCGCACCAGGCGACGCTCGATCCGCTGGCGCGCGCGGCGTCCGGAAGCCGGCCTGTTCATGTGGAGCGAGCAGCGCGAATCTCCGCGAGCATGTCGTCTCAGGCAATCCGACTTACAACAACACTTCGGCCGCGGCGCTTGTTGAGTTATGACGTGGCGCATTCGATTCCCTGGGACTGGCGCGTGAGCTTGTACACGTGGACGAAAGGAATTGCCAGCGGAGTTTATCTGGTTGCGGCATTGCTCCAGTTCTTTGGCTTGGATTCTTTCGTTCGGCAGTGCGCTGTGGCTCTGGGTCACGCCTGTGATTTCCGGCGCGTTTCTGGGACTCACCGGCTCTGCTGTTGATTTGGGACCTGGAACATCCCGGCGCGCTTCTACCTGATCTTCACCAAGCGTCAGTGGAAGAGTTGGCTGGTTAAGGGCTCGTTCATCATTCTCGGCTATTCGATTGTGCTGTTGCTGCATTTCATTGCCAGCATAATGATCCTGATAACTTCCTCGGCGAGCGTTAATATCTCGCAGGCGACGCTCCTTCTCGTCAATGCAATCGTTGCTGGCAGCTTGCCGGTGCGCCGCTCGCGCTGATGACTGCGGTTTACACCGCTTATCTTTTTGCCCAGGCCAAAGCGCGTGATCTTTGGCAGAATCCGCTGTTGCCGCCGCATCTGGTTTGTCAGGCCCTGTTGCTCGGTTCCGCCGTCCTGCTGCCTTTTGCGTTACTACTTCAGGCTCGAAGGACTGGTTTCCGGCGTGTCTTCCCTGCTCTGGACGATAGCCATCACCAGCCTGATTCATGTGTTGATGGTTTGGGGCGAGATTTCGCTCACTCATCCAACGTCTCATGCGCGTGTGGCGACCTGGGAAATGACGCATGGACGCTACCGCAAATATTTTTGGAGTGGATTGACCCTCAGCGCGATCGCCGGGGCTTGCTGCCCTGGATATGTGCTGCTGACGTCGTTTTCATTCGCGGAACCCTTGCCGCAACTTCCCGAGATTCTGGGGATCGCCAGCGTGCCCCTGGTCCTGACGGGCCTTTTGCTGCATGAGCAACGCTTACGTGCAGGCAGGCCAGTCAGTGCCGCTCGCTTGAAGACATGGCTACGCGACAGTCACGATTCACTTCGCTCTTTAGTTTCTTCCTCACGCTGGACCTTTACCGGCGGTGGTTCTGGCCTACGCGCGAAGTCCAGGGAAGGCAAAGACCTACTCCGTCTCATCCGTCAGCGTGGATAATGCTACCGGATGATTACCAGGCGTTCATCGCTGACAATATTCTTCACCACCGGGGGGACTGCCGCCGGGCGTGATTCTGGCCCGCAAGTGTGAGCGGCGCCCCGACCAATCCGCTGTTGGAAAAACCTGCTCAGCGCTTCGAGCTGGCGAAAAGTTCAATGAGCAGTTCTACCTCCACGGCCCGATCCGCGAAGAAGAGTTGCCGGCGATCTTTGAAGCCACGACCAGCAGAACCGACTATCGCTCGGCGCAATGGGGCCAGTCTTTTTGTGCACCACATTCTCAAAGGCAATGCGGCGGAGCTCCAGCAGCGCGTCATTCTGGAAACGAGTTACGTGGAGATTTGGGCCATCGAACTCGCTGATTGCTCGTTGATCGCGACCGCAGAGTCTGGCCGGCAAAACGTCCTGAGATGATCAAAAGTCGCGCTGGCAGACCCAAATCCGCGCACGCTCGCCGTCGGGCTGCGCGCAAGCGACTCTGTCGGAATTATCCCAGTGGCGCACGAAGAGGCCCCGCAAGTACCTCGACCACAAAGACGCCACAGGTCCGGGCTGCCGCGATCAGCGTGGTCTGACGCCGGAAGATGCGCGCCGCGAATCCACGCTGCCGCGGCTGAAGCAGATGGTCGCGGAAGAGAACGACGAAGCCACCTGGGTGCTGATGGCTGGGCCGCTGACCCGGACCAGCGACAACGAGGCCACCGACATCGTCGTCAAGCGACTGGAGGCGAGTTGAAGGCAAAACGCGACGCGCTTTGGCTGCACTTCTTCAACGAGCTGGCATTATTCACCGCGCCTGATCCGATAATCACAAAACTGATGTTCCTGCTGGCGCGCGGGCAAAGCGATTTACGAGGCGAGGGCCTTCAGCGTGTTCAGCCGCTGGAGTGTGGGCGAGCATCTCGATCCGAAACCCGAGGTGGTGCAAATGTGCATCGATGAGATCAAGAAGGGAAATCTAGCACTGATCCGCGCCGCAAACTCCGAAGCAAAACCTGAGCAGGTAAACCTGCGAAGATATGTTGAGTTACATGCATGACGGCAAGAACCCGATCAGCGCAATTCCGAGGGGCCGCATCAGAGGCAAGACGCCGTCGACATTCGCCGAGAAATGGATGAAAGAAGACCAACACAAATAAGGAGAGACAATGACGAAAAAAATTATCCCCTGGGTTTGTCCATCGCGTCAGCGCTGCTCCGGTGGCCGCGGTCCTGGCTGCGGCAGCGGCGGCAATGAAACTGAGAAGGCCAACAAATTGGTCGATGAGGGCAACGCCGCCGTTCAGGAAGCCAAGAAGGAGATTACTGATGCGGAGCAGCTGAAACAGAAGATGCTGAAAACGGACGTTTCGCACCTTGATGATGCTCGCAGCACTGCGAAAGAAGCGATCGCCGCTTACGAAAAGGCTGAGGCGAAGTGCAAGGAAGCTGCCTCGAAGTATGACGAGGCCAGCCGGCTGAAATTGAATGACAAGTTCAAGGAATACCTGGCCCTCAAAGTGAAGGAATACAACAGAGCGGGCCGAGTTGGTGCAGACGGCCAAAGGCGTCCGCAGGCTCTGATTGACAGCGAGAGTCGCGAGGGCTGGATAAAGAAGGCAAACTCAGTTAACGAGAAGGTTACCGAGCCTGGCAAAGAGGCCGCGACGATCTTGGGCGCTCAGGCCGACAAGCTTCAAAAAGACAACCCGGATATCCCCGCTCACGCGAATGGTGGCGATCCCATGACCCAGGCCGGTCTGGCTTTTCGGGTTTCACTGACAAAACAAATTGCTGAGTGGCGGGCCGAGCTCTGCGGTCCGCCGCTTAGGCAAATCTCCATCCGGCAGCCGTCATCAGACCAAACTGATTTAAGCACTTCAGATTTCAAATTGCGTAAGCAACTCGTTCAGCTCCTTAAAGTCAAAACAGTTATGAGACTGCACGTCACGGTAAGATCGGTAAGGCCGCGCAGGTTCTCGGTCGTGATTCTTCTGGTTTCGTCAGTCAGGCGACCGGCCTGCCTGCCAGCGCCGCTCGGTTTTCGGCAAATGGTCAACAGTCTGATGAAGTCGACGCGGTTTCTCCCAAAGCGGCTGAGCGCATAATTGCCGGCCGGGCGCGGCCAGGTGATGCTGGCACTCAAAAGCTCGCGGAACGTGAGCCAGGCTCTCGACTTTCGTTCATCCGCAGAGAGGCGTTTGTGTTTATCGCCGTACGCTTCGGTCGCTTCCGGATGAAGACCGAGTGGTGAAGAGGAGCCAGTTGGCGCAAATGTGGGCCAGCCCGAAGCGCTACAACTGGGAGTGGGAGGCTACGATGGCTCCGGCGATCCGATCTTGCTGACGCTCAAAAAGTATTACGGGCGGTTCATCTTTGATCATGATTTTTCGCGCGCGAAGGACGTTGCCTACAATCCCCCGTCTGATGAGCCACGGAAACACACCCAACACCATTCGCGAACACTATCCCAAATCGATCGCCGTCGAGTATCACTTCTCCGGGTTCGATCCAAAGTTCGACGGGATGGATTGGACCAGTCTCTGGCTGGTATTCGAGAAGCGAGGAAGCGAGTGGTACCTGGTTGGGATTGTCCACGATGAATGGACGATTTGAAGCAAGCGGAATCGAAGGCGATCTAATTCGATGGGTCGAAATGTTCTCATAAGACAACCGGGATTACTCTCGTCCGTAGTTCTCCTTTAAGCACCATTGGTCAGACAGCGTGGTCAGCGCCACCGCCAAATAGTGGTGTGACGATAAAGAGTCCAAACGGCCGATACGTCGTTCGATTCTCGGAGCAGCGATCCGATAACGTGGCCGGTGATCTCTGGGGAAAATCACTGTCAGAGAGCTGCAGAACGGGCAGGGAATTAACCAGCTGGGCGAGCTTGCGGCAGGGCCAAAGAGGCCGAGGGATTTTCGAGGGCTTCAGATCCTTCGGAGCAATCCGAACAGGCCTGGAGCCGGACGGTCTCTCTACCCCGCCTATTGGGACAATCAACGCGAGGACGAACCGGCCGTACCGAGGAGGGGCACCGGCAGCCATCTTCATCGAAATCCGCTTTCGGGAGTCTCGCAGCGACCCGCCGGTCGCCGCGAGGAGTTGGTGCGCTGGGCCGGTGCGCCTTCGCGGGCTGGGTTCCGGGAGCGGCCGCAGCCACGGTTCTGGAGACTCTCGTCAATGAAGACGGTCAATCGGTACCCAAGACTCACCATGTATCGGCGCAGAATAGTACCATCCGCGCGAGCGGATGGGTTAAGGCGGCTTCTTATCCCACCTGCTGACGCAGGTGGTACTGACCTCAAACCTTAGGTTATCGTTCACACAAAGCCCCGGGGCTTAATTCTGACCGCTGCCCGCAGCCGATCTCCGTTGCGTCGGAGCCGGGGGCTTTGCCAGGAGTGTCCCCTAAGACATTCGTCAGGAAGTGGCAATCTGACAGTTGGCCCAGGGTCAACAAACCGTGGGCTGACTTCAGTGCCGGGTAGATATTCTGAGACTACGTCACCTCAGTACACCTTTCGGGTCGGCGGCAAAATTGGTGCCGATTTCATCGGCTAGAATGCGATTATCTTTCAGGGCAATGGGACTTTTTAAGAGAATCTGATCGAGCACAGAGATCACCAGTGTTCGCAACCGCAATGCCTAATAGCCAGCAGGCCCGTTGAAAACCTGGCTCTGCTCGCCGCCCTTCCAGTCGATCAATATGAGCGGCTGCGTCAGCATTTGCAGCCGGTCAAGTTTTCCCCTGGGCGAAGTTGTCTATGAGTTTGCCGGACAACTGGACTATGTTTTCTTCCCGACTACCTCAATCATTTCTTTGCTCTACACGATGGAAAACGGCACCAGCGCTGAAATGGGCTTGACCGGTAATGACGGTGTGGTTGGTATCGCCCTTTTATGGGCGGAGGCACCATGCCCAATCGGGCGGTGGTGCAAAGCGCCGGGGCGGCGTTTCGGATGAAGGCCAAGGCCCTGCAGGATGAATTTGCGCTCGGCGGGAAATTCCAGCAATTGCTGCTGCGCTATACCCAGGCGTTGATCACTCAGATCTCGCAGACGGCGGTTTGCAACCGGCTACATTCGGTGGAGCAACAGCTTTGCCGCTGGCTGTTGTTAAGCCGTGACCGTTTGAAGACCGATGAGTTGATTATGACCCAGGAACTGATTGCCGACATGCTGGGCGTGCGCCGCGAAGGCGTGACCGTGGCGGCTGGCCGCCTGCAGGATGCCGGAGCGATCAGTTACGTGCGCGGTCGTATTCAGATCCTGGATCGAAAGAAGTTGGAAGAAACCGTCTGTGAATGTTACCGGGTGGTGAAAGACGAGTTCAATCGTTTGCTAGGTTGACCTCTTCTGTCAGCCATCGACGTCTTTCGTAGCTGTGGTCAACCGGTTTTATTGATCGTCTTAATTCAGAATCAATGCCCGACAGGTATTCTCTGAAAACGCGCTTTGCCTTCGGCGTTTTGCCATGAGATATCGAGCACATAAGGGCTGAATTCACCGGCTATGATTCTCAATCGGGCCATTTGATCGCGTTCATCGTTGACCGGCCTGCCATCAATCCAGGTTCTGTGAGACAGAACGGCGGTATCACTTGGATGCATCGCCTTGACGGCGTCGAACCTTATGTGAGCCTGCGAAGGAACGCCGTTCGCGGCCTCTTCATCTTTCAAGAAGATCGTTAGAATCTCGATGGATCTGAGCGTTGTCTCAGCCGTGTTTTTCAGTTCCAGGAGAATCCTTGGTTTCGTGTCAATGAATCTAAAGGTAAAAGGTTTGTCCGGATTGGTATTAGTCATCATAGATTCTCTTTCAGCGGCAGCCATTATTTCAAACTTATGCGGCGATTGAGTGCTCGCTCAATAAACGGGCAATCAGGCTTCTCAATTGATTGAAGTTGTCAGGGCAGGTGAGATGCACATTTCGGCCAATGAATACTTCATCGCCATCGCTGACTCCTTCAATGCAAAAGACGACCACGGGTACGTGTTCGCCGGCACATTGGCGAATGCTAAGCGCCGCAAAAACAACCTCGCGCAGCGACCCCGGCAGACAGATTAGAATCAAGTCCGGGCAGGCTCGCTGAGCACTCTCGATCGCATCTCGTTGGTCTCTGGCCGTAGCGACGCGATAGCCATCCGCGGTCAGTAACTTCTCGATGCCGTCGCGAGTCTCATGAACATCCTCAACCACCAGGATGATCTGGTGGCACGTCGTCTTCAATCGTCATCAAAGTGCTTTTCGTTCGTGGGAGGTTGAGCCGAAGCGGGTGCATCCCTGAGCTGTGTCCTTCACAGTTCATGAGCCGGCGCGACTAGGCGCGCTGACCAGTCTGACGCCTTTCGCCAGCCGCAGAAATTGCATGACGCGAATACCCCACCAGTTGAGATCGATTTCGTACCAGGCGAGTCCATGACGCGCCGACGTTGGGTGGGCGTGATGGTTATTGTGCCAGCCTTCGCCAAAGGTCAAGCAGCGCAACCAACCAGTTGTTTCTCGAATCGTCGCGAGTCGCAAACCGTCGCTTTCCCCACATATGCGTGGCCGAGTTAACCAGCCAGGTAGCATGTAGATTGAAAGTCACGCGGAAGAAAATGGCCCACATTACATATGACCAGCCGCCAAACACGAGCAAGGCGATGGCCAGGAAAACTATTGGCAGCCAATAAAGCTTATTGAGCCAGACATGAAATCTGTCTTTGATCAGATCTGGTGCATAGCGAGCTAGTGACTTCAGGCTCATACTGCTGCGCCGGCCCGCGTAACATCCACCCAATGTGTGACCACCAGCCACCATCTCGTGGCGTGTGCGGATCGCCGGGAACATCCGTATGAGCGTGGTGGATGCGATGTGTCACAACCCATAAAATGTGGCCGCCTTCCAGCGCGAGTGCGCCGCAGAAGGTCAGAAAATATTCCACCAGCTTTGGCGTCTTGTAACCGCGATGTGTCAGCAGCCGGTGAAAACCCATCCCGACCCCCAGGCTCGCGGTAACCCACCAGAGCACAATCGCTACCACCAGCGCTCGCCAGTTAAACATAAAAAGCGCAAGCAATACGTAACTGAACGAAGCATAC
>ERZ1370068.11231-contig-9863_pt1 | contig 38517 bp, 49 predicted proteins | sample MGYA00561227_ERZ1370068 | MGnify/ENA primary metagenome ERZ1370068 (study PRJEB38410, sample SAMEA6850437) | metagenome | study: Metagenomic assessment of the ecological functions of the soil: analysis of the soil microbiota associated with the...
AAATGCTTCGTTCAGTTACGTATTGCTCGCGCTCTTCTTCGCGGCGCCGCCGTTCCTCTATCCGTTCGTCCACGACCCTGGTCGCTGCTCGCGCTCCGCTTCGTCCACGGCTTCGCGACTGCGATCTTTTCTCCGGTCGCCTCGGCCTGTGGCGAGCCTGGCCGAGACCGGGCGCGGCGCTCGGCTCGGCTGGTTCTCGTCGGCGAAGCGACATCGGCGCGACCGGAGGGCCGCTCGTCGGCGGATTCGTGTCTCTATTTCACGACCAGCTTTACGCTGACCTATCTTCTGGTCGGCGCGCTCAGCGTGCTGACGTTGCTCGTGGTGCTGCTGCTCCCGATGTCGATCCCCCGCGCGCCAGACCAAGACTTTCGCCGCGCGAACCGCGGAGTTCCGGCAGGGGCTCGCCGAGGTGCTCAGGACGCCGCCGATCTTTGTCGCGGCCGGCATCGAAGGCGGTCATGTATCTCGGCTACGGCGCCTTTCTCGGCTTCCTGCCGATCTACGCCAGGAAGGTAGGGCTCAACGATGCCGAGATCGCGATCGTGCTCGGCGCGCAGCTCGGCCCTGGCCGTGGTGGCGAAACCGATCACCGGACGGGTGTCCGATCGGATCGGGCGAATACCCGTCATCATCATCGGCCTCCTGCTTTGCGCCGCCGCGCTTCCGCTGATCTTCCGGAGCGAAAGTCTGACGTCTTTCGTTCTCTTGGCGCCGCTGCTCGGCCTCGGCGTCGGCGCGGTCACGCCGGTGACCAATGCGCTCGATCGCCGACCTCGCCTCGACGCGGCGCCTCGGCGCCGCCATGGGCGTATTCGGAACCATCTGGGACATCGGCGAGGCAGCCGGACCCATGATCGCCGGATTCCTGATCGGCGGATTGGGCTACGCGGCGACCTTCGACGTGCTCGCCGCCGTCACCGTCGCGGCTGCGGTGGGAGTGATGGCGCTGGTACGCGATCCCAAGCGGGGCGCGGCCGACCGCGGGACGCGCTCTTCCGGTTGAGCGCCAGCGCGGCCTGAGGAATGCGATTTGTCTTCGGCGCTACGTGCCCGGAATTTGCTCGGTATCAGCCTCTCAGCGCGGCATCAGCCGTGAGAATGCGCGGCAGCCCGTCATGGGCATGTTCTCGAATGCGATGATAAGCCTCGCCGGACCGATCCGCCGGGTCGACGTGGATGACCACGAGCGACAAGTAGTCCAAATGGTGCAGGCAGCTGATGACGAACCTCGGCGGCGATCAGCGTGGGCGCGCGCGACCGTCATCTGCGGGATCGGCAACGAAAGCAAAGATGTCGGAGCTTTCGGCATGCAGGCGATGCCCGAGCCAGCGCGCCCGCACCTCGGTAACCTCCGTCACCTGCGGCGCGTGCTCGGCAACGCGTGCCAGATCTGCGCGGATGACGCGCGGATCGGCGCCGTCGAGCATCCGGATGAAGATCGATTTCCCGCTCTGCCCAGAACGATGCCGAAGATCGCGGCGGTGATCAGCGGCCCGATAGGGATCGGCGAGCGGGTAGCCGAGGCCAGACGCCGACCGCGCGCCGAACAGCACGGCCAGGCTGGTCAGCCGTCGACGCGGGCGTGGTAGCCGTCACGGCGATCAGAGGCGGCGCTGTTGCAGTCTCGCGGCCTGACGCGGATGCGGAGGATCGCGACGCGCCTCGTTGCCCAGGATACCGACGATCGACGCGGCGACCGCCGCCCGACAGGTGCGGGGACGTCCTGCGGGTGCAACGAAAGCCGCTGGATGCTCGCATAACCCGAGATGATGGCGCTGGCGAGGATCGTGAGCACGATTGCTACGCCCGCCAGGTCTTCGATCCGGCCATAGCCGAAGGTGAAACGGGCGCTGGGCCTTCCCTGCGCGCGAACCAGAAGGCGGCAAGCGGTATAGCGATGCAGCATCGCCGAAATTGTGAATCGTGTCCGCGAGCAGCCACGCTGCCGGAGAGCAGGACCACAAACAACTGCAGGACGGCGGTGCCGGCGGGGCCCGACGAACGACCACTTGATGGCCCACAGTCCGCGCTCGCTGGTCGTGATCGAAGGATCCACAATGCCATGGCTGTGTCCATGCGCATGACCATGGGGATGCGCATGTGGATATCATGCGGATGATCGCTCATTCCCGAACTCCGTCGGCCGGTCTCTCCCACGGCTCCGCGCCGCGCCGGCGGGTCGCCCAGATCCGAACCTCTCACTCCACGTAACGTAGCGGGCGCTGAGCGTATGCGAATGCGCCTTCACACAGCTCGCGGCGAACACGACCCGCGCGCTTGCGGACCGAGCGGAGCCTCGCCTTGCCGGCCATCATGTTGGGAGCGGCAGGCTGCAGCGGCACGGTCGTCGTCTTGCCGTCTGGACCGTCGCCCGACCCTGCATGTCCTTGGTCGGCAGGGGTGAGCCGTCGTCATCGATGACATAGAAGAGGAACTCCTGCCCTTTCAGCACGAACTCGATCGGGTGGCCTTTCTTGGACAGCGCCCGGGCAAGGCCGGTAGCGGTTTCGGGCGCCAGCGCCGAATGGTATCCAGCCGATCTTGCGCCGGCAGGCTTTCGGCGGCCGGATATCATGAGAAATTCTAAGGTAGGCTGGAGAAACGATGCTTTGCTCCCAGTCACAAATCCTTATTTCAGTGGCTCCAGAAGGGGGACATACTGTCCTCCTCGTTCAGGGCACATGAAAAATGTTACAGAACTCACTGCCTGGCCAGCCATCACCCGCATCTGGCGGGATTGTTGCTCACAACCGTCCGCCGCCGCTTCCTGGCCGATCGTCACCGCGCTACGGAAAATTTACGGCGCGTTCGGCGAAAACCCTGGCCGCGTACCGCGAGTACGAGCAGTTGCGTTCGAGCGGCCTGCCGCACGACGCCGCGCTCAAGCACTCGCTCGGCATCGGCCCCTCGCAGCGGGCATGCAGAACGGCCAGGCCGCTGTATTTTTGCCGGACGGGCCTAGGCTCGTTCAAATGAAAGCGCGACGCAGAGGCGGGCAAGCGACAAGCGGGAGCGATGCGGCTTTTAAGTCAGCCCATGGGGAATGCGATCTCCCCACGAGGCGCTGCAGCATGCCAGAGCATCGCGTCCCGCTCAGTAGCAGCAGAGGACGCAGCGGCATGCCGTCGATCAACACAGCATCTCCATCGACAAGCTCACGCGCCTGATCGGCACGGCGCATTGCCCTGCTCTGGTCGATGATGTCCGCACCGAGGAGGATTTCGGGGCGCAATCCGCGGCTGATTCCGGGCTCGATGCGGCGCCCTCATGACCGAGCCGCCGTGACTGGGCGCGAGGAATTTGCCACAGCCGCTCCGGCGATCGTGATCTGCCAAAGCGCGCGCGGCAAGCTCAGCCAGGGCGCCGCGGCCTGGCTGCGACACGCCGGCGTTGCCGCGCGGACTGCGCTGGAAGACGGCTTCGAGGGCTGGACGAAAGCGGCCAAGCTGCCTGTTGGTGCCGCACCGACCAAAATGCCGCCGCTCGACGAGCTAGGGCCGCACCGTCTGGGTCACGCGCGCGCGCGGCCGAAGGTCGACCGCATCGCCTGTCCCTGGCTGATCCGCCGCTTCATCGATCCGCGCGCGGTGTTCCTGTTCGTGCGCGCCGGCCGAGGTCGCCGGCCGTCGCCGAGCGCTTCAGCGCCACGCCGTTCGACATCGAGGGCGTGTTCTGGAGCCACCGCGGCGAGACCTGCACCTTCGACGTCGATGATCGAGGAATTCGGTCTCGACGATCCGAGCCGCTGCTGCGGCTCGCCGCGATCGTGCGCGGCGCCGACACCGCGCGCCCGACCTCGCGCCGCAAGTCGGCCGGGCTGCTCGCCGCCTCGCTCGGCTGCTCGCGCATGTATCGGCGACGACCTCGCGCAGCTCGAAGCCGGCGATGGCGCTCTACGACGCGTTCTATCGCTGGTGCCGGGACGCCAACGACGAGACCCACAACTGGCCCAGCCACAAGGCCAAAGGCCTGACATGAACGATGCGGCCGTAGCCCGCGACGCCGCGACACGCGCCATGCGCACGGCGTCACGCCTGCGCGAGGCGTTCTGGACCTGGATGCGGGTCGCGGCGCTCAGCTTTCGGCGGTCCGGCCGGCCAGATCGCGGTGATGCACCGCATCCTGGTCGAGGAGAAGCGCTGGATCTCCGAGAGCCGTTTCCTGCACGCGCTCAACTACTGCATGCTGCTGCCGGGTCCCGAGGCGCAGCAGCTCGCGACCTATATCGGCTGGCTGATGCACCGCACGCTCGGCGGCATCATGGCCGGCGGGCTGTTCATCGTGCCGGGCATCATCGCCATCATGGCGCTCAGCTACGTCTATGCCGGCTACGGCAACGTGCCGCTGGTCGTCGGCGCTGTTCTTCGGACTGAAGGCCGCGGTGCTGGCGATCGTGCTGGAAGCGGTGTTCCGCATCGGCAAGCGCTCGCTCAAGAACAACGCGATGATCGGCGCTCGCGGCGGCCGCGTTCGTCGGCATCTTCTTCTTCGACGTCCCGTTTCCGGTCATCATCTTCGGCGCGGCGCTGATCGGCTTCGTCGGCGCGCGCGACGGGCGTCGCCGCGTTTCAGGGCGGCGGCGGCCACGGGCAGCGGCAAGCAAGGCAGCCGCCGTTGTCGACAGCCTGCTCGGCGACGAGCTGCCCGAGCATGCGCGGCCGACCGTTGCGCGGGCGCTGCGGGTCGTCAGCGTCTGGCTCGCGCTGTGGCTGGTGCCCGTGATCGCGCTGCTGCTCACGCTTGGGAAGCGCGCAACGTCTTCAGCCAGATCGCCGTCTTCTTCAGCAAGATGGCGATGGTGACGTTCGGCGGCGCCTATGCGGTGCTCGCCTATGTCGCGCAGCAGGCGGTCGAGAACTACGGCTGGCTCAAGCCCGGCGAGATGCTCGACGGTCTCGGCATGGCCGAGACGACGCCCGGGCCCGCTGATCATGGTGCTGCAGTTCGTGGGCTTCATGGCGGCGTTTCGCGATCCGGGCACGCTGCCGCCGATGCTGGCCGGCACGCTCGGCGGCCTGCTCGCGACCTGGGTGACGTTCACGCCCTGCTTCCTCTGGATCTTCCTCGGCGCGCCGTTCATCGAGGTGCTGCGCGGCAACAAGGCGCTCAACGGCGCGCTGTCGGCGATCACCGCGGCGGTGGTCGGCGTGATCCTGAACCTCGCGATCTGGTTCGCGATCCACACCGTGTTTCGCGAGGTCGATGCCCGTGCGCGCGTTCCGGCTTGTCGTTCGACGCGCCGGTGCTGCGCGAGCGTCGATCCGTGGGCGCTCGGCACTCTCGGTCGCGGCGGCCGTCGCCATCTTCCGCTTCAAGGTCGGGATGATCCAGACGCTGCTGGCGCTCGCTGCGCGGCCGGCGATCGTTCTTCATCTCGCGGGGGCGATCGGGTGACGGTGCACACCCGAGGCAGAAGCGCGATGATGCCGTACAGCATGAAGCCGCTCGGCTGCGATCCGCAGCACGTCAAGGGCATGTCGGAGAGGCTGATCGTCAGCCACTACGAGAACAACTACGGCGGCGCGGTGAAGCGCCTCAACCTCATCGACCGAGCAGCTCGCCGAGCCTCGACTTCAACACGCGCGCCGGGCTTCCTGATCAACGGCCTCAAGCGCGAGGAGCTGATCGCCATGCAACTCGATGATCCTGCACGAGCTGTTCTTCGATGGGCTCGGCGAGCAAAGCGCGCCCGGGCACGGATCTGCGCGGCAGCCACTGGCGCGCGATTTCGGCTCCGTCGAGCGCTGGCGCGCCGAGTTCATCGCCATGGGCAAGGCGCTGGGCGGCGGCTCCGGCTGGGTGCTGCTGTCGTGGTCGCCGCGCGATCGCAAGCTCGTCAACCAGTGGGCCGCCGACCACTGCCACACGCTGGCGGGCGGTCAGCCGATCGTGGCGCTCGATATGTACGAGCACTCCTATCACATCGACTACGGCGCCAAGGCCGCGACGCTACGTCGACACCTTCATGAACGCCATCCGCTGGAACAACGGTCGAGCAGCTGTTTGCGAGACTTGCAGAAGACGAGAGGGCGGGGCGTCATAACCGGGCACATGAGCCCAACTGACGGAGGACCAACATGCGTGCTCGCTATCACTGCTTGCTTGCGATCTTGACGCCACGGCGACTATCGCCGCTGCCGCGAATGCCCAGGGCATCGATTGGCAGAAAGTCGACGCGGCGATCGGGCGGAGCGCCGCGGTCACCGGCGACGTCCATCGCTACGGGTTCCCGCGCACCGACCTGCAGGTGACGGTCGACGGCGTCGCCATCCGACCGGCGCTTGGCGCTCGGCGGCTGGGCGGCGTTCAAGCCGGCGCACGGCGGCGCGATGGTGATGGGCGACCTCGTGCTGCTCGGAGACCGAGATCAATCCGGTCATGACCAAGCTGATCGAGAACGGCCTCGAGATCACCGCCGTTCACAATCACCTGCTGCGCGGCGAATCCGGCGACCTTCTACATGCATATCGGCGGCCACGGCGATCCGGTGAAGATGGCGACCGCGCATCCGCACCGCGCTGGCCGCAAGCAAGACGCCGCTGACGCCGCCGGCGCGCCGGCACGCCGCCCGCCGATCGATCTCGACACCGCCCAGCTCGATCAGATCATCGGCGCCAAGGGGCAGAACAACGGCGGCGTCTACGCAGTTCGGCGTGCCGCGCCGCGACCCGATCACCGAGAACGGCATGCAGATCGCGCCCGCCGGGCCGATGGGCGTGGCGACGGCGATCAACTTCCAGCCGACCGGCGGCGGCAAGGCCGCCATCACCGGCGACTTCGTGCTCACCGGCGACGGAGGTCAATCCGGTGATCAAGGCGCTGCGGGCGAACGGCATCGAGGTGACCGCGATCCACAGCCACATGCTGACCGAGCAGCCGCGGCTGATCTTCATGCACTTCTGGGCCAACGACGACGCCATGAAGCTCGCCAAGGGACTGCGCGCCGCGCTCGACAAGACCGCGAGCAAGACGAACTGAAGCTGCCGGCTGATCGCACGCCGCCGGGCCGCGCACTCCTTCCGACTAGCTGCGACGCACGAGGCAGACATGATGGGCACGCACATGAAGCCGCGATGGCCACGGTCCTCGTGGGCGCAACAATCGGAGCAAGCCTGCCGGAGCGGAAGAGAACCTGCAGAAGCTCACCGGAGCCGCAAATCCGCGGCAAGGTCGCCGGCATGGAACTGACGGATCAGATCCATTGGCGCGATCTCTACGAGCGGAACGGACGGGTCACGAGCAGTTCGATGGGGCGCAAGCGAACCGGCACCTGGCGGGTGAGAAGGACCAGCTTTGCGTCGGATACGACAAGGAGCCGCCGGCGAAATGCTACGACGTGTGGTCGTCGGGAAAGGAGGTCGAGCTGAGGGCGAAGGCCTGTTGCCGCTGGATGGCGTGATCGAACGCCGACCGGCCGCAAGCCGCCGACCGCGCGAGCCGAAGCGAAAAGCATCAAAGGGCGCCGCACATGAGTTTGCCCAGCAAGATGAAACCCGGGCTTCTCGCATCGGCTCTCGTTCTCCATGGTGCCCGCGGAGTGCGCGCGGGCCCAGGCGCGCGAGCCTCCGTATTGCGCGCAGCTGCAGCGGGTCGCGGCGCTGGCGCTGATGAAGGACAAGTTCGCCTCCATCACGGGCCAACCGCGGGAGGGAGATTTCATGGATACGACGCTTGCGCTGACGGGCTGGAAGGATTGTTCGCTCTACGGGCCAGAAACTACACGTGCGACTCGCCGGAATTCCGGGACCGCGGAGGCGGCCGCGCAGATGGCGCAGGCCGGCATCGTGCGGGACGTTCTGGCGTGCCTCGGGACCGAGCTTGGAGCGGAGTCGAAGGACCGCGCGTCGCCCGGCTACGTCGTCCTGCACTCCGCTGCGCGGGGCCGTCTCCATCACGCTGAGCATCGACGAGGCGACGACAAGCAGTATCGTCGTGCGGCTCACACTGTTCGTTCGCGAGAGGTAGGCGCGATGACGTGCGGCCGCCATGCAGCTCGGTCACCGAAGCGACGCACGCGCCGGGCCTGCTGCAGGTCGCCGGACTCAGCCAAAGCGCTATGGCGATCAGCGCGCGCTCGCCGACGTTTCGTTTGCGGTGCGTGCCGGCGAGGTGCTCGGCCTGATCGGGCCCAACGGCGCCGGCAAGACCACGCTGCTGGAAGCGATCGCCGGCGTCTGCTTCCGGTCGACGGCGGCCGACGTTGCTCTGGCGCGGAACGTCGCCGTCGCTGCCGCAGCGCCGCGAGTTCATGTTCTACCTGCCGGACGGACTGCGCCCGTGGGAAGACCAATACGTCGCGCGCGTGATCGAATTCTTCGCGGCCGTATATGGCAGGCCGGAGAGGCTCGTGGCCGGAACCGATCGCGCGCGCTCGGGCTCGCGCCGGTCCTGCGCAAGCGCGTCGTCGCATTGTCGAAAGGCTATGGCCGCCGGCTCATGCTGGCGCTGGCGCTGCTGACGCCGCAGCCGCTGCTGCTGATGGACGAGCCGTTCGACGGCTTCGATCTGCAGGCAGACGCGCGAGATCATGGGCGTGCTCCGCGACGTGGCGGCGCGCGGGCCGCACGCTCGTTCTCGCCATCCACCAGTTGACCGATGCCGAGCGCGTCTGCGACCGCTTCGTGCTGCTCGCGGACGGCCGGATCCGCGGCGTCGGGACGCTCGGCGAGCTGCGCGCGCAGACCGGCATGCCCTCAGCCGGATCTGGAGGACGTCTTCCTTGCGCTCACCTGAGACAGTCGTGGTCGGCGCGCGCCCGCTGCCGCCCGCTGCTCGCCAAGGAGCTGTGGGAGATCCGCGAGCGGCCGCGCGCTGTGGACCATGCTGCTGATCCTGTGCCCGCTCGTCGGCTACAGCTTCTTCCAGGCCGTGTCGCTCTATGGCGAAGCGAGCTCGGCCGCGCGCGACTCGCCCGTGCTTGCCAGCGGCCTCTCGCCGCTCGATGGCGTGCTGGTGCCGACGCTTCGGGGCGCTCTACGTCGCGCGTCACGCTGCTGTTTCCGTTCGTGGCCATCCGCGCGCTCGGCCGCGAGAAGGAATCGGGCGCGCTGCGTCTGCTGGTGCAACTGCCCTATCGCGTGCCGACGCTGATCGCCGCCAAGCTGACGGCCGATGCTCGCGGCCTGGCTGCTCGCCGGTCATCCCCGCGCTCTCGGCGCTGGTCATCTGGGCGCATGCTCGGCGGGCATCTCTCATGCTCCGGAAACGCTCAACCTGCTGTTGCGGCCATCTGCTCTACGGCCTGCTGGTCGGCGCCATTGCGCTGTTTGCGGCCGCGATCTCGGACAGCGCGGCGACCGCCGCGATCGTCACGCTCGCCTTCACGATCGGCTCCTGGGTGCTGGATTTCGCGCTTGCCGGGCCAGCCGGGCGTGCTCGAGATGGGTTGCGCGGCTGTCGCTGACGCAGACGCTGCGCACCTTCGAGCAGGGACTGCTGTCGGTCGGTCTCGTGCTCGGGCATCGTGGCGGCGATCGGCGGCTTTGCCGCGCTTGCCGCGGTGTGGCTGCATCCCGGCGTGCCGCTGCGCACCAAGCTCGTTCGCTCAGCTGGCGTGCGTCGCCGTCGTGGCGCGCTCGTCCTCGCTCTGGCGACGCAGGTCAGAACATCGATCGACGTCACCGAGGATCGGCGCAACTCGTTTCCGCCGCCGATCAGCGGGCGCTGGCCGAGCTGCGCGAGCCGCTGGTCATCACGGTTCACCTGGCGCCGGAAGACCCGCGCTATGTCGATCTGCGGCGCAACGTCCTGGCCAAGCTGGAGCGCGCGCTGCCGCACGTCACCATCCGTCTCGCCGGCGACGCGGCAAAGCGTCGTCGGCAGCGCAGGCGACGAGGCGCTATGGCGAGGTCGAGTATTCCTACGGCGGCCGCTCGGCAAGAGTCGCTCGACCAGTCCATCGCGAGATCCTGCCGCTGCTCTACGAGCCTGGCGGGACGGCCGATCCCGACGCCGGTCGCCGGCGACGAGTATCCGGGCTACCCGTTGGTCGCCGACGGCGCAGCCCGCGCTGCTCTGGTTCTTCGGCGGCCTGCCGCTGCTGATCGTCGCTCGCGTGGTGGTGGAGCCGCCGCCGCCGCGCATCGCCCAGCAATCTCGTCAAAGAAGGAGGTCAACCATGAACATGACGAGCAACGAGCCTCAGCGATCGGCCATCGCCAGCCGTCGGCTTCGCGGCCTTGGCTTGTCTGTGCGCCGCTGCGCGGCAGCCGCTGAAGATCGACTTCTCCGACGACGACCGTGGGCGCCGAGCCGAAATCGTTCGTGAGCGTGGTCGGCGTCTGGCGGATCGAGAGCGGAGGGCGACAACAAGGTGCTGGCCGTCGACGGCCGGCAATGGAAGGAAGGACAGACCGCCGGCCGGCATCGCCGACAAGGCGCGCGCGCTCTACGGCGAGCGCTATGCCGAGTTCCTCGACCGCGTGCAGGCCTATGCGTATTTCCCCTATACCGTCGCCAAGGACGTCGCAGGATTTCCGCAATGGCGAAATCTCGCGTGCGCTTCGAAGGCATTTCCGGCCGCATCGATCAGGGCGCCGGCATCTTGTTCAACCTCAAGCCGAACGGCGACTATCTGACCGTCCGCGCGAACCCGTCTCGAAAACAATCTGGTGCTGTGGAAGTTCGAGAAGGGCAAGCGCTCCTCGGTGAAATGGATTCGCAACACGCCGACTCCAACGCGCCAGTGGCACGACCTCAAGGTCCGGATCGCCGGCACGCAAGGTCGAAGGCTATCTCAACGGCAAGCTCTACCTGGAGCACGTGTTGCCGGCAGCCGTATCAGCGGACGCATCGGCCTGTGGTCCAAGGCCGATAGCCACTGTGTACTTCGACGACTACACCGTGACGCCGGCTGACTGATCGATGGCGCATGTGCCGGACAGTCGAGCGTGGCGCTTCTCGCACGCAGATTGGGCGCGGCGGGCGATCGCGGACGTCGCCTATCTTATGCCGCGCGCGCGCGCGCGGATCTCGGCGACGGCTTCGCCGCCATCATCCTGCCGGCCTATCTCATCGAGATCGGCTTCAACCCGTTCCAGATCGGCATCGTGGCGACCGCGGCGCTGCTCGGCTCGGCGGCGCATGACGCTTGGCGATCGGCTTCTCGCCCCGCGCTACGACCTGCGCACGCTGCTGCTCATCTGCGCGTTCCTGATGGTCGCGACCGGGATCGCGCATCCCGCAGTTCCAGCATCTTCGTCTTCATCGCCGCTGATCGCCTTCGTCGGCACGATGAACCCGTCGACCGGCGACATCGGCGTGCTGGTGCCGCTCGAGCACGCCATGCTGGCGCACGGCGTCGCCGACCAGGAGCGCACGCGCGCCTTCGCGCGCTACAGCCTGATCGGCGCGCTGTCGATCGCCGCCGGCGCGCTCGCGGCGGCGGCGCCGGATCTGCTGGTCGCGGCCGGCATCGGCCAAGTCGGCGCGCTTCAGGCGATGTTCTACGTCTACGCGGCGCTCGGGCTCGCTGGCGCGGCGCTCTACTCGCCGCCTGCCGCACGCCGACGGCGCAGGAGCCGCGCCGCAAGCGCGCCGCTCGGGCCGTCGCGCGGCACCGTCTACAAGCTCGCCGCGCTGTTCAGCCTCGATCCGTTTGCCGGCGGCTTCGTCGGTGCAGTCGCTGCTGGCGCTGTGGCTGTTCGAGCGGTTCGATCTGTCGCTCGTCGGCCGCGAGCCTGTTCTTCTTCTGGTCGAGCGTGCTCAGCCGCGTTCTCCTATCCGGTGGCGGCGCTGGCTGGCGCAGCGCATCGGCCTCGTCAACACGATGGTGTTCACGCACATCCCGTCGAGCATCTGTCTCATCCTGGCGGCGTTCTCGCCGAACCTCGACGATCGCGCTCGCGCTGCTGCTGCTGCGCTCCGCGCTGTCGCAGATGGACGTGCCGACGCGCACCTCCTACGTGATGGCGGTGGTGACGCCGGCCGGAGCGGACCGCGGCCGCGAGCGTGACCGCGGTGCCGCGCAGCCTTGCCGTCGTCGATCAGCCCGGCGCTGGCCGGCGCGCTGCTGACGACGCCGTTTGCGGGCTTGCCGCTGGTCATCTGCGGCGTGCTCAAGATCGCCTACGACCGTGGCGCTGTTGCCTTCGTTCGGCACATGAAGCCGCCGGAGAAGGCGCCGAGCTGATTTTCACGGGTGCCGGCATTCGAGGCCGGATGGGCGCATTCTCGACGGCCGATCAATGGTCGGGGGCAATGGACGCGATCATCACGCATTACGCGTGATATTTCTGCTGGCGACCTTCGCGGCGCTGGTCGCCGGTCTCTCCGGCTTCGCATTCGGGCTGATCGCCGCGGCGGCCATGGCTGCACATTCTCTCGCCGCTGCGAACTGGCGGCGCTGATCATCGCCTTCGGCCTGATCGTGCAGGGCGTCGGGGTCTGGAAGCTGCGGCATGCATTGGGTTAACGGCAACGGCTGTGGCCGTTCCGCAACGCCGCATTCGGCGTCCCGCTCGAGGTGGCGATCCTGCGCTGGGCCGACCCGCGGCAGTGCAGCCGGCGTCGGCGCGCTGCTCGTGCTCTACGCCATTCACGGCCTTAGCGCGGCCGACGCTGGCGCCGGTCCTGCGGCGCCGCGCTCGACGCCGGCGTCAGCTTCCTCAACAGCGTGCTGGGCGAGGATCGACCGGGCTCGCCGGCATCCTGGTGGTGATCTGGTGCGGGCTGCGCGGCTGGGGCAGGACGTGCAGCGCGCAATCTTTCAGCCGTTCGGCGTCGCCGTCTTCGCGATGACGGCGCGTTCTGGCTCGAGGCCGAGGGCGCCATAACGGCCGACACCGTCACGCTGTTCCTGGTCGGCCTGCCGGTGCTGCTGGCCGGCTTTTATGGCTCGGCTTGAAGAAGCTTTACGGACGGATCGACGAGGCGAGCTTCCGCCGCATCGTGCTGGTGCTGCTGCTGCTGTCGGCCTCTTCTTGGTGCTCCCGGCGCTGCGCGTATGAGGCGCGCCCGAATGCGCTACCTCGCCGCACGGGCACGTTGAAACGTTAGTGATCCAGTAGCGCTCCACCGCCTCGTCGGCCCAAAAATCCGCAGGACTTGCTACCGAGGGCGGCAGCCATACGAACTCCTCGAAAATTCGGTATCGACCCCGATTTCCCAGCCGCTTGAAACAGATCTCGAAGTGGCCTGCAGAATTCATCGCGCAGCGTGATGCATCGACCGACACGACTGCCGTCCATTTCCGCTGCAGCGTCGGCGGCTGCATCTCCGAAAACTGGTTTCCGCTGAATGCCAGTGAAGGCCTGCGAACCGGCTGGCCAACGGCCTGCTGCGCGCAGAGAGTGCGATAGCGCCAGCCAGCAACGCGGGCATGAATGATCGATGCATATTTTGTTCCTCCTGCCATTCGATCCAGGTTGATCACCTCATCGGCGGCGCACGGCCGGTACACCGAGCCGATGATCACGAGACGATTGCGCTGGGCGCATCACGGCCGGGTATACCAAGTCCTTGTCGAACCTGTCGGAAAACCATCGTTTCTCAACCGGGCATTAGATGTCGCAGGCCACGGGCGGCTTGGCTTGCTAAGAGCAGGGCCTGAACCCTGCGCGTGGAAACCAGCGATGCTTCGCCGTTTGCCACCGCTGAACGCCCTCAAGGCCTTCGAGGCCGCGGCGCGGAGCGAGAGCTTCACGCGAGCGGCTGAAGAGCTGTGCGTCACACAGGGAGCGGTGAGCCATCAGGTCAAGGCGCTGGAGGCGACACTCGGCATCAAGCTTTTCAATCGCGAGCGCCAGCGACTGGTGATTACCGAGGCCGGCCGCGAATATCTTGCCGTGGTCCGCGATGCGCTGGACCGGATCGCGGTGGGTACCGAGCGTCTTGTACAGCGCCAGACCTCCGGGGTTCTGACCGTCAGCACATCGCCGGATTTTGCCGCCAAATGGCTCGTGCATCGGCTCGGCCGGTTTGCCGAGGCCCATCCCGACATCGATCTGCGGGTGTCCGCAACGATGCATCACGTCGACTTCGCGCGTGAGGAAGTCGACCTTGCGGTTCGGCATGGCGATGGCAATTGGGCCGGGCTCGACGTCGTGCGCCTTTGCTCCGAGCAGCTTTTTCCGGTTTGCAGCCCTAAGCTTGTTTCCGGGCGCAACCGCATCACCAAAGCGTCGGATTTGCTGAAATTTCCGCTGCTGCGTCTCGATGACTGGAAGACCTGGTCGAGATGGTTTGATGCCGCCGGCGTCACCGATCCCGTCGCTCACGGTCCGGTTCTGAACCGCGCGAGCATGCTGATCGATGCCGCCGTCGACGGCCAGGGCGTTGCGCTCGCGCGCACCGCGCTTGCGGCTTGGGATCTCATCAACGGTCGTCTTGTCAGGCCAATCGATGTTTCTCTGAGAATGTCCAAGACGTACTGGATCGTCTGCCCGAAAGCGACATCAGCGCTTCCCAAGATCACGCTGTTCCGCGAGTGGCTGCTGGCGGAGGCTGCCGACGATATGCGCCGCAAAGCTCTGTTCAGGCTGGGCTGCTCGGCTGCGCTGGCTGCCGGCCGCGTCCATGAGCGTCGCAAGGTGTCGATCTGGTCGGCAAAGTCGGAATCCGATACATCGGATGAAACGCTGACCAGATCGACGCCGAGCCGGCGCCAGCGTCGGCGGCTGCGCACGCCGGATCAGCCTCGTGCATGCGCAGCCAGAAGCTCGATCGAAGCTCGCGGGTCGCGGCCCAAAGCCTTGGTGCTGGCGCAGCGCGCGATCTTCGGCTACCTCGTCCAGGCGCCATGATCGGCATCAGCCGTCGCCGAGCCGGGCGGCACGCTTGACCGCGGCATCCGACGAGCCGCCAGAGGCAGATCAGGATCCGGGCGCTGGATCGGCGCCGGAATGATGCCGGCTTTCGCCCGGGGTCGTGGAAGCGGCCCGCGGAAGGTGACGACGACATCATCCATCCACACGAGCGCCGCAGCAGCTCGATCTGCTCGGCTTGCCAGGCGCCTCCGGGTGTTCAGTCCATCGAGCGCCTGGTACTCGACGAAATTCCAGCCGACCCCGACACCGAGCCGCAGACGTCCACTTCGCACAGGATGTCGGCGGCCGCCTGCTTCGCGACCAGCCCGGTCTGGCACGTTGCGGAAGAATCAGCGCCGCTGGACAGCCGGATCGTCCTGGTCACCGCGGCCAGGAGGCAGGTCACGAACGTCTCGTGGAACGGATCCTTCTCGTTGTAGAGCGGCGTCCAGCCGTCACGCGCGGTCGCACCGAAGTGCATAGTCAGCGACCTCGATGCCGAAACATAGCCGAGGTCTTCAGCCGCCCTGCGCGCCCGATGCGAATTTTCGCCGGGTCGCTGCCGATGTCGCGGAGTCGGAAAGAAGGCATTAGCCATGGTCGCGTTTCCCGACCGGCGACGCGATTGCGCCCGCACTGCTCGCGAACCCGAGCGAGTTGCATACAAGATTGGTTTAGACGGCGCGCTTCAGCGTAAATCCGGCCGGTGCCGGTGCGAACCGCGCGGTCGGCCTCGGGCGAGACGCCGAGCGGGCGGCCCTCGGCATCGGTCACGCCGATCACCGAATAGTTGTCGGGCGGCGCGGTGCCGGGCTTGAAGGCTTCGAGGATGACGCCGCCGGTCGCCGGGCCGCGCGCGCATGCCGGTCTTCGGATCGATGCGGATGAGCTTGATGCCGGCCGGCACGCGGAACGGCACCGCCGGCTTGTCGGCGAGCGCGACCTTCATGAAATCCGCGACGATCGGCGCCGCCAGCTGCGCCGCCGGTCGCGCCGCGGCCGAGATGGCGCGGCTTGTCGTAGCCGAGATAGACGCCGACCACGAGATCGGGCGAGAAGCCGATGAACCAGACGTCCTTCTCGTCGTTGGTGGTGCCGGTCTTGCCGGCGATCGGCTTGCCGACCTCGCTTGACCACGCGTGCGCGGTGCCGCGCTGCACCACGCCTTCCATCATCGAGGTGATCTGGTAGGCGGTCATCGGATCGAGCACGCTGCTCGCGCTGGTCGACCAGCGTCGGCTCGGTCTGGTTCGCCCATTTGTCGGCGCTCGCAGCCGCGGCATTCGCGCTGGTCGTGCTTGTAGATGGTGCGGCCGTAGCGGTCCTGGATGCGGTCGATCAAGGTCGGCTGATCTTGCTTGCCGCCGTTGTCGAACATCGCATAGGCGCCGACCATGCGCAGCAGCGTCGTCTCGCCGGCGCCGAGCGCGAACGACAGATAGGGCGGCAGGTTGTCGTAGACGCCGAAGCGCTTGGCGTATTCGCCGATCAGCGGCATGCCGACGTCCTGCGCGAGCCGCACCGTCATCACGTTGCGCGAGTGCTCGATGCCGAAGCGCAGCGTCGAGGGCCCGTAGAACTTGCCGTCGAATAGTTTTCCGGCTGCCACGACGCCGCGTGCCGGTGTCGATCTCGAGCGGCGCGTCCATCACGACGGTCGAGGGCGTGTAGCCGTTGTCGAGCGCGGCGGCATAGACGAACGGCTTGAACGAGGAGCCCGGCTGGCGCAGCGCCTGCGTGGCGCGGTTGAACTGGCTCTGGTCGTAGGAGAAGCCGCCGACCATCGCCAGCACGCGCCCGGTCTGCGGATCCATCGCCACGATGGCGCCGGAGATTTCCGGCACCTGGCGCAGGCCGGTACTGGCCGTCCTTGCCGGCGAGCGGCTCGACATAGACGACGTCGCCGGCTTCGAGCACCTGCGTGACCTTGGTCGGCATCTTGCCCTTGATCGGCCCGCTGCGCGGCTTCGCCCACTTCACGCCCTCGAGCGGCACGATGCCGATCTCGCGCTCGCTTGACGACGCGCGCCGCCCGGCTCGCGCGCGGGCTGGAAGCCGATGCGCGCCGACTGATCGCTCGACTTCGAGCACCACCGCGAGCCGCCACGGCGCGATGTCGGACAGCGCCTTGACCTCGGCGAGCTTGACGCCCCAGTCGCCGGCGATCTCGAGCTTGCTGATCGCGCCGCGATAGCCCTGGCGTCTCGTCGAAGTTCACCAAGCCGTCGATCAGCGCCTTGCGCGCCAGCACCTGCAGCTTCGGATCGAGCGTGGTGCGCACCGACAGCCCGCCCTCGTAGAGCTTCTTCTCGCCGTAGTTGTCGTTGATGTAGCGGCGCACCTCCTCGGCGAAATATTCGGCCGCGAAGATGTGCGCGCCGGTCGGCCGCTGCGTGACGTTGAGCGGCTCCTTCTTCGCCTTCTCGCCGTCCGGCGCGCGTGATGTAGCGGTCCTCGACCATGCGGTCGATGCACGTAGTTGCGCCGCTCGATCGCGCGCTCGCGCTGGCGGAACGGATGGTAGTTGTTCGGCGCCTTCGGCAGCGCCGCGAGATAGGCCGCTTCCGGCGACCGTCAGTTCGTGCACCGACTTGTCGAAATAGAGCAGCGACGCCGCGGCCACGCCGTAGGCGCCGATGCCGAGATAGATCTCGTTGAGATAGAGCTCGAGGATCTTCTCCTTGGAGATAGGTGCGCTCGATCTTCATCGCCAGCAGCGCTTCCTTGATCTTGCGCGTCGAGCGACAGCTCGTTGGTCAGCAGGAAGTTCTTGGCGACCTGCTGGGTGATGGTGGAGGCGCCCTGCGGACGGCGGCCGCGAGCCGTAGTTCTGCACATAGAGCATGCGCGGCGCGCGCGATGCCGGAGAAGTCGATGCCCGCCGTGCTCGTAGAAGTTCTTGTCCTCGGCCGCGATGAAGGCGTTGATGACGAGCTTCGGGACCGCCTGGATCGGGAGATAGAGCCGGCGCTCGCGCGCATATTCGGCGAGCAGCGAGCCGTCGGACGCGTGCACGCGCGTCATCACCGCGCGGCTCGTAGTCCTGCAGCTGGGAATAGTCCGGCAGGTCCTTGGAGAAATGCCAGAGCAGGCCGGCCGCGCGCCGCGACGCCGACCAGGAACATGATGGTCCCGCCGGCGAACATCCAGCCGATGAAGCGCAGCAACAGTCTCATGGCCGACTATCCCGCCCGCGTATCCGCCCGCGCCGCATCGCGCCGACGCTGCCTCCGAGGCCGGCTGCGGCCGACCGGCAGCCGATACGATCGGCAGGTCCGCGCTTATGCCGCTAGCCGCCGCCAGCCCCGCAGTTCCCACGTCTAGGTCGCGCTGTTTTATGTTGAAACTGAGGCCGTGAGCGGCACTCGTCCCACCCTCAATTCGGCCCGAACCGCGGCCGGCCCGCCAGCCGGGTGGTGAAAAAGGTATCGACCGCCTGCGCGATCGCATCCGCGGTGCGGCCCCGCCACGCCTCCGAGGTCAGCGATTGCAGGTCCTGCTTGTTCGAGACATAGCCGAGCTCGACCAGGACCGAGGGCACGTCGGGCGCCCGCAGCACGCGAAAGCCCGCCGATTTCAACGGGTCCTTGTGCAGCCGCGCGGCGTTCTTGCAGCTCGGCCGACCAGGCCGCGGGCGAACTGCACCGAAAAGGTCTTGGTCTCGCGCTGGGCGAGGTCGATCAGGATATCGGCCACGTCGCTCGGGCTCGGCGGAGAGATCGAGGCCGGCGATCACGTCGGCCCGGTTCTCGGCCTCGGCAAGGCGGGCGGCGCGCGGCGTCGGAGGCGGTCTCCGACAGCGTGTAGACGGTGGCGCCCTGGGCGTCGCCCTCGCCGCGCGCGCAGCGCGTCGGCATGGATCGAGATGAACAGCGACGGCCTGGCGCGCGCGCGCGAGCGTCACGCGGTCGGCCGAGCGCCACGAAGCTGTCGTCGGTGCGGGTCATGGCCACGCGGTATTTGCCGGTCTTCTCGATCTTGTCGCGCAGGCAGCAGCGCGAATTCGAGCACCGATGCGTCTTCTCCGGCTCCCCGCTCGCGGCGCGACCTGGTGCCGTTGTCGATGCCGCCATGGCCGGGATCGATGACGATCGAGCGGGCGCGGATCGTCGGACTTGCGGGCGGTCGCTCTCGCGTCGGCGCTTCGGCCTTGCGGCGCGATGCGTCCGGCGCCCGGTTGTCGAGCGCGAGCGTGCGCATGAACGCTCTCGCGGTCGACGGCTGCGAGGTCGAGCACCAGGCGGGCCGGCTGGTCGTTGGCGGCATCGAGCACGAATGCCTTCTCGATGCGGGCCGGGCGCGCGAGATCGAGCACCATGCGCGAGCCGCCCTGCATCACCAGGCCGAAACGGAACGCCTTGATCAGGCCGCGCCCCTTCTCCCCGGTCTTGGGCGGAAGCTGGAAGGTGACCTGCGGCATGTCGATGACCACCCGGTAGGGATTGGCGAGCGTGAAGGCGCGGATATCGATCTTCTGGCTGAGATCGACGCACCAGGCGCGTCTGCGCTCTCGTCGCCGCCGAGGCGCACGTCGCTCGCGACCGGGAAGTCGTTCACCGCCCGCGTCTGCGGCGCGGCCGCGCCGGCCGCTCGGCCGCCCGAGGCTGCCGAGGAGGACTTGTGCCGACGACGACGGCCATGGTTCGCCGCGCGGACAGACATCGATTTCCCCAACCCCTTGCGCGCCAGTCCTACTCCATTAGGCGGCCGTGGTTAACTGGAACTTAACCCCGCCTCCGCCACGGCTGTAGCGTGTTACCGGCGTCCGACAGCTCGCTTGCCATCGCCCGCGGGCGGCCGTAAGAAGGGCCTGCTGACGGTTTCGAGTTCCGGTTGTGCCGCGTTCGGGCATCCGGCAGCCCGCGCAAGGACCGCTCCCCGACAATCGACGGGAGGGGACTTGGGCCGGGCGAAAGCGGTTCGCCGCGTCCTCGTGTTCTTGGCGTATGCCCATCGGCGGCTGCGGCGGCCATCGAGGCCGATGCCCTTGTAGAGGACAACCGGTGCCGCGCGAGGCGGATGCCTCCTGCGGCGGCGCAGCGGCTTCAATCGCATGCAGAGCCGCTATCCGAGTCGAAGACCGTCAGCCAAGAGAAACCGCGGCGGCGCGCGCGCGCTGCCGCCCCGTCACGGGCCGAAGGTCATGCTACGACCGCGCGTCGAGAGCCAATCCCATCGCATCGCAGCATCACCGCGTCGCGGGCGACGCCATGTCTGATCGATGCATCGCGCTCGCACGCGCGCTCAAGGCCCATCCGTTCAACCACAGTCAGCCAGGCTCCTGGTCGCGCCGTCCGCCTTCGCCCATCGTGGCGCGCACGAGCGGCCGCGCTGGCGCCGGCCATCAAGAGATTGGTCAATGCCCAACAAAATGCTCATCGATGCGACCCACCCGGAGGAGACCCGGGTGGTCGTTCTGCGCGGCAACCGCGTCGAGGAATTCGACTTCGAGTCCGCCAACCGTAAACAGCTTCGCGGCAACATCTATCTGGCCAAGGTGACGCGCGTCGAGCCGTCGCTGCAGGCCGCCTTCGTCGACTACGGCGGCAACCGCCACGGCTTCCTCGCCTTCAGCGAAATCCATCCCGACTATTACCAGATCCCGGTCGCCGACCGGCAGGCGCTGATCGACGAGGAGGAGCGCGCGGCAGCGCGCCGCCGACGCCGAGGCCGACCATCGCGCCGGTCGCCGCGCGCAGCGCGATCGCGAGCGCCAGTCCGCAGCGCGCCGACGCGACGAGATCAAGCAGCGAGCCGGTCGAGCAGCCGATCGAGGCCGATGCGCGCATGGCGGCCGAGGCCGATGGCGATGCCGCGTCCGAGGCTGGCGGCGACCGAGCGAGCCGGCAACGCCGGACGACGACGCCGGCGGAGCAGCCTGCGCGCCGGAGCGCAGCCGCCGAGCCGAGCGCAGCCTGCCGAGCCGCAGCCCGGCCGAAGCCGCCGATCGACCTGCGCGCCGAACGCGAGCGACGACCGCGCATCGAGCCGGCGCCGCAGTCCAGCCGGACGAGCCGCGGCGCCGACGGCGCGCGGACGACGGCGGCGGCGACGCCGCCGAGGCGCCGCGAGCCAGCGGCCGCCGACGCCGACGCCGAGCAGCGCGACGCCGGCGACCAGCGCGGCGAGCGCGGCGACAACATCACCGAGGTCAACGGCAACGGCGCCGAGCGGCGAGGAGGAGGTCGATCGAATCGGTCGGCGGCGCCGACGCCATGGAGGAAGTGCCCGAGCGCATGCCGCGCTGCGCCGGCAATACAAGATCCAGGAGGTGATCAAGCGCCGGCAGGTGATGCTGGTGCAGGTGGTCAAGGAGGAGCGCGGCACCAAGGGCGCGGCGCTCACCACCTATCTCTCGCTCGCCGGCCGCTATTCGGTGCTGATGCCGAACACGGCGCGCGGCGGCGGCATCAGCCGCAAGATCACCAGCGCCGAGGACCGCCGGCGGCTCAAGGAGATCGCGCAGGAGCTCGAAGTGCCGGAAGGCATGGGCGTGATCCTGCGCACCGCCGGCGCCGACCGCACCAAGACCGAGGTCAAGCGCGACTTCGAATATCTGCTGCGGCTGTGGGAGACGGTGCGCGACCTCACGCTCAAATCGACCGCGCCGACGCTGGTCTACGAGGAAGGCTCGCTGGTCAAGCGCTCGATCCGCGACCTCTACAACAAGGACATCGACGAGATCCTGGTCGCCGGCGACGAGGCCTATCACGAGACGCCAAGGACTTCATGCGCATGCTCATGCCGAGCCATGCCAAGAACGTGAAGCCGTACCGCGACACGCTGCCGATCTTCACGCGCTACGGCATCGAGAGCCAGCTCGACGCCATGTTCCCGCCGGTGGTGCAGCTGCGCTCCGGCGGCTACATCGTGCTCAACCAGACCGAGGCGCTGGTCGCGATCGACGTCAACTCCGGCCGCGCCACGCGCGAGCACCACATCGAGGACACCGCGCTCAAGACCAACCTCGAAGCCGCCGAGGAGATCGCCCGGCAGCTGCGGCTGCGCGACCTCGCCGGCCTGATCGTCATCGACTTCATCGACATGGACGAGAAGCGCAACAACCGCACGGTCGAGCGCCGGCTGAAGGATGCGCTGCAGGCACGACCGCGCGCGCATCCAGGTCGGCCACATCTCGCATTTCGGCCTGCTCGAGATGTCGCGCCAGCGCATCCGCTCGAGCGTGCTCGAAAGCTCGACCGAGAAATGCCCGCATTGCGGCGGCACCGGCCACGTGCGCTCGGTCTCGTCGGTCGCGCTGCAGCTGCTGCGCGCGCTCGAGGAGATGCTGCTCAAGGGCGCGACGCACAATCTCATCGTGCGCACGCGCACCGAGATCGCGCTCTATCTGCTCAATCACAAGCGCGCGCATCTGCGCGCGCTCGAAGAGCGCTTCCAGATCGCCATCATGGTCAATGCCGACGCGACCATCGGCGGCGCAGGTGTCCTTCATGCATCGAGAAGGGCGAGCAGGTCCACAGCCTCGAACAGGCGAAGGCGCTGGCGCTGCAGCCGACGACCGTTGCGCCGCCGGTGCCGAGCGACGAGGACGAGGATGTGGATGCAGACGAGGACGCCGACGAGATCGTCGATGACGCGAGCGAGAGACCACGGCGCCAGCCGCGACGGCGTACGCCGACAGCGAGCATGGCGACGGTGAGCACGTCGCAGGCGAGCGCGGCGAGGGTGAACGGCGCGAGGCTGCACGGTCGACGGCGACGCGGCGACGGCGGCGCCGCCGGCGACGGCGGCGCGGCCGCCGCCGTGACGAGGCCGCGAAGGCGGCGTCCCGCGCGACGCGACTGCAGCGCCGCCGACCATGCGGCCGCGCAGATCGGCGTCGGCGAGCGAAGCGGAGCCGACGGACGAACCTGACGACCGCAACGGCGCCGATAGCGGCGAGCCGGCCGGAGCAGCCGCGGCGAAGACGGCGATGCGCCGGCGCCGGCGCCGCGGACGGCGCGGCGGACGGCGCAATCGCCGCGGCCGCGAGGGCGAGGGACCGCAGCCGGATCGGATGTCGGCGGCGTTCCGAGCGAGACGCCGGCGTGACCGCACCGCGTGCAGCCGATCCGCGCCGTACGACCTGGCGCGTCCCAGTCGAGCCGAGCACGAACAGCGACCGGCCGAGCCATCAGCCGAGCGTTGGCAGCAGCGCGACCGCGACCGCTCGCAGAGCGACGCACGCCGCAGGCGCCGCGGCCACAGGACCGAGCCCGCGCCGGCAGCGCGACCTGCCGCAGCCGGACCTGCACCGCCGCCGGCCGTCGAGCCCGCACCGACGCGCCGGCGCTCCGACCGTGCGTGAACCGGCACCCGCTGAGCGTTGGTGCCGAGTCCGCTCACACGCTGCCGGTGCCCACGGCAATGCCGCGCCGCTCCCGGTGGAGCCGCTGCAGCCGGTCGGTCAGCGCCGAGAGCGAGGACAGCGATCGTCCGCGCCGCGCGGGCTGGTGGAGCAAGCGCGTGTTCGGCAAGGGTTGAGTGAGCGGCGCTTGCGGCCGCGGCCGGGAGCTCAGCGATGAAAAGCGGCTGGGTCGAGCGCGACGCGCTGGCGATCGTCGATCGCTACGCCGCGCAGGGCGTCGACCGCGACCTCGCGTTGCGCGTCTACACCACGCGCCTGCTCGGCCGCGATCCCAGGCTTGTGCTGCATGGCGGCGGCAACACCTCGGTCAAGACGCGTGATGCCCGACCTCCTCGGCGAGGAGGTCGAGGTGCTCTGCGATCAAGGGCTCGGGCGCCGACATGGCGGCGATCGAGCCCGGCGGCCTGCCGGCGGTGCGGCTCGACCGCCTGCGCAAGCTGCGCGCGCGCGACAGCCTCACCGACGAGGACATGGTGCGCGTCCAGCGCGCGAATCTGCTCGACCCGATGGCGCCGAACCCGTCGGTCGAGACGCTGCTCGCACGCCTTCCTGCCGCACAAATTCGTCGACCACACCCATGCCAACGCGGTGCTGAGCCTGACCGACCAGCCGGACGGCGAAGCGATCTGCGCGCGAGGTCTATGACGCGCGCGCGGGCATCGTGCCCTACATCATGCCGGGCTTCGGCCTCGCCGAAGGCTGCGCCGACGTCTACGAGGCCGAGCCCGAGGTCGAAGGGCTGATCCTCGTACAAGCACGGCATCTTCACCTTCGGCGCCGACGCGCGCGAGGCCTACGAGCGCATGATCGAGCTGGTGACGCTGGCCGAGGAGCGGCTGCGCGCAGAACCGCAAGGCGGTGTTCACGCCGGCGCAACTGCCGGAGCGCGTTGCCGCGCTCGCCGACGGTCGCGCCGATCCTGCGCGGCGCCGTGCAGCCTCAAGGACGACAAGATCGAAGGCGCGTGGCGGCGCCTGATCCTCGACTTCCGCGGCAGCCGATGCGATCCTCGATTTCGTCAACGGCGCGGAGCTTGCGCGCTACAGCCAGGCCGGCGTGGTGACGCCCGACCACACCATCCGCACCAAGAACTGGCCGCTCGTCGTTGCCGCGCCCGAGAGCGGCAAGCTCGACGAGTTCAAGCGCGCCGCGCGAAGCGCGGTCGCAGCCTTCGTCGAGCACTACAAGGCCTATTTCGCGCGCAACAACGCGCGCGTCGGCGGCATCAAGACGATGCTCGATCCGCTGCCGCGCGTCGTGCTGGTGCCCGGCGTCGGCCTGTTCGGCCTCGGCCGCAGCGAAGAAGGACGCCAGCATCGCCGCCGATCATCGCCGAGGCTGCGGTCGCAAGCCATCACCGATGCCGAGGCGATCGGCCGCTTCGAGTCGATCTCCGAAGCCGACATGTTCGACATGCGAATACTGGTCGCTCGAACAGGCCAAGCTCGGCAGCGCCAGAGGAGCTGCCGCTCGCCGGCCAGGTCGCCGTCATCACCGGCGCGGCCGGCGCGATCGGCGCTGCGACCGCGCAAGGCCTTTGCGGCGGCCGGCGCCGAGGTGGCGCTGCTCGATCTCGACGAGACGCGCGGCGCAGGCGAAGGCGCAAGCGATCGGCGGCGCGGCGCTCGCGGTGCGCTGCGACGTGACCGACGCGGCCTCGGTGCGCGCGGCCTTCGACAAGGTGGTCGGCGGCCTTCGGCGGCGTCGACATCGTCGGTGTCGAACGCGGGCGCCGCCTGGCAGGGCCGCATCGGCGAGGTCGACGAGGACGATGCTGCGCAAGAGCTTCGAGCTCAATTTCTACGGCCACCAGCGCGTGGCGCAGGCGGCGGTGAAGATCATGCTGGCGCAGGGCACCGGCGGCTGCCTGCTGTTCAACGTCTCGAAGCAGGCGGTGAACCCGGGCCCGAATTTCGGCCCCTATGGCCTGCCGAAGGCGGCGACGCTGTTCCTGGTGCGCCAATACGCGCTCGACTACGGCGCCGACGGCATCCGCGCCAACGCCGTCAACGCCGACCGCATCCGCTCGGGCCTGCTGACCGACGACTTCATCGCAGGCGCGCTCAAGGCGCGCGGCGTGAGCGAGAAGGACTACATGCGCGGCAACCTGCTCGGCCGCGAGGTCACCGCCGAGGACGTGGCGCAGGCCTTCCTGCGCCAGGCGCTGGCGCTCGAAGACCACCGCCGATGTCACCACCGTCGACGGGGAATATTGCCGCGGCGTTGCGGTGGCGGGGGGCGCGACGTGGCATATTTCGCATCGCTCATAGCGCGACCCGGCCCCCAAATGATGACAAGCATGGATTTCATGTTCAGGCGCATCGCGGATGATCGACACATCGAAGTTGACGCCCGGTCTCGAAGGCCATTCGGAGCTGATCGTCGCCGAGGAACATACCGCGCCGCGCATCGGCAGCGGACGTGTGCACGTGCTCGCGACGCCGGTGATGATCAATCTCGATGGAAGCTGCAGCATTGACGCGGCGGAGAATTTGATTCCGGCCGGATATCAGAGCTTAGGATCTGGTCGACGTGCGTCACATCGCAGCCACGCCCGTCGGTATGCGCGCGCGCGCGCTTGCGACGCTGACCAAGGTCGGACGGCCGCACACCTTGAGTTCCGGGGTCGAGGCGCACGACCAGAAGCGAGCTGATCGGGAGACGGCATGCACCAGCGCATCATCGTCAATGTCAGTCGCTTCTGATCAGCGTTTGCAGGCCAAGATTGCGGGAGTTTGAACGCTGCTGCGCGCCGACGAAGACTTTCCAACCTAGAAGCCAAAAAAGGAGAACCATGCCGGAAGCCGACAACGAAGGCGAACGCTATCTGCCGCCGACCAGCCGCAGGCGGCGCCGGGATTTTTCCTGAAAGGCTCGCACCAGCTCGACTGGGGCATGAAGAACCGGCTGGCGCGCGCGTTCAACCCGGCGAGCGGGCGCACCGTGATGCTGGCGATCGACCACGGCTACTTTCAGGGCCCGACCACCGGGCTCGAGCGCATCGATCTCTCGATCGTGCCGCTGCTGCCGTCCTGCGACGCGCTGTTCTGCACGCGCGGCATCTTGCGCTCGGTCATTCCGGCCGAGTCGCAGAAGCCGATGGTGCTGCGCGCGAGCGGCGGCCCGAGCATCCTGCGCGAGGAGCTGTCCGACGAGCAGATCGCCATGGACATGGACGACGCGGTGCGCCTCAACGCCGCCGGCGTCGGCATCCAGGTGTTCATCGGCGGCGAGCACGAGACGCGCTCGGTCCACAACATGACCAGGCTCGTGGACGCCGGCCTGCGCGTCGGCATGCCGGTGATGGGCGTCACCGCGGTCGGCAAGAACATGGTGCGCGACGCCAAATATTTCCGCCTCGCCTGCCGCATCATCGCCGAGCTCGGCGCGCAATACGTCAAGACCTACTACGTCGAGGACGGCTTCGAGACCGTCACCGCCTCCTGCCCGGTGCCGATCGTCATGGCCGGCGGCAAGAAGCTGCCCGAGCTCGAGGCGCTCACCATGGCCTACAACGCCGTGCAGCAGGGCGCCGCCGGCGTCGACATGGGCCGCAACATCTTCCAGTCCGACGCGCCCGAAGGCGATGATCGCCGCCGTCAACGCCGTGGTGCACAAGAACATGCAAGCCGGCCGAGGCGTTCGAGACTGTTCAAGGCGCTCAAAGCAAAGGGGTGAATGCTCGCACGCGTCACTTCGACTTTCGCTCATTGCGCCGCTCGCGCGGGATGAGCTCGAAGGAGTTGCAGCCGCCCGCGCCGCAGCGCCTCGACTGCGATCGGCCGGTCGATGCGCTCGCCGTTCAGCAGGCGGATCAGGTCGTCGACGCCGGTGACGGTCTCGCCGTCGAGCCGCACGATGATGTCGTAGGCCATCAGGCCCGCCGCCGCGGCCGGGCCGTCCGGCTCCGCCGCCGTCACCATGGCGCCGAAGGCGTTATCGATTTCCGACCGCCCGCGCGATGCGGCGCGACACCGCGACCGTCTGCGCCGCTCACCCCGATATAGCCGCGCCGCACGCGGCCGTGGCGGATCAGCTCGCTCGAGCACGAACTGCGCGGTGTTGCTCGCGACCGCAAAGCAGATGCCCTGCGCGCCGAGGATGATCGCGGTGTTGATGCCGATCACCTCGCCGCGCGAGGACACCAGCGGCCCGCCGGAATTGCCGGGATTGAGCGCGGCGTCGGTCTGGATCACGTCGTCGATCAGCCGGCCGGTGCGGGCGCGCAGCGAGCGGCCGAGCGCCGAGATCACGCCGGCCGTCACCGTCGATTCAAAGCCGAGCGGATTGCCGATCGCGACCACGAGCTGGCCGCGCCGCAGCCGCTTGAATCGCCGAGCGTCGCCGACGGCAGGTTGCGCGCCGCGCCCGGCGCGCAACACGCGCGAGGTCGGTGTCGGGATCCTCGCCCGAGCAGCCGCGCCTCCATGCTGCGGCCTTCGGCATCGGTCAGGCGCAACTCGCGCGCGCCCTCGACCACATGGCTGTTGGTCAGCACAAGGCCGTCCGGCGAGATGACCACGCCGGAGCCGACGCCGCCGCGGCCGTTGCCGCCGCCGCGCTCGACCCGCACCACCGCTGGCCCGACCCGGTCCGCGACCGCTGATGACGGCGTCGGAATAGGCATCAAGCAGCCCCGCTTCCTCGACGGCAGTCGGACTTTCCTGAACATCGTTGTCAGCGAACGCATCGGCGCTCGCGCTCGAGCGAGATCGAGCATGGGCATAAGTCCGGGAAATGGATGATCGATGCCCATATAGGGAGGCACGGCCGGAATTGAAGACGGCTCGGCAAACCGGCCTAATCGCTCGCCAGGGATGACGTAATTTGACGATCGGATAAATAGCTTTCACCCGCACCGGACACATAATCCGGAAAGAGATTTGCGCCGCTGTGGCCGCAGCGCGGGCAGATCTGGTCCCTTCGGCGCCAAGAGGAATCTGCAGGCGCAATACAGGCCTGCGCACCAAGGATGCATACGTGTTAAAACCTGGCGAGCGGCTTCGGTCCACTCCGCCATCTTCGAGCCGCACGCACCAGCCATGACAGTGACCAAGGAGGGCGCCGATTATGGATCCGATCAGACGCAATATCCTCGCAACGGGCGCCGCGGCGACGGCGATGGCCGCAGCGCCGCGCGTGTTTGCTCAGCAGGCTGGGCAAGGAGGAGCTGCCTTCTCGTTCTACGAAAAAGGCAACGTCCGCATCCGTTACCAGGAGGTCGGCTCCGGCTTTCCGCTGCTGGTCACCCCGGGCGGCGGCTTGAACTCGCGGATCAGCAATTGGCAGAACGCGGTGATCAACGCGATGGAGGATTTCAAGAACGACTTCCGCTGCATCACGATGGACCAGCGCAACGCCACCGGCGGCGAATCCACCGGCCCGGTCCCGGTCGACGACCCGTGGGACGCCTTCGCCGACGACCAATTGGGGCTGATGGACCACCTCGGCATCCGCCAGTTCTTCTTCTTCGGCAACTGCATCGGCGGCTCGTTTGCGCTGAAGCTGATGGAGCGGGCCCCGGACCGCGTCGTCGCGGGCGTGCTGAGCCAGCCGATCGGCCACCGGCCGGAGAACCCGGACGTGATGTACAATTCCGGCCGTGATGTCTGGGCCAAGGAGCTCCGCGAGCGGCGGCCCGAGGTGTCGATGGAAACCATCGAGAAGTACCTGCACAACCTTTACCGCGCGCCGGCGCCGACTTCGTGTACAGCGTGTCGCGCGACTTCGTGCGCAACTGCCAGACGCCGATGCTGGTCCTGCCGGACGACACCCCGGCGCACGCGTACCAGACAGCCGTCGACGTCGCATCGCTGGCGCCGAAGGCCGAGGTGACGGTCTATCCCTGGAAGGACCCGCCGGAACTGAAGGCCCGGACCATCAACCGGGTGCGTACCTTCCTGAAGGCGCATCAACCTGCGACAGCGGCCCGCTAGTCTCAAGGGGACTGAGCCTGGTGCGGCAGGTCTTGGCCCTCAGTGGGTCGTCGAGGTTCCAAGTCGAAATGCGCGAGCGGGTGCTCGTGCCAGGACCCGCGGCAGCCAGCATAACGGCCGTGCCGTACCTTAAGTCCCTTTATCGTGTCCGAGCCACTGCCCGATCCGCTCCACCGCCTCGTGCATCTCGGCCGCCGAGCCGGCGTAGCAGAAGCGGATGAAATGCTGTGCCGTCGACCGGATCGAAATCGACGCCCGGCGTCGCCGCGACGTGCGCCTCCTCCAGCATGCGCTTGGCGAAGTCGAAGCTGTCGTTGGAGAAGCGCGACACGTCGGCATAGAGATAGAACGCGCCGTCGACCGGCAGGAACTTCGTCGAGCCCGGCCTTCGGCAGGCCCTCGACGCAGGATGCGGCGGTTCTCCTCGTAGCCGTGCTTGACCGCCTCCATCTCGGCGCGCCCGTCGAAGGCCGCCTCGGCCGCGATCTGCGACAGCGTCGGCACCGAGATCGCGAGATTGCCGCTGCAGCCGCTCGATCGGGCGCACCAGCGCGTCCGGCACCACCATCCAGCCGACGCGCCAGCCGGTCATGCAGAAATATTTCGAGAACGAATTGATGACGACGGCGTTGCTCGGACAGCCGCGCCGCGGTCTCGGCCGGCGAACGCATAGTCGAGCCCGTGATAGATCTCGTCGGAGATGAAGCGGATGCCCTCGCCTTCGGCCGCCGCGATCAGATCGCGCAGCGCCTCGCGGCGTCATCATGGTGCCGGTCGGATTGGCCGGGCTCGCGACCAGCACGCCCTTGAGCGGCGTGCGCGCGGTGCGCGGCGAGCAGCGTGTCGGGCGTGATCGCCCAGCGCGTCGCCGCCGTGGTCTCGATCAGCACCGGCTCGCAGCCGAGCGCGCGTGAGGATGTGGCGGTAGGGCGGATAGCCGGGCACCGCGATCGCGACCCGGTCGCCGGGCTCGAACAGCGCCAGGAACGCCAGGATGAAGCCGGCCGACGAGCCGGTGGTGACCACGATCCGCGCCGGGATCGACCGTCGACGCCGTAGCGTCTCCCGATAGTGCCGCGCGATGCGCGCGCGCAGCGACGGGATGCCGAGCGCCTCGGTGTAGCCGCAGCGGCCCGGTGCCGAGCGCCGCGCGCGCCGCCGCGATCGCGCGTCGCCGGCGCCGGCGCCGCCGGCTGGCCGACCTCCATGTGGATGACGCGGCCGCCGGCCGCCTCGATGCGCGCCGCCGCCGCCATCACGTCCATCACCATGAACGGCGGCACGTCGCTGCGCGCCGAGGGCATGATCAGCCGTTTTGCCGATTCGAGCATCGTGATCGCGGACCTCGCGCTGCGGTGCACGGCGGCCCTGCCCCGCTGTTGCCGCATTCAGCGGCTTCGGTGCCGCCTCAGGCGCGCAGGGCCGACAGCGCGGGTACCAACTTGCCGGATTCGGCGCAATGGTTGCCGGTGATGCGATTCAGGCGCAACTGCGCTCGACGTGCGCACCGTTGCTGTACGCAGCTGCCGGACGTGAGCAGCCGCTGTGGGCGCAGACAGCGTCCGCGACGTGATCTGCAAGCCGCAGACTGACACGAGCGCAGAGACTCATCGGCGAGCGCAGCGCGCCATGTCGCTGGCGCCGCGTCCGGCACGCGCCTGCTCGCGCTGCTGCGCGGTCGCCAGCGCGCACGCCGGTGCGCCGGCCCAGCGCGCCGCCCGCGAAGGCCCGCCGATCATCCGCGACGCCGAGATCGAGCAGCTGCTGCGCGACTACACGCAGCCGATCCTGCAGCGCCGCCGGGCTCGCCAAGCAGAACATCCAGGTCGTCATCATCAACGACCGCGGCCTTCAACGCCTTCGTCGCCGACGGCCGCCGCATCTTCATCAATGCCGGCGCGCTGATGGACGCGAAGACGCCGAACGAGGTCATCGGCGTGCTCGCGCACGAGACCGGCCACATCGCGGGCGGCCACCTGTCGCGGCTGCGCGAGCAGCTCGCGCAACGCGCAGACCGCAGTCGATCATCGCCATGCTGCTCGGCGTCGGCGCGCTGGTCGCGGCGTCGCGCAGCGGCAGCCGGCAGCATGGGCCAGGCCGGCGCGGCCGCCATCGCAGGCGCCGCAGGCGGTGATCCAGAACTCGCTGCTCTGCCTATCAGCGCACGCAGGAGGACGCAGGCCGACCGCGCCGGCGTGCAAGTTCCTCACCGCCACCGGCCAGTCGGCCGAAGGGCATGTACGACGACCTTCAAGCGGCTGCGCCGATCAGATCGCTCTATCAGACCGCGCTACGTCGATCCCTACATGCAGTCGCATCCGCTGCCGGCCGAGCGCGTGGCGCGCGCTCGAGCGAACTGGCGCAGATCGAGCCCGTATTGGGACAAGAAGGATCCGCCCGACGCTGCAGCAGCGGCACGACCTGATGCGCGCCAAGCTCTGCGGCTTCATCGAGCGGCCGCGACGCGGTGCGCGCGCCGCTATCCGGCCGACCGACACCAGCCTGCCGGCGCGCTATGCGCGCGCCATTGCGGCCTATCGCTTCGCCGACCTGCGCACGGCGCGTCGGCGCAGATCGACGCGCCTGATCCAGGCGCAGCCGCAGCAACCCGTACTTCCACGAGCTCAAGGGCCAGGCGCTGCTCGAAGGCGGCAAGCCGCGCCGAGGCGATCGCGCCGCTGCGCCAGGCGGTCGCAGCTCGCGCCCAATCCGGCGCTGATCCAGATCATGCTGGCGCAGGCGCTGATCGCGACCAGCGATCGCGGCAAGCGCCGACGAGGCGGTGACGCTGCTGCGCAGCGGCGCTGACGCGCGAGCCGGAGTCGCCGGACGCCTATGCCCAGCTCGCCATGGCCTATGGCCGCAAGGGCGACCTCGCCCAGCGCCGATCTTGCCTCCGCGCAGGCCGCCTTCATGCGCGGCGACCTGCAGACCGCGCGCCAGCTCGCGGCGCGCGCCAAGACCCGCTTCCCGGTCGGCTCGCCCGGCTGGGTCAAGGCCGACGACATCGCAGCTACAAGCCGCCGAACAATGCTCAGCGCTCAATGACCAGGCATGACGCCGAAAGGATCAGACCATGCAACACCTGCAAGCCTCGGCTACTTCGCCGCCGCGCTGCTCGCGCTCGCGCTCGGCCTGCCGTCGGCGCACCGCGCGTCGCGCGCAGACCATTCTCGCCCGATCAGCGCGGCGAGATCGAAAGATCATCACGCGAATATCTGCTCGCGCAATCCCGAGCTGCTGCAGGAGGTGATGGCCGAGCTGGAGAAGCGCCAGGCCGCCGGCCGAGGCCGAAAAGCATCGCGCCGCGGTCAAGGAGCAACGCGCGAGATCATTTTCAATTCGCCGCGCCAGGTCGACGCTCGGCAACCCGCAGGGCGACGTCACCTTGGTCGAGTTCTTCGACTACAACTGCGGCTACTGCAAGCGCGCCATGGCCGACATGCTCGACCTCATGAAGGCCGATCCGAAGCTCAAGTTCGTGCTCAAGGAATTCCCGGTGCTCGGCGAAGGCTCGACGCAGGCCGCGCAGGTCGCGGTCGGCGGTGCGCATGCAGGACAAGACCGGCGGCAAGAAATACCTCGAATTCCATCAGAAGCTGCTCGGCGGCCGCGGCTCAGGCCGACAAGGCGCGCGCGCTCGCGGTCGCCAAGGAGGTCGGCCTCGACATGGCGCAGCATCGAGAAGGACATGGCGAGCGACGAGGTGAAGGCCACGCTCGAGGAAAGCTTCAAGCTCGCCGAGGCGCTCGGCCTCAACGGCACGCCGAGCTACGTGGTCGGCGCCGACGTGGTGATCGGCGCGGTCGGCCTGCCGATGCTGCAAGGAACAGGTCAACTCGCGCGCTGCGGCAAGGCGACCTGCTGCTGAGAGCGCCTGCGCCATCGTCCGTTCAGGCGTCGCGGCCTTAGATCGAGCCCGGCGATCGGCCAGCAGCCTCGGCTTCCCTTTGCGCGTGCGGCTCGCCTATAAAGCGGGCACGGCTTACCTCCGTCCGCGGCGCGCGGCCTCCATGGCGAAAACCGTCTACGTCCTCAACGGCCCGAACCTCAATCTGCTCGGCACGCGCGAGCCGCAGACCTATGGCCGCGCCACGCTGACGGACGTCGAGACGCCTGTGCCGCGAGACGGCCGCGCGCCACGCGCTCGCGCTCGAATTCCGGCAATCGAACCACGAGGGCGAGCTGATCGACTGGATCCACGAGGCGCGGCGCCAAGAAGGCCGCCGGCATCGTGCTCAACCCCGGCGGCTATACCCACACCTCGATCGCGATCCGCGACGCGGTCGCGGCGGTCGAGCGTGCCGGTGATCGAGGTGCACATCAGCAACATCTTCGCGCGCGAGGACTTCCGCCATCATTCCCACATCGCGCCGGTGGCCAAGGCGACGCTCTGCGGCTTCGGCATCGCGGGCTATGCGCTTGCGATCGCGGGCCTGGCCGCGCGATCGCTGCGCGCAAAGCGCAAGGGCTGAGCCGATGGCGCGCGAGCACAAGATCGAGCGAAGAGAACCGCATCGCTGACGCGAGGACCGACGCCGGCGAACGCACGCGGTCGATCATGAGCTGATCCGCGAGCTCGCGCAGCTGCTCGACGAGACCGGCCTGACCGAGATCGAATTCGAGCGCGACGGCGCAGCGCGTGCGCGTGGCGCGTCACGCGCAGGCGGCGCAGCGCTGCCGCCGCCGGCGCCGGTCGGCGACGCCGATCGACGCCGGCCGCCGCCGCCGCAGGCAGCGGCGCGGTCGATCCGGCCAAGCATCCCGGCGTCGCTCACCTCGCCCATGGTCGGCACCGCCTATCGCGGGCCGGAGCCGGGCGCGACGGCCGTTCGTCGAGGTCGGCAGCCAGGTGCGCGGCGGGCGACACGCTGCTGATCATCGAGGCGATGAAGACCATGAACCAGATTCCGGCGCCGCGCGCCGGCACGGTGATCCAGATCCTGATCGAGGACGGCCAGCCGGTCGAATTCGGCGAGCCGCTGATGATCATCGAATGAGCGTGCGCAATGGCGAATGGTGATCGCGAATAGGACCGGCGCAGTCGTGGCCAGTACGCTCTTCGCTGAGTCGCCAATCGCGACGCGCATGTTCGACAAAATCCTGATTGCCAATCGCGGCGAGATCGCGCTGCGCGTGCTGCGCGCCTGCAAGGAGCTCGGCATCGCGACGGTCGCGGTGCACTCGACCGCGGATGCCGACGCCATGCATGTGCGGCTCGCCGACGAGAGCGTGTGCATCGGCCCGCCGCCGGCGCGCGACAGCTATCTCAACATCCCGGCGCTGCTCGCGGCCTGCGAGATCACCGGCGCCGACGCGGTGCATCCGGGCTACGGCTTTCTCTCCGAGAACGCGCGCTTTGCCGAAATTCTCGAAGAGCACAACGTCCACTTCATCGGCCCGAAGCCCGCGCATATCCGCCTGATGGGCGACAAGATCGAGGCCAAGCGCACCGCCAAGCGGCTCGGCATCCCGGTGGTGCCGGGCTCCGAGGGCGGCGTCGGCTCCGACGCAGGAGGCGATCGCGATCGCGCGCGCGATCGGCTTTCCGGTGCTGGTCAAGGCGTCGGCCGGCGGCGGCGGGCGCGGCATGAAGGTCGCGCGCACGCGCGGACGAGCTCGTCGACGGCGCTCGCGACCGCGCGCGCCGAGGCCAAGGCCGCGTTCGGCGACGACGCGCGTCTATCTCGAGAAATATCTCGAGCGCCCGCGCCACATCGAAATCCAGGTGCTCGGCGACGGCCAGGGCCGCGCCATCCATCTCGGCGAGCGCGACTGCTCGCTGCAGCGCCGCCACCAGAAGGTCTGGGAGGAAGGCCCCTCGCCCGCGCTCAACGCGCGCCGCGCGCGACGCGATCGGCGAGACCGTGGCGCAAGGCGATGCGCGAGCTCGAATATCTCGGCGTCGGCACGGTCGAGTTCCTCTACGAGGACGGCAAGTTCTATTTCATCGAGATGAACACGCGCATCCAGGTCGAGCATCCGGTGACCGAGATGATCACCGACATCGACCTCGTCCTCGAGCAGATCCGCGTCGCCGCCGGCGGCGACCTCGAGCTCGCGCAGGACGACGTGAAGTTCCACGGCCACGCCATCGAGTGCCGCATCAATGCCGAGAACCCGGTGTCGTTCCGCCCCTCGCCCGGCAAGATCGTGCACTACCATCCGCCCGGCGGCCTCGGCGTGCGCGTCGATTCGGCCGTCTATCACGGCTACACGATCCCGCCCTATTACGACTCGCTGGTCGGCAAGCTGATCGTGCACGGCAAGACCCGCGGCGAATGCCTGATGCGGCTCAAGCGCGCGCTCGACGAATTCGTCGTCGACGGCATCGAGACCACGCTGCCGCTGTTCCGCGCGCTGGTGCGCGAGAAGGACATCATCGACGGCGACTATCACATCCACTGGCTGGAGGAATTTTTGGCTGGCGTGGGTGGCATGGCGCCGTAAATCTGCGAGCCCGCCTGCGCCGCGGGGACCGCGGCGCAGGACTGGGGCTCGCAAGAACGTTCAGGCGATCAGGCTGCGAGCGACGCGCTCAGAGCGGGGCGCCGGCGATGGCCCGGTTGTCGGCGTTGGGTCCGGCTCTTCGGGCCGGGCTTGGCCCAGCGGATGCTGGCCGCGCAGGTTGTCGGCGGCGGTTCCCGCCTTCGACAGCGTGATCGACAGGCGCTCCGGATCCTTCGGCGCGCTGCGCGGCAACTGCCATACGGCGTTGGTCGCGTTGTTGCACCATGCGGGTGCCCTGATAGCCGGTCCCGGTCGCCGCCACCACGGTCGAAGTCCTTCGGGATGATGAGGCTGACCGTGAGGCCTTCCGCGATCAGGCCCTTGCCCTGCAGGCCGTTGTTGTGTGACCGTCGAGGTTGTAGGTCACGCCGGTGGCGCCCTGCTCGCCCTTGGTCAGCACGCGCCCGCCATCGAGTGGACGGAAGCCGATCTCGTCGCGCAGCCAGAAGAAGATTTGCCGCAACTGCCCTTCCGGCAGCCGCGTCGCGGTTGTAGTTGCCCATGTCGAGGTTGGTGGCGTTGCTTCCGAGCACGGCGCGGTGCTGCGCCCATCGCGGTCGTGTGGTTGTAAACGAGGTTCGCGAAGTAGGCGAAATTCTCGTTCACCGCGCCCATGTTGTTGCGCGGGCCGTTCATGGTCGGGCCGTGACACTGGCGCGCAGCCGACGTTGAGCGCGATGAGCCTGTCCGTTCGGGGCTCGCCGGCGCGGGACTTCGAACCGCCACTTGCCGCGGCGCTGCCGGCTTCGGCAACGAAGCGAAATAGGCGGTCAGGTCGGCGGCGTCCTTCGTCGTTGCAGCTGGCTTTCGACGAAGGCGGGCATGATGCCCCACGGCTGGCGAACGGCGTGGATCGACCTGCGCGACGTTCAATCCGCGGCCGGCGAGATCGCGGCCCGAAGGCGCCTTCGGCGTTGGTGCCGTGGCAGTTGCGGCATGCCGTTGCTCTGGGAGCTTCGCGGTCCCAGTAGGCCTTGCCGGCCGCGGCATCGCCCTGCGCGGCGGCAAAACTCTGCGTGAAGCGGAAGCATGAGAAGCGCGAGCAAGAGTCTTTTTCATGGGCTAGTCCTCCTGACTGGCTCCGCACATTGGCGCGGATGTTGACCCGGCACCAGTTTACACCGCTTGTGCTCCGCAATCGCGGTCCGCCAATGTCGCGGGATGTCATGATGCGCTCAGCCCGGCTCCATGCCGGTCTTGCGGATGATCGGCGCGGCCGCCGGTGCGGTCAGGAATTTCAACAGCGCCCGTGCCGGCGTCAGGCGCGGCCGCCGGCCTTGTGCACCGCGGCGGCGAACACCGTGATCTCGTTGATGTCGGCCGGCAGCGGTCCGAGATAGTCGATGCCCTTCACCGGCAGCAGCTCGCTCACCTGCTGGAAGCCGATCTCGGCGTCGCCGCGCGCCACCACCTCGCCGATCGGCGTGCCGGTGCGCGGCGGCACGATCTTGCCGCGGACCTGCTCGGTCGATGCCCCACTTCGTCGATCAGGCGGGCGATGTGGACGCCGCTCGGCCCGGTCGAATAGGCGATCGATTTGGCGTTGAGCAGCGCCTTCTTGATGCCCTTCCGACGTCGTGGCGTCGATCTTCGGCGCGCCGGCGCGGATCGCGACGCCGACGCCGGACGTCGCCACCACCGACGCGGCTGTCGGGGACGAGCTTGCCCTGCTTGATCAGGTCGTCGATCTGCGCCAGCCGGCACCATCACGACATCGGCGACCTCGCCGGCGGCGATGCGCTTGTGGACCGTTGCTGACGCCGTCCCAGGTGGTCGTCGACCTTGTGGCCGCTCGCCTTCTCAGAAGTCCGGCACCAGCAAAGTGTAAGGCTCCGCGGTGCCGGGCGAGCCGAGCACCTTGATCTCGGCGGCCTGCGCGGCGGCGCCGGAGATCAATCACGACGCCCGCGACGCCAAGCTTGCGCCAGAAGCGGCGACGAGCGAGCGCAGTGCCATGATAGCCTCCCTCGCATGATTTGTAGATCCCCTGGCCGCGGTTGTGGTTGTTGCACCAGCATTTCGCAAGCAGCATAGCACAGCGCAGCCCCGCGGCAATGTGGCGCTGTAATCGCCCGCGACGATTGAATTTCATCACGGCGATGCTACTCTTTTTCCATGCTATAGTCGCCCGCTGTCATCGTCCCGGGAGCGTTCCTTCAGAGCGGCCCGCCATGCAGCAGACATTCGATCGCGCGGCCGAGGACCTCGGCAACGTCATCCACCTCGAGCACGTCAACGTCACGATCCCCGACCAGCGGCTTGCCACGTTGTTCTACGTCGCCGGGCCTCGGGCTCACGCGCGATCCCTACCTGATGGCGTCCGACACCAACATGTGGGTCAATGTCGGGCGCAGCCAGTTCCACCTGCCGACCGGCGAGCCGCAGGTGCTGCGCGGCCACACCGGCATCGTGATCGCCGGCCGCGAGGCGCTGCTCGACGCGCCTCGCCTCGGTGCGCAAGAAGCTCGCCGGCACCAGCTTCGGCTTCAGCGAGCACAACGATTACGTCGAGGCGACCTGCCCGTGGGGCAACCGCGTGCGCTGCCATGAGCCGGACGCCGCGCGCTTCGGCCGCATCACGCTCGGCATTCCCTATGTCGAGTTCGACGTGCCGGTCGGCACCGCCAAGGGCATCGCCGCCTTCTATCCGGCGATGATCGGCGCGCCGGCCGCAGTGCACGAACGGCGACGGCACGGTCGCGCGCGTGCAAGGTCGGCAGGGACCAGTATCTCGCTGTTCCGCGAGACCGACCGCGCCGCTGCCGGACTTCGACGACCACCATGTGCAGATCTACGTCGTCGGATTTCTCCGGCCCGCACCGCCGGCTGCGGCGCGCAACCTCGTCATCCAGCGAGGACAACCAGTACCAGTACCGCTTTCCGCGACATCGTCGACCCCGACAGCGGCCGCCACTCGTTCACGGTCGAAAGCAATACGTAACTGAACGAAGTACAT
>ERZ1370068.1270-contig-11161_pt1 | contig 38502 bp, 62 predicted proteins | sample MGYA00561227_ERZ1370068 | MGnify/ENA primary metagenome ERZ1370068 (study PRJEB38410, sample SAMEA6850437) | metagenome | study: Metagenomic assessment of the ecological functions of the soil: analysis of the soil microbiota associated with the...
CGAGTGATGACGCCGAGGGGCTGCGGACGGCGTTCCGCAAGGCCGCGAAGGCTACCCATCCCGATATCAACCCCGATAATCCCGGATGCTGCGCTGCGGTTCAGGAGCTGAGTGCGCGCCTATGACATCCTGACCGATGCCGAGCAGCGCGCGACCTACGATGAACTGCTCGCCATTGCGCTGCAGCCGCCGTCGGCCACGAAGGCCGTGCGTACCTATGAGGTTATCGGCAAGGTCGCTTCCAACACGATGGCGGCAACGGTCATTTCGGCGGTGCTGGTCGGCGGCTACGTCCTGTTCGGAATGTTCTCAAAACCACCTGGCGCGGCGGAAATCGCGCCCGACAGGCATCGTCGGCGAAGCGCAGGTCGTCGCAGCGCTGCATCCTGACATCACCGCTTTCGGATGAACCGCGCGTCCAGCGCGAGGAGGACGCATCGACCGTCGGCGCCGCCGTGACATCGGCGGTTGCGCCCGCAGCGAAAGCAGGCAAACGCCGCTTCTATCGGCCGTTTCGAACCTGTCCCGGGATTCGTCTCATACAATCTGGCGATTCAATATTATCCGCGCTTCGCAACCGCCAGTTTCGACCGCGGCATCGTTCTGTATCGCGTGCGGCGATTTCGATCGCCCGTTCGCCGCGCTCAGCTTCCACCCAAGCCTGCCACGGACTCGCGGCGGGCCAAGATCGCCACGCCGCGCCTGCTCTGCGCAAGCCGCTGGCGATCCTGCCTCCTGGCGCCCCCGCGCCGCCAGAGAGGCGAATGCCGGTCGCCGCGGCGCCATGACGCCCTGATCGCAGGCGGCAACGCGCCGGTCACGACTTCTCGGCGTCCTTTGCCTTCTTCGGCCGCGGCGGTCCCTCGACCGGCGGCAGCGACTTGAGATATTCCGCGATCGCCGCGCGATCCTCCGGCGGCAATTGCGAGGTGTTCTTGATCACGCGCACCATCGATCCGCCGGCGCTGTCGCCATCGGGCATCTGGCCGGTCTCGAGGAAATAGGCGATATCCTTCGCGCTCCACTCCGCCAAGTCCCTTCTGGGTGATGTTGGGCACCCAGCCCTCGCCTTCCGGATTGGGCCCGCCGGCGAAGCGCTGCGCCGCGACGATGCCGCCGAGGAAATTCCGCGGGCTGTGGCACTCCGCGCAATGGCCGAGACTGTTGACGAGATAGGCGCCGCGATTCCACTGCGGCGAATGCGCGGCGTCCGGCGCGAACGGCTTGCCGTCCATGAACAGCAATTTCCAGATGCCGACATTGCGGCGGATGTTGAACGGAAACGGCACGTCGTGGTCGCGCACCTTGCCGGCACCGGCGGCAAGCGTCTTCAGGTAGGCAAAGAGGTCGCGGACGTCTTCGACCTTCGCATGCTGGTAGGACGCATAGGGAAAGGCCGGAAAGTAATGCAGCGCCGTCCGGCGAGGTCCCCTTGAGCACCGCGCGTGACGAAATCGGCCTCGCTCCATCGCCCGATGCCGTCATGTCGGATCGGGCGAGATGTTCGGGAGCGTAGAACGTCCCGAACGGCGACGGTATCGCAAGCCCGCCGCCGAGCTTCAGGCGATCGGGCTGGTTGGGCACGGCGTGGCAGGAGGAACATCCGCCGGCATTGAACGTTGTCGAGGCCGTTGGCGAGGTTCGGCGTGATAGGCGGGCAGCGACGCTCGGCGCAACGACCGCCGGCATCGTCAGCCACCAGAAAATGCCGAGCGCCGGCGGCGCCGGCCAGAACGGCAGCAAGGAGAATTCGTCGCAGCATTCACCGATCCGTCATTAGATGCCTCAACTCTAACGGCTAGTATGGCCGCACTTTCCAGCCATAAGCTTCCTGGAAATTTCAGCGCGTTCAGCGGCCGTTTCGGGAATAAATCCGAAAGGCCGTTGTTTTGAAGCTGACACCGTCGCTTGACGCCAACAGGGAGAAAACCATGTCGAACAAGACCATGCTTGCCACGCTTGCGCTGGGTGCAGCCGATTGCCTTCGCCGGCCCCGCCTTCGCCGACAAGATGAAGGCGACGCTCGACGGCAAGGCCGAAGTGCCGCCGAACACCAGCGCCGCGCACGGGCACCGCCGACATCGACTACGATCCCGCCAGCAAGAAGCTGAGCTGGAAGCTGACCTATTCCGGCCTCTCCGGTCCCGCCACCGCCGCGCATTTCCACGGGCCCGCCGAAGCCGGCAAGAACGCCGGCGTCGCCGTTGCGATCCCGAACGCCACCTCGAGCCCGGCCGAAGGCAGCGCCACGCTGACCGACGCGCAGGCCGCCGACCTCGACGGCCGGCAAGTACTATGTCAACATCCACACCGCGGCCAATCCGGGCGGCGAAATCCGCGGCCAGGTGATGAAGTAAGCGTTCGCCGACGGACGATAACAAAAAGGGCGGACGCGTCACGCGTCCGCCCTCTTCTCGTTTCGCGCAACCGACTTAGCTCAGTTCTTGAGGCGGATACGTCTCGTGGCAGTCCGCCGCATTCCTTGCCTGATCGCAGGCGAAAGTCGCCTTCAGCGATCGCGGCATCCTTGATCTTGCCCTTGGCTTCGGTCGACGACCTTGGCGAAGCTGGCGGATCTTGGCATCGAAGCCGGCCTTGTCTTCCCAGATCTTCGGCGAAGAGCTGTAACGTCGCCTTCGGGACCTTCTGACCCTTGGTGCTTTCGGGAACAGCGTCGGCAGCTTCTTGGACGGTGTCTTCGAGCTGCGGCAATGCGCGGCATCGACGGCGGCCTGATCGTAGGGCTTTTCGCCCTTGACTATCGGTCAGAACAGCGCGCACGGGTGCTTGCCGTTGCCCTTCATCATGGTTCTGCGTGCTGGTTGGCGACATCCTGTTGCGCCACGACGGCGCCGACGCCGAGCAACAACGCTCCCGCTGATCACCAAGTCCGTCTTCATTCGGCTCATTCTCCCTCTTGCGCTTTCAGACAGAGCCGCGCCTCGCGACGCGGACGCGGCCTAGTCCTGCCAACACCGCGCGCGGCATTTCATTCCCGCCATGCGACAAATTATCAGAGATTATGCCGCCTGCTGCGCCTCGCGGATCGCGATCCAGACCCGCTCGGCGGTGGCGGGCATGTCGATGTGGTCGATCTTGTATTCGCGCCACAGCCCCTCGATGATCGCGTTGACCACCGCCGGACAGGAGCCGATCGCGCCGGCCTCGCCCGCGCCCTTGACGCCGAGCGGATTGGTCGTGCACGGCACGTTGTGGGTCTCGAACACGAATGACGGGCCGTCGGCCGCGCGCGGCAGCGCGTAGTCCATGAACGTGCCGGTGACGAGCTGGCCGTCGCTTGGCGCTGTAGACCGCCTGCTCCATCAGCGCCTGGCCGATGCCCTGCATCGCGCCGCCATGGACCTGGCCGGCGAGCAGCAGCGGATTGAGCGTCACGCCGAAATCGTCGACGATGACGTAGTTGACGATCTTGATGATGCCGGTGGCGGGATCGATCTCGACTTCGGCGAGATGCGTGCCGTTCGGGTAGGTGCCGTCGGCCTGCGCGAAGGTCGCGCTCGCGTTCAGCTTCGACGGATCGACGCCCGGGCGCTTGGCGAGATCGGCAAAGCTGATCGAGCGGTCGGTGCCGGCGATCCGCATCGCTGCCGTCGCTGATCTCGAGATCGCCCGCGCTGGTTTCCAGCGCTTCGGCCGCGATCTCCTTCAGCTTGTCGCCGAGATCGCGGGTGGCGCGCTCGACGCTGACGCCGCCGGTCGGGATCGACGCCGAGCCGCCGGTGCCGAGACCGGTGGCGATCTTGTCGGTGTCGCCCTGCAGGACATGGACGCGCTCGGGCGGCAGGCCGAACTGCTCGGCGACGAGTCTGCGCGTAGGCGGTCTGGTGGCCCTGCCCGCTCGACTGGGTGCCGATCAGGATGGTGACGTCGCCGTTGGGATCGAGCGCGACGTTGGCGGTCTCCTCGCCCATGGTGCCGCAGACCTCGACATAGCTGGCGATGCCGATGCCGCGCACCAGGCCTGCCTTCTTCGCGCGCCTTGGCGCGCTTGGGAAACTCCTTCCAGTTGGCGATCTCCATCGCGCGCTTCATGTGCGCGGTGAAGTCGCCGGAATCGTAGACCTTGCCGGTCGCGGTCTTGTAGGGCATCGCCTTCGGCGGGATGAAATTCTTGCGCCGGATCGCATCCGGCGTCATGCCGAGCTTGCGCGCGGCGGCATCGACCAGGCGCTCGATCACATAGGCGGCTTCCGGGCCGCCCGGCGCCGCGATAGGCATCGACCGGCACGGTGTTGGTGAACACGGTGCGGACGCGGCAGTGGAAGGCCTGGATATCGTAGAGGCCCGGCAGCATGCCGGCGCCGCCATGCGGAATGTAGGGCCCGAAGGTCGAGAGATAGGCGCCCATGTCGCCCATCAGGTCGACGTCCATGCCCAAGAACTTGCCGTCCTCGGCCAGCGCCATCTTCGCGGTCGTGACGTTGTCGCGGCCCTGCGCGTCGCCCATGAAGTGATCGGCGCGGTCGGCGGTCCACTTGACCGGTCTTGCTGCAGCTTTCGCGCGGCGACCGCGATCAGCGCGTATTCGCGATAGGGAAACAGCTTGGTGCCGAAACCGCCGCCGACGTCGGGGCAGATCACCCGCATCTTTTCCATCGGGATCTTCAGCACCATGCCGCACAGGATTTCGCGCAGGCGATGGCTGCCCTGGCTGCCGATCGTCAGCGTCAGATGATCGCGCTTGGCGTCGTATTCGGCGACCGCGGCGCGCGTTTCCATGAAGTTGGTGACGACGCGCGGATTGACGATCGGATACTTCGGCGACCGCATGCGCCTTGGCAAACGCCGCCTCGGTCGCCTTCTTGTCGCCGATCGGCACGTCGAACAGCACGTTGCCGGGCTTGTCGGGCCAGACCTGCGGCGCGCCCTGCTTCACGGCGTTGGCGAGCGCCGACCACCGCGGGCAGCGGCGTCCATTTGACGTCGATCGCCTCGATCGCGTCGCGGGCCTGGTCGATGCGTGTCGGCGACCACGAAGGCGACGGCGTCGCCGACATGGCGCACCTCGTCCTTCGGCAGGATCGGATAGGGCGGGCCGGTGAACGGATCGGTTTCCAGGTTGAACAGGCACGGCAGGTCGCCGAGATCGCCGACGTCGGCCGCCGTCAGGATCAGCGCCGACGCCCGGCAGCCCGCGGGCCTTGCTGACGTTGATGGTGAATTTCGCATGCGCATGCGGCGAGCGCAGCACCAGCGCGTGCATCGCCGGCTGCGGCGAGATGGTCGTCGGTATAGCGGCCCTTGCCGCGAATGAGCGCATCGTCTTCCTTGCGGAGAACGCTTTGACCGACGCCGAATTTGATGGGAGCTGCCATCGTGTCTCCCGGTGCAGTCGTTATTGATTGGCCGCCATATTGGCGCGGTTGGCCGCGAAGCGCAAACCGTTCCATATTGCAGCGGTTCGCGCGCCAGCGCAAACCGCTTTCGGCCGACGAGCCGCTGCCCGGCGCAGCCGAATCGCCCGCGTGCGGCAACCCTTCGCGCTTGCACAACAAAAAGCCCCGGACGATGCCGGGGCGCGATTCGCAGCGAGCGAAGACCATCGCCGGCATCAACGACTGATCCCGGTGACTAAAAGTCTAGCTCGCGCAGCGAGCGAGAACAACCATCCGCGCCCGAACAGCAGCGAGGATCGACAGCGCATAGACGAAGGCGCCGACGGCAATCAGCAGCAGCAACGCGGTCTCGTCCCGGAACGTGCTGCATTTGCGCGAAATAGACGCCGGCAAATCGCGCGGTGACCCACAGCGCGGCGGCGAGCAGGACACCGGCACGCCGCGAACTTGGCGAGCGACGTCATCCAGGCGCGGTCGAGTTCGAGGTAACCGGCCCGCACCGCGAAGACGAGCACCAGCAACAGATTGATCCAGGCCCCGACCGCGGTGGCGAGCGCCAGGCCGACCTGCGCCAGCGCGCCCATCAGCGCGACCTTCAGCGCGCACGTTGACGGCGACGCCGGTCAGCGCCGCCTTCACCGGCGTCGCGGTGTCGCTTGCGGGCATAGAAGGTCGCGACCGCGCTGCGGATCAGTCACGAACGGAATGAGGCCGATCGCGTAGGCCGCCAGCGTGGCGCCCGCGGCCGCGGCATCGGCCTTCGAGAACGCGCCGCGCGCGAACATCGCGCGCATGATGACGTCGGGCACGGTCAGGAACGCGGCGACGAACGGCACCGAGAACAGCAGCGTGAACTCGAACGCGCGCCGCTGCGACGGCTGCAGCGCCGGCGTCGATCGTCCGCCGTGAGCCGCCGCGACATTTCCGGCAGCAGCACGGTGCCGACCGCGATCCCGATCACGCCGATCGGCAGCTGGTTGAGACGGTCGGCGTAATACAGCGCCGACAGCGCGCCGGCCGGCAGAAAGGTCGCGATGATGGTGTCGGCGAACAGCGCGACCTGCGTGCCCATCGAGCCGATGCGTCGCCGGGCCGAGCGCCCGGAAGAACGCGCGGACGTCCTCGTCGAGCGTGAGCGGCGCGAAGCTGCGGCAGGACGCCGCTGCCGCGCAGCGTCGCCGGCCAGCAGCAGGAATTCGCAGGACGCCGGCGATCAGCACGCCCCAGGCCGCCGCATGGCCGGCGCTCGGAAAGAACGCGGCCAGCGCCAGCGTCGCCATCATCGACAGGTTGAGAAAGATCGGCGCCGCTGCAGCGCTGGCGAAGCGATGCATGACGTTGAGCATGCCGCCGTAGAGCGTCACCAGCGTGATCAGCAGCAGATAGGGAAACGTGATCCGCGTCAGCTCGATCGCGAGCGCGACGCGGCCGGATCGTCGGCGAAGCCCGGCGCCAGGATGCGCGATCACCTGCGGCATGAACAGCCAGGCCACGACGAGCAGCACGACCTGGCGCGGCGAACAGCAGCGTGAAGATGCGGTCGGCGAACAGCTTCGCCGACGGTCGCGCCGCTCTGCCGTGCAGATGCGGCATAGGCCGGCACGAAGGCGGCGTTGAAGGCGCCCTCGGCGAAGATCGCGCGGAAATGATTGGGCAGCCGCAGCGCCACGAAGAACGCATCCGCCACCGGCCCGGCGCCGAGAATCGCGGCGAGCATGATGTCGCGCGCAAATCCGGTCAGCCGCGAAAGCAGCGTATAGCCGCCGACGGTGAAGATGCGTCCGAGCATGCGCCGCTTCTGCATGCGGCGATGCTTCGCGAGACGGCGAAATCAGGCAGAAAGCGCGCCGCGCACCGCCTCGATGATCCGATCCTGCGTCAGCTCGTCGAGATAGGCGTGCATCGGCAGGCTGATGACGTCGTCGGACGAGCCGCTCGCTCACCGGCAGGCCGCCGTCGGCGACCGGGAAATCGCCGGTAGGCGGTCTGCTGATGCATCGACTTCGGTATAATAGATCGCGGTCGGGATGCCCTGCGCCTTCAGCGCCGCGGCGAAACGCGTCGCGGTCGGTGCCCTTGGGCAGGCGGATGGTGTATTGCGCCCACACCGAGGTGCAGCCGCGCGGCCAGCCGCGGCACGGTCACGACGTTGCCGAGCGCCGCGCGCATAGCGCTCGCGCGACCCGGTTGCGCGCCGCGATCTCGTCCTCGAAGATCTTCAGCTTCTCGATCAGGACCGCCGCCTGCATGGTGTCGAGCCGCCCGGTCAGGCCGAGGCGCACATTGTCGTATTTGTCGGAGCCCTGGCCGTGCACGCGGATGCTGCGCAGCGTCTCGGCCAGTTCGTCGTCGTCGGTGAAGATCGCGCCGCCGTCGCCGATAGCAGCCGAGCGGCTTTGCCGGGAAGAAGCTGGTCGCGGTCGCAAGCCCGAAGTGCCGAGCCGGCGGCCCTTGTAGCTCGCGCCGAAAGCCTGGGCGGCGTCGTCGAGCACGAACAGGCCCTCGGCCTCGCGCGACCTCGGCGATCGCGTCGTGGTCGGCGCTCTGGCCGAACAGGTCGACCGGGATCACGGCCCTGGGCTTCAGGCCGCGCTGCTTGCGCCGTCGCGATGCCGCGCTTGAGCGAGGCGGCATCCATGTTGAAGGTCGCTTCGTCGACATCGACGAACACCGGCGTCGCGCCGGTCAGCGCCACCGCCTCGCCGGTCGCGCAGAACGTGAACGACGGACAGAGCACCGCGTCGCCCGGCCCGACGTCCTTCGCCATCAGCACCATCAGCAGCGCGTCGGTGCCGCTGGCGCAGCTCACGACATGCCTGGCGCCGCAGAAATGCCGCCAGCGCCGGCTTCCAGCGCGCGCGACTTCCGGACCGTTGATGAACTGGCAATGGGTCGAGCACGCGCGCGATCGGCCTCATCGATCGCTGTGCCGAGCCGCCGGCGCTGCGCGGCGATGTCGATGAAGGGAACGGGTTCTGGACGCATGTGCTGGTTCATGGAGCCTTGCTGGATCGGATGTGAGGAGGTGATCAGCCGGCGACGCGGCGCGGCCCTTGCGCGCGGCGGAGGCCGCGCGGCTTGGCGGGCGCTTCGCAGGCAGCGGATCGCGATTTCGAGGCTGGCGACGCCCTCGTCGCCGGACACCGCCGGCACATTGCCGGTGCGGACGGCACTCGAGGAACGCGATCAGCTCGGCGCGCAGCGGCTCGTCATGGCCGACCGGCAGATGCCGCATCGAATAGCTGCCGTCGGGCTGGAAGCCGAAGCACTCGGTGACCTGGCGCGTCAGCAGATCGCCCATCACATATTTGCCGCGGGTCGCGACCGTGACGTTGCGCGCCTTGAACGGCGTCAGCCAGTTGGTGTTGATGTGGGCGAGCACGCCGGAGGCGGTGCGGAACTGCAGCAGCGCGATGTCCTCGCGCTCGGCGACCGCGCTGGAAAGCTGCGGCTGCACCTCGACGATATCGGACTCGGTGAACCAGCGGATCAGGTCGATGTCGTGCACGGCGAGATCGATGACGACGCCGACATTCGACATGCGCGGCGGAAACGGCCCGACGCGGGTGATGCCGATCGAAAGAATATCCTCGCCCGCAGATCGCCTGCTTGATCGCGGCGACCGCCGGATTGAAGCGCTCGACATGGCCGACCATCAGCGTCACGCCGGCGCGGCGCGCCGCGTCGACGATGTCGCTGCCCTCCTCGACCGTCGGAGGCGATCGGCTTCTCGACCAGGATATGGATGTCGCGCGCGATGCAGGCGAGCGCGATCTCGTGATGCAGATGGGTCGGCGCCGCGATCGGTCACGGCATCGACGCCTTCGCCGAGCAGTTCGTCGAGATCTGGCGAAAGCGCGGCAGCCGACCAGCTCGATGGCGCGCGCGCGGTGCTCCGGCAGCGGATCGACGATGCCGACCAGCGTCGACGCCCGGCAGACCGGCCAGCACGCGGGCATGGTTGCTGCCCATCACGCCGGCGCCGACCACGCCGACGCGCAGCGCGCTGCCGGCGTCGGTCTTCGCGTCCGATCGCGGACCCTTTGGAACTCATGATTTGTCGACCCCAAACAGAACTGATTCGCGCCGGCAACGTCCCCGGCGGTTCTCTAGCACGCCGTCACAGATGTGGCGAACGCGCATCGACCGTTTCCGGACACGTTTTGATTCAAACAATTACATGCCGCCGGACCGGCACGAGCCTGAAACCTCGAGCATTCGTCCGCGTCTAACGTGCGCTTGATAGTCGTCCTCGATGCGGATGATGTCGTCCTCGCCGAAATAGCTGCCGGTCTGCACCTCGATCAGTTCGAGCTGGATCTTGCCGGGATTTTCCAGCCGGTGCACCGCGCCGATCGGGATATAGATCGATTCGTTCTCGTGCACGGTCTTGACCAGCTCGTTGACGGTGACGCGCGCGGCGCCGCGCACCACGATCCAGTGCTCGGAGCGGTGGTGGTGCTTCTGCAGCGACAGCCGCCCGCCCGGCTTGACGATGATGCGCTTGACCTGGTGACGGTCGCCATTGTCGACCGACTGATAGGAGCCCCAGGGCCGGTGCACCTTGATGTGATCCTCGGTCACCTGCGGCGCCACGGTCTTCAGCTTCGCGACCAGCCGCTTCAGCCCGTTGGCGTCCTTCTGCCGCGACACCAGCACGGCGTCCTGCGTTGCGACCACCACGAGATCGTCGACGCCTTCGAGCGCGACCAGCGCGCGGTCGGTCGAGACGTTGCAGTTGCGCGAATCCTCGAACACCGCGGCGCCGCGCGCCGCGTTGCCCTCGCCGTCCTTGTCCGGACAATTCCCACACCGCATGCCAGGAGCCGACATCGGACCAGCCGCACGCGACCGGCACCACGGCGGCGCGCGCGGTCTTTTCCATCACCGCATAGTCGATCGAGATCGACTTCGCCGATCCGAACGCGTCCGGCGTCGAGCGTGACGAATCCGAGATCGCGCCCGGCCTTGGCGACCGCATCGGCGACGGCCTGCACGCTTGTCGGCATCGACCTTGCGGTATTCGTCGAGCAGCACGCGCGGCGCGGAACATGAAGTTGCCGCTGTTCCAGAGATAGCCGGCCTTGACGTAGTCGGCCGCCGTCGCCGGATCCGGCTTCTCGACGAATTTCGCGACCGCGCGGACCTCGCCGGAAATGACCTCGCCGGGACTGATGTAGCCGTATTCGGTGGCGGCGCGTTCGGGCTGCACGCCGAAGGTCACGATGTGCCCGGCTTCCGCCGCGGCCAGCCCCTCGCGGCAGGCGGCGACGAAAGCGGCGGTGTCGCGCACCACGTGATCGGCGGCGAGCGCCAGCACGATCGCCTCCCTGTCGCGCGTCTGCGCAAAGGCAGCGCCGGCCGCGATCGCAGGCCCGGATCGCGCCGCATCGGCTCCAGCAGCACGTCGGCCTCGAGCCCGATCTCCGCCAGTTGCTCGAGCACCATGAAGCGATAGGCGTTGTTGGTGATGACGATCGGGCGCTCGAACAGCGTCGGCATCCGAGACCCGCAACAGCGTGTCCTGGAACGTCGAGCGCGCCCCGAACAAGGGCAGGAACTGCTTGGGGTGAACCTCGCGCGAGGCCGGCCACAGCCGCGTTCCGGCGCCGCCGCACATGATCAGGGAATAATTCGTCGGTTCATCGGTCGTCTCAAATCCTGTAGTAGTCACGATACCAGGCGACAAAATCGCGCAAGCCCGTCCTCGATCGAGGTCTGCGGCCTGAAGCCGGTGTCGCGCATCAGATCGGCGACATCGGCAAAGGTTTCCGGTCACGTCTCCGGGCTGCATCGGCAGCATCTCCTTGACCGCCGCGCGGCCCAGTTCCTGCTCCAGAACCGCTACCACATGCATGAGGTCTTCCGGACGATTGTTGCCGACATTGTAAATCCTGCGCCGGCGCGCCGCCCGCGCCGCGCATCGCGCGGAGGCCTGGTCGACCAGTCGCAATACGACGCGCGTCACGTCGTCGATATAGGTAAAGTCGCGCCGCATCCTGCCATGGTTAAAGAGCCTGATCGGGGTGCCCTCAACGATCGCCTTGGTGAACAGGAAGATCGCCATATCGGGCCGTCCCCACGGCCCGTAGATGGTAAAGAACCGCAAGCCCGTTACCGGAAGGCGGTAGAGATGGCTGTAGGAATGCGCGATCAGCTCGTTGGCCTTCTTCGTGGCGGCGTAGAGGCTGACCGGATGGTCGGTCTTGTCGTCCACCGAAAACGGCAGCTTGGTATTGGCGCCGTAGACCGACGAGGACGACGCATAGACCAGATGGCCGCATCCGTGATGCCGGCAACCTTCCAGCACATTGACGAAACCCTCGAGATTGGCGTCGACATAGGCATGCGGATGGTCGATCGAATAGCGCACGCCAGCCTGCGCCGCGAGATGAACCACCGCTGGCAAAGCGGTGTTTGGCGAACAGGCGTTCCATTGACGCCGCGATCGGCGAGATCGATCTGCTCGAACGCGAAACCCGGCTCCTCGCCGCAGGATGTCCAGGCGCGCCCGCTTCAGCGCCGGATCGTAATAACTGTTGAGGTTGTCGAGGCCGACCACAGCGCGGCCTTCGGCCAGCAGCCGGCGGGCGACGTGGAAGCCGATGAAACCCGCAGCCCCGGTGACCAATATTGGCCTGATCCGACATCGTATCCTCGAAGGCATCGATCAACGGCCTGCAATCCCTTCCGGGCCTCTTTACCGCGTATGCCAGGGCCGCCGCAATACCCAGCAGCGCCGCTATTGCCAGATCGGCCTGAAAACCATACCAAGGCGCCGAATTCGGCGCGCGGCGCCATTGCGCCTTTTGCACCCTCCTCAAACCTGGCAGTCGGGCGAGATGCGCCGTATCCTGCTTTCGACGATGAAGATACTGGTCTCGGCGGCGCTGCTGTATTTCGCGCTGCGCAAGGTCAATCTTGTCCGAGCTCGCCTCGCGCATCGACGTTGCGAGCCTGGGCTGGATCGGCCTGGCGATTGCCGTGACGTTCCTGCAGATCTTCATCGGCGTGCTGCGATGGCGCGAGATCAGCGCGGAGTGCGGCGCGCCGCTGCCGACCAGGCAGGCGATGCGCTTCAACCTGATCGGAACCTTCTTCAACCAGACGCTGCCGTCCTCGATCGGCGGCGACGCGGTGCGGCTGTGGCTGGTGGCGCGCGGCGGCGCCGGCTGGCGCGCCGCGACCTATTCCATCTTCGTCGACCGCGCCATCGGCCTGATCGCGCTCGCGATCATCATCGTCGCGAGCCTGCCCTGGAGCTATCGCCTGATCACCGATCCGCATGGCACGGTCGGCGCTGCTGTTCGTCGATTTCGCAGCGCTGGCCGGCGGCGCTCGGATTTCTGGTGCTCGGCCGGCTGCCATGGCCGTGGCTGAAGCGCTGGTGGGGCACGCATCACATCCACGCCTGCTCGGTGATCGCCAACCGCGTGCTGTTCAGCCGCGATCGCGGACCGAAGGTCGCGGTGCTGTCGCTGCTGGTCCACGTGCTCGCCGTCGTCATCGCCTGGTGCGTGGTGCAATCGATCGCCGCCCCGGTGCTGTTCGGCCAGGTCTTCCAGCTCGTTCCGCCGGTCATGCTGATCACCATGCTGCCGATCTCGATTGCCGGCTGGGGCGTCCGCGAGGCCACCATGGGGCTGGCGTTCGGATATGCCGGGCTGATGGCCAGCGAGGGCGTCAACATCTCGCTGCTCTTTGGCGCAGTATCCTTCATCGTTGGCGCTGGTCGGCGGGCTGGTCTGGATCTTCAGCGCCGAGAAGGCAGCGCAGGGCGCGGCGCCGATCGAAGTTCCCAAATAAACCTCCGAGCAACTTTCCACGCGGATAGAATGGCCAGTTTCGCAGACTCCTGTTGTCGTTCGCCGCCGCAGTGCCGGCGGCGCTGCTGTCGGCGCGTCCTGACATGGGCGATCCGGCCGTTGCTGGTGCGACATAGCGCTGGCGAAGCCGAATGCGCGCTCCTCCCATCGCATTCCGACGCCGCAGGGCGCAGGCATCGCGGTGATCGCGGCCACGCTGATCGCGGCCGTCGCGGTCATCGCCTTTGCCGGCGCGGCCGAGATGAAAATTCCCGTCGCGCGTTTTCGGCGCGACACTGTTCATCGCGGCCGTAGGCTTTGCTGACGACGTCAATTCCATCCCGGTGCTGCCGCGGCTATTGCTGCAGGGGCTAGCGGTCGCCGCGGTGATCTCTTGCCGCGCCCGACAAACTTGCGGATCGTTCCCGCCTGCCCGCTCTGGCTCGAGCGCGGCTTGCTGCTGCTGGCAGGCCTGTGGTTCGTGAACCTCGTCAACTTCATGGACGGGCTGGACCTGATGACGGTCGCCGAGATCGTGCCCGTCACCGGCGCGCTCGTTCTGCTCGGCTGGCTCGGTGAACTTCCCGCGCCCGCGACGATCGCCGCCGCGGCGCTGTGCGGCGCGATGCTCGGCTTCGCGCCTTTCAACCGGCCGGTGGCGAAGATCTTTCTCGGCGACGTCGGCAGCCTGCCGATCGGCCTCCTGGCTGGGCTGGTGCCTGCTGCAGCTCGCCTGGCATCAGCAGATTCGCCGCCGCGCTGCTGTTGCCGCTCTATTATCTCGCCGGATGCGACGGTCACGCTGTTGCCGCCGGATGGCAAGGCGCGAGCCGTTCTGGGCGGCGCATCGCAGCCATTTCTACCAGCGCGCCACCGATAACGGATTTTCTGTATCGCGCGTGGTGAGCGAAGTGTTCGCGCTCAATGTCGTGCTGGCGGCGCTGGCGATCGGCTCGGTCCTGACCTCGTCGACGGTCATCGCCGATCCTGCTTCTCGTCATCGGCAGCATCGCCACGGCGCTCCTGATGCGCCGCTTTTCGCGCCGGCAACCGTCGTCAGGCTAGTCCGGCTTGTTCTGCGCAAGTTCGCGGATCAGGCTGCAATAGCCGGCCATCGCAGCGTTGAAATCGAATCGCCCCGCGATTTCGGCCGCGCGCTCGGCCCGCTGCGGGTCCCTGGCGCCGGCGGCGCGACTGACCGTTTTCGCGAGCTCATCGGCGTTGCCGGGTTCGACGACCCAGCCGACATCGTGCTCGGTCACCGTCAACGCCGCCTCGGCATCTGCTTCGGAAACCAGGATCACCGGGCGGCCGATCGCCAGCAGATTGTAGAACCGGCTAGGCACCGATACGCCGGCGACGTTCCGGCGGTAGGGAATGATCCAGACGTCCGCCGCCGAAAGAAATGTCTCCAGCTGGTCGTCCTCGACGCGATCGACCAGCGTGACGTTCGGAAGCCTTGCCTCGGACTGCATCTCGCGCAACTGATCGAATCCGATCCCCAGCCCGACAGCAGGAAGTGAATATCCTCGTTGTCGCGCAGCAATCTCGCGGCCTCGAATACGATGACGGGATCGTGGGTAAAGCCGAGATTGCCTGGACAGACCGACGACGAAGCGGGCGGAAAGCGAACGGCGATACGGATTGTCAGGATCGACCGCGCGAACGCCGCGCGCGAGCGTCGCCCAGTTCGGAATGAAGCGGATCTTGTCGCTTGTCATTCCGCGATATCGCAGCAGCAGTTTTTCGGTATCGCGGCCGATGATGACGACGGCGTCGAGCGCGCGAAACATCGGCGCGTTCAAGGCGCGCATCGCTTTCGCCAGCGATCGACTGCGGCTTCAGAAGGCCAGCCATGATGAGGACGTCGGGATAGAGATCGTGCATGATCAGCACCGACCTCGCGCCTTTCAATCTCGCGGCGGCGGCGAAGGCATAGGGCAGCATGAAGGGTGCGGGCACGGTGAGCGCGACGTCGCCGCGGCGCAATTTCACCAACAGCGCTGCGAACATCCGGATCGTGAACAGCAGTTCGGCCAAAGCGCGCTTGAGCAATGCGGCCTTGCCGGGCATCCAGTTCCTGACTTCGACGACCTGAGGCTTGCCGGCAGCGCCGCGGAGCCCGCCGTTCCCGACAGCACCAGAACCTCGGCTTCCTGCGCCACGCGTTCCGAAATCGCCGCCATGATCGCCGCCGTCGTGCTCGGATCCGGCGGATAATGCTGGCTGACGACGACGACTTTTCCGGACTTCTGCATCATGGCTTTCGAAGTGGCCCGCACGGCCGGCGGATGCCGAACAAGGTCAGGCGGCGTTCGATCCGAACTCGGGCACGGCATCCTTGAGCACCGCGCGGATGGTGGAACGGTCATCCCGCGCAATCGCCTCCTCCAGCGCCGCGAGCCATTTGCGCAAGGTCTGCATCGGCGGCTCGTTCGGCTTGGCCGCCATGATGCCGGCGACGCCGATCTCCACCGGCCGGCTCCTCGCTGGCGAACAGGATCTCGTTCAGCCGCTCGCCCGGCCGCATGCCGGTGAACACCACCTCGATATCGATGCCGGGCTCGAGGCCGGACAGGCGGATCATCCGCTCGGCAAGCTCCACGATCTTGACCGGCTGTCCCATGTTGAGGACGTAGACCGAGACATCGGGCCGCGCCGGCGTCAGCGCGTGGCGTCGCCGCGGTCAGCACGAGATCGCAGGCTTCGCGGATGGTCATGAAGTAACGGACCATGTCCGGATGCGTCACCGTGACCGGGCCGCCGGCCTCGATCTGCGCCTTGAATTTCGGCACCACCGATCCGTTCGAGGCCAGCACGTTGCCGAACCGCACCGAGATCAGCCGCATGCGCGGCTTGCCGTCCGATTGCGTCATCAGGTCGTGGTCGAGCGCCTGGCAATACATTTCGGCAAAGCGCTTGGTCAGGCCCAGCATCGAGACCGGCTCGATCGCCTTGTCGGTCGAGATCATCACCATCGCGGCGGCGCCCGCCGCCCGCGCGGCGTCGGCGACGTTGACGGAACCGAAGATGTTGGTCTTGACGCCCTCGCTCCAGTCGCGCTCGAGGATCGGCACGTGCTTGAGGGCGGCGGCATGGAACACGATATCGGGCTTGAATTCGCGCATCAGGTTCATGATCCGGTCGCGATCGCGGATATCGGCGATCCGGCCCTCGATCGCCGCACTGGTCCGCGCGCGCCGCCAGCGCCTCCGTCACCGCGTAAAGCGCCGGTTCGGAATGCTCGATCACCAGCAGCCGCGCGGCGCCGAAGGTCGCGACGCGGTCGCAAATCTCCGAACCGATCGAGCCGCCGCCGCCGGTGACGATCACCGCCTTGCCCTTCACCAGCGCCTCGAGCCGCGCGTAATCGATCTTCTCGCTCGGCCGCAGCAGCAGGTCCTCGACGGCGACGTTGGTCAGCCTCGGCACGTCGCCGCTTTCGAGCGACGGCAGGCGGCTGACGAACAGGCCGAGCCGCTTGGCCCGCATCAGGACCGCCTCGGGATGCGCCTCCGGTTCGAACGCCGACGGGGTCATGACGATCCGCGAAATCGGCTTTCCGCGTCCGGCGATAGTCGCGGACCACGTCCTCGACATCGTCGATGCCGCCGAGCACCGGGACGTTGCGGATCGACTGGCCGCGGTCCGCGGCCGACGGCGACAGCACGCCGACCGGCCAAAGCTGCTTGACCGCGCCGCTCTCGATCGCCGCGCAACAGCACCTCGGCATCGGCGGCGCGGCCGATCAACAGGGTCGACGACGCCCCCTCGGTCCGGGCATGGCGGCGAACGCGCGAATAGCGGAAATAGCGATAGCCGAAACGGAGCGCGCTCAGCGCGAACACCTGGAGAAACCAGTAGAGCACGATGGTGATACGGCCGAACAGCACCGGCGCCTTGGCGCTCGATGCCGCGAAAATGAAGGCATAGTCCAGCACGATGAGCGCTACCGTCAGAACGCGTCGCCACGCGCATGATGTTCAGCGCGTCGGGGAGCGAAATGAAACGCCATTTCGTCGTCGTCAGGTTGAAGACGTAGCAGATCACGACGCTGAAGACGACGAAGAGCGGCAGAATGCGCAGCAACAGCGGCAGGCGGGCATAGAAGGCCTCGCCGCCCTCGAAGCGCAAATAGAAGGCTCGCGAGCAGCGCAAACGCGGTCGCCAGCGCATCATGCGCTGCGATCAGGTAATTGCGACGGGTCAGTTGCGAAAGAGGCGTCATTCCAATGGCCGGCTGCGGAAACGATGGGGATTCGTGAGAGGCATCCCTGGTCCGCTGATATCTTATCTGCGGCGCGCATGCCAGCGATCATGGCCGGACTGTTCCGGAAGATTCCGCGCCTCGATCTGGCGCGCAGCACCATGCCTCCGGCGATGCCGACGCCCAGCACATACATCCAGCCCTCGTGAAAATCGAACAGATGCGAGTTGAACAGCGAACTGAACATGTTCTGCAGCACCACCATCAGCCCGATCCAGGCCGCCAGCCCCTCGCCGCGGAACAGCAGCGAAATGCGAAAGCCACATCGCGTACAGGATCACGACCCCGACCGTGCCCCACTGCACCGCGACGTTGAGGGTCTGGTTGTGCGGGTTCCCGATCACCTGCGCCTGCGCCAGCACTGCGGGCCCGGTCGCCGCGCGCCTCGAACAGCCCCCGCGTCGATCCCGGTGCCGTGGCCGATGACCGGCGCCTCGGCAAAGAACCGCAGCGACTTCTCCCAGAATTCGAGCCGCAGCCCGATCGATGTCGGCTGGTTGAGTTCCTTGTAGATCCGGTAGTCCCGCGTGAACTTGTCCGTCGTCGCCTGCAGTTGAGGCGACACCGTCCAGGCCAGCGCACCGAAGACGACGGCGGCAACGACCAGCAGCACGTTGGTGCGCCATTTCAGGTGCGCCATCGCGAATACGGCGAGCATCACCGGCAGCGTCACCAGTGCCGTGCGCGACACGACGACGAACACCATGTTGACAACGAAGTTCGCCGCGACCAGCGTCAGCAGCAGCGCCTGCCGGACTTCCCTTCCCGCAGCAGTGTGATGATCGGGAAAGCAAGCACGACCGTGCACAACACGAATTCCTGGCTCTGGTCGATATAGTTCTTGACGAAGATGCCGTGCCCCGTCGGCTCGCCGGGGACCTTCAGCGTAAGATCTGGGATCGATCGCGACCATCCAGGACGCGGCCGTCATCAGCGTGCAGGACACCAGGAAGGCGACGAATACCCACATGCCGCGCGTCGAGCGCTCGAAATGATAGAACAGGAACGGCAGAAACGAGCAGCTTGGTCGCGGGGCTCAGCGCATGGAGACGCGCGCCCCATGACGCGTCCGACCACAGGGTTCCCAGCGCCGCAAGCGCAACGAGCGCGATCGGCAGCGCGCAGATCGGCCGCTGCAGCGAACGCAGGAACGGGCGCAGTTCGAGCGTCGGCGGCCAGAGCGGCAAGCCAGACCACGCATGCCGATGCCCACGCCGCTGGTCGACCACGGCAGCAACAACGCCACCAGCACCGCGATGAGGTCGACGTTGAGCATGCGCGCGAACGGGTCGTGCCGGGCCGAGGCCATGACCGACAGCATCGAGCCGATCGAGTTTATCTCCCTGCGCTGGTGATCCGCCGCCATCACGACGACCCTGCCGGTTGCGCGCGCGCTGTGCTGCCTGGCCGCCAGCGTCATGCCGCCGGCAACGCCGACACCGAGCACATACATCCATCCTTCGTGAAAATCGAAGATGTGCGAGTTGAACAGCGAGGTGAAGATGTTCTGCACGACGACCAGCAATCCGATCCAGGCGACGAGCCCGTCGCCGCGGAACAGCAGCAGATGCGCCAGCCACATCGCGTACAACAGCGACGATCCCGACGCATGCCCCATTGAACTGCGACGTTCAAGCGTCTGGTTGTGCGGATTTCCGATGACCTGGCTGCGGTGGCGCTGTAGGTATCGCCGGTGGCGGCCCGCTCGAACAGTCCGCGCGTCGAACCGGTACCGTGTCCGACGACCGGCGCCTCGGCAAAGAACCGCAGCGATTTCTTCCAGAACTCCAGCCGCAGCCCGATCGACGTCGGAGCATGTTTGCGTTCTTGTAGAGCCGATAGTCGCTGCGAGAAGGTCGTCCGGTCGTCGTGCTGCAACTGCGGCGATGTCGCCCAGGCCAATCCCGCCATGACGACCAAGACGCCGAAGATCATCGACGCTGGTTCGCCATTTCAGGTGAAGCAGCGCGAATACCGCCAGCATGATCGGCATAGTGACCATCGCCGTCCGCGACACGATGACGAACGCCATGTTGACGATGAAGCCGAGCGAGATCGCGACAAGCACCAGCGCCAGCCAGATCCTGTTCGCCTGCAGCAGGCGGATGATCGGATAGGCCAGCGCCACCGCGCACAGCGCGAACTCCTGGCTCTGGTCGATGTAGTTCTTGACGAAGATGCCGCGCCCCCGGCTCGTCCGGGCGCCTTCAGCGAAAGGCTGGGATCACATCACGACGATCCACGACATCACCATCAGCAGCGCGCAGGACACCAGGAATGCGATGAACACCCACATCCCGCGCGACGACCGTTCGAAATGATAGAACAGTACCGGGCAGCACCAGCAGCTTGAGGGTCGGGACTGACGGCGTAAAGCCGCGCGCCCCATGGCGCGTCCGACCAGAGCGTGCCGACCAGCGCCAGACCGAACAGCGCAAACGGCAAGTAGCAGATCGGCCGCTTCAGCAATCGCCCGAAAGCCTGCCAGTCCATCACCGCACGCCACGGCGCCGAGCCAGCACGGCACGAAGATCGCCGACCAGCGTCGTCGACCACGGCAGCGTGAGCGCGGCCAGAATGGCGAAAACATCCGCAGTCGTCGTCCACAGCGCGCCGGTCGCGCCAGTACCGCCGCACCAGCGACATCGGTGGAGCCGTAGCGCTCAGCGCTCACGCCTTGCCTCCCCGCGCGCGGTCGACCAGCGACGTCGTGCTGTGGCCCGGCAGAATGTCGACCAGCACGCACCTCGCCGCCGTCGGCCTCGACGATCTCGTGGCCGACGACCTGCTCGCGGGTGTAGTCGCCGCCCTTGACCAGCACGCTCGGCCTGACCTGCGCGATCAGGTCGATCGGCGTGTCCTCCTCGAAGATCGCGACGAGATCGACCGCCTCCAGCGCCGCCAGCACTTCGGCGCGCGCCCGCTCGTCCTGCACCGGACGCCCTCGCCCTTCAGCCGCTTCACCGAGGCGTCGCTGTTGAGGCCGACGATCAGGCGGTCGCAGGCGCCGCGCGCCGCCGTCAGCACCTTGACGTGGCCGGGATGCAGAATGTCGAAGCAGCCATTGGTGAAGCCGATGCGCAGGCCCTGCTGGCGCCATTCCGCACAGATGCGCATCGAGATCGCCGCCTGCCGCGACGATCTTCTCCTCGGCCGCCAGCGACGCATGCGGCAGGATTTTCCGCCGCAGTTCCGCCGGCGTCACGGTCGCGGTGCCCTTCTTGCCGACCGCGACCGCGGCCGCCGGCATTCGCCATCCGCAACGCGGTCTCCCAATCGGCGCCGGCCGCCAGCGTCAGCGCCAGCACGGCGGCGACCGTGTCGCCCGCGCCCGAGACGTCGCGCACCTTGACCGGCAGCGCCGGCACATGGATCGCCTCGCCGCCGCGACGCACCAGCGTCATGCCGTGCTCGCTCTGCGTCACCAGCATGGCCTCGCAATCGGCGAGATGCATCGCGTCCTGCGCGGCGTCCGCAATGCTCTGTGTCGGCTGTCGGCGCGGCTGCGGGTCGCTTCCGCGAATTCCTTGCGGTTGGGCGTCAGCAGCGTCGCGCCGCGATAGATCGCGAAATTGGCGCTCTTGGGATCGACGATCACGCGCTTGCCGAGCTTCTGCGCGGCGTCGATGACGTTGCGGATCACGCGCGCCGTCAGCACGCCCTTGGCATAGTCGGACAGCAGCACGATATCGGCGCGCGGCGAACTGCGGCAGGATGCGCGTCGATCAGCTTCTGCTCGATATCGGCCGAGGCCGGCACGGCCAGTTCCCAATCCGCGCGCAGCATGTGCGTGGAAAAATGCTCGGAGACGAAGCGCACCTTGCGCGTCGTCGGCCGCGCGGAATCGCAGACCAGCACGGCCTCGATCAGGCTCTCCTGCGCCAGCGTCGGCCTTCAGCTTCGCGCCCGCCTCGTCCTCGCCGACCAGGCCTGACAAAGATGCAGCGCGCGCCGAGCGCGGCGATGTTGCGCGCGACGTTGCCGGCGCCGCCGACATTGGTCTCGCTGCGCTGGACCGCGATGCACCGGCGCCGGCGCTTCCGGCGAAATGCGCGACACCTCGCCATAGACGAATTCGTCGAGCATGAGGTCGCCGACGCAGAGCACGGTCTGGCGGACGATCGCATGCGACAGGGCTTCAAAATCGAACATCTGACTCGTTACCTGTGTGCCCGTCAGCGAAAGCGATCGGTGCGATCGAGGAAACCCTTCACGTAAGCGCTCGACCGCGTCTTCCAGCGCGGTGAAGCCGCCATTGTAGCCGGCGCGCTGCAGCCGATCGACTTCGCTCTGGGTGAAATACTGATAGCTGCCGCGGATCTGCTTCGGGCATGTCGATATACTGGATGTTCGGCTTGGCGCCGAGCGCGGCATAGGCCGCCAGCATCAGGTCGCGAAAGCTGCGCGCGGTGCCGGTGCCGACGTTGAAGATGCCCGCTGACGCGACGGCGTCGCCAGCAGCCACATCATCACGCGCACGACGTCGTCGACATAGATGAAGTCGCGCCGCTGGTCGCCGTCGGCGATGCCTTCGCGGTGCGACTTGAACAACTGCACCGGCGCGCCCGGCCTTGACGTCGTCGAAGCGCCGCGCCAGCACGCTCATCATCGTGCCCTTGTGATATTCGTTGGGGCCGAACACGTTGAAGAACTTCAGCCCGGCCCATTGCGGCGGCAGCTGTTCGCCTGCGCGCGGCGCGTTCGGCCACCGCCATGTCGAACAGATGCTTGCTCCAGCCGTAGAGATTCATCGGCCGCAGCTTCTTCAGCGCGTCCATGCGACTGGTCGTCGCGAAAGCCCTGCTCGCCGTCGCCATAGGTCGCCGCCGAGGACGCGTAGATGAACGGCGTGCGCGTTCGCCGTGCACCAGTCGAGCAGCCGCATCGACAGCCGGAAATTGGTCTCGATCACCAGATCGCCGTCGGTCGCCGTGGTCTCGGAGATGGCGCCGAGATGGATGACGGCGTCGAGCCGGCGGCCCTTCAGCCAGTCCATCAGTTCCGCCGGCGGCACGACGTCGGCGAGCTGGCGCTTGGCGAGATTGCGCCATTTGCCGTCATGGCCGAGCACGTCGCACACGGCCACGTCGGCGCGGCCGGCGTCGTTCAACGCGGCCACGACGTTCGATCCGATAAAACCGGCGCCACCGGTCACCAGCAACATGCCGTCCCCTGCCCTGATTGTGCGGCGCCAGCTTTGCCCCAGTCCCGCGCGGCAGGCAACTTGGCTGTCCGGCGTGGTGAAGGCAGACCGGCTCGCAGCGGCTTTACCTGCCGGTGCGGAGCGGTTACCGACGGGGCCGAATCGGCCGCTAGGCGTCAACATCAAGATATGAATATCAATTCAATACATGGGATCGAGATGGAGGATGCCGCCGATACACGGCCGATCCTGATCGTCCCCTATATGTGGATCGGCGACTTCGTCCGCGGCCATACGGTGGTGCGCGTCCTGAAGCAGCGCTGGCCGAACCGGCCGGTCGACCTGCTGGTGACCTCGCTGTGCGCCCCGCTGGTCGATTACATGCCGGGCGTCCGCGCCGGGATCGTCTGGGACCTGCCGCGCAGCCGGCTTGCGGTGGCCAAGCAGCGGGGTCTGGCAGCGGAACTGCGCGCCCGGGGCTATGGAACCGCGCTGGTCCTGCCCCGCACCTGGAAGGCGGCGATTGCGCCCGCGCTGGCCGGTATCCCGGAACGGGTGGGCTTCTTCGGCGAGGCGCGGTTCGGGCTGATCAACCGGATGCGCTGGGGCGAGAAGGCCCTGCCCCGCTTCATCGACAAGAACGCCGCGCTGGCGCTGCCCGACGGCGCGCCGCTGCCGCCGGAATGGCCGGTGCCGCAGCTCGCCGTGCCCGCTGAGGAAACCAGCCGCTGGCGGCAGGCCAACGGGCTCGGCACCGGTCCCGCGGTGGCGCTGGCCCCGGGCTCGGTCGGCGCCTCCAAGCGCTGGACCTATTATCCGGAGGCCGCGCGGCTGCTGGCCGAGCGCGGCCTCGACGTCTGGGTGGTCGGCGGCCCCGGCGAGAAGGCGCTGGCGCAGGAAATCGTCGCCGCCGGCGGCCGCGCGTCCGCGACCTCACCGGCACCGACCTGCGCAACGGCATTCTGGCGATGGCGGCGGCCGGCGTCGCGATCTCCAACGATTCCGGCCTGATGCATATCGCGGCCGCGATCGGCACGCCGACCATGGGCATTTTCGGCCCCACCAGCCCCTATCTACTGGGCGCCGCTGAACGGCCTCGCCGCGACGGTGCTCAGACCAAAACCGTGCTGCCGTGCCAGCCCTGCCAGCGCACCGGTCTGCACCATGAACGACCATCGCTGCATGCGCGACATCGACCCCGCCTACGTGGCCGACGTCGGCGCACCGCCTGCTCGTGACTCACTCAGCCGAGCGCGCGATAGAACCGCAGGCGATCGCATTCGCTTCCGCCTCGAGGCTGAATTTTAGCAGCACACGCGCACGCGCCCGCTCGCCCATCGCATGCGCCGAGGCTGGATCGCGCATCAGCGGCTCCAGCGCCGCGACCAGCGCGTCGACGTCGCCCGGCGGCGTCAGCACGCCGGTCACGCCGTCCTCGACCACGAATTCGGCCGCGCCGGCGCGCGACGCCACCAGCGCCGCGCCCGACGACATCGCCTCGATCAGCGTCAGCCCAAAGCCTTCGTTGCGCGAGGTGAAGGCGTAGATCGTCAGCCGCTGGTACCAGCGCTGCACCTCCTCGATCGCGAGTTCGCCCGTGATGACGATGCGCGATTGCAGGCCGGCGGCCTCGATCTGCTGCTTTCAGCTCGTTGGCAAAGCCCTGCTGCTCCGGCACGATCGCGCCGACGATGACGGCGGTGAAATCGGGATAGCGCGGCAGCAGCCGGCACATCGCCTCCACGAAGACGTCGCGTGCCCTTTTGCGCGCGCACCCGGCCGAAGCAGCCGATCGCGTAACGGCCCGGCAATCCGGCTTCCGCAAACGCCGCCGCGCGATCGGCCGGCGGCGCATAGCGATCGGTGTCGACGCCATGCATCACGACGGTTGCCTCGCGCTTGAGGAACGACGCCGACAGTTCGGATGGTGGCGATGATCGCGTCCATCTGCCGGATCAGCCAGCGCGTCAGCCAGGTGTGATGCCGCTGCGCCGCCGAGGTGAACACGAGTTTCAGCGGCCAGCCGAGCGCGCGCAGCAACACGCCCGCGATCATCTCGTCATTGCGCCGCGCGTGCCAGATCAGCGGCGTGCGGCGGCGCCATAGTTTCAAGAGATCCGCAAAGCCGATCCGCGCGATGCCGTCGGGCGCATGCGAACCGAGCCATGCCGCGCGAAACATTGTGGCGAGTTTCGGCGCCACCATGCGGTTGGTCGCGGTGACGCCCGGAATAGCGCCTGTGCAGATTCGGCACGATCAGCTGCAGATCACTGGCAAAATTGTTCTCGATCGGCACGTCCGGCTCCGTTTCGCGCCAGTTCCTATACGCAACATTAAGCATAGTGGCCAGTTCGCTGGCGCCGAAACCCACTCTTCACCGCGTCCCGGCTAGCATCGCCCTCAACAACTAGGGAGAGGTGAAGCTCATGACCGTGCTCGTCACCGGCGGCGCCGGCTATATCGGAAGTCACATGGTTCATGCGCTGGCGGAAGCCGGCGAAAGCGTCGTCGTGATCGACAATCTGTCCACCGGATTTTCCGCCTTCCTGCCCGAGGGCGTGCCGCTGTTCATCGGCGACGCCGGCGACGAAAACCTCGTCGAGGGCGTGATCGCCCAGCACAGGCGTCGAGAGCATCATTCATTTCGCCGGCTCCGTGGTGGTGCCGGATTCGATGCGCGATCCGCTCGGCTATTACCGCAACAACACCATGACGACGCGCAGCCTGCTGAACGCCGCGGTGAAGGGCGGCGTCAACCGCTTCATCTTTTCGTCGACCGCTGCGGTCTACGGCAATCCGGATCAGGTGCCGGTGCCCGAACATGCGCCGACGCGGCCGCTGTCGCCCTACGGCTCTTCGAAGCTGATGACCGAAATCATGCTGCACGATGTCGCCTCCGCGCACGGCATGAACTATGTCGTGCTGCGCTACTTCAACGTCGCCGGCGCCGATCCGCTAGGCGCGCGTCGGCCTCGCCACCGTCGGCGCGACGCATCTGCTCAAGATCGCGGTCGAAGCCGCCACCGGACAGCGCGCCAAGATCGACGTGTTCGGCACCGATTATCCGACGCCGGACGGCAGCTGCATCCGCGACTTCATCCATGTCAGCGATCTCGCGCAGGCGCATCGCGCGGCGCTGTCCTATCTGCGCGGCGGCGGCAGCTCGATCACGCTGAACTGCGGCTACGGCCGCGGCTATTCGGTGCTCGAGACCATCGAGGCGGTCCGCCGCGTCTCCGATGCGCAATTTCGCGGTTCCATATGCGCCGCGCCGGCCCGGCGACATCATGACCATGGTCGCCGACACCAGCCGCATCCGCGCGACGCTGGACTGGACGCCGCAATACGACGATCTCGAGACCATCGCCACCCACGCGCTGGCCTGGGAAGAGAAGCTGTTCCGCGACCGCGGCGGCCTTCCGCAGCATGCGGAATCGGCCTGAAACTCAAGCAAGCCTTATTTGGCTTGAAAAAGCCCCGACATAGCAGGCAAGGACGTCACTCGCCAGCAGCCCTGACGCGCGCGCTGATGCTGCCCGGCGCCGTCAATGGAACGCGGATGACCGAACTTCCGAACGACGAAAATCACCGACGACCCCTATGGCGCGGCGATCCTGATCCGCCGCCTGGTCATGGAACAGGGTCTCGTCTATTGGCGGCGCTATCTGCACCGCGTTCGCGCTGATGGGCGTGGCGGCCGGCGCCACCGCGGGCTCCGCCTATCTGCTGGGCCAGGTGATCAACCAGGCCTATATCGACAAGAACGTCACGCGGCATCGCCATCCTGTCCGGCGTCACCGTCGTGCTGCTGTTCATCAAGGGTGCTGGCGACCTACGGCCACACCGTGATCCTGTCGCAAGATCAGCAACGCCATTCTCGCCAACAACCAGCGGCGGCTGTTTGCCAAGCTGATGAGCGAAAGCATCGGATTCTTTCCGAGCGGCATTCGTCCGAATTCCTGGCGCGGCTGACCGCCGGCGCAAAATCCATCACCGACGTCCTCGACGCTGCTGATCAACGCCGTCGGACGCGATCGTGCTGCTGCTGATCAGCCTGATCGTCGTGATGGTGACGCAGGATCCGGTGCTGTCGTTGCATCGGTCTCGTGGTGGTGCCGCCGGCGATGCTGATCCTGCGCAAGCTGGTGAAGCGCATCAAGGGCCTCGCCCACAACCAGTTCACCGGCACCGCCGACATCCTGGAGACCATGCAGGAATCGCTGCAGGGCATCCGCACCGTGAAGGCGTTCACGCTGGAAGCAGACCATGCAGCGGCGCATCGACGAGAACATCGCCGTCGTCGAGCGCAACGCCAACAAGATGGCGCGGGTCTCCAACCGCTCCAACCCGCTGATGGAGATGCTCGGCGGCTTCGCGGTCGCCGGCTGCCTGCTCTATGGCGGCTACAGCGTGGTCGCGCTCGGCGCCACGCCCGGCCAGTTCTTCTCCTTCATGACCGCGTTCCTGCTGGCGACCGAGCCGGCCAAGCGGCTGGCGCGGCTCAACATCGACCTCAACAGCCAGCTGGTCGGCGCGCGCATGCTGCTGGAAATCGTCGACAGCCCGGCGAGCGAGCCTGCCGACGACGACAAGCCGGCGCTGAAACTGACCGACGCGCGGGTCGAGTTCCGCGACGTCAACTTTGCCTATCGCGCCGGACGAACCGGTGCTGAACGCGCATGAGCTTCATCGCCGAGCCCGGCAAGGTCACCGCGCTGGTCGGCCCCTCCGGCGGCGGCAAGTCGACCGTGCTGGCGCTGCTGCTGCGGCTCTACGAGGTGAACGACGGCGAGATCCTGATCGACGGCCAGGCGATCTCCGGCGTGTCGCGCAACTCGCTGCGCCGCCAGACCGGCTATGTCGGGCAGGACGTCTATCTGTTCCGCGACACCATCGGCGCCAACATCGCCTTCGGCAAGGTCGGCGCCACGCAGGACGAGATCGTGGCCGCGGCGAAGGCCGCCTGCGCGCACGACTTCATCATGGGCTTTCCGCTCGGCTACGACACGCCGGTCGGCGAGCACGGCACGCAGCTGTCCGGCGGCCAGCGCCAGCGCATCGCGGTCGCGCGCGCGCTGATCAAGAACGCGCCGATCATCCTGCTCGATGAAGCCACCGCGGCGCTGGATTCGGAATCCGAGAAAGCCGGTGCAGGAAGCGATCGACCATCTCTGCCAGAACCGCACCACCATCGTGATCGCCCACCGCCTGCACACCATCATGCACGCCGACGCCATTCTGGTGGTCGAGGGCGGCGAGATCGTCGAGCGCGGCCGGCATGACGATCTGCTGCGCCGCGGCGGCCGCTATGCCTCGTTCTTCCGCCTGCAGCAGCGCGACGCCGGCCATCCCAGTCTGGCGCCGGTCAGCGCAACCGCGTAAAGCTACTCGCCGAATTTCCATCCGTAACCCGCCGAGACCGCTTCATGAACGCCAGCCTCCTACGTCATTCCAGCCCCGCCGCAGCCCACGCTTCCCGTCGTCGGCGAGACGAAATCCTATCCGGTCCGCCGCATCTGGTGCGTCGGGCGCAACTATCTCGAGCACATCCGCGAGATGGGCAATGACGAGCGCGCGCCGCCGTTCTTCTTCGCCAAGCACGCCGACATGCTGGTGCCCGACGGCGCCACGATCCCCTACCCGCCGCTGACCAAGGATCTGCATCACGAGGTCGAACTGATCGTCGCGATGAAGAGCGGCGGCCTCAACATTCCCGCCGACAAGGCGCTCGACCATGTCTACGGCTATGCCGTCGGCATCGACCTCACCCGCCGCGACCTGCAGATCGCCTCGCGCAAGAAGGAGCGGCCGTGGGAAGTCGGCAAGTCGTTCGACTATTCCGCGCCCTGCTCCGCGGTGCAGCCGGCCTCGAAGATCGGCCATCCCTCCAAGGGCAAGATCTGGCTCACGGTCAACGGCACGGAAACGCAGAAGGGCGACCTCACCGAACTGATCTGGAACGTGCCGGAGATCATCTGGCAGCTCTCGCAGCAGGTCAAGCTCGCCGCCGGCGACATCATCATGACGGGCACGCCGGCCGGCGTCTCCCAGCTCAAGCCCGGCGACAAGATCGAATGCGGCGTCGACGGCGTCGGCACGCTGAAGGTTGCGATCGGCAAGCCGGAATAGCGACCGGCACAAGCCGTCACGAGACGCAAAGCCCCGGACCTGGTCCGGGGCTTTTATTGTAGGCCGACGGATTAGCGAAGCGTAATCCGCCGATCCAGACGTGACCTCGACAGATGGCGGATTACGCTTCGCTAATCCGCCCTACGACGAACTCATCTTTCTCCAGCCGCGCAAAGTGGCTGCGCAGCCGCGGCACCGCGAAATCCATGAAGGCGCGCACCTTCGGCACCGACGAGCCGGCCTTGCGGCACGATCACATGCACCGGCAGCGCGGCGGGCTCGTGGCCCGCGAGCACGATTTCGAGCTCGCCGTTCCGCACCCTGTCGGCGACCTGATAGGAGAAGAACAGCGCGACGCCGCGCCCGCCGACGGCCGACGCCACCGCGCCGCGGATGCTGTTGATCACGAGCCGCGGCGTGAACTGAACGGTTCGCGGGACGGATGATCCCGGCGACCGGCGGAAAACTCCAGGAATTGGGGAAGTGCGCCATCGTGATGATCTGGTGCTTGGCCAGATCGCCCGGCTCCTCGATGCGCGGATTCTGCTTGAGATAACGCGGCGCAGCCACCACCACCCGGCGCACCTCGCCGATCCGGGTCGCGACCATGGACGAGTCGGCGAGATTCGCCGATGCGGAGCGCGACGTCGAAGCCCTCGTCGATCAGGTTCACCGCCCGGTCGAGCAGCAAGAGCCGCGCCGACACCGTCGGGTAAGCATCCAGGAAGGCGTCGAGGACCGGCCGCAGCACCATCTCGCCCGATATGACCGGCGCCGTCAGCGCGAGCGTGCCGCGCGGCGCCGGCCCGTTCGCCGCCGGCCAGGATGTCGGCCTCCTCGAGTTCGGTGAGCACGCGCCGGCAGGCCGCCGCATAGCGCTCGCCGACCTCGCTCAGCTTGATCGATCGCGTCGTGCGGTGCAGCAGCTCGGCCCCGACATGCGGCTTCGAGAAAGGCGATGGCGCGGCTGACCGCGGCGGGCGAGCGGCCGAGCTTGCGGCCCGCGCCGGCAAGGCTGCCCTCGTCGAGCGCCGCGACGAAGACCTTCATCGCATCGATACGGTCCATCATTCCTCTCCGGCCGCGATGGCCGGCGGGCGGCCAATGATGCCGGCGCATTATTCCGCATTCTTCCGCTGGCGAAAGAGTGTCTGTCGAACGACGGGCATTCCGCTCGCGTCCGCGAACGAGCGTAGTTCGCTGCCATCGGTTGAGCGCGGCCCAAGATCGCCCGCTTCACCACCTCGAACGGACACGAGGAGCTTGCCATGGGTACCGAACAGAAAGTTGCAGTGATTACAGGCGCATCGCAGGGCATCGGCGCCGCCTTGGTCAAGGCCTATCGCGACCGCAATTACCGCGTGGTCGCCACCGCCCGCTCGATCAAGCCGTCGAACGACGACGACGTGCTCGCGCGTCGCCGGCGACATCGCCGATCCGCAAGACCGCCGAGCGCGTGATCGCCGAAGCCATGGCCCGGTTCGGCCGCATCGACACGCTGGTCAACAACGCCGGCATCTTCATCGCCAAACCGTTCACCCAGTACACCGAGGCCGACTACGCCGGCGCGCTCGGCGTCAACCTCGCCGGCTTCTTCCGCATCACCGCAGCTGGCGATCGCCGAAATGGAGAAGCAGGGCAGCGGCCATGTCGTGCAGATCACCACCAGCCTGGTCGACCACGCCAATCGATGGCGTGCCTTCCGTGCTGGCGTCGCTGACCAAGGGCGGCCTCAACGCCGCGACCAAGTCGCTCGCGATCGAATACGCCAAGCGCGGCATCCGCGTGAACGCGGTCGCGCCCGGCGTCATCAAGACGCCGATGCATCCCGTCGAGACGCACGCGGCGCTCGGCGCCCTGCATCCGGTCGAGCCCACATGGGCGAGATCAGGACATCCCGGCCTGGATGCGATTCGCTGTCTCGAAGGCGCCGCCAGCCGTGACCGGCTTGAAATCCTGCACGTCGACGGCGGCCAGAGCGCCGGCCATTGAGACCAAATCCCGTCCCGGAGCGAGGGCGGGGCGCCCTCGCTCCCGACGCGCGTGCTGAAGTTTGCAAGATCCGCAAAACTGACACAGATTTCAACTATTGCCGGAGAATAACGGCGAACGTCAGAACGGAGGAGACACCGATGATCAAGGTAAGCGTTATGTATCCCAATACGCCCGGCGCGCGCTTCGACCACGAGTACTACCGCGACAAGCATATGCCGCTCGTGAAAGCGCGCATGGGCGATGCCTGCAAGTCCTACACGGTCGACAAGGGCCTGGCCGGTGGAGCGCCCGGCGCTCCCGCGACCTATGTCGGAATGTGCCACATCTTCTGCGACTCGGTCGAGGCCTTCCAGGCCGGCTTTGGGCCTCACGCCAAGGAGATCATGGCCGACATCCCGAACTATACCGACCAGTCCCCGGTCATCCAGATCAGCGAAGTCGTCGTAGGCTGACGGCGTAGCCTCCCCGACTCGATACGTAGGGCGGGTTCGCGAAGCGTAACCCGCCCTGTTCTCTTGCGAGACGTACGCCTATTGCGCCAAGTCAGCACCTGTAGCCCGGATGAGCGAAGCGATCCGGGGCTCTATCTTGCGCGTGATCCCCGCATATCGCTGCGCTCATGCGGGCTACTGCTTGAAAAACACCGCGCTCCGATGCGCGGCTTGCAGACTTCTTTTGAAAGTGCACACGGCGATGCCGGGCGAACGCAATCTCAAGACGCTGCTTGAAAGCGCATGAAGCCCGAGATGCACGAAGACGTCTTCACGTTTCTGCAGCATGTCGGAGGCAAGGAAATTCCAGCGGCACTCAAGCCATTTACATCTTCCGTGAAAGCGAAGGAACGGCTTTCATCGTGCGGCGAGGAAGCCCGGAGCCGTAAGGGCTCCCTTATCAATTTGCATCGCGACTGATCACGCTGACAGTTCATTCGTCCCTTGAAGCGGTCGGCTTTCTAGCTGCAATCACCAGTCGATTGGCGGAAGCCGGCGCAAAGCGTGAATGCAGTATCGGCCTACTATCACGATCATTTTTGTTTGTGCCGGAGCACAGAGCCGATGAAGCTCTGCATCATCTGCAAGATATGTCGAAGGAACCGTAGCCGGATGGGCGAAGCGACATCCGGAATGATGTCTATCGCTTATCGCGGAGCCTGTCATCAGGCGCGCATTCGCGCGACCCGGTGGCTCACAATGACGCGCGGAGAAGCCGCAGCGTACTGGATACCCCGCATGACGGCCTTGGTAGCCGAAATTGAGAGAGGCTGAAGCCTCAGCTCCGCAGCGCCTGCAGGCCCTTGAAGGTCAGGCGCTTGGGGTCCGTGACGCCGGCCAGATAGAACCTGCGGATGAAGGCGACGACCGCGCTCGCGGTCGCAATCGGTCAGCGCCACGACGGCATCGACGGCAATTCGCTGGGCGTCCATGGGCTTCCTCGTGCTGTCAGCAGCCACAAGCCACGCAGCGTAGGGGCGCCGGTTAATCCGGCGTTAACCGTCAGGGACATGTTGAACGATCTGCGCGCAACCGCGTATACGCGAAATAACGCATGGGGCGTCGGGACGCACCGCGCGCGGCGGCACGCAGCCTCACGAATACTGCATCACCCCGTCATCGACCTTGCCGTAGCGCAGCGTGACGATGTCGAGCGCGTAATTCTGATAGAGCCGCCACGGCCGCTTCGAGCCCTGCTTCGGCATTTTCGCGATCGAGCGCTGCACGTAGCCGGACGAGAAATCCAGCGACGGCAGTTCGGTGATCGTCGGGATCGACATTGTGCGGCATGCACTGCTTGTAGCCGTGCCGGTCCATGTAATTGATCAGGCGGCAGACATATTCGCAGGTCAGGTCGCATTTCAGCGTCCACGACGCGTTGGTGTAGCCGAACGCCGACGCCATGATTCGGCACGTCCGAATACATCATGCCCTTGTAGTTCAGCGTTCTGCGCGAAATCGACCGTGCGGCCGTCGACGCTGACCTCGAGGCCGCCGAGCACCTGCAGGTTGAGCCCGGTCGCGGTGACGATGATGTCGGCCTCGAGCTCGCTGCCGTCCTTCAGCTTGATGCCGTTCTTGGTGAAGGTGTCGATCTCGTTGGTGACGACGGAGGCGCGCTTGTCGCGGATCGACTTGAACAGGTCGCCGTCGGGCACCAGGCACAGCCGCTGCTCCCAGGGATTGTAGCGCGGCGTGAAATGCGTGCGCGATGTCGTAGTCCGGCCCGAGCGCCATCTTGACGCCGCCGAGGATCAGTTGCTTGGCGCGCGTCGCGGCTTGCGCCGGCAGAGCTGGAAGAAATACATGCCGAACAGCACGTTGCGCCAGCGGATCAGGTGATAGGCGAGCTTCGCCGACAGATTGCGCGCGCAGCTTGTTGGCGAGCGCATCCTCCGCCGGCCGCGCCACCACATAGGTCGGCGAGCGCTGCAGCATGGTGACGTGCGCGGCGGTCTTGGCCATCTCCGGCACCAGCGTCACCGCGGTGGCGCCCGAGCCGATCACCACCACGCGCTTGCCGGCGTAGTCGAGATCCTCAGGCCATTTCTGCGGATGCACGATGCGGCCGGCGAAATCCGCCGTGCCGGAAAACTCCGGCGTGTAGCCTTCCTCGTATTTGTAATAGCCCGAGCACATGAACAGGAAATTGCAGGTGAAGCGCACGATCTCGGTCGCGCCCTCGCCCACCGTGCGCTCGGCCTCCACGGTCCAGCGCGCATCCGGCGACGACCACGACGCGCGCTTGACGCGATGGTGGAAGCGGATCTTCTTGTCGATGCCGTTGTCGACGGCGGTCTCGCGGACGTAGTTCAGAATCCGCGGCCCGTCGGCGATCGCCTTCGGCTCGGTCCACGGCTTGAACGAATAGCCGAGCGTGAACATGTCGCTAGTCGGAGCGGATGCCGGGATAGCGGAACAGATCCCAGGTGCCGCCGATGCAGTCGCGCCCCTCGAGGATCGACGTAGCTCTTGCCCGGGCATTTCTGCTGCAGGTGATAGCCCGCGCCGATGCCGGACAGGCCCGGCGCCGACGATCAGCACGTCGAAATGTTCTGCTGTATGGTCATGGCGATCGCCTCGCTTGCCGATGTCATCGGCAGCGGGCGAAATTGCAACCGGCATGTCGGTTGCCGCGACGATCCAGGCTGTCTATCGCAATCGTCCGCGGACTGTAGCGACCGAGCGCTGAAGCCCGGATCGCTCCGGGCATTCTGAGGCTCGGCATGACTCAGACGGCGCCTGCAGAGCGAGCTGCCTGATATCAATACCGGTAATGATCCGCCTTGAACGGGCCTTCCGGCTTGACGCCGATATAGTCGGCCTGGTCCGTGCGCAGCTCGGTCAGCTTGACGCCGATCTTGGCGAGATGCAGCCGCGCCACCTTCTCGTCCAGCGACTTCGGCAGCACGTAGACCTTCTTCTCGTACTTGCCGTCCTTGTTGTTGGCCCACAGCTCGATCTGCGCCAGCGTCTGGTTGGTGAAGGACGCCGACATCACGAAGCGACGGATGGCCCATGGCGTTGCCGAGGTTCACCAGGCGGCCTTCCGACAGCAGGATGATGCGGTGCTTGTCGGGGAATTCGATCTCGTCGACCTGCGGCTTGATGTTGGTCCACTTCAGGTTGCTGCAGACGCGCGATCTGGATCTCGTTGTCGAAGTGGCCGATGTTGCAGACGATGGCGCGGTCCTTCATCGCGCGCATGTGCTCGATGGTGATGATGTCCTTGTTGCCGGTCGCGGTGACGAAGATGTCGGCGCGCGGCGCGGCGTCTTCCATGGTGACGACTTCATAGCCTTCCATCGCCGCCTGCAGCGCGCAGATCGGATCGACTTCGGACACCATGACGCGGCAGCCGGCCTGGCGCAGCGAGGCGGCCGAGCCCTTGCCGACGTCGCCGAAGCCCGCGACCATCGCGACCTTGCCCGACATCATCACGTCGGTGCCGCGGCGGATGCCGTCGACCAGCGACTCGCGGCAGCCATAGAGGTTGTCGAACTTCGACTTGGTGACGCTGTCGTTGACGTTGATCGCCGGGAACAGCAGCTTGCCGTCCTTCTCCATGTCGTAGAGCCGGTGCACGCCGGTGGTGGTCTCTTCCGAGACGCCCTTGATGTTCTTGGCGATCTCGGCGAACCAGCCCTTCGGCTTTTCCTTCAGCAGCTTCTTGATCAGCGCGAAGAACACTTCCTCTTCTTCCGAGTCCGGCTTGTCGAGGAACTCGACGTCGCCGTTCTCGGCGCGCAGGCCGTGATGCACCAGCATGGTGGCGTCGCCGCCGTCATCGAGGATCATGTTGGGCGTGCCGCCGCCGTGCCAGTCGAACAGCTTTGCGGTGTAGTCCCAGTATTCGGCGAGGCGTCTCGCCCTTCACCGCGAACACCGGAATGCCGGCGGCGGCGATCGCCGCCGCGGCGTGGTCCTGCGTCGAATAGATGTTGCACGAGACCCAGCGGATGTCGGCGCCGAGCGCTGCCAGCGTCTCGATCAGCACCGCGGTCTGGATCGTCATGTGCAGCGAGCCGGCGATGCGCGCGCCCTTCAGCGGCTGCTTCGGGCCGTATTCCTCGCGCGTCGCCATCAGGCCGGGCATCTCGGTCTCGGCCAGCGAGATTTCCTTGCGGCCGAATTCGGCGAGCGAGATGTCCTTGACGATGTAGTCGGTGAAGGCGGGCTTCTTGGCGGCGGCGGTCATGCGAGTTGATCCTCTGTAAATGCGCATATTCCGAAAAGCGCTGGCATGCTTTCCGGAATACGCGAGACGAGTTACGGATGACGCAAGTCAGATCGCGCGCTTCGAGCGCGTCGGCCAGATCGGTCTTTTCCCAGGAGAAGCCGCCCTCATTGTCCGGCGTGCGGCCGAAATGGCCGTAGGACGAGGTCCGCGCGTAGATCGGCCTGTTGAGATCGAGATGCTTGCGGATGCCGCGCGGCGTCAGATCCATCGCCTCGGCCACGGCCTTCTCGAGCTTGTCCTCCGGCACCTTTCCGGTGCCGTGGGTGTCGATATAGATCGACAGCGGCCGCGCCACGCCGATCGCGTAGGCGAGCTGCAGCGTGCAGCGGTCGGCGAGACCGGCGGCGACGATGTTCTTGGCGACATAGCGCGCGGCATAGGCCGCCGAACGGTCGACCTTGGTCGGGTCCTTGCCGGAGAACGCGCCGCCGCCATGCGGGGCCGCGCCGCCATAGGTGTCGACGATGATCTTGCGGCCGGTCAGGCCGGCGTCGCCATCGGGACCGCCGATGTAGAATTTGCCGGTCGGGTTGATGTGCCAGACGGTCTTGCCGTTGATCCAGTCCTTCGGGCAGCGCCTCGCGCACATAGGGCTCGACGCGCTCGCGCACCTGGTTCGAGGTCATGTCCTCGACCAGATGCTGATGCGAGACCACGATCTCGCGCACGCCGACCGGCTTGCCGTTCTCATATTGCACGGTGACCTGGCTCTTGGAGTCCGGACCCAGCACCTTCTCCTTGCCGGAGTGGCGCGCTTCCGAGATCAGCCGCAGGATCTTGTGGGCGTAGAAGATCGGCGCCGGCATCAGGTCCGGCGTCTCGTTGGTGGCGTAGCCGAACATGATGCCCTGGTCGCCCGCGCCCTCTTCCTTGTTGGTGCCCGGCTGCAGCGCGTCGACGCCCTGCGCGATGTCGGCGGATTGCGGATGCAGCAGGATTTCGATGTCGGCAGTTCTCCCAGTGGAAGCCTTCCTGCTCGTAGCCGATGTCCTTGATCGCCGCGCGCACCACGCTTTCGATCTGGTCGTTGGTGACGGATTCGGGACCGCGGGTTTCGCCGGCGATCACCACCTTGTTGGTGGTGGCGAGCGTTTCGCAGGCCGCGCGGATCGCCCAGGGATCGATGCCGGCCTTCGGGCCTTCACGGAAAAACAGATCGACGATCTCGTCGGAGATCCGGTCGCAAACCTTGTCCGGATGACCCTCGGAAACCGACTCTGCTGGTGAACAGATAAGACGCGCGCATCAACCAACCCCTTGTTTCCGCCGGATGCCGGCGGTCTGTCTCGTGATGTGATCCTGGAATGTCAGTCGCGACGGCGCGAGATGACGTAGGATCTCGTCGTAAAACCAAAGCCCGTTATGCTTGCGCAGAACCTCTCTGGTGGCATCGAGGGTTCGGCCGCTTTCAGTCATTTCCGTCAACCGGTCGTCTTCGATCTGGGCGACATACACCGCCGCATTCCACGCTGCAAAGGCCGTCGAGGTTCCGATCGAGCCGGTGACCTCGTTGGGCAGCGCTTCCATATCATAACGGAAGATCGAACGGTTATCGGCGTAGGCATTAAAGTTAAGGTCGCGCCCGGCCGATCCCAGCTCGTATTTCACCGCGCGCAATAGCTCATGACGGCTCACCGCGAAAGGATTTTCTCCGGGCCAGACCGCCTGGATGATTTCCAGGCCCGGATCCTGCCCGTGGGAGTGAATTCCGATCAAACGGCCCCCGGCCCGCAGCGCCCGCGCCAGCGGCGCAATAATCCGCTTGGCGCGGAAATTCACAGAGGATTTGGCCCGATAGGGCTGGGAAGCGATCACCAGGTCGAAATTGGCCTCGGTCCGGCCGGCCCGGGGATGATCGAATCGAGCAGGAACCGGTGGTCCTCCCGGTACAGCACCAGCGCCACCGGGCGTTCATAGATCGGCATGCCCGAGTTGCGGGCTGACATTGGCCCGCCAGTTCTGCTCCAGAAACGGGCCCAGTTCGGCGATCTGGGCCTCGAATTCGCCCGAGGAGGCCCCCGCAGGGCGACCTCGTGCCAGATCATGCCCGCGGCCGCCGCCGGCGAGGCCGGCGTCAGCCAGGGCGCCTCGGCGTAGTACATGTTGGTCAGGACGAACACGGTCGCCGGGTGCTCGAACAGCCGGTCCGGCACCTTGTCGAGCGTCAGCCGGACGTCCTCCAGGCTCAGCTCCTTGCCGGCGATATAGAACGGCATATGGGGAAAGCGGCCGTGCATCGAGCGCATCACCCGCGCCAGCACGGTGCCGTCGCCGACGCCGGCGTCGAATACCCTGCAGCGCCGGCGGCCGCGGATGGAGGCTGGACAGCTCCAGCGCCACCCGCTCGGCGATCACCCGCTTCTCGCTGCAGGTGTGGACGAACAGCAGGTATTTCTGGCGGTTCTCGAAGAAGCGGAAATTGCCGCGCGGATCGCGCTTTTCGGGCGGCACTTCGAGCCCGCGCGGCGGCGGCAGCCCGCCCGGCGTGGAGGCCGCGATATAGGCCTGGATGCGGTCCAGCGTGTCGATGGTGATGCGCTTGCCCTCGCGCAGGCGATGCACCAGCTTGCCGTCGTTGACCGCGCGGCGGCCGAACGTCGTCTCCGCCATGTCGGCCTGGCGGCAGAATTCGGAGATCTGGCTGAGAATCTGGTCGTTCTTCATCGGGACGGGAGTTTGGGAAACAGCGGTGGGCAGCGGCAGAGTGACGCGGGCTGTCCTACCACCATCTGCCCACCGAAGGAAACCCCTCGACCGCTGGCGGCCGGCATGTGCACGGCCGCCTTGAACCCCTGCTCCGCGGGAGGCAACAAAGCGGTATCCGCCACTGCGACCGCCATTCACGGGGACCTGATGCGCCGCGCGATCCTGACACTCGCCCTGCTCGCCGCCGCGCTGTGGTCGGCGCCTTCGCCTCGCCCAATCGCGCGCGCAGCTCGGGCCGCTCTGCACCACCGACACCACGCCGGCCGATCAGCAGATCGACGCCTGCAACAAGATCATCGCGCTGAAGGTGTTTTCCGGCGAGAAGCTCGCGACCATCTATTTCTGGCGCGCGGTCGGCTGGAACAAGAA
>ERZ1370068.6120-contig-5121_pt1 | contig 38502 bp, 47 predicted proteins | sample MGYA00561227_ERZ1370068 | MGnify/ENA primary metagenome ERZ1370068 (study PRJEB38410, sample SAMEA6850437) | metagenome | study: Metagenomic assessment of the ecological functions of the soil: analysis of the soil microbiota associated with the...
CCACCCGGATCAGAGGAGGTCTGCGCGCTCGAGCGCCGCCGGCGCGCTCCCAGAGCGGACCGCGGGGCAACAGGTGCCCGTTGCCCAGACCCACCGCCTCGTCGACGACGACCAGGTCCACGTCCCGCGTCAGCCGGCGGGCCTGGAAGCCATCGTCGAGGACGGCCACGGTCGCCCCGCTCCTTGCGCCAGCCGGGCGAGGCGGATCCGATCGACCCGACCCAGACCCGGACGCCGGGAAGGCTCCGGGCGAGCATCGCGGGCTCGTCGCCGGATACCGCCGGAATGAGGGCCACGGCGGACCCTCGACGAGGAGGTCGCTCGACGCGCGGCGGCCGTACCCCCGGCTGAGGATGGCCACCGACTCACCCGCATCCACGCAGTCGCTCGGCGAGCGCACGCACCACGGCGTCTTGCCGGCGCCGCCCACCACCAGATTCCCCACCGAGACGATGCGGAGGCCCTCCACCCGCGTCGACCGCGCCCAGCCCCGGGTGTGAGCCACGGCGCGGAGGCGACCCCGGCGCGGAACGCCGCCTCAGCCAGCCCGAGCGGGGCGAGCAGCCAGCGGCGGCCGGTGCTCTCCGGTTGCCCGGGTGAGAAGAGGGCCTCGAGCCAGGTGCTCATCCCACGTAGCTCCCGCTTCCCGGTAGAGTGAGCGCGACGATGTCGCCGGGCGACATCGGCGGAAGCTGGCAAGACGCGGTCCGCGGCGCTCCGCCGCAGCGCCACGTCCGGCGAGCGCCGCGGACGTCTCGGACGCGAGGCACCACATCTGCCCAGTCCGGAGCCCGCCCTGCTGACCACCACCACCCGCGCCCGACTGGCCCGGCCTTGCACCGCCGCCCGCCCCGCCCATGTCGTTCCCCGGCCCCAGCACCCACAGCTCGTCGAAGGCCTGCATCCAGCGCACGGAGCGCCGTCGCGCTGCTGGTAGCCGGGAAAGTGGACGGCTCCGGCGATGCCGAGGCCTCGGGCAGTGTCGCTGAGCGCCCGGCGGAGCTGTCCGTCGCCGACCAGCACCAGGGTGGCGGTGGGCATCGCTGGCGCCGCCTCGGCGAACGCCGCCAGCGCGAGCCGTGTCGACGCGTGGGCTGGAAGGTGGAGACCATGCCCACCACCGGCCGCGGTGACGCCGAGCTGAGGCCTGCAGCGCGGCGGCGGTCCGCCAGGGGACGAGAACGCCAGAGCGACCAGCGGCGGGAGCACGCGCCACGAGCCGCGCAGGCGCTGCACCGAGCGCCGCGGTGAGGCACGGTGAACGCCGGCGCGGGCTTACGTGCCGCCAGCCGAGCGCGCGGCATGGATCGAGCGCACCACCACCGCACCGGCGGGCGGCCGAAGCGCGGCGCAATCCAGTGGTCAGTGGAGAAGTGGGCGTGCACCACGTCGAGGCCCGCGCTGCGCCAGCCGTCGCGCGTCCCGCCAGAGGCCCCAAGGCCGTCGTGGGTGCGCAGGCGGAGCCCGCCGCGCGTCGCTTCAGTCCCAGCGCTTCGAGCCCGGTGCTGCGGGCTCCTCGGTGCCGGTGCCGGCGCGTGGGTCGGAGTCGACCGCGACCGACACCGCGTGCCCAGCGCGCGCTGGGCCTCGGCGAGGAGGCGCCATCGACTCCAGCCGGGCCGCTCCACACCGGGCTGAGAGGAGGTGGAGGATCTTCATCCGCTCCGCTCCACTCTCGCGTACATCGGCGCCAGGCCCGCCAGCCCTGATCCAGCCCGTGCCGAGCGCGCACCTACGCCGCGGCCGCGCGCGCCCACCGCCTCGGCCGGCGGCGGGTCTGGCCAGCGAGCGGGGCCAGCGCGGCCGCCAGCGCTTGCGACGTCTCCCGGCGGGTAGAGGAAGCCCGGTCCGCCATGCTCGACGAGCGCCGGGGCGTGCATCGAGCTGCGCGGCCGCCACCACGCAGCAGCCGGCGGCCATCGCCTCGAGCACCACCAGCCCGGAAGGTCTCCCTGCCGCGACGGCTGCACCAGCACCGTCAGGCCCTGGTAGCACCGGGGCGATGTCGGGTCCGCCTGCGCCGAGCAGCCAGCGGCGCGGTGGAAGCGCCGCTCGGCATGGCGCCGCATCCGGCGCGGGCGACGCGCCCGACCAGCACCGCTCGCCACGCGGGATGCTGCGGCGCCGAGCGCACGCCATGCCTCGGCCAGATCCCTGCCCCTTCTCGGACGGATGCGCCCCACCGCGCCCAGCACCGCGCTCACCGCCGACGCCCAGCGCCGCCCAGGCCCGCGCACGGTTCTCCGGCGGCGGGAAGGCAGCCGCATCCACGCCGTGGGCCACCACCGTCGCCGGGAGCCCGAACTCGGCCAGCGCGCCCTCGGTGAAGACCACCCGCGCATCGGCGCATCGCCGCGCGAGCCAGCGGGTCCAGGTCGTCGGGCGGCCGGCCGAGTGCGCGGGTGAAGACCACGCGCACCGAGCGGCCGCACCGCCGGAGCAGCAGGGCAACCAGCAGCTCGAGGTTCCGGTGGGCGTGGAGGACGAGCGGGCCCGTCGCGCACCCGCTGCCACAGCGCCCGCCAGCGAGAGCGTGGGCATCGCCGCGGGGAGCCTCGAAGCCGAACACCTCGGCCGGCAGCCCACGCGCCACGTCCACCACGTGGCGCGTCACCCCGGTGCGTCCGGCGGTGGAAGTGGAGGTGCACCACCGGGCTCATCTGCCGCCGCTGCTCGCCGCGGCGGAAGCGCGGCGCACCCCGCCCCGAGGAGCAGCCGGGCGATGAGGTCCACGTTGCGCTGGCTCGCGCCCGAGACCTGCCGCACCGACTGCAGCGCCAGGCTGCCCAGGTCGTCGAGCACGTCCGGGCCGGGCGAGCAGCTCGGTCACCACCCGCTGCAGCTGCTCGGCGTCGGCGACCTGGATGCCGCCCCGGCCGAGCAGCACCTGCACGCTGTCGCGGAAGTTCTCCATCCGCGGGCCGAAGAGCACCGGCCGTCCCTGGGCCGCCGGCTCGAGGATGTTCTGCCCGCCCCGCGGAGGTGAAGCTCCGCCGACGAAGACCAGCGTGGCCAGCCGGTAGGCGCGGGCCAGCTCGCCGATGGTGTCGAGGATCATCACCGGCGCGCCTGGCGGTCCCTCGCGAGCGGCGGGCCGCCCGGACGCCCCGACCCTGCGACCAGCGTCAGCACGCGCGCGGCCCGGTCGACGTAGCGCGGGGCGAGCACCAGCCGGAGGTCCGGGCACCGGCCTCGCGCACGCTGTCCCAGACACCGAGGAGGATCTCCTCCTCCCCCTCGTGGGTGCTCCCGGCCATGAGCACCAGGCGCCGCCGGCGGCAGCCCAGCGCGTGCGCGCAGCGCGTCGTCCTCCGGCGACGGCCCGGGCACCGGAGAGCCCGTCGAACTTGGTGTTCCCGCGTCACCCATACCCGGTCCAGCGGCGCACCGAGCGAGAGCGCCCGCTCGGCCTCGTCGTCCTCGCGCATCAGGAGCAGGTCCAGCTCGCGCCAGCGGATTGCCGAAGAGCGCGAAGAGGGTCCGGTAGCCGCGCAGCCGCTCGGGGAGAAGCGCCCGTTGGTGAGCACCACCCGCGCGCCCGCGCGGCCGGGCGGCGGCGATGAGGATTGGGCCAGATCTCCGCGTACTCCAGCACCAGGAGGTCCGGGCGGAGGGCGCCATCGCCCGGCAGGTGCTCCCGCCAGATCCAGGGCGCGTAGAGCACCGCGTCCACCTGGGCGAGAGCCGCTGCGCGGCCATCGCCCGCCCGGTGTCGGTGATGGTGGTGAGGAGGATGCGCGCCTCGGGGAAGCGCTCGCCGGAACCGGCCGATCATCGGCGCGAGCGCCTGGAGGTCGCCGCGCGCTCGCGCCGTGGAGCCACACCCGCGGCCAGCCTCCCGCCGGGACCACGCCCGGCCGGTAGATCCCCGAAGCGCTCCAGCAGCCGCCCCGCGTCTTCCGCGCCAGGAGCAGCAGCGGAGCGAGGCAGGAGGAGAAGGCCAGGGTGCTGAGCAGCACGTAGAGCGCGCGCCTCACTTCGGGCAGCCTCCACCTTCACCGGCTGCCCCAGGAGCCACGGGCCAGGACTGACGTCGCCCGAGCCCAGGCCCGGCGTCTCCACCCGCACCTCGAGGAGCACCTGCCCCGGCGCCTCCAGGCGCACGTGCGGTGCGTCCACCGCTCGCCCCGGGCCGTGGACCCGGAGTGCGCGTCCGGGAGGCCGCAGGGCGGGAGCTGGACCTCCAGCACCTCGCCCGACCCGGAACGTCCGGCGGTCCGCGGGGAGCACCGGCGAAGCCCGGCGGCAGGGGCGCAGCGCGTCCACCGCGCAGTAGAAGCGTCCGGCGCGCGCAGCTCCTGGACCACCGCCTGCGCACCCTCGGCCGGCGGCGCGGGCAGCGCGGCGAGGCCGGTGAGGTGAATCGACATCCAGCGGAAGGCGGTCGCGTAGCCGGGCCAGCCGTGGGCGTCGGTGCCGCAGAAGGCGAGCTTCGGCTCTGCCCCATCGAGCTGCAGCATCCAGTCGGCCACCGGCTCGGCCTCGGCCAGGGCGAACACCATCGCCCGCTCGGGGTTCGCTGAGCGCGGTGCCCAGCGGCGGGCAACGAGCCGGGTGAGGGACGGCGTCGGAGCGCATCCCAGGCCGAGTCCCCGCTCCACACCTCGATCCCGCGCGCCGCCGCGCCTGGGCGCAGGTCGGTCCACCTCGCTGCGAGTGGCGCGGATGGGCGATGACCGCCAGGGCCCCTGGCTCCACGGCGGCCGCACCGGGGCCGAGACCTTCTCCGTCCACCAGCGCCCGCCGTCTCCCGACGTCCACCAGGTGGCCGAACGGCGTGGTCGACTCCTCGCCACCGACCAGGAGCACGCCTTCCTCGCGCACCGGCGTCGGGAGCTCCCGCGGGTTGTGGTCGGTCAGCACCACGAAGTCGAGCACCGTCGGCCCGGGCGGCCCGGCGCGACGTCGGTGGGGCTGCCCCGCCCGTCGCTCCGCGTGGTGTGGACGTGCCAGATGCCCGCGCAGCTCGCGGGTCGCCGGCAGGCGGCGACAGAGGGAGCGGGCGCAGCGCGCCGAGCACCGCGAAGCCGAGCAGGACGACGACCAGGGCCGCCAGCAGCCAGCCGAGGAGGCGAAGCCAGGCGGCGGTGCGCCGCCTGCGCCGCGGAGGCCGGAGCACGATCGACGGCTTCCTCATCGCGACGACTCCCCGGCGGCCGGCAGCGGATGCTGGAGCGCCCAGGCACGCGGCGTACCACCCGCCGGCGGTGGAGCAGCTCGGCGTGGGTGCCCGACTCCACCACCCGCCCAGCCTCGAGCGACGTGGATGCGGTCAGCCGCAGGCCACCGTCTGCAGCCGGTGGGCGATGACCAGCGCGGTGCGGCCGCCGAGGACCGCCTCCAGCGCCTGCCTGCACCTCGCGCTCCCCCTCGGGGTCGAGGCTGCTGGTGGCCTCGTCCAGCACCCAGAGGCTCGCATCGCGGAGCACGGCCCGGGCCAGGGCCAGCCGCTGCCGCTGTCCGCCGCTCAGCCGCAGCCCCCGCTCCCCGAGCGGCGTGTCCAGCTGCTGCGGCAGGGCCATGGACGAAGCCGGCGGCCGGAGGCGACCCGGAGCGCACCGGCGCAGCTCGTCCGGCGTGCGCGTCCGGAGCGCGCGGCGAGCAGGTTCTCCCGCACCGTTCCGGAGAAGAGGAGCGGCTCCTGGGTGACCAGCGCGGTCTGGGCGCGGAGCGAGGCCACGGTGCAGCCCTCGACGTCGACGCCGTCCCAGAGGAGCCGTCCTGCGTCCGGACGGAGGAAGCGGAGCAGCAGCGCCGCCGCGGCTGCTCTTGCCACCGCCGCTCGGGCCCACCAGGGCGGTGAGCCTGGCCGACCGGGATGTCCAGCGACGAGACCCGCGAGCGCCGGTCGGTCGCCGTAGGCCAGGCGGACGCCGCTCCAGCCGCACCCCGTTGCAGCGCGGGACGCGGGCAGGGCCGCGGGTCGCATCGGTCACCAGCGGCCGGAGGTCGAGCACCTCCAGGATGCGCTCCGCCGCGGCCGCGCCCTGGGTGGCGAACTGCGAGGCCCGGCCCAGCTCCTTGGCCGGCTGGTAGAGGAGCACCAGCGCGGCGAGGAAGGAGAGCAGGCGCTCGGGGGAATCGGACGTCGCCCGAGGCCGCCCAGACCAGCACCGCGGCGATGGCGCCGGCGGCGAGCACCTCGGTGAGCGCCGGGACCGCGGCCCGGGCCCAGGCCGCGCGGGAGAGCGTCCTGGCGTGGGCAGCGGCCCGCGCCTCGAAGCGCGCCGCCTCGGCCGGCTCGACGCCGTAGGCCTGCACCGTGCCGCACCGCGGCCAGGGCCTCGCGGAGCTGACCGGCCATTCCCCCAGCCGGGCCTGGCCCTCGCGGGTGCGCCGCAGCACCGAGCGGGTGAGGCGAGCCACCGGGACGCGCGGCCACCGGCACCACCGCCAGCGCCACCAGCGCCAGCCTCCAGTCGAGGGCGACCGCCACTGCGGCCAGCACCAGCACGGTGAGCCCGTCGCGGATCCACGCCCCCACGGCGTAGATGGCCGCCGTCTCCACCGCGGTGACGTCGGCCGAGAAGCGGGAGAGGAGGTCCCCGCTCATCCGCTGGCCGAGCTGCACCGGCGAGACGCGGAGGAAGCGCATCGAGCAGCGCCCGCCGGATGCCGGCCACGGTGCGCTGACCGAACTGCCCCACCCAGGTGAACTGCGCGGCGTAGGCGATGCCCTTCACCGCGGCGATGAGCCACCAGGAGCAGCGGCAGCCAGTCCAGCAGCCGGCCCCGGCCCTCCGATTCCAGGGCCGGCGCCCAGGCACCCACACGGCCGAGGGCCGACGTTCCACCGGTCAGGAGGTAGCGGAGCACCGGCCCCACCAGGAAGGCGTACGCCCCGGTGGCCAGGCGAGGACGGCCATCGCCGCGCTGGCCAGGCCCGAGCCGCCCGAGGTGAGGACGGGCGAAGGGAGCGAGGCGCCACAGCGCACGCCAGGCCGAGGCTCCGCCCCCGATGTCGTCGGCCACCAGTGCTCACCGGAGCAGCGAGGTGTACCATCCTGCCCCCGAGCGTCCATGACGAACGGCGAGCTCCTGGTGGTGGCGGGTGAGGCGTCGGGCGACCTTCACGCGGCGGACGTGCTCCGGGAGCTGCGGCGGCGGGAGCCTGGGCTGCGCGCCTTCGGGATGGGCGGGGAGCGGCTGGCCGAGGCAGGGCTCCAGCGGCTCTTCGACGCCCGGGAGATCTCGGTGATGGGGTTCGCCGAGGTGTGGCCGCGGCTGCCCCGCATCTGGCGGGTGTTCCGGACCGCTGGTCCAGGCCGCCCGGGAGCGGACGGCCGGCGGCGGCGCTGCTGGTCGACGTTCCGGACTTCAATCTCCGGCTGGCGCGCAAGCTCAAGGCGCTGGGAATCCCGGTGGTCTTCTACGTGAGCCCCACGGTGTGGGCGTGGCGGCGGGGACGGCTCAAGCAGATCGCCCGCGACGTCGACCGGATGCTGTGCATCCTGCCCTTCGAGGAGGAGTTCTACCGGGCTCACGGCGTGCGGGCGACCTACGTGGGCAGTCCGGTGGCGGAGCAGGTGCCCTCGCCGGCGGAGCCGGAGGTGTTCCGCCGCGCGCTCGGCCTCGACCCGGGACGGCCCACGCTGGCGGTGCTGCCCGGGAGCCGTCCCAGCGAGCTGCAGCGGTTGCTGCCCCGCTGGCGGACGAGCGCGGCGCTGCTGGCCAAGGAGCGGCCGCATCTCCAGATCGTCGTCCCCCTGGCGCCGGGCATTCTCCGCCGAGCGGGTGGCGCAGGCATTCTCCGCGCACGGGCTGCAGCCGACCCTGGTCCACGGACGCGCGCACCCGGAGGTGGTGGGGGCCTCGGACGTGGCCATCGTCGCCTCGGGCACCGCGACCCTGGAGACAGGGCTGATGCTGCGCCCGATGGTGGTGGTGTACCGGATGTCGACGCTCAGCTGGTGGATGGGGAAGCTGCTGGTGAAGGTGGCCTTCGTCTCGCTGGTGAACCTCCTCACCGGCCGGCGCGTGGTGCCCGAGCTGCTCCAGGGGGCGCTCGAGCCGGGCGCGGTCGCCGCCGAGGTGCAGCGGATCTGGGAGCCCGGGCGCGGCGCGGCAGGCGCAACTGGAGGGCCTGCGCGAGCTCCGCAGCCGGGTGGGGCGGCAGGACACCGCGGGCCGCGTGGCGGACGAGGTGCTGGAGGTGATCGGGGTGCGTGTTAAGGAGGCGCCCGCCGCCACCCCATGAACCCTGCCCTGGTCTGCATCCCCACCTACAACGAGCGCGAGAACGTCGAGTCGATCGTCAGCGCGGTGCTCGAGGCCGACCCGCGCGTCGACGTGCTGGTGGTCGACGACGCGCAGCCCCGACGGCACGGGCGAGCTGGCCGATGCGCTGGCCCGCGCCTCGCCCCGCGTGCACGTGCTCCACCGTCCGGGCGAAGGCAGGGCTCGGGCAGGCGTACCTGGCGGCCTTCCAGTGGGCGCTGGAGCGCGGCTACCGCTGCGTGCTGGAGATGGACGCCGACTGGAGCCACCACCCCGCTACCTCCCGGTGCTCCTCGACCGCGCGGCCTCCGATGCAGGATCTGGTCCTGGGCAGCCGCTGGGTGCCCGGGGCGGCACGGTCAACTGGGGCTGGGGCGGCAGGCTGATCAGCCGCGGCGGCTCGCTCTACGCCCGGTGGATCCTCGGCCTCGGCATCCGCGGACCTGACCGGGGGCTTCAAGTGCTTCCGCGCCGAGGTGCTGCGGGCCATCGACCTCGACACGGTCAACAGTACCGGCTACGCGTTCCAGATCGAGCTGACCTACCGGGCGCTGCGCCGCGGCTTCCGGGTGGTCGAGGTGCCCATCGTGTTCGAGGACCGTCGGGTCGGGCAGTCCAAGATGTCGCGGGCCATCGTCCTCGAGGCCCTGACGATGGTGTGGAAGATCCGGTGAGCGAGCTGGTCTCCTCCGGGCTGGTGGCCCTCTCCGCGGTGTTCTTCGTGGTCGACCCCATCGGGGTGGTCCCGATCTTCATCGCCATGACCCACGGCGACTCCCAGCAGGAGGTCCGCAACACCGCCAGGCGGGCCTCGCTGGTGGCCTTTGGGCTGCTGGTGTTCTTCGCCCTCTTCGGGACGCTTGCTCTTCAAGGTGATGGGGTCGAGCCTGGCCGCCTTCCGCGTCGCCGGCGGGGTGGTGCTGCTGATCACCGCCCTGGACATGCTCCGCGCCCGGCAGTCGGAAACCCGGACCAGTCCCGGCGAGGCGCAGGAGGCGACCGAGAAGGAGGACGTGGCCATCGTCCCCTGGCGCTGCCGCTGCTCGCCGGACCGGGAGCCATCGCCACGGTGATGGTGCTGGTCTCCCGGGGGAAGGGCATCGTCAACACCCTCACCGTGGTGGGCGCGGTGGTGGTGACGATGATCGCCACCTACCTCCTCCTGCGAGCTGCCTCGCTGGTCCAGCGGGTCCTCGGCCAGTCGGGGGTGGCGACTCTTCCAGCGGGTGATGGGCTTGCTCCTGGCGGCGATCGCGGTGCAGTTCATCGCCGAGGGCGGGCGAGATCTGATGGGCCTGCCCCCGGCTGGGCTGACGCCCGGCCGGTGGCACCGCCCGCGGAAGGCTCCGAGCGCGGACTCTCTGGTGACGAGCTCCTCGGCCTGCTGCTTGTGGCGGCGACCTCCTTGCTCGCGTCGCGAGATGAACTTCCTTGAGGTTCTTGTCGCTGGGCCTGCGACTCCCAGGCGGTCAGCTTGTCGAGCACCTTGCCGTGGCCATCGGCCATCGCCTGCGCGTAGGCGCCGGTCGAACTCGATGCCCCTTCAGCGACTGCAGAGCGGCTCCTTGAGCGCGCTGTTGGCCTCGTCCTCGATCTGGTGCTCCGGATCGCTCGGCGGCGGGGTCACGGTCAGCTGGTGCTTCTTGGCGTACTCGCTTCCCTTGGCGTCCATCCGGGTGTGCGCCTTCATCATCCGCTCACCGTACGCCTTGACCTCCGGCTTGCGCGGCATTCGACTGGGCCAGCCTTCCCAGCTCGATCTCCAGCACGTTCACTCGCGTGGAGCTCGCCGAGGACGACGCCCGGCGAAGGGAGCGGGCTCGGCGGCGGACGGGAAGTCTGGGCCAGGGCCACCGCTCCTCCGAGGAGACGCGGTGGCGAGGGCGACGATCGACAGCACGGCGCATGGCGTTTCCTCCGAGGGCGGATCTCCGTCCACCCTGCGCATGGCCGGCGCGCAGGGGCAGCCCCGGGCGCGCCGCACCCGGCCTGGACGACGTCCTCGGGGGCGCGGACGTTCAGCGGGCGACGACGCTGATGCCCGCCCGGCCAGCATCGCGGAGCAGCGCCTCGGTCTCGAGCGAGCAGCGTCTTCCCGGCCTCGACCGCCAGCACGGCGGCTCCCACCTCGGCCAGGACGGCGATGGTGGCCGGTCCGACCGCCGGGCAGGTCGAACCGCTCGTCCTGTCCCGGCTTGCTCCGCTTCACCACCACCACGCCCGCGTCCACCCAGCGCCGCGCCCGCGGCGGATGGCAGCGTCGGTGCCCTCCACCGCCTCCAGCGCCAGCACGTGACCGTCCTTCACCACCACCGTCTGTCCCACGTCGGCCCGCCCCAGCGCCTGGGCCACCTCCTCGCCGAGCAGGCAGGTCCCGCTCCTGTCCCGGCGTCGAGCGGCGGACCGGCCAGGAGCCCCGGCGGAGCGAGGACGTCGGTCAGGAAGCCGGTGGGCGCGACGATGCGGACGCCGGCCGACTCGAACTCCGCCGCCGCGGCGCGGAGGAGGGCGTCGTCGCGGAAGCTCCGCAGCCGGGCTGCGATGCGGAACAGGCCTGAGGTCCGGGCGAAGCTGCTGCCACGCCCGCATCCGGGAGAAGCCTGCCGGCGAGCACCGCCTCCCCCACCCCGTCGGCGCGCAGGAGGCGCTCGATGCGGGCCACCTGCCCCACCCGCACCCAGTGCAGGCGGTCCACCTCGGACGCGAGCGCGGCGTCGGTCTCTCCCGCGGTGCGCCACCGCCACCACCCGGTAGCCCTGGCACGCGCCGCCCGGGCGAAGATCCGGGGAGCGCTCCGTTGCCGGCGATGAGCCCGATGCTGGCCACCGAGTCCCCTAAGCGGATCAACACCGCGCTTGCTGCCGGCGACGAAGGAGCATCAGGTCGTCGACCTCGGAGTGTCCGCCGAGCTCGGCCGCAGCCGCCCAGGGCCTCGTCGACCGGCAGCTTGCTCCGGAAGAGGATCCGGTAGGCCTCCTTGACCCGGGACGATCTGCTCCTCGCTGAAGCCGCGCCGGGCGAGGCCCACGCTGTTGACGCCCACCAGCTCCGCCCGGTCGCCCTGCGCGGTGCAGAACGGCGGCACGTCCATCACCACCATCGACCCGCCGGCGACGAAGGCGTGCTGCCCCACCCGGGTGAACTGGTGCACCGCCGACAGCCCGCCGAGGATGACGTGGTCGCCGATCTCGACGTGCCCGCCGAGGGTGGCGCGCGTTGGCCAGGACGCAGCCGTTCCCCACCTGGCAGTCGTGCGCCACGTGGGCGTAGGCCATGAAGAGGTTCCGGCTCCCGATGCGGGTGACGCCCCGCCGCCCCGTGGTTCCGATGTGGAGGGTGGTGAACTCCCGGACCAGGTTCTGATCCCCGAGGTGCAGCTCGGTGTCCTCTCCGGCGTACTTCAGATCCTGGGGCTGCGCGCCCACCGAGGCGAACTGGAAGATGCGGTTTCCGGCGCCGATGCGTGGTCCGGCCCTCGATCGACCGCGTGCGGTCCCACCGTGGTGCCCGGGCCGATCTCGACCTTGGGCCCGATGACCGCGTAGGGCCCGACCTCGCACCGTGGGATCCAGCCGCGCTCCGGGGGCGATCGACCGCGGTGGGGTGAACGCCATGCGCCTTCTCCCCGCCGCCGGCGGCCTCGATCGCACCACCGTGGCCAGGAACTCGCCCTCCGCCACCACCTGCCCGTCGCACCTTGGCCACCCCGCTGGTCTTGAGGATGGCGCCCTTGAAGCGCACCACCTCCACCTCGAGGTCGAGCCGGTCGCCGGGCACGGTGGGCCGGCGGAACTTCGCCCCGTCGATGGCCATCAGGTAGGTGACCTTCGAGGCCGGGATCGAACCCGGTGCTCCGGTAGGCGAGGATGGCGCTCGCCTGCGCCAGCGCCTCCAGCACCAGCACCCCAGGCATCACTGGATGCCCGGGGAAGTGACCGTTGAAGAACGGCTCGTTCACCGAGACGTTCTTGTAGGCCTTGAGCGACTTCTGCCGGCTCGATCGACACCACCCGGTCGACCAGCAGGAAGGGGTACCGGTGCGGCAAGAGCTTCTGGATCTCCAGCACGTCCATCATCGGCCTCGATCGTCCTTCCTCGACTCCAGCGCCTCGATCCGCGCCCGCAGGGCGCGGATCTGCTTCAGGAGCCTCGGGGAGCTGCTTGAGCGCGGCGGACTGTCGGAGCCAGAGCGCCGTGCTCCACCGCCGGGGAGCCGGAGACCACCTCGCCCGGCTCGACGTCGTGGGCCACGCCCGACTGGGCACGCCACCTTCGCGCCGTCGCCGATGGTGACGTGGCCCACCACGCCCACCTGGCCGGCCAGCACCACCCCTGTCGCCGAGGTCGGTGGAGCCGGAGACGCCCACCTGGGCGCAGAGGATGGAGAGCGGCCCCACCCGGACGTTGTGGGCGATCTGCACCAGGTTGTCGATCTTGGTGCCCCGGCCGATGACGGTCTCCCCGGTGGTCGCCCGGTCGATGCAGGTGCCGGCGCCGACCTCCACGTCGTCCTCGATGCGGCACGATGCCGATCTGCGGCACCTTCACGTGGGCCGGACCGCTGGGGTCGAAGGCGAAGCCGAAGCCGTCGGAACCCACCACCGCCCCGGCTGGAGCACCACCCGGTCGCCCACCCGGCACCGCTCCCGGATGACGACACTCGGATGCACCACGCAGTCGGAGCCCACCTGGGCCTCGAGTCCCACGTAGCACCCCGGGCCAGAGCACGGTGCGCGCACCCACCCGGCACCCGCCTCCACCACCGCGAAGGCCATCACCGTGGCCGAGGGGTCCACCCGCGCCGAGGGATGGACCTGGCGCCTGGGGCTCACCCCGCTCCAGGCGCCGGGCCGGGGTGAAAGAGGGCCAGGATGCGGGCGAAGGCCAGGTGCGGCGAGGGCACCCGCACCCAGGCGACGTCGGTGCGAGAGACCGGCTCCCCGGGGGCGATCAGCACCGCCGCGGCACGGGTGGTCTGCAGCGAGCCGTGGTAGCGCGGGTTGCCGTAGAAGGAGAGCTCGCCGGGGCCCCGCCTCCTCCAGGCCGGAGACGCCGGCGATCAGCTGCCGGGCATCTCCTCCACCGTCCCGCCGACGTGCGCGGCGAGATCTGCCAGGGAGCGTTCCATCCGCTCCACGCTCTTCTCCCCTACTTCTTCGGGGCGTCGGACTTCTTGGAGCCGGGGTGGCGACCTTCGGCTTGTTCTGCTCGTTGTAGGTCCGGATCACCTGAGCGGTGATGTCGAGCGACTCCGGGGCGTAGGCGATGCCTGCGGCGTCGAACACCATGGTGAACGATTCCTTCTGGGCGATGCCGTTCACCACGTTCCGGAGCTCTGACCACGATGGGCTGGAACTCCTCGTTCTCCTTCTGGGCCAGCTCGCTCCGCCCCTTCTCGAAGTTCTGGGTGATCTCCAGATACTTCTTCTGCAGGGCCTCGCCCTTCTCGGTTCCGGGCCTGCTCGGTCATGGTCGGGGCCTGCTTCTGGAAGGCCTCCTGCTCCTTCTTGAAGGACTCCTGGACCTTGTCCAGGTCGGTCTGCTTCTGGTCTTGAGCTTCTCCAGGCGCTCCTTGGCAGCCTTGGCCTCATCGATCTCCAGCGAGCGCCTTCTGGAAGTTGACGTAGCCCAGCTTGGCGGCCTGGGCGTGGGCGGTGCCCGACAGGCTCAGGGAAACCACGGTGGCGATGGCCATGATCAGGCGACGGGACGACATCACAGTGCGTGCTCCTGATGGATCTCCTGGTCGGCGCCGACGCATGCGACGGCCGCCAAGGAGGGGTGGAGCCCCCGGCAGGACTCCGGTGGGGTGGAAAAGTGCGCGGACAGTAGGGGGAACGCCTTCGTCCCGTCAAGCGGCGCCGGGCGCTTGGCCGGTGCTACAGGCCCTTCACTCGCCCACCAGCCGGGTCAGGGACGACTTGGCGTCGCCGAAGAGCATCGAGGTCCTGGGCTCGTAGAAGAGCTGGTTCTCGATGCCGGCGAATCCGGGGTTCATGCTCCGCTTGAGCACGATGACCGACTTGGCCCGGTCCACGTCGAGGATCGGCATGCCGTAGATCGGGCTCTGCGTGATCGTAGCGAGCGGCGGAGTTCGACCACGTCGTTGGCCCCGATCACCAGCGCCACGTCGGCGTGCTCGAACTCGGAGTTGATCTCGCTCCATGTCATAGAGCTTGTCGTAGGGGACGTTGGCCTCGGCGAGCAGGACGTTCATGTGTCCGGGCATCCGTCCCGCCACCGGGTGGATGGCGTACTTCACCGTCACCGCTCTGCGCTTCTCGAGCAGCGACGGCCAGCTCGCGCACCACATGCTGGGCCTGGCCACCGCCATCCCGTAGCCGGGCACGACGATCACCTCGCTGGCGTACGCCGATCTGCATCGCCGCGTCCTCGGCGGAGATGCGCCGCACGGTGAGTCCCGTCGGCCTCGGGCCGCCGCCGAGGCCGGGGCGGAGCGCCGAAGGCGCCGAAGAGCACGTTGCCGAAGCTCGCGGTTCATCGCCTTGGCTCATCAGGATCGAGAGCAGGAAGCCCGAGGCCCCGTCCAGCGCGCCGCAGATGATGAGGACGTTGTTCTCGATGGCGAAGCCGGTGGCCGCGGAGGCCAGCCCGGCGTAGGAGTTGAGGAGCGAGACCACCACCGGCATGTCCGCGCCGCCGATGGGCAGGACCATGAACACCCCGATGACCAGGGCGAGCCACGATCATCCCGTAGAAGATCGGCGGTGCCTCCGGCCGGACGATCAGTCCGACGAACATGAGGATCGCCGCGCCGACGAGGAGCGTGATGTTGACCGCGTTCTGTCCAGGATAGGTGACCGGCCGCCCGGTGATGAGCTCCTGCAGCTTCCTGAAGGCCATGAGGCTGCCGGTGACGGTCAGCGCCCCGAAGAGCACCTCGAAGCCCAGCGCGGCCATGGTCGCAGCGGGCGAGGACGCCCCGCGTGCCCGTGGTACTCGGCGATGCCCACCAGGGTGGCCGCCAGCGCGCCGAACATGTGGCTGATGGCGATCCGCTGGGGCATCGCGGTCATGGGGACGAACATCCCCAGCGGGTAGCCGACGACGGTGCCGAGGATCGAGCCCGGCGGCGATGAAGTCGTAGCGGACGATCTCGTGGTGGAAGAGCGTGCCGACGATGGCCAGCGCCATCCCCAGCGCCGCCTGTTGCATCCCCAGCCGCGCCTTGTCGGGCGTGCGCCAGGCTCTTCAACCCGAGGATGAAGAGGATCGAGGAGGCCAGGTAGACCGCCTGGATGAACAGCTGCGGTCATCGGCCGGTGCCTCCCGCGCCGGCTCCTGGGCCGTGCCTCCGCTGGTGGCGGGCTGCCCGGGGGCCGAGCGGCGGGTGCCCCACCTTCTTGGCGTCCCCGCGGCGGAACATCTTCAGCATCCGGTCGGTGATCGAGGAAGCCGCCCACCACGTTGATGGTGGCCGCGGTCACCGCGATGAACCCCAGCCAGTTGAGACCGTGATCGCGGCTGGCGCCGGCCAGCACCAGCGAGCCCACCAGGCGAGATGGCGGAGATGGCGTTGGTGGCCGACATCAGCGGTGTGTGGAGCAGCGGCGGGACGCGGGTGATGACCTGGTAGCCCACGAAGGCGGCCAGGATGAAGACGTACAGCTCCACTGATGGAGGTCACGGCCGCAGATGCCTCGCTTCTGGCCCCGCAAGGTGAGCAGCAGCGCGAGGTGATGGGATCCTCGGGGTCGAGGCGCAACGCCCCTTCCTGGTGGAGAGGTGCTCCACCAGTGGCCAGCACGTTGCGGCTGTACATCTGGCTGGCGTGGACCGGCACCGTGGGCTGCCAGCTGCACCGGACCGAGCACCACCACCCCGTTGAGCTCCACCCGCTCGCCGGGCCGAGAGCCGGCCACGTTGCCCCCGGTCTCGGCCGCGAGATCCACCACCACCGAGCCGGGCCGCATCGAGGCCAACCCCGAGGATCGACCAGACCGGTGCCCGGCGGCTCGGAACCTGGGCGGTGGCGATCAACCAGGTCTTGCTGTGGCGGGGCGGCGGCGAGTGCCGCCCGGGTCTTGGCCTGGTCCTCGTCGCTCTGGGCCTTGGCGTGTCCGCCGGCGCCCTCGGCCTCGGCCGAGGCCTCCGGACCGACGAAGGTGGCCCCTGAGGCTCAGCACCTGCTCCCGGGCCGCGGCGCGCACGTCGAAGCCCGCCACCACCGCGCCCAGACGCCGGGCGGTGGCGATGGCCGTGCAGCCCCGCCACCCCGGCCCCGAGGATCAGCGCCCGCGCCGGGGCGAGCGTGCCCGCGGCGGTGGAGAGCATGGGGAGGATCTTCCCAGCTCGACCGCGGCGAGGAGCACCGCCTTGTAGCCCGCCACCGTCGCCTGCGAGCTCAGCACGTCCATGCTCTGGGCGCGGGTGATCCGCGGCACCCGCTCCAGGGCGAGGATAGGTCAGCTGCCGCTCGGCGAGGAGCGGCAGAGGGGGATCGGGCGACTCCGCCCCCAGCATCGAGGCCACCACGCTTCCCGAGGGGGCGGACTCCAGCTCGAGCGAGGTGGCCGGCGAACCCGCGGCCAGAGCTCGGCCCCCTCCAGTGCCGCGCCCTCGCCCGGGGACCACCCTCGGCACCCGCCTTCTGGTAGTCGGCATCGGCCGCGCCTGCCCTGGCCCCCGCCCCGGATTCCACCCGGATGCGGTGCCCGGCCTTGGCCAGCCGCTGGACCGTCTCTGGCACCGCAGCGCCACCCGGACTCGCCCGGTGCCGTCTCGCGTGCCACCGCGATCTCGCATCGCTTCACCCCCTGCCCGGTCGGGCCTGTGAAGCGAGCTGCCGATGGTGAACTCGAAGAGGATGGATCGTCGATTGATCGGGGAGGAGAGGAATGCCCCACTCGAAGCGTAGCGGACCCACCGGCGAAACCAGCGGATGCCGAAGCCCACCGAGTGAAACATCCCCAGGGAAGGGAGTGCTGCTTGTCCTGGAACCAGTTGGCGTCCACCGCGAAGGCGTTCCCCATGTCGTAGAAGACGACCCCTTCAGCCCCACCTTGGGGACGATGGGAACCCAGCTCCAGATTGAGGACGAATCTGCTTGTTCCCCGCCCACCACGAACCCGGTGGCCGGGCAGTCCGCGGTTGCAGGTGGCACCCGGGATGGCGGGGAGAGATGGAGTTCAGCGTAGCCGCGGATGCCGTTGATGCCGCCCAGGGTAGAAGAGCTCGAAGACCGGGAGCCGCCGTGGGATCGAGATTGCCGATGTAGCCGACGGTGACGTTGGTCTTGAACACCGCCCCGGGGGAGCGGAAGCAGAAGCGGAGAAGGCGGTGTAGCGGACGTAGTTCAGATCGCCGCCCAGCCAGTCGGGGCGAACTCGGCGGAGAGGAACCGGTAGAAGCCCTGCGGCGAAGAGCCGGTTGTTCCGCTTGTCCCAGGCCACGCTGAGCTGCGGCGGAGGTGACCTTGTCCTGGTCCGGAACCGGCCGAAGAGCGGCGCGGTGTTGGTGTTGATCACCCCGGCGTTGGGCCCGGTCCCGGTGCCTCCCGGGCTGGCCTCCACCCACTCCGGGTGCAGCCGACCGAGCCGATGACGTCGTCGAAGATGTGGTAGCCGAGCCCCACCGAGCCGCCCAGCGCCTCGCGGGTGAAGTCGAACTGGTCGATCTGGGTCCGGTAGAGATCGAGGGAGAAGATCCAGTGTGGTGTCGAAGAAGTACGGGTCGTAGTAACGACAGCTGGACCAGCTGGCGGAGGCTGCTCAGCTGGGCGGAGAGCGACACCGTCTGGCCCCAGCCGAGGAAGTTGTTCTGGGTCACCTGGGCGGTGAAGATGAAGCTCTCCACCGAGCTGGAAGCCGAAGCCCACCTGGAAGCTGCCGGTGGACTTCTCCTTCACCTCCACGTTGGCGACGACGTGGCTGTCGTCGCGGCCCGGCTTGTAGGTGATCTCGACCGTCTCGAAGAAGCCGAGGGCGTTGACCTGCTCCTTGCTCCGCCTCAGTCCCGAGCCGCTGAAGAGGTCACCCTCGTAGATCCGCAGCTCGCGGCGAATGACCTTGTCCCGGGTCTTGGTGTTCCCGGTGATGTCGATCCGCTCGATGGTCTGAGCTTCCCCTTCTCCACCCGGAAGTCGAGGGCCACCGTCCGGTCCTCGGGATTCACCGAGGTCTCGGGGTTGAAGTTGCGCGTAGGCGTAGCCCTGGTCCTGGTAGATGTCGGCCAGCGCGCTGTCGTCGTGGAGGACCTTGGCCCGGCTGAAGAAGTCGCCCTGCCGTGACTCGAGCACGTCGTAGCAGCGCCTGCTTGGGGACGATCAGGTCGCCGCTGAAGTCGATCTTCGAGATGCGGTACTGCTCACCCTCGGTGATCTCCACGGTGATGAAGATCAGTCGCTTGTCCGGGGAGAGCGCCACGGTGGGCTTCTCCACCTTCACGTTGAGAAAGCCGCGGTCGTAGTAGGCGGCCTCGATGATTGCCAAATCTCGCTGGAAGGCCTCCTCGCGGAAGGTGCCCTCGCCGGTGAGGAAGCCGAAGTAGCTCCTCCCGGGTGATCATCAGCGCCTTGAGGTCGTCGGCGGCGACCTTCTCCGCGCCGATCGAAGTTCACCTGCTTCACCATCACCTTGGCGTGCTCGTTGATCACGCGAACACCACGTCGGCCTGGTTGGCGCCCTGGACCGGGACGACCTTGTAGGTGACCTCGGCGAGGAAGAAGCCCTTCTCGACGTACTTCTCCTGGATCTTCTTGACGTTCCTCCGCACCGCGTCGAGGTCGAGGATCTGAACGGCTTGAGGTCGATCGACTCCTTGAAGTCGTCCTTGTTCAGCTCCTCGTTGCCCTGGAGCTTCCATTCCCGGATGGACGGACGCTCCTGGACGCGCACCACGTAGGCGATGCCATTGGGCAACCGCTGGGTGAGGAGCTGGACGTCTCGAAGTAGTGCCAGGCCCCACAGCGCCTGCACGTCCTGGCACGGTGAGGGAGGGGTCGAAGGGACGGCCGAGCTTTGTTCCTCAGAGCCCGCTTCACCACCTCCGGCCTCGACCCGGCGATTCCCTCCACCCGGATCTCCACGATGACGTCGGAGCCGGCGACCACCGGCACGTCGGACTTGGTCGCGCCTCCGCCCTCGGGGGCCGCTGGGCTCGGCCCCTTGCGCCTCAGGCGTCCCTCCATCCACGCGTCACCGCGGCGGCCGGTGCGGCGGGCACCACCTCCATCGACGGTCTGGCCGAGAGACGGCTAGGGGCAATCCAGGGCGAGCAGGGCGGCGGCCAGGGGCCAGAGTGGCGGTCGTCTTGCGTGCAGGAACGGTCAACCTCGTCGGGGTGCAGCGGCCTCTGTGAAGGGCGCGTACCTGTAGGAGAGGGAGGCGCGAGGGGACAATGCGAAAAACTCTAGGCAGGTCCGACCTGTCCCGCGGCCAGCCGCAACCGTCGCGGCAGGGATCGGGCCAGCGCCTCGTTGTGGGTCACCACCACGGCCGTGATGCCCAGATCCTCGATTCACCTCGCGGAGCACCTGGTGGATGCCCCTCCCGGTGACCGGGTCGAGGTTTCCGGTGGGCTCGTCGGCGAGGAGCAGGGGCGGCTCGAGCACCAGCGCCCGGGCCAGCGCCACCCGCTGCGCCTCGCCGCCCGACAGCTCACCCGGCCGGTGGTCGACGCCGCGCTCCCAGCCCCACGCGCTCGAGCAGCACGCGGGCGCCGACGCCGAAGGCCTCGCTCCGGTCCATCCGCTGATGCAGCGCCGGCATGGCCACGTTCTCCAGGGCGGTGAACTCGGGCAGCAGGTAATGGCTCTGGAAGACGAAGCCGATGTTGCGGTTGCGGAAGCGCGGCCGAGCTCGGCATCGCCCAGGGCGAACGACGTCGCTGCCCGTCGATGGACACTGGTTCCTGCCGCGGGGGCATCGAGGGTGCCGCAGCACGTGGAGGAAGGTGCTCTTCCCCGCCCGCCGAGGCGCCCACCAGCGACGTCACCAGCTCGCCCCGCTCGATCTCCACCGAGAGCCCCCGCAGCACGTCGATGCGCTTGCCGTGCATCCAGTAGCTACTTGAAGAGGTCGCGGATCTCGACGAAGGGCATGCGGGCGCTCGCTACTCGGCCTTCAGGCCTTCCACCGGTTCCACCCGCGAGGCGCGCAGCGCCGGGTAGACCGAGGCCAGGTAGCTGACCAGCATCGCGATGAGCGACCGGTGAGCGCGGTCTGCAGCGGCTCCACCTTCACCGGCAAGGAGGAGATGTAATCAGACCTCGAGGATCGAGCTCTCAGCCCCACCTCTCGATGAAGAGGCACCAGGCCAGGCCGGAGACCAGCCCCAGGAGCCCTCCGGCACGCCGATCTGCAGGCCCTCGGAGAGAAGATCTTCACGATGCCGCCCTGCGGGCACGCCGAGCGCCTTGAGCACCGAGATCTCCTTTGCGCTTCTCCAGCACCAGCATGGTCACCGTGGCCACGATGAGGCCCGGCGGCGACCACCACGATGATGGTGAGGATGATCGCCATCACCAGCTTCTCCAGCCGCAGCGCGGCGAAGAGGTTCTGGTTCATCTCGCCCCAGTCCTTGGTGCGATAGGGGTAGGCGTCCAGGGCGCCCGGAGCACCTACCGGAGATGCGCCGGGCGTCGTCCACGTCCGTAAACCTTGAGCTCGATCCCCGTTGCTCCAGGAATTCGAAGAACGCCTCGCGCCTCCGGCAGGCCGATGTAGACGAACTTGAGTCGTACTCGAACATTCCCGCGTAGAAGATGCCCGCCACCCGGAAGGCACGGGACTTGGGGATCGGCCCCGCCGGCCCCATGCCCCCACTCCAGCGGGGAGACCACCGTCACCGGGTCGCCCACCAATACTCGAAGACTGGCCGCCAGCTCCGCGCCGAGGAGGATGCCGGGCAGCGGCGTTGCCGTGACGCCCTTCCCGGCGCACGGATTCGCCTCCGTCCTCCACCGGCGGTTTCTCCATCCGGTAGCGACCGCGCACCGGGATCTGGTCGGGGTGGGCTGAGCCGAGCGGGTGTCGCCGTCCCGGGAGCACGTCCCGGGGCAGGTCGGTCACCTCGCCGGCGGTGGCCGGGTCCACCCCTTGATGATCGCCCCGGTCGACGTTGGCCTCGGTGGAGAGCATCACCCGCCCCATCAAGGAAGGGCGTCTTCCCCGCCCACCCCGGGCACCTTCCCCGACCTTCTCCATCACCCTCTTGGTACTCGGGCATCCCCGCCTGCGGATCGCCGTACTTGAGCACCACCACGTGGGCGTTGGTCCCGAGGATCTTCTTCTGCAGATCGACCTCGAAGCCGCTCATCACGCTGAGGACGATGATCAGCGCCATCACCCCACCCCGACTCCGCCCACCGAGAGCGCGGTCATCATCGCCGTGGGCGACTGGCTCTTCTCCTGCGCGTCGTGGAGCGCCTTGGCCGCGGCGAGGGATCCTTCCGGCCCAGGGCCCGGATGCGGGTCCGCTCCACCGTCGCCTCCGCGGCGCGGAGGATGCCCAGCACCACCAGCGGGGACGATGCCCAAGAGGAGCACCCCCAGCACGCCGAGGAGCAGCCGGGGCCGGAAGACGCTGACGTGCCGGGCGGCGATGAAGCGCTCGAAGCCGGTGCGCACGTCCAGCCGGCCCGAGGCGTTGGCCACGAAGCCGGTCAGGATGCCCAGGGTGAGGGGCCAGCACCAGGAGCGAGAAGACCAGCCAGCTAGCCGAGCTCCGGGGCGCCCGAGGAGGTTGGCCAGGTACACCACCTCACGGAAGCGGGGGCGAGGGTGGCCTCCAGCGCTGGGATCCCCGGGAGCGCGCTGAGGAGCAGCGGGAGCGGCACCCCGCGGCAGTAGAGGACGGCGATGGTGGCTCGGGCGCCGAGAGCCGATGGGACCAGGTCGCGCCGAGGAAGCCGCCGAGGAAGGCCACCCCCGGTGGCGTGACGCTGAGCGCCACCCCCGAAGGCGGTGGGCGGTCCCCAGCCCACCCCCGCGAGGCCGAGGGCCAGCAGGGTGTGGAGCAGGACCAGCACCAGCTCCGCCCCGCAGATGGCGAGAGCGTAGGCAGCCAGGGTGCGGAGATCGAAGTCGCGCCACCGTGCCAGCGGCGGCCAGAGCGGCGCCCCCACCGCCGGACTCTCCCGGGGACACGATGTCGCGGCGCGGAAAGCCCGCCGCGAGCAGCGCCCAGCCGAGGAGCCACACCCCCAGCGCCAGCGGGAGGAAGGTGGCGGGGGATCGGCCAGCCCTGGTCGTCCGGCGTCGACCAGGCCGCGCATCGCCATCACCAGCGGCCCCCAGCCGAAGGCACCGAGCCCGAGGCGGAGCGCGACCTGGCTCCCGCCCCGGTGCGAGAGGCCCAGGATCAGCAGCACCACCCCCAGGGCGATGCACGCCCCGCCCACGGCCGCGAGCGCCCACCTCATCCGGGGGGCCGGAGACAGCCGGAGCGGCAGCGAGGCTCTCCATGTCAGTGCTAGCGAACCTGCGGCTTGAGGAGCGGGAAGAGGACGTCGTCGGATCGAGGGCGAGTCGGTGAGGAGCATCGCCAGCCGGTCCACCCCCACCCTTCCCCGGCGGTGGGCGGCATCCCCGCTCCAGGGCCGGATGTAGTCCTCGTCGTAGTCCATGGTCTCGGTCGGCCCCCGTCGCTTCGCCTCCACCTGGGCCTCGGAAACGGGCCTGCTGGTCTCGGGGGTCGTTCAGCTCGCTGAACGCGTTGGCAATCTCGCGCCGCACGATGAACAACTCGAACGCGGTCGGCGATTTCAGGGTCGGCATCGTTGCCTTCGGGCCAGGGGCTGACGACTCGGTGGGAATCTACGGTGACGAAGTGTGGGCTGCACCAGCTCGGCTGACCACCTCGCTCGAAGAGCACCGCGCAGCATCCCGTCCGGCATTGACCGGGGCATCAGCGCTTTCGCCCGGATCCCGAGCTTGGGACGAGCTCGGCCCGGAGTCGAGGGTTCTGGCGGTCGCCTTGGCGTCGAGCCCGGGAAACGCCGCCCGCACCGCCTGCCCATCGGGGAGCCGCGCGCCAAGGCGGCGCGGCAATCCAGCGGTTCAGCCCTGTGATGACCACGCTGCGTCGAGCCGGTCACGCCGCTCCGCCGCCTGGCGACGACCATCTCCTCGGTCAGGGTCCATCAGGTCGTCGTAGGTCGGCGTAGGCCTGGTACACACTCGAGCATCGTGAACTCGGGGTTGTGCTCGGGTGCTGACGCCCTCGTTGCGGAAGTTGCGGTTGATCTCGTAGACGCGCTCCGAGCCCGCCGACCACCAGGCGCTTCGAGGTACAGCTCGGGCGCGATCCGCAGGAAGAGCGTCGATGTCGAGCGCGTTGTGGTGGGTCACGAACGGCCGCGCCGCCGCGCCGCCACCAGCGAGCTGCATCATCGGCGTCTCGACCTCGACGGAAGCCGCGGGCGTCGAGGAACTCGGCGGATGCCGCGCACCAGCTGGGCGCGCTCGGCGCGAAGACTCGCCACCGCCGGGTTGGCGATCAGGTCCAGGTAGCGCTGGCGGTAGCGGGCCTCGACGTCGGTGAGGCCGTGCCACTTCTCGGGCAGGGGCACGGAGCGCCTTGGTCAGCGGGATGGTAGTCGGTCGACCGCCGGGGTCAGCTCGCCGGTCTTGCGTGCGAAAGACGCTTCCCGGCGGCGCCCACGAAGTGCGCCCAGGTCGGCGACCTTGAAGCGCTCGAACTGCTCTCCCAGCGCGTCCTTGCTTGCACGTGGATCTGGAGCTCGCCCGCTCGGTCGCGGAGCTTGAGGAACGCCGCCTTGCCGAACAGCGCACCGCCACCACCCGCCCGGCGATGGTGTAGCTGCGGGGCGAGCGCCTCCAGCGCCGCGGCGTCGTCGGCGGCGTGGCGCCGGGCGATGTCCCCGGCCAGGTGGGTGGGGCGAAAGCCGTTGCCGAGAGGGGTGCAAGCCGAGCTCCCGCCAGCGCTCCGCCGCTTTCCCCTGGCGCTGCGCCAGCAGCGTATCGTGCCCTTGGCCGATTCCCTGTTCGTCGCTCATCGTGGGGAAGGAATCAGTCTCTCTTACTCCGGTGACGCCCGGTTGGGGTTCCTTCACTCCCAGCAGCTGGGCGGTGATGAAGTCGTCCAGCTTGCCGTCGAGCACCGCGCCGGACGTTGCCGGTCTCCACGCCGGTGCGGAGGTCCTTCACCAGCTGGTAGGGGGCGAGGACGTAGCTGCGGATCTGGCGAGCCGAAGGCGATGTCCTTCTGTCGGGCCTCGGCCTCGCCGCGTGACCTGGTTTCGCGCTTCTGCACCTCGCAGGTCGTAGAGGCGGGAGCCGGAGGATCTTCCAGGCGATGTCCCGGTTGCGCGTGCTGGGCTCCGCTCGTTCTGCACCGCCACGGTGATGCCGGTGGGGACGTGGCGAGACGCACCGCGGACGAGGTCTTGTTCACCTTCTGTCCGCCTGCCCCGCCTGGCGCGGTAGACGTCCATGCGCACGTCCTTCTCCGGGATGTCGATCACGATGTCGTCGTCCACCTCCGGGTAGACGGCGACCGAGGCGAAGGAGGTCTGCCGGCGGGCGTTGGCGTCGAAGGGGCTGGATGCGCACCAGCCGGTGCACGCCGCTCTCGGCCTTGAGGTAGCCGTAGGCGTTCTCGCCGGTGACCTGGATCGCGACGTTCTTCAGCCCGGCCTCCTCGCCGGCGACGAAGTCGGTGATCTCCACCTTCCAGCCCTGGCCTCGCGAATAGCTGGAATACATCCGCAGGAGCATTGCCGCCCAGTCCATGGACTCGGTGCCGCCGGCCCCGGCGTTGATCTCCATGTAGCGCGTTGGCGGCGTCGTTTTCCCCGGAGAGCATCCGCCAGCTCCAGCTCCGAGCGCGCTCCACCTGCGTGTAGCCGGTCCAGGCCGGCTTCGCGCTCCGGTCGCGGTGGTCCGCCGAGCCTCGTGGGCCAGCTCGAGCAGGGTGCGTCGCGTCGGAGAAGCCCGCCCGCCTGCTCGAACGACGCTCGACCTCGCGCCACCAGGCCGGCCTCTCTCCTTGAGGAGGCCCCGGGCCTTGACGTTGTCGTTCCAGAAGTCGGGTCGCGGAGTCGCGCGTCGATCAGGGCGATGCGTGAGCGCTTGCGGTCGAGGTCAAAGATGCCCCGGAGCGCGTCGGAGCCGCTCTTGAAGTGAGGCAATGCGTTCGGTGGGGTCGAGGGCCATGGGGAGAGGTCCGGAAGGGTTCAGGGCACGCCGCCCGCCGCCGTCGGCGGCGGCGGAGCATCCAGAGCCGCCACGGCAGAGACCCCGGTGAAGACGCTTGCAAGGTAAGCCGGAACGTCGCCGATCTACAACGTACGGGGTCTGCACGGTGAGCAGGGCAGCTCGGCGATCCGCCACTCCGGACCGGTGAGATCGGTCACGCCGATATCTGAAGCGCGTCGCTGGGGACGATGCCCACCCTCGGTGGCCTCCCGGATCGCGCCCCACCGGATCGATGAAGGCGGAGATGCCGGTGTTGGCCGCCCGCGCCACTGGACGTCCGGTCTCCACCGCCCGCGGTGGCGACCATCCGAGGAACTGGAACGGCGCCGAGGAGAAGCCGTACCAGGCGTCGTTGGTCATGTTCACCAGCACCTCGGCCCCGCTGAGGGCGTAGTGCCGGCAGATCTCGGGGAAGATGGCGTCGAAGCAGATCTCGATGCCCAGCTTCACCGGTGGCCGCTGGTCGGCGCAGCACCGCCGGGCTGAGATCGGTCCCCGGGGCGAAGCTGGCCCCGACGATGTTCCTCGATGGGGAGCACCTCGTCGAGGCGCAAGGGGACGTACTCCTGGAACGGCACCAGTGGTTCTTCACGTAGTGGTGGGCGATGGCCGGTCAAGGTGGGGCGAGGAAGGCCGCGTTCTCGTTGCCCTTGCGGAGGTTCTTCGGGTCGTAGAGGTCGACCCCCACCAGCACCCCTGCCCAGTAGCCGCCTCGCGGAGGCCGGAGCGGTTCATCCGGGTGACGCCGGTCGGGTAGGCCAGGGGTAGCTGCCCTCCGGCCAGACGATGAGCTTCGGCACCGGCCGCGTCGGCGGCAGCGGTGGGCGGGAGGTAGCGGTCCGAGGATGGTGGCCACCCGCGAGGTGCCGCGGCCCATCTTCAGCTTCTGGTCGACGTTGGCTGCACCGCCACCGCGGCGCGGATGCGGGGCGCCCGGCCGCGGCCCGGTCCATTGCACGGACGTGCAGCGCCCCGTACGTGTCCGCCGACCAGCGCCGAGGCGGCGAGCCCGAGCAGCACCCGGGGCATCCGTCGCTCGCCGGAGCCGCTTCCAGCGCCAGGCCTCGTAGAGCGCGCCGTTCACCGGCGCCACCCGCCAGGGCCACCCGGTAGACGCCGCCCAGGCTTGCGCCGCACCTGGTGGAACCAGAGGTTGCAGGGTCTGGCTGTAACCGAGGTTCACGCCCAGGGGAAGCCGGAGCAGAAGTAGTTGCGCATCAGCTCGGTGGCCATCCGCCACCGGGAGCCACCGTCCAGCCCATCGACCACCTGAACGTGGCCTCGAGCAGCCGGACGATACCCGCGGCCAGCGCCCAGTGGAACGCGCACCGGTAAATACCAGGAGCTCCAGCGCCGGGCATGCTCAGCCAGTTGGGCATCCCGAACGTCACCATCGCCACGTTCACCCGACCAGAAGGCGCCGGTGAAGAAGACCATCCCGCGCAGAGCTGACCGGCGGCGAGAAGGCGCGCCAGGGGAGAGAGAAAGGCGGCGGACGGCGAGCAGCAGCGGGACGAGGCAGACAGAAGGCCAGCGGCCTCGAGCACGCCGGAGGCGAACAGCTCCGGCGGGGACCGACCGGGAAGGCCAGGGGGAAGGTCACCGCGCCGAGGGAGCCCCGAGAGCAGCAACAGCCCCAGCCGACGGGGGCACGAGCAGCCGCTCGGGCCGGGGAGGCACCGCGTGGGGGCCGGAGACGGGGGGCTGATGGGCGGGAGGGCGACCGCGACCATTTCCGCTTCCGGAGTGCTCCTACCAGAACAGGCGCTCTGACGGGGAAGCCGCCTCCCAGCTTCAGCGGAGCCCGAGGGCGCCGTGCGCCATCCCTGGGCCCCGGAGGGGAGTCGAGCTTCCAGCGCCGCCCATCCGCCGGGCGTCGGCCGGCCGGTGGTGGTCGATGCCCCAGCAGATGGAGAAGCCCGTGGGCGAGGTAGAGGTCGAGCTCCGCGCCGAGCGCGCCCTCCCGGAAAGTGCGGGCCTGCCGCCGCGCGGCGTTGTCCAGCGAGAGGATGACGTCCCCCCAGCGGCCTTGGCCCGGTGCTGCCGGGCAGCGGCTCGCCCGCCGGGAAGCTCAGGACGTCGGTCAGGCCGGATCGCCTCCTCCGCCATTCCCGGTTTCGCGCCCGGATGGCACGGTCGGTGACCACCAGAATCCGCAACAGCTCCACCCCCGACAGGGCGAGAGCGCTCCGAGGGAAGCGGCGGGCGATCCCGCCGGAGCCGGGGGACCTGGCGGGCACCGGCGGGATGCTCGCTCCGGACGTCGATGCGGGAGGCGGTCCGGCGGCGAGGCGGGGACCGGGCGGGGCGGACGAGTCACGCCCCCGACGCTCGCCGAGGAGACCGCGGATGCAAACGGCTGGGCTCAGCGTTGAGGTGGCGGACCTGGGAGTCGAAGCCGAAGCGTCCCCCGCCGCGGGTGGAGACGTAGAAGAAGATGAAGCAGTAGAGCACCGCCAGCTCGCCGCCATTGACGTGCGGGACCCAGTTCCAGTTCGCGAAGGCCCCCTGGAAGTGGAACTGGAAGAAGGCTCACCGCCATCTCGCCCGAGGCGATGAACGCCGCAGGCCGAGATTGCGAAGAGACCCGATGGCGATGAGGATGCCGCAACGACCAGCTCGATGATTCCCCCCCACCCAGGCCTCGCGAGCCGGCCGCCGCAGGCATGGGCTGCGAGGTGAGCGCCGAAGAGCTTCTGCATCCCATGGACGCTGTGCAGCGCCCCGGCCATGAAGCGCGGCAGGTCGTACGCCATCGCCTCGAAACGGGAGAGGAATCTCATGGGCCCAGGGGACTAGCACCGGGGCGCGTCGGCGGGGACCCGCCCTCGCCGAGGCCGAAGACCGAGCGTCGGCTGGGCAACGCCGCCGCTGGCTAGCGCTGCGAGCGCCGGGTGTCCGACGCCAGCGCCAGCGTCGTCCGCGCGGTGCCTCCCACTCCGCCCCGGCGGGCAGGCCGGGCGGGAGTGGTAGATTCCCCTCCAGGGTGTGGAGGAACGAGGTGGCGATGGCGTGGAGGTCACGGCGCAGCGTCAAAGGTCGCACTCGTCGAGCTGACCCTCGGTGAAGACGGCGTTGGATGATCCGCTGCACCAGCGCCCGGAGCCGCTTCCCCGGGTCGGATCGGGCATGGAGCGGCTGGCCGCCTCGACCGCATCGGCAATCATCACCAGCGCCGCCTCGCGGAACTGCGGCTTCGGGCCGGGGTAGCGGAACACCGCTTCGTCCACCGCCCCTTCCCGCTCCTCGGCGTCCTTCACCGCCTTGTGGTGGAAGTAGCCCACCAGCCGCGTGCCGTGGTGCTGGGCGATCACGTCCTGCACCGCGCGGGGCAGCTTGTACTGGCGCGCCAGCTCCAGCCCTTCGGTGCACGTGGCGCTTGATGATCACCGCGCTCATCGTGGGCGCGAGACAGTCGTGGGGTTGTCGCCCTTCTGGTTTCTCGCCGAAGTAGAGCGGGTTCCGCCCTTCCCGATGTCGTGGTAGTAGGCGCAGGTCCGCGCCAGGAGCGGGTTGCAGCCGGTCACCTCCGCCGCGGCCTCCACCAGGCTCCCCGGACGATGATGCTGTGGTGGTAGGCGCCCGGGGCTCTGGACGATCCAGCCCTTGAGCGCCGGCTGGTTGAGGTTGGAGAGCTCGAGCAGCTTGAGGTCGCCGGTTACGCAGCCAGAAGGTCAGCTCCGCCTCAGGGGGCGTCACCGCCAGCACCAGGGTGGGCACCAGGAGCGCCGAGCCGATCGCCGCGAAGCCGGCGGTGACCAGCGCGCGCGTCGCGGAGCGGCCCCTTCCCCGCCGCCATCGCGAAGGCCAGCACCACCGCGCCGCTGGTGAGACCCACCCAGAGAGCCGGCCCGGAAGAGCGACGCGCGGATCGCGGGCCGTGGTTACACCTGGGTCGCCGCCACCAGGCTCCCCAGCAGCCCGTAGACGGCGAAGAAAGAGCGAGTTGCCCCAGCATCACCCCCATCAGGCAGGAGAGGACCAGCCCGAGGAAGAGGGCCAGCTCCTGGTTGAGGGAGGAAAGCGCACCAGCATCGCGCTCGGCCGCGATCGGGGAGGAGTGACCAGCAGCGCCTGTAGCGGCACGCTGGGCCAGCGGTCGTGCAACACCTCGGCGACGCGCTCAGCCCCACCCGGAACGTCGCCAGCAGGCCGAGGAGGATCGCCCCCAGCAGCAGCCCGTCGCGCCGGGTGGGCCGGAAGCGCCGGAAGGCGGCGCAGATGGAAAGCGCCCACACCCTGCCGAGGAGCGGGGCCACCAGCGCCGCCGTTCCCACCGGAGGCCTCCACCGCGTCGAATCGGTCGGTCTGGGCACGCATCGCCGCCACCAATCTCAGGTGGGCCTCGGTCACCAGCTCAGCGCGAAACCGTCGCCGATGATCCTCTGCCCCTTCTTCACCTGGATGACGGCGTCCTCCACCCCCGCCGCGGCGCGCTCCGCCGTCGCTCGGTCTCCGGGCGATGCTGGGCGTCAGGTCGGGACGGAGCGCGCGCTTGGCGATGCGCGGCAATTCCGCGCGCCGCAGCAGGGGCGGTGCGCGTCGGGCAAGAGATTTCCCGGGAGGGAGGCCCAGCCGGTCCATCTCCGCCCGCGCGCCTCGCGCACGTCGAGCACCGCCGGCGGGGAGACGGCGCTGGGATGCCTCGGTGCCGTCGGGGAGATCTCGGACGGTGATCGACGTCCCCGAAGCGGTCCGGAGGTCCTCCCGGGCTCCCCACCACCGGCGCGAGGAAGCCGCGCTCCAGCACCGGCGAGCACCGCCTGCTCCACCTCGGGAGCCGCCCGGGCGTCGACCAGGGCCCGCCAGTCGTCGTCGTCGATCTCGAAGAGCCGCAGCTCGAAGGCCTGTCGGGCCCGTCGAGGGCGATGCCATCGAGGTGGTCGCTGCGCTTGCGTCCGGCGTCCGCAACTCTGGGGCGAGGCGGGCTGCCCGCGGAGACCGACGGCGTCTCGGTGGCACGGCCCGACTCGGCGTCGAGCCGGGCCAGCGTCCTCCGCAGCCTCGAACGCCTCGCGGACCGCCGCCCGCTCCTCCGGCACCACTTCGCGGGATTGAAGTCGAACACTGGCGCACGCCGGCCCGCGCCTCCTGGCGCCGGCGCGCTCGGTCAGCACGGCGTCGGGCAAGTCGTAGTCCCGGGCGGCCTCGAACCCGGCGGCGGAGAAGCTCTCCAGCGGACGGCCCACGTCCTCCGGCCGGAGCTGGGGCAGCGCCTGCACCCGAATCCCGGCGCCACCAGGATGCCGGCGAGGATGGAGGTCACCGCCAGCAGCGCCCAGGCGCTCAGTGGGCCGGGAGTCCGGGCTGGGACGACCATCGCGTCCGCTGACCCTTCCTTCTGTGGAGTGGTGTCCTCGCCCATCCGCCGACCCGGGGAGAAGCCCGGCACGCTAGAGCCAGTGCCCGGGGCACCTCAAGCCGCACCGGGACCGCGCCATTCGCACCTCAGCGGACGAGGTCGGGCACTTCCGATGCCTGCGGCTCCTGCAACCGGGCGGCTGCCGGAGGCTCGGCTGCCGCTGCTCGGCGGCCCGCGCGGCCTCGACGTCGGCCCGGTCGTAGGCGCGATGACCTCCTGCACCAGGGGATGCCGCACCACGTCGACCTCGGTGAAGCCGCAGAAGGCGATGCCCTCCACGCCCTCGAGGATGCGCCGCGCGTGGGTGAGGCCGGAGCGCTTTCCGGTGGGGAGGTCGACCTGCGTCACGTCGCCCGGTCACCACCGCCTTGCTGTCGAAGCCGAGCCGGGTGAGGAACATCTTCATCTGCTCGACGGTGGTGTTCTGCGCCTCGTCGAGGATGACGAAGGCGTCGTTGAGCGTCCGGCCGCGCATGAAGGCGAGCGGGGCCACCTCGATGGTCCCCTGCGCCATCAGCTGCGCCGGCCTTGTCGACGTCCATCATGTCGTGGAGCGCGTCGATAGAGCGGACGGAGGTAGGGATTCGACCTTCTCCGCCAGGTCGCCGGGCAGAAACCCGAGCTTCTCCCCGCCTCGACCGCCGGACGGGCGAGGATGATGCGCTTCACCTTCCGCGTCCGAAGGCCGCGACCGCCATCGCCATGGCCAGGTAGGTCTTCCCCGTCCCGGCCGGACCGATGCCGAACACGATGTCGTACTCGCTGATGGCCTCGACGTAGGCCTTCTGCGCGCGGTCTTGGGCGAGACGTGGCGACCGCCGCGCGACAGCACCGGCCCGAGGACCAGGCTGTCCAGCGTCTCCTCCGGCTTCGTCGCCCGGCCGAGGAGCTTGCAGGCCCTGCTCAGACGTCCTCCCGGCCCACCGGGTGCCCCGCGCGGCGTGAGGATGGTCTCCAGCTGCTCTGACCAGGCGCACCGGCGAAGGCGACCGCGTCGGGCGCACCGGCGAGGTGCAATCGTCGGTTCCCCGTTGGCCCACCCGACGCTCCAGCCGCCGCTCGATGGCCTTGGAGGTTCTCGCCGTGGTGCCCGGAGACGCCGAGGAGCGACAGTCGTTGTCCCGCAAGTCCACCCGGGCGGTGGTGACCCCGGGGCAGTCTCGCGGACGAAGCGGTAGGCAACCCCGTCCTTTCCGGCGCTGCTCGAAACTCCTGAAAAAGCCAGCGCGGGCGCGGGGGCAGGAGGATGAACTCCTGGGGTCCCCACCCGGCGGTAGTAATAGCGGTCGGTCCAGGGGGAAACGCATCGTCGCTCGCCGGGAGTAGGAGCCCCTCGCTCCACCAGCGCCTCCAGGGACGGAGGACGTCTCCCCCGCTCCAGCCGGTAGACGTCCAGTGCCCCGTGGATCCGGCTCAGCTGGGCCCGGGTCATCTGCTGGCGGAGCACGCCCTCGGCGCAAATCCCGGCCCCGGTGCTGGACCGGCTGGAACCAGGGGTTGAGGCCGCGTGCCGAGCACCAGCCCCACCAGTCCGGCGAGGACCACCATGCTTCACCACCACCCGCTCCCACGGCGCCGCGGGATCCGGTCGAACAGCGAGACGTCGTCGTCCGGGGAGTCGCGGCTGCCCTGACCGGCATCAGCGCCTGGATGCGGCCGAGGTTGGCCGGGCTGCAGAGGGCCTTGCAGGTCTCGAACTCGCCGAGGGTGGCGAGGTCCACGATCTCCCGGACGTCGCGGTAGCCGCTGACCAGGGCGAAGACCCGCCGCTCCGGCATCCCGATGGAGGAGAACCTCGCCGGCCCCCGGCCGAGTTGGTCCGGCGGCAGGGGAAGCGGCGGCGGCGAACACACCAGGTCGTAGCGGGGGATGCGCTTGCGGATGACGGGCCACTTCGTCGACCATCCGGAAGCCTTCCATCAGCACCGACTCGGCCCGGACCGGCTCCAGGGTAGTGCTCGTGCGTGACCGCGTCCTGCTCGAACTGTACGTCCCGGTCTTCCAGCTGAAGAGCCGGTAGAGCGTCCGTTGAACTGCGGCTGCGCCATCCGCTTGTAACTGCTCGGCGGTCAGCACCTCCGAGGACGCCGGCGTCACCGAGCACGCTGCAGCGAGCGCTTCGGGTGTCCAGCGCCTGCTCCAGCTGATAGCTCGGTGATCAGCTCTGCCCGCACCAGAAGGTGACCGAAGAGATCCCGCCTTCCGGGTGCTGCTGCTCGGCGGAGACGATGGCCTCGTCGACGAAGCCGACGTTCACCCCTGGTCCTTGAGCGGAAGTGGAGCCATCCCCGTCTTCTGCTGCTGGGCGATGAGCTGGAGGATGTCGGCGATCCCGAAGTCCTTGAGCGTGCCGGCGAGGGCCACTTACTTCCGCCTCCTGGCCAGATGCCGCAGCGAGCCGCCCCAGCTGAGGAGCAGCAGGGCCACCGCCAGGCTCAGCCAGGCCCCGACGCCAGCAGCGCCACCGGGGATGCGGGAGGTGAGCTCCCTGGGCGGTTCACCACCGCGGTGATGGCGAAGGGCGTGAAGAGAGAACGCAGGAGACGCGCGCCCCGGACCGGGAGGCCGCTGAAGAGGTGGCCGGCCCCCGACCAGACCAGCCCCAGCCGCAGGCCCGCCGGTTCATCCAGCTGCGGTGCTGGCGAACCTCCATCTCCCCAGGCGAAATTCACCCGGGCCATCGGCGCCACCTTGCCCCGGCGGGTGTAGACGTTGACGCACTGGTGGCAGAGCGCACTGCCCTCGGTGACCTCCGGGTCGCAGCGCCGGCACACCGCCCGTCCGCACTTGTCGCAGGCATGGCCTTCACCCCCGGCTGCCTCGGGCGAATCCGAGCAAGGTGAGCGCGCCGACCATCACCAGCGGCAGGACCACTCCCACCGTCGGGCTGAGATCTCCCACCACCGACTGCACCACCCGGGCGGCGACCCGCAGCCCGGCGCTCGTTGCCGATCGGTCACCGCCGGCCTCGCTCCGCGGGCGAGCGGCGGGTACTGAGGAGGAGGCTTGTTGAGCGTGGCCTGACCTTCCGGGGGTCGGTGCGGCCCGAGCAGCCGCGCTCGTCGAGGCGCTGCGCCGCGGCGGTCGTGCGTGCCCGCGCGCGGTCAGTCCAGCCCGACCGATTCTGCATCGTCGGTCAACGTCCGGGCGCGCCGGCGGTAGAGCTTTCGGAGACGTTCCACAGCGGCGCGGGGAGCGTGGGGTCGGCCTCCGAGGCGCGGGTGTACGCCGCGACCGCGTCCTGCCAGCGGTCCCCGGCGAAGGCCGCGTTGCCCAGGAGGGTGAGGTGGCACGGCGTCGTTCGCCCGCTCAGGGCCAGCGCACGCAGTCGAGGTGGCGGCGCGTCGATTGGTACGCTTGCCCCCGGGCGGATCTCCTCTCCCGGCCAGGGCGTGAGACCCCGGGGGGAAGGTGGCCTTCTTCGCCTCCAGCCGCGCGTCAGCACCGCGGCCGCCGACGTCGCCGCTTCCAGGCCCCCGCGCTCCAGCTGCAGCATCGTCCCCGGCCGGGGTGCCGGCGAAGGTGGTGGCATGCACCAGCGCCCGGTGAGCGGGGCAACCAGCGCCACCCCCGGCGAGGAGCGCGAAGCAGAGCCAGCATGCCCGCCCGGGCCGAGGTAGAGGGTCATCGCCGCGAAGAGGACCAGGAGCGGGAACACCAGCCCGAGGTGGAACGCCCAGGGCAACGCCAGGGGAGGAGCACCACCACCGCCCCCGCCTCGCCACCGGGCCACGCCCCGGGGGAAGGCGTGGTGGGATGTCGTGTGCACCAGCGACGGGGCCGCGCGGGAGGGAGTTATGAGCACCAGCAGCGCTGCCAGCGCGGTGGCGAGCCAGGAGACCAGCAGCGCCGCTGTCCCCACGTCGGTCACAGCACGCCCCGTGTGTCCAGCGGGGTCGGCGAAGGCCGCCCGCAGCGCGCCGCGCACGTCGGCAAAGGCCCCGGGGCAGCTGGCTGGCGCTCGTCGGAGAGGTGCGCGCGGAACAGGCCCTGCGCGGTCGCCGGGACGTCGGGGGAGGTTGACCGCGGCTTCTGGCCAGGTCCACCGCCCCACCGCCATCCTTGCCTGTGGCGCGCTGGCGCGCTCCTCGGAGTAAGCCACGCTCACCGGCACTCTGAGGTCGAACGCGGATGGCGAGCCTGTCCCGCAGCGCGAGCAGCCGGCGCTCCGGGCGTTGAACGAGGCCTGCCGTCGTGGGTGCGCTCTGCCTTCGTGCCAGGCGTGCGAATGCGGCCTGATCTCGGCATCCCCCGACGGTGGCAGGGCGAGTGGAGAGGGCGCGCTCCGGTCACGCGCCGGAGCAGCCGGGGCGCTGGGGGCGCGGCCGGCTCGAGGTGGGAGCGGTGCGACGGGACGGCTTCGGAGGCGGCTCGGCGGGGGACGGGCTGGCGTCTCGCTCTCCTCGTCGGAGGTGTCCACCGGGGGCCGGCGGGGTGGCGGGCGGCGCGGCGGCTTCCGCCCCGGTGTGTCGGGGAGAGCTCCCCTCGATCGGCCGCGAGCCTCGAGCTGCGCCATCGCCCAGGGGAGGAGCAGCAGGCAAGGTAAAGGCGAGATGGCGGGCGACCTTGTGGCCATCGGATCCGTCGAGGTCCATGATAGGCGAGCGGCGGCGGGCCCCTTCAACACCCCGGGTCATGCCCACGGCTCCCGGGGTCGAGGGAGGACATGGGACGGACAGGGCAGGTGGAGTGCCGCAGCAGCGGCTGGAGCTAATCATGCGCGCTGCGCGACGAGGGCGGCTGCCCCTGGGATCGTGAGCAAGACATCCGGACCCCTGCGACCCCTACTCTGTGGAGGAGACGTACAATGAGGTCCTGGAGGGATGGACCGGCGGTGGCGGAGGGCGGACCCTGGCGTCCTGCTGTGCGGAGGAGCTGGGCGACCTCCTCTTCCAGATCGTCTTCCACGCCCAGCTGGCGGGGGAGCCGCGGCGAGCTCGACCTGGCCAGACGTCGCACGGCGCCATCTCCGACAAGATCGTTCCCGCCATCCGCACGCCTCGCGGCGGACGATGGTGAAGCGGGCGGCGCAAGCGCTGCACAACTGGCGCGGCTTCGAAGCGCCAGAGGAGCGGCGGCGCAAGCACGGGCAGGGAGGGGTCGGCGCTCGACGGCGCGCCTGGCGCTTCCCGGCTGTCGTAAAGCCGAGCGGCGCTCTACCGAGAGAAGGCGTCCCGCACTTTTGCTTCGACTGGCCGGATCTGGCCGGGGTGCGAGCCAAGCTGGCCGAGGAGCTGAGTGAGGCTGTGGACGGGCGAGCCGACTGCCGCGGCAGCGAGCGGAAATGGAGCACGAGCTGGGTGTGACGTGCTCTTCAGCCTGGGCCACCTGGCCCGCTTCCTCCAAAGGGCACCCCGGCGGCGGATGCCCTTGCGCGCTGCGGCCAACGCCCGCTTCGCCTGCGGCGCTTCCACGCGGTGGAGTGCCGGCCGGGTGGCGGGGCGCGGCGTTCGGGACGGCGACCCGCCGGGGAGATGGACGCGCTGTGGCAGCGGCGAAGCGCGCCGAGCCGCCGCTCCCCTCCGGCCCCGACTTCGGCGCCGCCGCGGCCATCGTCCGATCTGAGCTCGCCGCGGACCCGGCGCGGGCCGAGAGCGCTTGAAAGAGCTGACCACCCGCCGGCGTGGGCTGGCGCGTCGCTCCGACTCACCCGGACGGGTGGGAGGTGGCGAGACGCCTGGCCTGCCGCCTTTCCACATGCGCGAGTTCGCGGGCAGCCCAGGCCACGCTGGTGCTCGAGGCAGGCGCCGCCGCCGTGGTGTGGTCGCGCCGAGGCAGCGCTGGAGGCGACGCTGCCGTCCGAGTCCCCGGTGGTCTTCCGCGACCCAGGTTAGTCACGCACATGGCTAACGGGCACCTGGAGTCTCACAGGACCTGTGTGAAGAATCTGGGGGAACGCTGTGGACCGTGACAACTGCGAGACGGAACTGCGGCGGCGGCCGGGCGTGCGGAAGGTTTCAGCAGCGGCGCCGACCGGCACAGATCGGGCGATTTGGAGCGCCGGAACCGCGGCGCTTCCTCCACAAGCACAGTGCAGTGGCAGCTCCTCGCAGACGGCGAGCCCAAGGCGGTCGCTTGACGAGCCCCGCCGTCACCCTGTAGGGAGGGCGGCCCCTTTTCTGCGGGAAGCGCAGCGTTGGCCAACACCAAGTCTGCCCAGAAGCGAAACCGTCAGTCCTCAAGCGCCGCATGCGGAACCAGTCGGTCCGGCACCGAGGTGAAGTCGGCGGTGAAGAAGGCCCGCGAGGCGCTGGCCTCGAAGGACCCCAAGCGGATCCGGGGAGGCGCTCCGGGCGGCGACGCGCACGCTCGACCAAGCGGCGCGAGCAAGGGCGTGCTGCACGCGCGCAACGCCAGCCGCCGCATCGCCCGCCTGGCGCACGCGCCAGCGGAGCAGCAGCGCTCGTCTCACCCCGCGTCAGGGGGGACATCGAGGCCGTCGCGCGGCGGATTCCGTGCTCTCAGCCGGTGGCGACAGCCTCGCGCGGCGCGCCGGCGGCCAGCGATCGCCGCGAGCCGGCGCAGCGCCGCCCGGCGGTTGGCCTCGGTGGTGATGACGTCGGCGCGCTGGCGCGGCGGAGGTAGTCTCGGCGCCCGCCGACGTCGCCGTGAGGGCGAGCGTACCCGTCGCGAAAGAGGCGGACGCGGAGTGTGGCCGCCACGCGGTAGGTGAGTGCGCCCGAGTCGTGCCGGGGGCGAGCTGGGCCACCACCGCGCTCACCGAGAGCAGCTCCCCTCCAGGCGCCCTTCGCTCGCCCTCGCCGCCCAGGCGTCCCGGCGCGGGCCAGCCAGCTCGCGGAGGGCGTCGGTGAAGACGGCCTCCAGGCCTGGGCTCGCTGGTGCGGTTCGACCACCACCGGGGCGAAGACGTGGCGGACGCTCCTGGGGCAACGCTCGGACTCCGCCGGCAGCTGAAGCGCATGCACGCCGCAGCGCGCGCCGCCAGCACCGCGGAGGCGCGTGCGAGCAGTCCGCCCTCCATCCGACCACGAAGTTGATCAGCCGCTTCGGCACGAACACCACCTTGCGGACGGTCCTTCCGCACAGCGCGGCCTTCACCTTGTCGTCCGACTCCGCGGCGGCGCGGACCTCGTCCTCCGCGGCGTGCGCCGGCACGCTTGATCTCGCCGCGCAGCTTGCCGTTCACCTGCACCGCGTAGGGCAGCACGTCGTCCACCACCAGCGCCGGGTCGAAGTCGGCCAGCCCTGCGCGCACGGTGGACTCCGTGGCGCCGTAGGCCTCGCTGATCTCGTCCGGCAGATGTGGGGCGCGAGCGGCGTCAGGAGCCGCGGCGAGCAGCCGCACCGCCTCGCCCATCGCCGACCTCCTCCGCGGGCGTCTTGGGCGCCTCGACAGGCGTAGAGGGCGTTGACGCATCTCCATGATCGCCGGCGATGGCGGTGTTGAAGGACAGCCGCTCGATGGCCTCGCCCACGCGCTTGCACGCACTTGTGCGCGGCGCGGCGGATCTCCAGCGCCTTGCCCTCGAAGCGCCCGGCGTGACGTTCCGGGTCGCCGGCCGCGCGCATGGCCGCCTGGTGGCGTGGCGCCAGGGCCCAGACGCGCTTGAGGAAGCGGTGCGCGCCCTCCACCTGCTCGTCGCACCAGTCGAAGTCGCGCTCCGGCGGGCCGGCGAAGAGCACGTAGGTGCGGGCGGTGTCCGCGCCGTACCTCTCGACGATGGTCGCCGGAGCGACCACGTTCCCCCAGCGCTTAGCAATACGTAACTGAACGAAGTACAA
>ERZ1370068.9188-contig-7984_pt1 | contig 38498 bp, 51 predicted proteins | sample MGYA00561227_ERZ1370068 | MGnify/ENA primary metagenome ERZ1370068 (study PRJEB38410, sample SAMEA6850437) | metagenome | study: Metagenomic assessment of the ecological functions of the soil: analysis of the soil microbiota associated with the...
CCAGTTGCCGTATTGCTAAACCTGAAAGCGAAGGCCACAAAGGACGCATGATTCAAGCTGGCACGACTTCCGGTTCGAAAGCCACTGCTCGATTTTGGAGTGGTAATGTCAAAGCGGCTGACTATCAAAGGCACCAGTGCTGCGAGCGCGTTCAGTTGAAGAGAAAGCGACGGCTACGCGACTTTCGCGAAGGCATGTGGTCTGCCGTTGTTGGCGGATGGATCTGGTGAAGCCTGTGATTGATCGGACCTATGCTCTGACGGAAATTCGTGGAAGCGCATACTCGGATGGAGTCAGAATGAAAACTTTGGAAAGATTGTGTTGATGGTTATTGTAGGTCTTTGGTCTCGGGCCTTTGGTAGTCTTACGTCTAACCGCTGAAGCGGTTGTGCGTAACAGCTCAGGGTTGCCGCTTTTGGGCTACCCTGGGTCTGGTCGGATTTATTCAGCCGCAACGCGGTTGCGTCCCGTGCAGTCTCTCGCGACGTTTGGAGACTTGTGCACGACCCATCAGCAGTTTCATGGGGCAACCGGCCGCTGTTGATTGAGTCAAGCGAAGTAGCGCAGACGGCGCAAACCGGCGTTGCGGTTGAACTCTTGATCCAACGCTTACCCAGTGGTAGCCCAAAGCGGCAACCCCTGGGCTTTGGGATAACCGCTTCGCGGTAGAAACCGAAAACCGAAGACCGAAAACCGAGAAAACCAAAACCAGGCAAAACCAAACCGAAACCATAACCAAAAGACTCCACGTAAAAGACCTGGCCGAAACCAGGTGCTTTGCCGTTAAGGCAGGAGAGACAACTAGATCTTCTATCCCCTCCACGGTTTCACTCTTGCTGGCCGCTAGTGCCAACTCTCGAGCGCGTGGCATTGCGTCAACGGCTGCTGCTTTTAGCTGTCGGATCAGCATCATTGAAGACCTTGCGTAGCCACGCGAAATCCGTACGCAGCTGACGGGACGTTGTAGCGCAACTGCCGCTCGGCGAATGGCGCGTGAACGATCCAGTTACCGCCGCGGGCGTAAACTTTGACGATCGCCTCGCTGGTCGCAAACTTCTTGAACTCTTTGAAACAGTGGATCTGTTACCGGGAAGTCCTCTGCTGCTCCGTGATCATGATCGAATTCAATTGCGCGTTGGACCTTGTAAGACCTCAAAGCCCGGAACGCGTCCTGAGACTAGCCGCCTCGAGGTGTGCAGCTACGCGCGATGTCGCGCAGGTGTCGGCAAGACTTACGGTTCCCGGCTTAACGACTTCAGTCTGCGGCGAAATACCGCCGCCACACGTAAACAGCACGACCCATGTCCGTATGGCTCTCCGGTCCGTTCTCGAGGATTGGCTTGCGGGTTCTTGTCTGCACGCAAGGCCACCGGGAAGTAGTAGTTGTAAAAACCACCGTTTGAATAGTCACCGCTGGATCAAACGACCTGAAGGCGTGAAGTACTTCGCGATGGTCAACAACAATGCGGAGTCGTAATCCAGTTGGAATGGATACTGTCCGTACGAGTCCTTTTCAAAGGTTGTTTCGCCTACGATCGATGCGCGATCGTGATCCTGGAGTGCGCCACGGCTAGAATTTCCAGCCGGCCGAGGCGGTGTCGCCATTGACGAGAGACACGCACGATAGGTACGGTGTCAGGGTTGTCGTTAACCGCGGCGTGTGCGCCTGTCGAACTGTCGGAACCGACCCTTCTGCAGGAAACGATATCATCTGTCCATGCTGTGAAGAAAATTGTTTGCGACGCGAACTGCCTGGATCAAAGCCCACCACGATTGCCGCGCAAGATCCAGCACGGCATGTTCAGCCCTTGCTGGAGCTGCTTGAGCGACTGTTCGAATTCATCCGCCGTAGTTAAGTTGAAACCACCAGTCATCGCCACGTAACCAACGCCGGGCCGCAGCATGTACGACTGTGCAATTGAAGGTAACGAAACTGCATCGCGAATGATGCTGACAGTTTCACTCTGATGATTGCCAGGATGTTCGACGCGTCACCCTTTACTCGTCAGTACCGCGCGGTCCAGTAAGAACTTTCGAACTTCCGGATAAGTCTTGCCTTTCATCGACTGGCCATCGACAGCGGTAATCCGGTCACCGTAGCGGAAGCCCAGCGCGTGCAGCAGGCGAATCGTTGAAGGTTGCGCGAATGAAAGTATTGACGACGTCGGAGCCTTCAGCGTAAATCCTCGATGGTGGCGCCGATACCGAAGTATTCAGAACGTTGCTCAGTACGGAACGACGCATACTCAACCGGGTCAAAGTAAGTCGAGTGTGGATCCAAAACGCTAAGCATCCGCTGATGGACGACTTGAAGATCGAGTTGTAATCGAGCTTCTTGCCGTCGATGTAGTTGGTTTGGATTACTTGCAGAGCTTCCGCCAGGTCGCTCTTGATCGAGTGGGGCTGACGTTGACGGCTTACCCGTAGCTGGATTAGTGGATGCAGCACGATCTGGAGTCGTAGCTCGCCGTGCCGATCGATTTTGTTGGGCAAATATGAAAGCAGGAACTAACAGGGCTAAAACGAAGAATAGTATGCCCGGGGTGAAGAATCTTTTGTCACGCAACCCTCCTAAAACTGTCTTGCTAATTACCCGTGTGTTTAGGTGCCATTCCGATTGCCGGGTTCAAGGCGAAACGGGGACGTCAGAATAACATGAAGCGAGTGACCTTTTGAATGTACGCCGCACTTATATCTAAGGTTCGACACCAATCTACGGGACGAAAATGCGTAGGGCCCAGGGCTTCGGTGGCTCGTTTCCGCCGGGCGGTTAAAATTTTAGAGGCTTTCAGTAGGAATAAAGCTTGGATTGTCGACAAAACGGTAAATCCTGAGCTCCCACTTTTGTAGATGCATTTTAGGCGCGATAGGTCGCCCGGAAAAATAGGAGCAGGAAGCAGGAGCAGTCGGCAGGAGGATGAGCTTATTGGCCATTGGTCATTTTCCATTTATCGGATTTCCATTTAAGTGCTCATGGACGAAGGGGCTTCTTTTGAAACCGTGCTCCTGCGGCTGCCGCGTGCTCCTGCCTACTGCCTTCTGCCTCCCAGCCTGCCTGCGTATAGTATGCCGGAGTTATTCCACGACAATCTCACCGGAGGACTTTTGATGCCCACAACATTGAAGCGGGACAATCTGCGTGCGTTCGCTACGCGAACACCGGCGAGGAATTCGAGGGATTGCTAAAGCAATTTGTCGAGACACCTACCGTTAGCGTGGATCCGTCACACCTGCGCTGATATCGCGAAAGGCGTCGACTTAACGGTGGAAACCATCAGAGATGCGTTGGTGGTGATGCGCGAGTCTACAAAGTTGAGAAGGGCAATCCCGTGGTGCACGCAGTTTTCGGCGACGACGACAAAGTCTGCCGACGTGTCACCGTCTATAACCATATGGATGTTCAGCCTGCGTCGAAAGGAGACTGAACCATGGGACACAGAACCATTTGTGTTCACTCAGAAGGGCGATACCTACTTCGGCCGAGGAACCACTGACGACAAGGGGCCGGCGTTGAGTGCGCTCTTCGGCGCGCCGCGCTGCCATCGAGGCGAATGTCCCCGTTAATATTCAGTTCCTTTGGGAGTTTGAAGGGGAGATCGGCTCACCAAATTTCGAAGCAATCATTAAGCGCGAATGCCGCGGCATTGAAGACGGATTCGGTGGTCGTGTCTGACACGGTTTGGGTCTCGCGCAATCGGCCGGCAAGTTCCGCCGGGTTGACGAGGCTGTTGGGTTTCATCTTGAGACTTGGAGACCGGGACTGTCGATACACACTCGGGTGAAACGGGTGGCGCATCACGTAATCCCATCGCGGAGTTGATGCAGTTAGTTTGCGATCTCTACGACGTCAGAACCGGCAAGGTGAAGATGAAGGGCTTCTACGATGGCGTGATTCCACCAACTAAGAAAGAGTTGAGCGACTGGGCAGAACTGTGGATTTACCGTAAACGGTTTTCAAGAAAGCTCATCACTTGAAGAAAATGCGTTCAATGCGATCCGCTGGAAGTGATGAAACGTATTTGGGGAATGCCGACGCTGGAAGTTCACGGAGTAGTCGGTGGCTATCAGGGTCCCGGATTAAAGTCGATCGTGCCGCCGCGTGCAGAAGTGAAATGTTCGTGCCGTCTCGTACCCCGGTCAGGATCCGGCAAAGATTAAGAAGCTCATCGCGGCGGCTGTGAAAGAGAAGAACCCGGACGTAACGATTGAATTTGAACATGCAGCGCCCGGCATTCAGGACTGTTCTCGAAGGCGAGTTACCGCAGGCACTGAAACGCGCGATCAGAGTTTTCGTTTGGACGTGAAGCAGTGTTCGTGCGTGATGGTGGAACGATTGGCGCGATGACCAGTATCGAAAAGGTGATGAAGTGCCCGGTACTGTTTCTCGGCTTGTCGTTGCCGGAGCACGGTTATCACGCACCCAATGAAAACTTTGATTGGCAACAAGCGTCGGGTGGGATGGTGGCGTTTGCGAAGTATTTTGAGGAGATTGCGAATCTAAAAGAATAATGTCCGATATGCTTTAGCTTGTCGCTGACTCAAATTAGCGAGCCTTGACTGGTTGTGGGGAGCGCTGGTTTGAGTCAACGATAAGTTGAAGAGGTCTCTGCAAAATAGAACAAGTTGGGAAGGGCGGTTTACCCCCGCTGGCCCTGCAAAAACAAACTCGATGTAGCCTGTTAATTAGGCCAGCGGGGGTAAACCGCCCTTTCCAACTTGTTCTCAATTTCAATTCCTTTTTTTTGCTGGTCCCAAACTTTTGTATGTCAACGACAAGCTGAAGCTTATCGGACATTCAAATCACACAAGACAGGCGTTCTTCGTTGAGTCTGACAAAGCCGGCCTTTTCGTAGAACCTTCGAGCATCCGGATTTTCCATGTGCACCGCAACGTCGATTCGCGTTACTGCTTCACGCCGAAGTTCTTCTTTCAATTGCTCCATCAGCACTGTGCCAACACCCTTGCCGCGGCGATCCTCCTTAACTGATACGTCATCCAGTTTCGCCACCACTGCACCCATCGACGTTGAAATGGCATAACACACGACACACACTGCCGCAGCGCCATTGTCGTCATAGGCCATCCAAACGAAACCGAGCTCAGGACGCTCGAGGAAAAGGTCTAACGAGTTGTTGAGTCCTTTGAGTCCGAAGTCCCCATACGCGGCGCTGCTCGCGAGGTAATGTTCATCGGCACTCAAAAACTTCGAGAGCATCTCAAACGCATCCCGAACATCGCCAGTTCGCATTCTTCGGCAAGTAATCAAGGTAGTGTCTCCGCTCATAATGATGCCACAAGTCATTGCCGATTGCCGATTGCCAATTGGACGATTTGTGTCCGATAAGACTCGTTAAGCTTGTCGATGACTCAGGGAAGGTTTTAGCCGAAGATGAACGCAGAAGGGCTCAGATCAGAATAGGAATGTCCGGGTGTCCCGCTCAGTTTGTTTTTGATCCGATCTGCGTCTCTCCGCGTTCATCCTGCGGCCGAAACCCGCCACAGACAAAGCCTATTGGAGATCACTCGGCAATCGGCAATTGGCAATCGGAAATGACCCTTCGGTGCTATAATCCCGCCTCCGCATCCACAGCAGTTCCAACCAATCAACACCGAGGTCAGGAGAAATGAAAAGAACAACAACTCTATTCGCCACCACTCTCTTTCTGATCACCAACCATTTCCGCATTTGGACGCGAAGCTCGACTGGTCCGTTACCCGCACTATCACAACGGTCGCGTAGTCTTTTACGTATCTGGGTGACATCTGGGCCAGCGGATGACAATGGTCAGAACAGTACAACGTGTTGACTGTGAATCGCGCTCGCGATGTCTACGCTCGTTTCTCGCCGGACGGAAAATGGATTGCTTTTTCCAGTGATCGAAACGGAAACCTAGATGTTTTCCTGATGCCCGCCGGAGGTGGCACTGCAAACAGTTAACCTACCCACTCCGCTGACGATACGGTACTCGGTTGGTCAGCCTGACTCAAAGTTCTGTGTTGTTTAGCAGTAATCGTGGCGAAGATTTCATGCCTCAGCTCTACCTTGTCAGCGTCGATGGTGGCATGCCCTGGAAGGCCGGAGCAGACATGGGAATTCAAGCGTCCTATTCGCCCGACGGCAAGCGACTGGCATACAACCAAAAGGTCCAGGTCTACTGGCGCAAGTATTATCGAGGCGCTTATCAAACCGACATCATGGTGATGGACGTTGCCGCGAAGAAGTTCACGCAAGTAACTGACTTCGATGGTCTCGATTCGTGGCCCATGTGGGGACGCGACGGTTTCATCTACTTCGTCAGTGATCGCGATGGAAACGGATTGACTAACATTTGGCGGGTGTCTGATGGAGGCGGAAAGGCCGACAAGGTGACCGCTTTCAAAGCCGGTGATGTGCGTTGGCCGGCGATTAGCGCTGATGGCCGCGTAATAGTTTTCGAGCACGACTTCGGCATCTGGAAACTCGATGTCAACACGAAAAAAGCAACGCCCATAACGCTGAATATCGATGCAGAAACTCAGGACAACATGTCGGACGTCGAGTCGTTCAGCTCTCACAGGCTGACGACTACGACCTGCGCGCCCAATTCGCGCCGGATTGTCGTTTCCGTTCACGGTGAGATTTTACGGCGCCGGTTGAAGAAGGTGATCTGAAGCAGGTGACTGACAGCGGTAGCTCGTGACCGGGCGGTTAGTTACTCGCCGGACGGCAAAGTGGATTTGCATGCGTCTCCGATCAGAGTGGCCGTGAAGAATTGTACGTAGTGCCAGCTTGATGGTTCTTCTCCTGCACAACAAATCACCGATATCGACGCGCTGAAAGTCTCGTACAACTGGTCGCCTGATTCGAAGGACATGGTATTCACCGCTTCCGACGACAAACTGCGAAAACTGTAACGGTCGCGACGAAGCAAATGTACAGTGCTCGACTCGTCGCGCTACGGCAGTGTTTTTGGAGCCCCAGTGTGGTCGCCTGATGGAAAGTGGATCGCCTATTCCAAGTCAGATGCATCGCGCACTTCCGATGTCTTTGTAATTGCGTCGCTCGGGAGAAGAAAAGGAACCGCACAAGATCACGCGTTCGATGCCAACACCGACATCAATCCGCAGTTTGGTCCAGATGGCCGCAAGTTGCTTCTTCGAACGAATCGCGTCAACGGGAGGTGACAACACTCGGTACAGATCTATTCAGTCTGGCTCGAGCATCTCGATCGCGATCCCGATGACGCCGAAGAACGGGAAGCCGAACCTGCTGCGAACGCTCCAGGCAAGGCGAAGGCGCTGAAGCGAACCGGTCGCCAGAAGACCGCCGGCAAATCGTCCGCCACATGAAACCAAGATGGATTGGGCGGGAATGAGACACCGCACCCGACAGATCACGCGCATGCCTTTCCCGGTCTCGAACTACACAATCGCTCCCGACAGTCGCACGATTGTTTTTGTCACGAGTGAGCCTGCGGGCACCGCGAACATTGGCGTGATTCTATTCAATTCAGGACGATGGTCGCCGGTTATCGACGAATCACTGCGGGCCAACCGCCGACCGACGACGGCGAAGGCGGACCTGGCGGCGGTGGGGTTTGGCGGTGGATTTTCGCACGCTGAATATTTCACGAGATGGACGCACGTTGTTTTTCCGTGAGCGCGACGGCGTTTATTCAGTACCGCTCGGGCGCAGGTGCTGGAGCAGGAGCAGGCGCAGCTGCGGAACAGGCGCAAGCGCACTCGGCAGGGCGAGGAGCGAAGGCGGCGGATCAATTTCAACGTGCGCGTCCGCATTGATCGTCCTGCTGAATGGGCCGAGATGTTTGACGATGGCTGGCGGACGATGAAATACCGTTTCTACGATCCGCAGATGCACGGCATGGACTGGGATGCCGCTCCGTGCGAAGTATCGTCCGCTCGTTGATTATGTTGGCGATCGTCAGGAGCTGCTCAACATCGTCAACGAAATGATCGGTGAGCTGAATGCTTCACATACTGGCGCAGCGCCGCCACCGCGTGGAGCGGCAGGCAGGTGGCGTTTCGACAGGCAATCTCGGGTATGGAACTCGAGACCGATACCGCTGCCGGTCGTTATCAGCGTGACTTACGTTTACGAAGATGGCCCGGCCGATAAAGATTGGAGTTGCGCGTCAAGGTCGGCGACTATCTGCTCGCGATCAATGGCAAGCCGGTGAAAGCTGGCGACGATTACTGGGAGCTGCTCAACAATCGTTTGAATCGCAAAGTCGATGTCACGTTCAACTCAAAGCCAGCCGACGATGGCGCGTGGCATACGCGCATCGAAGCGATTTCGACCAACGCCTACAGCCAACTTGCGTTATGACCGTTGGGTGAAAGAGCGTCGCAAGAAAGTCGACGAGCTTTCGGGTGGACGCGTCGGCTATCTGCACATCCAGGCTATGAACGAACCGTCTCTCAGAAAATTTGAAAAAGAGATTCGCGAGTTTCGCAACAAGGAAGCGCTGGTTATCGATCAACGCTGGAATGGCGGCGGCAACATCGAACAGGAGTTGCTAGCGATACTGGTGCAACGCCAGTATGAAATCTGGCAACCACGCGGCACTGAAGCGACCGGACGTCCATTCGCCGGGTTCTTTGGTCCAAAGGTTGTGCTGCAGAACTGGCGCTCAGCTTCAAACGCCGAAATGTTTCCGGCAGGTTTCCGCGCACTTGGTCTGGGAAAGGTGATCGGAACACCAACGATGGGAGCAGTTATCGGTACAGGGAGCTACAGCCTTATTGATGGCTCGACGGTGCGCACGCCGGGCGTCGGAGTTTTTCTGGCCGACGCGAAAAGAACGAACATGGAGAACTATGGTGTGCAACCGGACTCTGTTAGTTGATAACAAGCCTGAGGACACATTTAGCCGGACGCGATCGTCAGCTGGTGAAGCTGCTGTCGAAGAACTCATGAAGCAGTTGAATGGTTCAAAGCGCAAACATGGCAACGGAAGGACAGCAACGATAGACGAAATAATTAGTTGCAGACAAACGCAGATCGACGCCGATCAGAATAGTTCTTCTCTGATCGGCGTCCTTCTGCGTTTGTCTCGCGGCTAAATTGTTTAGAGGCCTAACTACTTCGGAAGCAGGACTGAATCAACGACGTGGATGACGCCGTTCGATTGATAGACATCCGCGATAGTCACGCGCGACTGTCCACCTTTTTCATCGGCCAACACCAAAGTGTTGCCATCCAGCCACGCAGTCAATGTCCCGCCATTGAACTGACTTGAACCACGCTTTTACTCTTTACCCGCTTTGATCTTGGCCAGTGATTGCCTTCGGAATCGAACCTGCCCGCGAGCACGTGATAAGTCAGAATGTTTGTCAGCATCCCTTTGTTTTCTGGTTTCAGTAATGTATCGACTGCTGCCCGCAGGCAGCTTGTCGAAAGCTGAGTTTACCGGTGCAAAGACCGTGAACGGCCCTTTGCTTTTCAATGTCTCGACGAGTCCTGCTGCCTTAACTGCTGCAACGAGAGTTGTGTGATCGGCGGAATTAACGGCGTTGTCGACGATGTCTTTCGACTTGAAACATTGCAGCGCCGCCCACCATTGGGTTTGAGTTGTCCATCATTTGTGCGTAAGCACAGTTGTTTGCCACGCGATGATCGATGCCACGGCAAGTAGCACTATGACTCAAAAACTTCTTCACGGTAGTTACCTTCCTTGTTGGAACAGATTGTTTAGAACTCGGAGGAATTACGTGGAGCGACGAACGTTCGGATTGCACCATACAAGGCCAAAAGAATTCATGGTTCAAGGTTGGTCATGCGAAGAGCGGGCGACGCGATAGAAGCATAGTTACGACACGCGTGGAAGAGAGTGGACTTTACTTGGGCGCCTATAGTGGTCTGGGCTAGTTGTTTGGAAGGGTGGCAAGGCGACATCTCAGTGGGTCGAACAGGCTGGGAAGGCGGCAAGCGGGGAATGTGGACGCCTCGCCGTAGCGGCCCCGAGCGCGCCCCCGCTGAGTTTCACTTGACCAGCAAAGATTTTCATATGGCGACTCAGCGGGGCAGTCGCTCGGAGCTGCATGTGAAAGGCGTCCAACTTTCCGCCGCCCTTCCCAGCTTCGCTCAATCCACATGGGCGTCCATCCCTTCCCCAGCCTGTTCGACACACTGATGTCCTGCCACCCTTCCTAGCTTGTTCGACACTAGTTAGACGTCCAAGTCTAGGCACCGTTCCTACATGTTCATTGTTTATGAAGTCAGGAATCTACGGCGTGATGATGTTGTTCATCTTCACCACTTCAAAGTTCGAACCTCTGATTCCCTTGAGTGCGTCTCAGCTCGTTGTCGCTCCATCGTGGATCGGGTGCGCCGCCACTGATGAACCAAATTTTCGATCCGTTGTCTGCCAGTGATCAAACCCGTGCTTCATGGAACGCACGCAAAATCACCGGATGTGAGTAGACTGTAGCCAAGAAATATCAAACGAAGCCTTCAGACGAACCTCTTCATACCCATCGGTGGACGATTCATTCACACTTCTGTGTTGCTGTGGCTTCGCCCAGTGACGAGCCGGAAAGCGACGTAAGCGCTGCCGGGTTGTCTGAGCCGTGGAAGCGAATCGCGTGTTTGATCTCCTGTTGCTCAAACAACTTCATCGCAGCGCACGAGACCTGGGAAGATCGGTAGCCCGGCCGCATCTCGCTGATGTCCACTCCCGCAGGCCGCAGCGGCATTTGAATTCAAACCAAAGACCGCGCCGTCGCGGAGGGGCATTCCAGCTGGCGCCGTTGTTTATAGGGAAAACGCATTCCCATTCCCATAGAGCTCTAATTGTCGCGGTCGTGGATCACCAACACATGTCGATCACCGCTTCGAACCCGGGTCCCCCTTCGATCGGTGCGCGTCGGGCGGAACCGGATATGGACCGTGATCGCTTTCGTCGTCGTAAAGCATTGAAGCTGGTGTGGAACCCGCGGCTGACCGCCGGAGACCACGACGGTAGGAATGCCGTTGGGAGCACCGTTCCACACTGTGCCGAAAGCTCCGGCAGCTGCAGATTCGTGTTCTGCACTCAATACCGGCGACTAACGCGTCGGAGTTTGATCCACCTGACTACTCGAGATGTCTTCGTTCCACGCATTGTCAGGCGGGAAAAAGCTGACGACCGTGAAAGCTGGCTCCTGGACCGAGATCGGGGAGTGGGGACTCGCGGGAACGTCGTCCGTGCGGACCACCACCGGACGTGGCCAATTCCGATGCGCACACGATTACTCGTTGCGCCGTGAAGCGTAACGCCAAAACCGGTGACGTCGCCAACATCGCCGAGGTTATTGTGCAATCGAACGACGATCGGCGCCCATCCAGCTGGAAGCCGGGAACACTGCACTGCGTATTCGACGACAAGTGGATAGTGAATGTGGTTCACATCCTCGGCGTCGGCTGTGACGCGCCGACGCTGTCTCGCCTTGTGCCAAATTTAAGCTGCTCGCGAAAAAGCATTACGCGCGTGCGATTGTCCTGACCTTCAAAAGGAACGGCCCGGTTGGCGCGAAGGGTTCAGCGAGGAGGCCGCTCAGATCTCAACAGGCAATCGCGCGCGGGTGGAGTTGGTTCGGTGATTAAGGTTGGTGGGACTTGCGAGTCGCGCACGAGGAGGCGCCAGCAACATCAGCAAGAAAGGGCAGTAGAAGGCTGGACGAGCGCCTGTTCTCTTCTGCGTTTACGTTGGCTGGAGCCAAGACCTGAGCGGAGAACCTCGACTCTCAACATGAACCTTTTTTGAGATCGGGGCAGACCAGGTGAAAGGCAAATCAACCGTAATTTGGCGGAGCCGCAGTTCGTAGTCAAGCGAAAACAATAATCTGCAGCAGACTTTCGCAGATAAAAACACAGCCGAAGTTAGAGTGATCGCAGCCCCAGTGGGCTCTGAACTGGCTGGGAAGGGGTGGCAAGCGGGAAGCAAGGACGCTTCACCGATCATTGACCCTGAGCGCGCCCCCGCTGAGGTTCACTTGTACCAGCTAAGATTTTCATATGGCGACTCAGCGGGGCGCGCTCGGAATCACTGTGGCGAGGCGTCCAATTTCCGCTTGCCACCCTTCCCAGCTTGTTCGATCCACCTAGACGTTCTTCTCTCGCTGATCTGCGACATTAGAGTTTGCAGTTTGCTGGCACAAACTCGATCGACTTCAGCGTGCCGTCTCGCTTTAGACGCTTATCGCTCAGCGGCGTGAAGCAAACAACGACTGGGTCCTCGGGCTTGCGAGCGCCGCAGGTGATGTCGCCCTTCACATCAGGATTGTAGGTGGTGAGTACTATCTGCTCGAAGTTCGCGCAATAAAGTCGAAGCAGTTGGTCCCCGGCTTTCACGACAAAGACGATGCCCTTGGCGTCGCAGTCAATCCTGATAAGCGTCCCCTGCAATTGTTTCTCACCGGCTGACGGCTTACGTAGTACTTCTCTCCAGATATGACGACGGGTCTTGCGGTCCTACCGTGGGTTCGTTCACCATAACGACAATTGTCGTGTTTGGTGTAGTCGCACCGGCTCCAGAAGTGCTGACGTAGCTGAACCGGACTTTCGATTCCGCTCATAGGTCTCGATTTGCTCCTGCATGGCTACCAGTTGCTTCAGCGCCGATCTCCGCATGCTGACGCAGTTCCTCTTCAGATGCGTGATTTTGTGACCTGCTCCAACAACTGCCGCGCCGTCTTGTAGTCGCCCTTTCGCCCGTAGAGCTGACCGAGCATGAAGGCCAGTTCGTTCCTTCCAGGCGCAGCTTTGAGTGCTCGCGTCAAGAGCGTTACCGCTTCGTCCATGTTGTTTCCGGTGACCAGACTGACAAACCCAGAAGGTTGTAAGACCCGGGATAGTCGGGCCGCAGCTCGATCGACTTGAGCAACTGCTGCCGAATCTTCGCGGCAACGTCGGGAGCGTAACCCGTGATTGGCCTGAGAACTGCTGCCACCGAGTTTGCTAAGCGCTGACGCATAGTAGAAGTGGACCAAATAGTTTGACTGTTAGCAGAGACCGCTTTTTCGAGATTGACCAATGCTTCGGCTGGGTTTGCCGTCGCGTAACTTGGCCATACCCATCGCCAGCGTTCGCCATCGGTGAATTCGGATCGAGTGCCAACGCCTTAGCGAGGTACGTTTCGCTGTCTTTGCGATTGCTGTGGAGAAGAAGATCGCCGAGAGTACGCCTGGGCTTCGCGCTTCCGAAATCGGCGCCGACTTTAGATCGGCATCCGTTTCTTAACTTGCGTTCGAAGTGAGGCACGGAAAGAATGTTGTAGCGGTTTTGCCGGACGTAGTCGTGCGGCTCTTTTTCCATCGCTTCAAAACTCATCTGGAAGGCTTCTTGAAACGCTGTCTCCATCGGCACATTCGACATGATCCGGTCAGGAAGACACTGAGTTGTTCGAGTCTGCCCGGTTTGCCGATGATCAGGTAGTGCATCAATGCCCACGACTGCGCATAAAAGATGCTCTCTGTTTGCGTTCATTATAGTGTGGTGATTTGTAGTCGACCTGAAACAATGTTCGAAGTGGCAGCATCTTGCTGTCGCGTAAAAGGAAAACGTGGTTCCCGATCGGATTACCTAGAACAATCTTCCTGATCATTGCTGATGCTAAACGTGCTGTAGTACTCGGCGAGGCCCTCATTGAACCATACCGGGGCGTTACCTATGGTGTTGTTGACGAGGAGATGTGTGTACTCGTGAAAGATGACGTTGAACGGATCTTCTGAACCTTGAAGTTCTGTTGTCAGGGAGATGTAGTTAACGTCGGGGCCTGGTTGAAAGTAACCCGCGATGTTCAGCCCTGGTTTGAATGGTTCTGAACGAGCTTTCACTCTTGAAAACAACCACCGTTGTTGGAACCGGGGTGGTGAATTTCATCCTGGGGAACAAGTGCGTAAAGACTTCCCGAAACTGTTCGAGGCGGATGGCAACCTGCCGGATCTCTTTATCGCTGCCATTGCCGATAAGAAAGAAGTTCTTTGACTGAACGCTCAGTCCAGCTGTCTTTTGCGATTGCAAGCCGGGCTGACACCGGTAAGAAAGACAAAGGCGACGAAGAGGAGTAGAGGCAGACGTTTCATAAGCATCTCGAGTTGTTGGAAATGAGAACCGGAGAGAGAGTTATGCGACGCGGCATTATAGAGACGGCTGCGGCGGGGCCGCAAGTTGAACACAGAACCATAAGGTGCCGGCGGGATCAATTGAAAATCCCGGGCACAAACTCAACTGAACTCAACACACCGTCTGAGTCTTGCGCCGTTTATCGCTAGTCGGAAGGTAGCAAACCACAACTGGGTTTTCCGGTTTTCGCGCGCCGCAGGTGATGGTTCCGCGCACGTCTGCGGTGAAGCTTACTCGACGTACTTGTTGAAAGCTGTCGGCCCGTAAACGCAAGCGTGCGTTCTCGTGTCCGAACAACAAAGACAAGCCCGTTTGCTTCGCATTCGATTTCGATGAGAACACCGGCAACTTGCGCTTCTCCAGTCGCTGGCACGTATGAAGCGCTTCGCGAAGATCTGCCGGAGGGATCGTTTACCGCCTGGTTCGCCGCCGCCCCGATTTGCGGTTGAGTTCCATTGTGATGTAGCAAAACCTCTCGCTCGCCGGGCCACTTCTCTTTTGACTTCCAGTTCTTCTATCTCGGTCATGACCCCGAGAAGTTTTTGGGCGTGACTTCGGACGTTTGCCTCGAGGTTGCTCGCAACAACTCGTTCGAGGAGTGGCCGAGCTTGCTTGTAATCGTCCTTGTGCATGTAAAGCTGGCCCAGCATGTAACGATAATCGATTCGTTCAGGCGAACGCGCCAATGCTCCATTCAACAACTCGATCGTCTCATCGACCTCAGTCCCCATTACCAGGTTTAGGTAGGCCAAAAGATTGTACGAGTCGTGAAAGTCTGGTCGTAAAGCGATCGCTTTCTTCAATGAGGCTCGAGCTTTCGCGGCCGTTTCAGGAGCAATCCCAATTGTAAGCATCGTTTCAGTTCTCGATTGGGCGGCTCAATACGGCGGCGTAGTAGTACTGCACCAGAGCGTTTTGAGAATTTGCAGCGACGGCACGTTCCAGGCTCGGTAGCGCTTCCGACATTCTTCCTTGACGGTATCGAGCCATTCCCAGTGATGCGTGAGCTTGAACCAGGTTTGGATCCAGAGCCACGGCTTTCAGCAGATAGCTTTCTGCGTCGTTTCGATTGCAGTGAATCAAAAGATCGCCCTCGTAAGCGAAGACTTCCGCCTCGCTGAGCGGCGTGGAGGTCATCTCAATATTCGTTTGGATCTTTCGTGCAAACGTCAAATCGCTAAATTTGAAGTGGTCCTGTTGTACGTAGGCACGAAGAGCGTTCTCAACATTCTCGATGCTGGTATCGAAAGCTTTCTGAAATGCTGGTTCCAACGCTGTCTGTGAATTGAGCAGTTGCAGGAACGCCAGCACCTGGGGCGCGAACGCCGTTATCCGTCATCATCAAATAGTGCATCAGCGCCCACGCTTCTGCGTAGAAGATGCTTTGCTTCTGACTTTCATTGTAGTAGGGCGATTTGTAGTCAACCTCGAGCAACGTGCGAAGTGGCAGCAAGCGCGTTTTGTTGAAGCGTTGAGATATGACGCCGAATGGGTCTTCCGATGACGGCTCTATGATCGTCTGAAACACTCAGTGTGCTGTACAGGTCAGCGAGTCCTTCGTTGAACCAGGCCGGCGTCTTGCCAAACGCGTCGTTAACGAGCAAGTGAGTGTATTCGTGAAAGATGATGCTGAAGAGATCCCGGTCATCATGCGATTCGGTGCTTAGCGTGATGTAGTTAACGTCCTGGCCGGGCTGAAAGTATCCCGCGCTATTTTCGCTGACCTTGAAGGGCAAATAGGAAGCTTCGTCTTTGAAAACGATTACAGTTGTAGGAATCGGTGAATCTGGGCCGCCTTTTTCCAAGCACCGTCGACACCACTTCACGAAACTGTTCGAGTCGAGCAGTGACCTGTCGGATCTCTTTTTCGCTGCCATTGCCGATTACGAGGAGGTGTTTGGAACGAACACTTACCCACGAGTCGCGAGCAAACACATTCACACTCAGACCACAGAGCGCGACAAGTAAAGTCGCCCGGAGAGAGTCTTACAAAGCGGTTGAGCAACATGCTGTTTCGTGAGCTAACCGGAGACGAGAACCATGGAGAGACGAGCAGGATTATAGGGATGGCGAACGAACCCGCAAAGATTCTTGACGCCCAGGGCCCAAAGATCGTCGATTTGGCTAAACTGACTTTTCATCTTCAGACGAAAAAGCCTGCCCTTCGAAAAGGACAGGCTTCTAAACCTCAGCAGACCGTATATCCGCTGGTATTACTCTTCCCGGCCCAGTGCAGGACTGGACCGTGCAAGAGCAGGAATCTTCTGGCTGATGATTGGCCAATTTGGAGCTTCGTCAACATTGATCTGGGTCCAGTGTGTAGTATTGCTCAGGCACATTTGTGTCCGCGAAAAGATCGCCCTCAACCGGGCACTCTGGAACGCAAGCATCGCAATCACGATACAGGTATCGGCGTTGATGTAAAGACGATCAGTCAGTTCATGAAATGCTTCAACGGGACAAACAGCGGCGCAGTCGGTGTACTTGCAATCGACGCATAATTCAACAACAACATAGGTCATTGGGAAGTAAGCTCCTTTCGATAATTGCAAATAGTTATTCAGCAACGCGTGATTGTCAACAAGAAAAATCTTGAATCTCGGATTTCGAATGTCGAATCTTGTTGTAATGAACACACTTCAACGGGACCACGTTGGGAATGAATCACGAAATTCGAAATTCGAAATCAGGCTATCCGGAATCTCACGCGCCTTCACTCTCTCGCTTCACCAGTTTTCCGGACTATGGATTGTCTTATTGATTGTCGGGGTCACCTTTCGTACGTAACTGTTGAAGGACCTGGAGATCGTCGACGTCCAGTTCGTCCTTCACGTCTACATCGATCTTCGAAACCCCTTTGCTGTCTACAACGCCCTTGGAAGCATGAAGAGCGTGCGTAGTCGATCTTTGCTGCCCTGCTGGTGTCGATGTCGATAACTTTCGTAAAGCCGGATACCTTGATTGTTGGAGCTCCTTCACAATCAATTTCAAACTTGTCGTTCTTGAGTCCGGAGATGTTCGACTTTTCCCGCGCCCGAAACATTTCAAAGAGACAAGATCCGGAACAGCGATACAGAATCGCTACCGGCTCTGCTAATTGAAAAGCCTTTCGTGCTCTGTGATGCGCAAGACGTTGTTGGAAACTTCGGTGGTAATCAGTGGGGAGAATGTTGTCGTCGCCTTCAATTTCAACAGTCTGGGATTTCTGCGCGACGACCTCAATGTTGAATGCACCCTGGCTGGAAATCGAGGTGAACGCTTGAACGTCGCGCTTTGCGTTTCGCGTTTTCCTGATCCCTTGACCCCGGGGTTCATGCCGTGTTTGCAGCCGACTGTAGACGACTGCCAGAAGCGTAAGAACTATCGCAAGCTTTCATCTTATTTGCTCCTCAATCAAGGTCAGTGTTCGCGCCGTACATACTCAAGCGTGCGAGTTGTATTGTCAGTAACGCTGCCGACTGGTTCGCCAAGAGATTGTGCCGATGGTGGACGCAGTTCAAGCGGAGGCTGTTGAGCGAGGAGTGATCTGACGTTTCGCTTCTTCGAACCCCATCAACCTGGACAGAGTTCTGATGAGCAGTGATCTCTGTTAGAACAACCGATATAAAGGTGAAGAGCATGAAAAAACCGACCAAGTCCTCAGGGAGGCCCGCTTCCTTTTTCAAGACGAGCGAACACCGCCCAACATGATTCCCAATCCACAAATAGCAAATCAACGTGATTGCGGTGAGAGGAAAGCTGCAATAGCGGGCGTTCTGTTTGGTTCTGATTTTTCTTCCAGCCTGGCTCCGCAGCGGATTGCAAAAGGTCAAACCAGGTGTGATTGCGGTGCCGCAATTTGAACAGTACATATTGAATTCCTTCCCCTTATAGGTGAGAGTGCGGTCGTAATGTAGGCGCCTGAACCGCTTCGCGAAAGCTACTTCTCCAACTTAGCAAACGGACTGCGCACAGCACATGTTCCCTTTATCTCCCGGGACATACGTGAACCAGAAATAGAATGCCTGCGCCACGCCAATAAAAACACCGATCACTAGCGCCAAATAGCTCGATTGTCTTTAAATGCTGCTGGGCGACCGTGAGGACGAGTGCTTCGAGCTTTTCGATCAGGTAGTCAGAAACTTTCTTTCGCACCACACCACCCACATCAAACTCCGCAATCGCAACCGGTAAACGTTCGCGTGCCGGTAAAATGTGATTCGGTCGACCAGGGCAGAACTGGCACGATGCATCGAGTTTTCCGACGATACATGATCACCGAGACGTCCAATAGGCGCAATCAATGAGCCGCTCAACCTGCGAGGTAAGAATCGCGTTGATTGTACGGGCCGTATCGTCGCGAGAAAGTAGACCAAGCAAACCGCGGGTCAGAAAGTCTTTGGCGACCGTGATCGATCGGGGATCTCATTTGCTCCAGCACTGACCCAGAGTTTGCGGTTGTAAACGATCTATCGCCTCGGTCAGATATGTGGAGATGGACGAACCCAAGCCCTCACTCCTCACAACTTCGAGCAAGCGGCTAGTAACCTGATCTTTCAATTCCTCAAACTTCTCGCCTTCAAACTGCCCGATGAGTTCGTTTAGCGGCTTGGCTAAGAAGTTATCGATCGTTGTATTCAAGAATGCTTCAGCTTCCTGTTCGAACGCCGGTCCACGCAGGTATTCCTCTATGCGCTTGGGCAAAGTCTGTTGACAAGATCGTCGACTTCTCTGTGGATACGTTCGCGCGAGATAAAGATTTTCTTGATCAGTGACAGCTGTTCGTAATACTGATCGACTTCCAGCTTTATCAGCGAGCCAATTTGTTTTCTTGTTGTTTGACTCGTCGCGATGTCTGCGAGGTGGTGAACGATTGGTGGTACTTGTTGATCGATGCGTTCTTTGAGCGAGTGGCGACGGTGTCGGGCGTAAAGGTTTCGCCAAGCGTTGCATTGCTGCGAGCTAGATCATTCAGACGTCCCGAAACAAAGTCGCGAATCTTCTGCTCAAATCCTTGATCGCTTATCGTGCGGCTGCAAACGTTGCTGTACAAAGCTCAGAATTTCGTCGAGCGATTGGTTGTTAACCATATCGCCAAAACGGCGTTCTGCTAACTCATCCACTTGTTTGTCGACAAAACGTTTGATTGCTTCGCCGGTCTCTTCGCTTTTGAGGCATCTCGGCAATGTATTCGGCGAGTCGATACTGGAGAGCCGAAATAGTGTCAGAGTATCGGGGCGCGAGCTTGTGAAGGGAGCGCATCCGATAAACGAAGGATAGACACGCGCGGAAGAAGATCGTTTGTGTATGACCCAACGAAGTCCTGCGACTTTGCGTTGAAAGAAACTCGTTTCAAAAAGAGCGTCGAAAACTGTTTGTTGTGAAACGAGTTCGTTGCCAACCGCGTTACCGATCGATTGGGCCAGCTTTTCTCTGTGGCTGGGATCATTCCTGGGGCCAGATCGTCAGCCCTAAGAGTTTTACCGGGTGTAGTGGATGAAACAGCATCCAGATAGCCAACCAGGCTGCTCGAAACCGGTGGATCGTGGCGATAGCAACAATCCCAATTGCGATCAGAAGTTTGAATGTAAACGGATCTATGGCGGTCACCTCAATTCATGAATACGAAAGAGGATGCTAAACGGTGCGGAAAGAAATGCGTCAAACTTTAAAGAGTGGAAGAGGTGCGGTTGGCGGTTTTGTGAGAGCTTCGAAAAGAAAGTTTGGCAAGAACGCCTAAGTGGATTGAACAAGCTGGGAAGGGTGGCAAGGACGCTTCAGTGAGTCGAACAAGCTAGGAAGGGTGGCAAGCGGAAATTAGGACGCCTTACCTTATTGGCCCGAGCACGCCCCCGCTGAGGTTCACTTGCTAGCGGCTAAGATTTTTTATGGTGACTCAGCGGGGGCGCGCTCGGGGTCAATGTTGCAAGGCGTCCTAATTTCCGCTTGCCACCCTTCCCAGCTTGTTCGACCCACTGAGGCGTCCTTGCTACCCTTCCCACTTGTTCTAAGCAAATAGGAGTGCGCTACTACTCAGATGTCTCGACCGGGTAGCCGGCGCCAATCCACGCGTTGGTGCCGCCAGTGACGTATTGATGAGATTAGTGAAGCCGTGTTTTTGCATTGAGGCTGGCTGCTGCGCTTGAACGGTAGCCTCCGGCGCAGATCACAAAAGTCTCCTTGGCTTTGTCGACGGATAGTTCATCAATCTGTTTTTCGATTCCTGACAGAGGGGCGTTAAGCGCACGAGGAACATGACCATTGTTGTATTCGCCAGGTTTTCGAACGTCGATGATCTGCAACTCAGCCAATGCGATGCGTTCATTCAACTCACTCACAGGCAGTTGCCTGATGCCTTCGACAGTCAGTCCTTCACTCGACCAACTCTCAACATCACCCAGTAGATAGCCCTTAACATTTTCGATACCAACACGCGCGAGTCGTACAACTGCTTCATCAACCTGCGCGCTCGTCTCAGCCACAATTACCAGGTCGGCGTTCATCGGAATCAAACTCCCGGCCCACATCGCAAACTGACCACCAAGTCCGACATTGATCGATCCGGGCAAATGTCCGACGCCAAACAATTCAGCGGAACGTATATCGAGAACAATGTGACCAGCGGATCGCATGGCCATCACCTGTTCAGCAGTGAGCGCTTTGGGCGGAGCGAGTTCTGAAAGATCCCGCGCTCCCGAGCGATTGATCTCAGCATCCTTGGGAAAATACGCCGGCGCTTCGGTCAAATCTGCGGTCATCATGGTTACGAACTCGTCTTTCGTCATCGGCTTAAGCGCGTAGTTGAATTTGCGCTGTTCGCCAATCGTTGATGACGTTTCCTTCGACATGTTCTTGCCGCACATCGAACCGGCACCATGAGCCGGGTAGACTTCCGTTTCATCCGGCAGTTGCAAAAGTTTGCCAGTGCAAGCTGTCGTACATGAGCGCTGCCATTTGCTGCGGCGTGAATCCTTTGCCGCCGGCGAGATCAGGCCGACCAACATCTCCGATGAACAACGTGTCGCCAGTCAAAACTTTCTGTGGTTGATCCGAAATCGATGGATCGATCACCAGCAAACAAATGCCTTCAGGTGTGTGGCCCGGCGTTTCCATAAAGCGCAGGACCAGGTTGCCCAGTTTGATTTCGTCGCCATCTTTCACCGCTAGATGTTCGAATTCGACACCGGCTTGTGCTCCAAAGACGATAGTTGCCCCGGTTCGTTCGGCGAGTTCGTTATGACCACTCACAAAGTCGGCGTGCAGGTGTGTTTCGATGATGTATTTGATCTTGAGTTGGTGCGCGTTTGCCTCGTCGATGTATTCGTCAACGTCGCGTTGCGGATCGACGACGACGGCTTCTCCGTCCGAACCAATCACATAAGAAGCATGAGCAAGACAAGCTAAATAGAATTGTTTGAAATACATATTCTGAATGTCCGATAATGCTTTAGCTTGTCGTTAGATTATCGACGGGTTCTCTTAGCTGCATCACGACAAGCTAAAGCATATCGGACAATTTACTCCTCCGGCAGTTTGTAATGCTCGCGCGCTGGCTTCAGAGGTCGGAGCATCCAATATGGGCGGCGCGTTCGATCAGGCGAGTACTTGTCTGCCGAACGCGTCATTGCTAACCACTTCTTGTAAACCTCACGCGATTTCTCAGTATCAACAAAAATATCGCCAGGCTTATCCTCTGCTTCAGCAGCGCGCACTCGAACCGCTTGATGCCAACAGTGCATTCCCGAAATCGGATCAGGATGAACGGGGAACGTCATATTCTGATGAACACCCGCGTCCTTCCACCAGATGCGCAGCGTGTCGGGATCAGTTGACTCGAACGGTTCAACTCCACGTTCACGCTTCAAGCCCCATTCGGTCCCGTCTCTGTCGAGCTTCACGGTTGCCATGAACTGGCGCTGGCCTTCGTCGGTCAATTTCCATCGCCCCATGTGATGACTGCACGCGACGATGCCGGGTTTGATTCCTTCCGTCACCCAGGCCGGTACAACGTAGTAACCAATTTCAGTTTCTACCCGGACCAGGTCGCCTGTCTCAACCTCGATCTTCTTCGCGTGACTCGGGTGAATCCACAGCGGGTTAGTGTGCGCGATTTCATTTAGCCACTTTGCGTTTGCGCTCCGCGTGTGAATCTGAACCGCGAGACGAAATGTTGAAATCAGAATTGTTTGATCTGGTTCGAGGTTATCTGGATGAACGTGACTCTTGAAGTAACGTCGGTATCGCGTATTCGGGCCAACCCCAATCCTTGAGCGTGTGCGAAAAGAACTCCAACTTTCCACTTGGCGTTGGAAAACCACGTTTGATTGTGTCGCCAACCTTAATGCCGGCGAGACGCCGTCCATCGTCATCACCATCGGGTGACGGGATCGGAACAATGTTTGGTCCCGCAGGCTTTGCGGCACGTGTAAACACTCGCCCAAAGCGATCTACATTTAGATCATCCAACTCTTCACCGCCAACAGTCTCATCGTAGATCTTTCCAATCTTGTTTTTGATTTCAAACGCGCCATAGCGGCGCATGAATTCAAGTGGGGTTAGATCTTCTTCCGCAGCTTTCTCAGGGAGACCGGGAACCGAGTTGTTGAAGATCCATTCGTAGTATTCATCGATACCGAGCCGCGCACCGGGATTCTTTTTCGACTCTGCATACTGTCGGATACCCAAACTCCCATCCGGATCGATTCGCCATGTCAGTTCGAGCCAGAACTCGTTTTCCTCCCAAACTTCACCGGGATTAACTTCGCGAGTGTCTTTGATGTTCTGACCCTGGCGCTGTTTCAAAGCCCTCATCACAGGCTGACGAAAACCGAGCCACTGAGAATCGTGAGTTTCGTATGAATGCAAGTCGTGACGTTCCGAACCGATACCCATCGGCAGTACATAGTCTGCGTAGTACGACGTCTCATTCCAGGTTGGCGTCAGTGCGACGTAGCAGCCGACAAGATCAGGATCGGTCAACATTTCGATCCACGAGAAGCCGTCGGGATTGGTCCAAACCGGGTTGTAAACGCGGGTGAAGTACGTGTCGATCTTTGCGCGGCCATCTTTCAAGAAATGCGGCAACAGAAACGACATCTCGTTCATTGAAAGCGGATACTCGCGCGGCCACGTCGTTTCGTTCCACATCTTCGGATGAGGCGGCGTGTAGATCGGCCGCGGCACAAACTTGTTCCAGGCATTTGGGTAGACGCCGCCTTCGGTGGCAATCGCGCCGAGTAGGGCGTTCACGCATGAAAGACAACGAGCGACTGACCATCCACCGCTGACGCCCGACGCAACGCTACGCCAGTTGTGACTTGAGAACTGTGTGCCTGCTGTAGAAACGAGTTTGGCGATCTCTTCGATGACTCTTTGCCTCGACGCCCGACTCCTGTGCCGCAAACTCAAACGTGTATTCCTTGTAGAGTTCCTTAAGCTTCGTCTCGAAATCTGCAAACGCGAAACTCGACTCTCGAGACTCGGAACTTAAATACTCTTTCCAGTTCCACCAGGTCTCAACGAACTCGCGATTGTAGAGATTGTTCTGGATCAGGTAGTTCGCAATTGCCAGCAGCATTGCCGCTTCAGACCCGGGATAAGGCGCAACCCAGTAGTCAGCATGGGTGGCGGTTGAGGAAAGACGCGTGTCGAAGACGATCAGCTTCGCGCCATTCGCTTTGCCGTCGATTATTCGCTGGGCGTGTGGGTTGAAGTAGTGGCCCGACTCGAGGTGCGCGCTGATCAGCAGAATTACTTTCGCGTTGGAATGATCAGGGCTGGGTCGATCGAGACCCATCCAGAGTTGATAGCCTTCGCGACTGCCTGAAGAGCAAATGTTCGTGTGTGAGTTGTGGCCATCAACTCCCCACGCGGCGAGTATTCGTTCAGTGAATACCGTCTTCGCCGGGACGTCCGACGTGATACATGATTTCGTTCCGGCGTTCCTCGACGATGGCTTTGCGTATGCGTGCGGCAATTGTCGTTGAGCGCCTCGTCCCAGGTTGTTTGCTCCCATTTTCCTTCGCCGCGTTTGCCGGCGCGTTTTAGTGGATGAAGGATGCGATCGGGATCTGTTACCTGGTTGAGTGTGGCTGGACCCTTCGCGCAGTTGCGACCACGCGAGCCTGGATGCTCGGGGTTGCCTTCGAACTTTTGTATCTCGCCAGTGGCTTTGTCGATGTAGGCCAACAGGCCGCACGCTGATTCGCAGTTGAAGCAGGTCAGTGGGGACGAGCGAGTAGTGGCGTTCTTTGCGTTTTGGCCAGGCTTGCGAGTCTAGCTTCGGTCCAGTCGTCCCAGCGTTCTTTTGGTGGGAACGCCGCGAGATGGATGCGGGATGGGCCCGGGTAGAATGTTTCGTTGTCGTTTCGTCGCATCTTTAAAGTTTGGTTCCGTTTGGCAACGTGATGGTCGAAGGTGGTGCAGATCCGTTACTTGTATCTTGAACGTAGTCTGGCCATAACTTCGTCACCGCCAGGATTGGCTCAACCTTGCCTTCATCGATCTCGCGCATTCGTTTCTCAGCCTCGATTGCCCAGGCAGCATCAATTTCTTCCTGAGTTGCGCCGTCCTCCTTTTTTGGACCGTCGAGACTCTCGATCAACCGTGCGGCAAGCGTCCCTCGTTCTTCAGGTGAGAGAGCTAGAGCCCCTTTGAGGATCTGTTCAACATTGTTCGGCGTATCCATAGTTATTAACGCTAATCTCTTTAGACCAGAGCCTGAAATCCCAATGCGAACTCAATCGCTGGACCACTCCTCGATTTCCTCAGGTTGCTGTGGATGCTCTTTATAGCCCTCTGCATCTCGTCGCTCACGCGCGATGTTGTCGCGTTGCCGCAATGCTCTCTCCGGCGCTACCGTCATGAAATCTGAGGCAGTCATATGCAAAGCGCTGGTCGCTTGATGCACGCTCAGCTAACAGTCAGTTCTATTGTTTCCATAGTGTCAGTTTAGCATCGTCTTAAGTCAGGAAATCATCCACGGCCATTGTCCATTTGCTGAGCGCAGGTTCGGCTTCAGCTACTTCACCAGAGCGGTAGACCGTCGGACTGGTCGGTTTCGTTAGCCCGATAGACTCTGACGAGTTTTCTCTTAACACATCAACATCCCAAACAACCAACGTCCCTGCGGCAAAGTAGTCTGCCCAGCTTCAACGCCAGTCGTTTCAGCAGCAGGTTCATAATCTTCTTCGCTCCTTACCTCAACTGCAAAGATGGGAGCGCCTTCGAGAAACAGTCCGCCACGCAATTCGCCTTTGTAGAACGCGGCGTCTGGACTGAATGAGCGTCTGCTTTGGAAGGTTAACTATGAAACCGACATTATCGGGAAAGGCATATCCACCTCGCCGACCCGTCGCTCATAACTCGCGCAAGCTCACATAGATTTCACCCGCGGTGCGGCCTCGGCACACCACCAGTTGGTGACATGAGGACCAACTCTCCATTAACTAATTCTGCTTTGCCGTTTTCAGGGACTCGGTAGAGGTCATCCACTGTGGCTTCTGTTTTCATATCATTTCTCTAAACACCGAGCTGAAGGTCGATCTTGTGGGATGACCCATATCGTCATTCGGCTTCCAGCATCAGGTGGCTCTCGCCGCCGTAATAATGCTGACACCAAAAACCTTTCGAATGTCGACCCGCTTCTCTTCTTGAAAGTCTTCAAAATCGTGGGAGACGAGAATCTTTCAATGGAATTTACAGCAACTCTCAAGAATGTCTTATCACGTGCGTTTCGAATCATCTGATCAGACTTTTTCTGAAGTGGATCGGACTACAGCTACGTTTAGCCTCTGAGTACCTCGATCCGAGGAAGCCAAGTATTGAAGGAAGGCGAATCCGACCGTACCGAACGGTAGATGCGACAAGTATTCCTGAGCAATCAAGCTTCTATTTGTGGCCTCATCAAACGTGAAGCCGGGATCCACGCGTAGCAGAGCAGAACTTGCCATGAAAGAAGTAAGAACTTATTAGCAACATCGAAATCTTTATTCGAGGAATCGTGAGCATTGATAAGAACGTTCGTATCCACAACGGCGTCCTCCATCATTGTTTGGCCTCCTAGACTGAGCACTTGCCAACGCAAGCGCGTCTTTTAAAGTCGCCGAAAAACCCTTGAGGCCAGTCAGTCGTGAGAATGTGCCCATTTGGCTGGATCGGTACCTCACGAACGAAAGAGCGACCGCCGTCACTTTTTCTATGTAGTAAAGGCCACGTCCTCGACCTTAAGCTGTCCCTCAGCAATTAACCTGCAACCGCAAAACTAGGTGCTCACTATGCGTTTCAATAAAATTGAAGAGCCGCCCTTTGCCACCGCACACAAGCGAGATCACCTAACGTGGATTGCAATTTGGGGTTGAGGTGAATCTCAGGTTGTTCTGCGACTAATAAGTCCGAGGGGCCCAGTTGAAAAAAATCCTTGCACAATCAACGGTAATACCTGCGAAAGACCGAATCCCGTGTCGGCAAAATTCACGCTAAGACCTCCTCGTGTCTTGCCAACGTACAAAGAATGCTCCTTCGCCCATCGATTTCACTAGTATTTCACCGAGAAGTCAAAGCGATGGAGCCACTCTTCTACCTTCTTTATGAAAGGTGTGTTGCGAAGTCTGAAAAGGATTTCCGGAGCGAATTCTCCACTTGTTCAACATCATCTGACATCGAGCCCGACAGTTCGTAGAGCCGTCGAGGTCGTTCTCGAAGAGGGCCTACATAATGAACGTGGAAGAAAACATTAAGAGCCGTTGACGAGGCTACTTCAACATTTTGCAGGTACTCCTAGAGCAAATCTCGATACTTCAAACTGCTACTTTTGAGTTCCATTGACTCAAAGTCTGGTTAAAAGGAAAGTCCGTGAATATGAAGTTGGTTGGGTGTGAACCGCGGATATTTTTACGAAGCGCAGTGTCAAACGAGGGGTTCTTTAGATGTTTGCGAGTTGGACTAGGCACGTATGACAAGCCACGCAGAGAATAACTACCTTGAGGCTGACGTGCTCTGGTTAATAGAGACCTACCGTAGGTGTCCCGCAAAGTAAATCGCTTCAAATGAATTTCGCGCGTTGAACCGTTTGAACCGAAGGAGACCTCGATCTCGCCAGGGGTTCTTTCCCCCAATGCCCGTACAGTTTCACCTTTCTCGAACTCATGGTGATGAAACCGAAAACTTAGTTCGATTTCTCGCTGGAGGTCATGCGCTAATACTATGTCTTTGTAGTCTCCGGCATTAATCGTGATTGCCTTTCAGTTGAAGCGCCGGCAGCCGCTCCGGATGAAAAATATGATTGTTTTAATATTAGAAGTGGGGCGATTAGACTGGTCTTGCCGCTATTATTGGGGCCTATGAAAACTGTCACAGGTCTTAGACGAATCCATTGAGTGTCCTCAAATCCTCGAAGTTCTTCCATCGAAATTGATAGCCCATTTCGGCCGGCCTCCTCATTCGAGCGCTGTCGTAGCGCAAACCATTCTCCAGAGCGCTCGTGCATCGGACTTTTCGTTAAAATCTATTCAGTTTCATGATAAGCGACGTAAGTCACGCGAGCGGCACTGACTGTCCTGCCTGTACATACGCATTCTCGTAAAGCATCAAGCCAATCAACGCGAGTGGTGCGCCGGCGACGCCAAGTGTTGGTGCCTATGACGCCAAGTAGCGCGAGCAAGGAACAAGGCCACCGATCGCTATGACATGATCGTTCCCATCCAGAAGTCGCTCTTGTAACGGCCCCAGACCATTTCCCAAATTGCCAGGCGAGCGTGTGCGGTTGGATGAGTTGAGTGAAACTTCACCCCAGATCATCAACAGGTGAAACAGACTCGACACCGCTAGTATCCACGTCAATGGTTGATCAACCGGAACGGCTCGACTCAGCGAACACCGCAAAGTACATCGACAACGGCAGCAATAGTGCCGAACCAAGCAACAGTGCCTGCACGAAACAAGTGAGGGGGCAATAATGGGTTTTGCCACATGTCACGCGCTTTGCTTGCGCGAACAAATAAGCCGTGTAGACCGCACTAAGTATCGCCAAAGGAATACCTGGGAAGAGCAAAACGGTGTGCAACGACTTCCATCCCATCAAACTGCCGAGGAAGTGAAGCGCTAACACCAGGGTGTAACCCGCGATTATGAATGCACCTTTCACCAGCCAACTGCGCCATTGTGGTCGGGTAAAGATCAGATAAAAGCGTTTTGGATGTTCAAGGTCCCAGAGTAGCAAGCCTCCAGTTATTCCCAGGAACGCACCCGCAACAACCGGCGTGGCCCAGACCCACAACGGACTCTCAGCGCTCAAGAACCCGAATACCACTAGCAACGCCGCAACGAGGTAAACGCTCTGAAGCGATTCCTTTCGTCCAGGTATAAAGACTGACACGCCAATCCCACGGGATCGAGATGCGCGACGTCGTGGCGACAAGCAACGCAGCGGCGGAAGAGTTGGTGTATTGCGGGTTGCCTGAGACAACGTGCTCAGACGTCTCGAGGTTGTTCACTCCACATGAAGAGTCCGCCGCCAGGTCGTCGAGCAGCGAGTGGATCGAGTGTCGCTTGATGCGCGCCTTTGTAGAACAGCTTTGGCAGCGTTTCTTTTTCAGGTCGTCTTACTGACACTGCTTCGCGGCTGATTATTTGTGCAACGTAAGAACTCTCGTCGTTCATATCGCCGATCAGAATCGCCTGGGTTGGACAAACGACAACGCATGCTGGTTCCAATCCAACGTCGATTCGATGGGCGCAGAAGTTACATTTCTCCGGCAGAATGATCTTCGGGGTTGATGAAGATGGCATCGTAAGGACATGCCGCCATGCATGCTTTGCAACCGATGCAAATCGACTTGTCGAAGTCGACGATCCCGTCCGCACGTTTGAACATTGCTGTAGTCGGGCATGCCGTTGCGCATGGATGCATGTGCGCATTGATTACAGCGTGTGACTTGATGTGCGCGACGTGCTTGTGGAAACACGCCAACGTCGACGTGTTTGACGTAGGTGCGAGTGACAGAAAGAGGTACGACGTTTTCGGATTTACACGCCGTGGTGCAGGCGTGACAACCGATGCAGCGAGTGTGGTCGATTACCTTTGCCCACTGAACTGGGCTTGATGGCTCAATCATTAGATTAGACTCCGGTAAGTGAAGCCGAGACTATATCGAAAGGAATTGCAAGACTTGAAAAATAGGTGAAGTTGGGAGTCGCCTCTAAGTAGAAGAACAAGTTGGGAAGGTGGTGAAGTCAGCTTAGGGCGCCTCAGTGGGTTGAACAAGCTGGGAAGGGCGGCATGCTCAGCATTGGACGCCTCAAGTGGATAAGAACAAGCTGGGAAGGGGGTCAGCGGAAATTAGGGCGCTGATCAATATTGACCCCGAGCGTACCCCCGCTGAGATTCACCTGCACCAGCTAAGATTTTCATATGGCGACTCAGCGGGGCGCGCTCGGGATCACTGTGGCAAGGCGTCCTGATTTCCGCTTGCCACCCTTCCCAGCTTGTTCGACCCACGATGGCGTCCTAAGTTCGCCTTCCAAAATGGAAAATGCGAAATGGAAATGCCCAATGACAAATAATCTTTCTTACGGTCCCGCTTCCAGCAGTCGCCTTCCGCTCGAGTTTCCCCCACCCAACCACCGGTCCGCGCACAGCCATCGCCACCGATTTGATCATTACGTAGTACATGACCTGTCGATAGCAGAACCTCTGGAGAAACAGCCACCATAAGCAGACGCCAACGCTCTTTTCTTTCGAGCATGAATGCGAGGCACGCCGAAATCAATCGATTGCCAGAAACAGCGCATAGTAGAAAAAGTACTTGCTGAAGATTTGTCGATGAATAGCCGTGGGCTGTTGCTTTCAGCGATCCAAGCTGTTGAGGCCAGCGTGTAGATCAGCATCAAGTCCATCACTGGTGAGATCAAGGGAAACGGGATTTGAAAGATCCACAACGTTCGGCATCGCGATGAAACCCGAGTGTTCCGGTAGCGCGGTCGGAACAACGCATCAAGGTGCGCCCACATGCACTGCAGCGTTCCAGGTAAGCCCAACGAAATCTTTGGCGCGCCAGGGTCTTTAATCTGTCCGGCGCTTCTGTCCACGCAATCGCACTTTCCTCGTAGCCAATCCTATAACCAAGCCGACGTATTTGCAGGGTCAGATCCTGATCTTCGGCCAGCGTATCAGAAGCGAAGCCACCGGCTTATTCAAGCAGATCTTTTCGCCAAGCACCGACAGCCCAGGCACGACCGTGATGCAATTGAGACTCGCAAATGCACGCCGGTCCATGTTCTGCAGTGATGTGTTCGTGCCTGCCAACGCGTGACGATGTTCATTCGTTGCCAACTTTGCGTTGCTTAAACGTGGCACCGAGTGTTGGGTCATAGAAACTGATGAGCGAGTGCCCCAATCATTTGCGAGGCAAAGAGCGTATCAGCATCAAGCGCAACAATGATTTCACCGCGGGCGTGAGTTAATCCCGCATTCAGCGCCGCTGCTTTTCCGGCATTGGAAACGCGGAAGTGCTTTACGCGTTCGTCTTCAGCTGAAAACGTTGCTGAACTACGCTGCTCGTGTTGTCTTGCGATCCGTCGTCAACAACGATGATTTCATACTTCGCATAGTCCGTAGCCAGCAAGCTCCTGATGAGATTGTTACAGACGACCAACTCTTCGTTGTAAGCAGGAACAATCACCGACACGAAAGGGGCATAATCAGCACCAGCGTGCAGACGCTCGCGACGTCGCGAAGCGCAGCCATTGGGCAAACGCGAGTGACCCAACGAAGAGGAGTCGACCAAGTCCGAGCAGGATGCCAATCAGGAACACTCCATTGCAGCGTCCAGCCACCCGTCGACAGAAAAAGAAAGCGACCGCATCCGCGCGAGTGAAGACGCGCGCTGGTTCGCTGGAATCAGCGGCATGACTTGATCTCTTGTAAGCCCGGCGAGATCCGACACGGGGACAAAGCGAAGGCCCTTTGCTTTTAGCTCGTGAATCAACCGCGGTAGCGCTCTCGATGGTTGCCGAACGATCACCGCCTGAGTCGTGAAGCAAAACGACCTCGCCGCGTGTTTCAGGATTTGAGTCTGCTGCGCGTTCGATCGTTCGACTGACAATCTGATCTGCGGTAACCGGCAGCTGCCAATCGTCCGGATCAATCCGAACGCCCACCATGATGTAGCCCATGCGCTGTGCGAGGAGCGCTGGTTCAACTTCCTGTGGTTTTGTCAGCTTCAGCGTCGCCAAAATACGGTGGGCGGAACAGAACGGTAGAACGTCCGATGATCGACTCGATCAATCGCTGCGTCGCATTCAACTCGAGTTCGGTAACGCGTAAAGGGATTTCACCCAGGTTCGGATGAGTGAAAGTCGTGGTTTACCAACTTCGTGACCCTCGTTAACAATCCGTCGCCAGCAAGTCCGGGTAAGGATTGTCCGTTCTTGCCGATTATGAAAAACGTGGCGGGAACATTTCTCTCGTTTCAGAATGTCGAGAATCGCCGGCGTCCAGCTTGGATCGGGCCCGTCGTCGAAAGTTAAGGCTATTAATCCTGGTCGATCGCCGGTGCGCTGAACACACATAGCGATGATGGCGAAGCGGTTATCTTTTCCGAAGTGATGAATCCGGTGTTTGGATCGACTTCAAGTGTTCGTTGACCACTTTGTGGCCGCGACATCACTTTCAGAAGTTCACCATTGCCTTCGAAGTCGACTTCGGTATCCTGTAGTTGATCTGCCGCAGTACGGTCGGCAGTCGCATTTTGATTTGTACCGAGGATCGACCAGATCGAGCGGGTCTTCGGGATCCCAGACGCCAAATCGCATAACCGGCCGGTTTATATCCGCTCGCAGCTCGCATTTGGTTGTACGCGGTTACCGCATCCAGGAACCAAACTTTGTGATGTGAGCCGTCTTCTTCGTCGTACTCGAAAAACAGATTCTTGCTGGCAGGATCGAAAGATGGCTCGGTCTCTGACTCCGCGAGCGTAATCAGAGCTTGCTGAAAAGTGACTGTTTCGGCCTTCCTGCCTCGGTGTTGCTCCAGTCGTACCCATAATTCCCAATCGCGACGATGGTCTTGGCCGAATCGAGATCCGGACATTCGCTTGACCAATGTCTCTTCGAACCATGATTGCGCAGCGACAGGTCCAGCTTCTTTGTTGCCCCAGTGCTGGTCGTACGCCATCAGGATCGAGTAATCGACGGCTGCGTTGTAGGCCTTGTGATTCCACTCGTCATCAGCAAACGGTATGGCCTGAGTCACCAGCAACCCATTTCTGCTTAAACGTCGACGTGCAATTCCTGCATGAATGTCAGGAGGTTTGCTCTGGGCTGAAGCGGTGGTTCCTCGAAGTCGATGCAGACGCCGCCAAACTTATTGCTTTGCACAAAACCTTAAAAGAGAATTAATCAACTGTTGGCGGTGTGGTTCATCGCTCACAGCTCGCGCGAGTAACGCGCCGTCAAGCTTCTCGTTGGCGCTGTTTTGCACCATCGGCAAGATGGTCGTTTGCGGACGGGTTTCGCGAATGAAGTTCAACGCCTCAACGCCGTTCTGCATCGTCCGAAACGATCGGGTCCGAATTGTTGCTGGATGGATCTTGCAGGTGGGCCCACCCCGGAATGACCCAGTCGAGATGATCAAGATTTCGTTTCAGTGATTCGTAACTCGAGTCGTCCCAATTGATATAGAACCCAATTGAGAGGGGACGCGACGTTGGGATTATCGGTTTCGGAAGTAGGACAGGTGGGGGCGTGATTGCGAGCTGCGATCGGCGTTTACCAGAACGATGTGCTTTAGCTTAGCGGTTTCTCGCTGGAGTTCCGCCTGCGCTTAGCTTTCTTGCTCGCTTGGGTTGGCTGGAACGTTCGGCGGCTTCGGTTTGAGATCCAACGAGCGCGGCAAACTGTCGAGCTGTCGCAAATTGAAGCTGGGAAGGACCGGATTTGCTGAAAAACACTGGCTATGAAGATGACGGCGAGGGTATGGTAGCGCTGACGCCGAGGAATAAGTATAGTACGTTTGACGCGCCGCCAGCGTCGGCCTTCAGGATCGTGAAAGACGGGGGACTCAGAAGATGCCAAGGGCTACTCCAAACTTGGGGAGGTGGATAATCTCTCATTGAGGTGCGTGGCGGTCAAGCCAAGCGGATTATTCCGCAATGACTTTACCACGTGTAGAATCCCCCGCACGGCAGTGCAGGAATTGTCTGGGATCCGACCTTACTAAAGGGCGAGGTTTGAAGAGTATCCCAATCCCACCAACGTTGTTGGTGGATTGTTCAAGTCCTACCTACAGACCACCACTCTTCGAATCTGACGCTGCGCGCGGAGAACGATTCGGATTCCTCGAAACCTCGCTGAAACGCCGGCGCGGCAGCGTCGAGGCTTTTGAGAGATTGCATTCGTAGGTTGGACCTGAACAATCCACTAACTGCCGTTAGTGGGATTCGGGAAAGTTATACCGGCGCTCCTTGTAGGTAAGGACTTGAACATATCCCCGCGCTGCCGTGCGGGGATTACCGACTTTTGTGCAAAGCCATCTGTAATAATAAAGCCGTCCACGATTGCTCGTGGACGGCTTCGTAGACTGTTGGGATTGGCCTGGAGCTGACTGTGTGCTTTTCCAGAAAGGAGGAGCACTATGCAGTTTGACAACTGAACCGAAATCCTAACGAGTTAGCTGGTTCAAGAGGTCAGGCCTGCAGCCACCTCACTGTGATTAGAACTCATATATTTTTGAATCACCTCCTTTCCAGTGTTGCAGCGGATTCTAAGATACAAGTACATGAGCGTCAACCGGTATTTTTCCGACCCTAAACATTAGATCTCAGGATCGCAAATTTCAGATCTCAAACATTGGGCAGACATGATCTTTGAGCGGTACCGAACATAAGAATCTCTGCAGAACTTTGCGATCTGAGATCACCTCGTGCCGATCTCGACTCCACTCGAGAAGATCTCTCCATGCGTGTTCGATGCCGAAGAAATAAGCGAGTTCGCGATAGTCGTCGCAATCGTGAACTACAAAGTCGGCGAGTTTTCCTTTTTCAAGCGAGCCAATCGTAATCGCCTCGATTCAAGCTATATGCTGCACTAATTGTTGAAGCCGTAATGGCTTCCGCCGGTGTCATCTTCATATGCGTGACTGCCAATGAAAGCACCATCAACATCGAAGGCGTTGGTGAAGAACCTGGATTGAAATCAGTGGCGAGGATTACAGCAAGACCGGAATCAATCATCTCGCGCGCGGCTGGGTAATGTGAGGAACCGAGCGCATAGACTGAACCCGGCAAAAGCATCGGCTGAACGTTCGCAGATTTGAGTGCGGCGATACCTTCAGCGTCGGTGTTCGAGATGATCAGCGGTTACCGCCCCCAATCCGGCAGCTAGTTTCGCGCCGCCCGAAAGCGAAAGTTGATCGGCGTGCATTCGCCAGCCCAAGTGCCATTACAACGTCGCGGCGGACAAGAATCTTCCACGACTCGTCGCTCGTGAAGACATTCTTCTTCGCAAAACACGTCGCAGTATTCAGCCAACTGCTTCCGCGCAACGACAGGCAACATCTCATCGATGATCAGTGCGACATAGTTCGTCTCCGTCGCGTGCGTATTCGCGGCGGCACACTGTGCGCGCCGAGAAACGTCGGCACATAACGAAGCGGAGTTTCTTCGTCGAGTTTCTTAATTGCCCGCAGAATTTTCACTTCGTCTTCGAGCGAGAGACCCGTAACCAGACTTTGCTTCGACGGTGGTAGTACCGCCGCGTAGAAACCAGTTCGCGTATCTCTTTCCTGACACCACCAGTTCATCGAGACTCGCTGCTCTCGTTCGATTTACCGCCGACTGAATTCCACCACCACGCGCAGCGATCTCCTGATACGTAGCGCCACGCGCGCGCTCCTCAAACTCGTCTACTCGTGCGCTGGCGAATACCGGATGAGCGTGTGCGTCAACAAAGCCGGGCAGGACGACTCGACCACCCGCATCAACAACTGCAGTGTGTCGTATCAATGAGTGCGCTAATCTCGTCCCCCTGGTTCCGACTTTTTCGATCCTTGAATCGTGAACAAACAAAGCGCCGTCGTTAATGATCGACAAGTCGCTCATTTCCGCTTCGATTCTTGGACGAGTCGGACCGGCTAGAGTTACGAGTTGCGAACAGTTAATGATTGCAAGTGAACGGTGACAACGAAGATCAGCTTTCTCTTTGTAAAGCGAGGCTCCAGCGATTGCCGCGACGATGTACTCAATCAAACCCCACAGTAGACCAATTAGCATCAGATTTCCTGGGACTCCGAAGAGGGTTCCGTTCAGAATACCGGAATAGAAGTAGACGCAGAACCAGCCGATGAAGCCAGCCGCGATTGCCGACTTTGGTCCCGGTCCAGAGTCGCGGGCGAATCATGCGCGTAAATCCAAACGATCATTATCGCCAAGAAAAATGTGAGAACAACGGCGGTTGTAATGAACATTCCGCCTGGGCGCGCGATATTTGAGTCGGCGCGCCATGTCTTCCGATTTGCTTCACGAAGACGACTTCGTTGAGAAGAAACCTCGCCGAGGTTGAGAACCAGCCCCGTAAGAAGTCCACCAAGAAGCACCCGTCCGAAGTTGATGTTGTTCATGCTGATTCTACATGCGCTAAGTGACAGGCGTCGGTAGAAGTCGCGCTTTTCGAGTCTACACAACGCGGTAGCGCAACTATGGCAAGACTAATTGCCAATCATCTAATGCGAGCCACACGCTACCGCGCTGTGGTACTGACCCACGCTTTCCGACCCAGTACAAAACCCACCAACCACATTCGCCAGCACTACCACCGATATGATCTTCACGGCGAAACGAAAGGGACTTACGACTTCAATGATTGGAACGATCGTGAACCCAATGTAGATCACTGTTACCAGGAATCCGGACGCGCAGGCGATCTTTAGCCAGATCGGACAGTGAACACCGAAGGCTTTCATTCCAAATATCGGAATCGCAAACAACACCAGGTAAGTCACGGCGTAGAAAACTCCACCGGCATTATCGAGAAGTTGAAATGCCTCCTGGGCTCCGACGCCCGTTAGACTCAACAATCCGAGAACAAGAGTGACAGGCGCCGACAAACAATATCGAGTTCACTGGCGTCTTGTACTTTGGATGCAAACGATGTGAACCACTTTGGCAGGAGACTATCCCAGCCGGCCACCAGCGGTAAGCGTGTGTGCCCGGCAAAGTAAATACTCATCAGTGCAATTTGCCGCACGCACGACGCCGATGATGGTCAACGAAATAATTTTTCCTACCCAACCGTACGATCCAAACCCGATCGGAGAGCACTTGCGGAATCGGGCTTATCAAATCCACCGTGGCAGGCGTAACAAACGCGAGCACCGAGCTCGTTCCCAAAATAAACATGACCGCAATTATGGGCGCCGCGATAACAACCGAACGCGCGATGTTTCGAGCCGGAGCTTTCGTTTCACCGGCGAGGATTGCGACGTATTCAAATCCGGTGAGCGCGCCGAGTGCGAGTTTGCTGCAAACGTTGATGTTGTATGCCGAGAGCGTCGGGATCTGCATGGCGAACGGGTGGTATTCCGAGATCGTGCCTTGGTACAACGCGAAGAAAGGCAGGCCAATCAACGCCGCAAAGGTGACCATCAACAGCAGGCCGCCGGCGTTGTGAACCCATTTACCAAGACCCAGTCCGCGTGTAGCCGCCAGCATTACGGCCACGACTAATCCGATGCTGACAAGGTGATCAGAATCTTCGCTTCTTTCATCCAGGCGACCTGTGGCCCGATCGCGTAAGAGATGTTTGTCGTAACAATCGAGTCCGATGCCGGCGAGAGTGAGATCGCAAACACCCAGAGATTCCACGCGACCATAAACGCGACAAACTCGTTGAAAGCGAGTTTGGCCCACTGGTAAGACCGCCGCTCGAGCGGCATCCGGCGGTTGAAAGATCACGACAGCCGCGAGCGGGTAAATAAAGTAAGGATAAGGCGAGTATCCAGAAAAGTTTTGTTCACCCCCGAGCTTTGCCGCGTGCCCAACCCAGATCGTTCCGACGACAAAGACCACCTGGGTGAGGACCAGATCGAAAGACCGGAGTTCCTTTTGAATACCGCACTACGTTCTTCGACCTCCGCTCGAGGCGTGTGGAACGTTGTCGTCGAATCTGGGTCTTCGGCCATTGTGGGATTTGTGCTCAGCGCAGGGCGTAGTAGAGAACTCGCCGTCAAATCAAAACTAAAAGTGCGCCAGAATAACCGGAAGAATTCGCCTTTGTTTGATGTAAAAGAGGGAGAACACTAGAAAGATTGCTGAATATAGAAGAGCAGGAACTAAGCCCTGGTAGAGATGATAAGTCGCCTGAAACAACACGCTAACCACAACTGCAATTACCGCGCTGCCGGTCAAGGTTTGAAGTTCGGTAATCAAAAGCTCGAGTGATTAGTTCTTCGAAAAAAGGGTTGATCGCTATCAGGGCAAAGTCCACAGCGTTACACCTGCGCTCACAAACTCGACGTTTCTACGATTTGAATCAACTGATATGACCAGTTATTGCTCTCGAACCCAAGGCAATGAATTGCCAGAAGATTATTTCGGCAACAAGCGCGCAGAAAGCAATCCCAAACGATAGCGGCACGTCGGTCCACTTAAATGAAAGACCCAGATCTCGGACAAAGTTCTTTCTGGCGGTATAGGACATATACCAACACTAATAGCGGTGGAAGTTCTTGAATCACCCCAACGAAGCCAAGTGCTGCTACGTTGCTTCCGCTGTAAAGGCTAGTTTTGGTGAACACCGTATAGATAGAAACTGCCAAAGCATTTCAAACGCGACAACAGAAGCGAGGATCAGTTCGACCCAACGAATGCGAGTTGAACTGTTATCAGGATGAGCGATGATGTTGTTCCGTAACGACTTCTGATAGAGTGCACTGGCGTAGTGAGGGATTCTGGTACGTGCGACGGCGTCAGACCGACGAGGTGTGATCTTGGAACTATTCTCCAGCCCTGTTTTGTTCCTTTGAAGATCAACGTGAAGCTTGATCCGTGTGGTTCATCTTTTGAACGTTTTTGATGCTGCGCCGAGCGTATCCAGCTACAACCGCTGCATCTTTGCTGAGAATTGTGAACTCGAGGTCTGAAAAAGTGAGTTGCCCCATTTTCTCGCGAGTGTCATAGGCTTTTTGTAGCGTTCGGCGAACAGTTTGCCAACCGCGGTAATCATGGTGTCGCCAGAAACAAAGACTGTGTGGTCGGAGCGATCGTAACTCGTCCAGCGCGGCCTTCGATGTCGCCTTTGTTCCAGGCATCGCGTTGCGCTTCGATTACGGCACGGATTGCAGCGATGGATTTGTTATCGCTGCGCGCTTTGTGCATTTGAACGAGTCGCCATTGAGGTTAGCAAAGGATGGGTAATACGTAAG